>VYKZ01000126.1_pt1 | contig 32120 bp, 39 predicted proteins | sample 5114421 | NCBI WGS metagenome assembly VYKZ01 (sample SAMN12291788, study PRJNA351875) | freshwater metagenome | isolation source: freshwater lake | place: USA: Michigan, Gull Lake | collected 2013-08-08 | reverse complement strand
GTTGCTGGTACGACGACAGGATTGGAAAATTAGCAAAATACGGCAGAAATTAGCAGAAAAAGGCTTAGAGGAGCCAATTTTAGAGAAAAATCCCAAGTTTCATGGGGAAATGACTGCGGAAAGAGGGTTGAAAGCTGCCTTTAATCTCAGTTGGGAGGAGTTGAATAGCGAACCAGATGCCCAAATTTTGGCACTTTACCTCAGTTTATTCGCTCTTGCGCCCTTTCCCAAGGGGATGATTCTGGATTTATTTCCCGATGAGGATGGGGATACAGTGGAGGAATGGTTAACCGATAGTTTAGTCCATCTGAGTTTAGTTCAGGATAAGGGTGATGGTTGGTATGAAATTCATCCCCTGTTGCGTCGCTATTTTCGGGATAAGTTAGAAGCATCACCCCACGCAGAACCAGCAAAACGCCGTTATTGTGGGATTATGGCCAAAAAATCGGCAGAAATGCCCCAGAATCCCACTGTAGAAATCGTTGAAGATTTTAAACCTTTCCTTCTCCATCTGCAAGCATCTGTCGGGGAATATCCAGAATATATCGCTGACGAGGATTTATTCTGGTCCTATACCGGTTTAGCTCATTATTATAATGGACAAGGATTGTATGCTATTGCTGAACCTTACTGTCAAGCTTGTTTAACCGCAACTCGAACCCGTTTAGGAGACAATCATCCCGATGTCGCAGCTTCCCTCAACAATTTAGCAGGATTGTACGAATCCCAAGGCAGATACCCAGAAGCAGAACCTCTCTATCTAGAAGCATTAGATTTGTATAAACAACTCTTAGGAGACAATCATCCCGATGTGGCAACTTCCCTCAGCAATTTAGCAGGATTGTACAATTCCCAAGGCAGGTACAAAGAAGCGGAACCTCATTATCTAGAAGCATTAGATTTGAGAAAACGACTCTTAGGAGACAATCATCCGGATGTGGCACTTTCCCTCAACAATTTAGCAGGATTGTACAAATCCCAAGGCAGATACCCAGAAGCAGAACCTCTCTATCTAGAAGCATTAGATTTGAGAAAACAACTCTTAGGAGACAATCATCCCCAGGTGGCAGCTTCCCTCAACAATTTAGCAGGATTGTACCAATACCAAGGCAGATACCCAGAAGCGGAACCTCTCTATCTAGAAGCATTAGATTTGAGAAAACAACTCTTAGGAGACAATCATCCCGATGTGGCACTTTCCCTCAACAATTTAGCACTATTGTACTACTCCCAAGGCAGATACCCAGAAGCGGAACCTCTTTATTCTAAAGCATTACAAATTTGTGAGCAATCATTAGGAATAGCGCATCCAACAACAATGACGGTTCGAGGAAATTATGCTATCTGTCTTGCTCCCGTAGGATGGGTTATTAACCCATCCGATAATACAACAATATAAAATAATACAATCACCTTCAATCAACCAAACAATCATGACTACACTCAAAGATATTGAATCCGCGATTCTCCAGTTGCCTGACGAAGAAATCCATCAATTATCAGCTTGGTTACAAGACTATCTTGATGATAGTTGGGACAAACAGATAAAAAACGATCTCGAATCAGGGAAACTCGATCGACTATTACAAAAAGTCAACAATGATATCAGTAACAATCAAGTTAAGCCTTTAGATGAAATCCTTAACAACTCCTGATTTTTGGCAATGTTATGCCAACTTACCTCCCTACATTAAGCAACAGGCAAAAAAAGCCTATCGTCTCTGGATTAGTAATGTTTTCCATCGATCATTACATTTCAAGAAAGTAGGGAAAAATGTCTGGTCAGTCCGAATAACTGAGAATTATAGAGCTTTAGCATTGAAAAAAGGTGAAGATTATTACTGGTTTTGGATTGGTTCTCATGATGAGTATGAAGAGTTAATTAAATAGAAGGAGAAAATTAACCATGCTAGATCCTCAAGAATTTCGCAATATTATCCACCAAGATTTTACTGAAGTTACCTCACAGGAATTTCTGGCAAATCAAAAAAAATACTGTCCAGAAATTTTTGAAGGCGATAACTATCCCAATATCACTGAAAATCTTAATAATTTAGCAAAACTCTACCAATCCCAAGGAAGGTACGCAGAAGCTGAACCACTCTATTTACAAGCTTTAGAATTGAGAAAACGACTATTAGGGGAGAATCATCCCGATGTATCATCTTCCCTCAATGGTTTAGCAAAATTGTACAATTCTCAAGGAAAGTACGAAGAAGCTGAACCCCTCTATTTACAAGCATTAGCAATTGCCGAGCAAGCTTTAGGGGAGAATCATCCTAATACTGTTAAGATTCGGGAAAGTTTACAAAAGATGCGACAACAGCAACATCCATCGTATTAACTGTGATTGATGGGATTATGTCAAGTTTTTAGGAAATTAAATCAGTTTATTCTTAATCAAACTTAAACGGAGAAAATTAATGACAACCAACTTATTAAATAATGCTATTACCATAGATAACGAAATTCAACATGGTAAACCAATCTTAACAGGAACCCGAATCCCGATCGCCATTGTTATTGGTTCCCTGGCAGGAGGAATGAGCTATGAAGAAGTCATGGAGGAATATGGAGTTACTCAAGAGCAAATTCTTGCTTCTTTAGCATATTTTTCTGAACTTTTAAATAATGAAATCATTTATCCAATGGAGAAACCCAGTTGAAAATTCGCTTTTTAATTGATGAAGACTGCCCCTTAAGTTTAAGCAACTTGCTAAATTCTAAAGGTTATGACGCTATTCATGTAAAAACCTCTGGACTAAGTGGCACAAAAGACCCTGAGCTATTTCGATTTGCTCAACGAGAACAGCGAATTATTATTAGCCGTGATTTGGGATGGGCTAATATCAAAAATTATCCTCCCAATACCCATTGTGGTCTGATTATTTTACGATTTCCTTTTGAGGCGATAGCGGTAGAAATTAGACAGGTTTTAGAAAATTTTATCAATACCGTAGATATAAAAGAAATTATTGGCTCAACGGTAATTGTGGATAAAAATAAGTTTAGGATCAGAAAATCTGGTTGACAAATTAATAGTGTTCCTAATATAAATTAAACAGCGATCGCCACTTTTAAACCTGATAGAAAAACAGCAATTCTTTTACAGTTCATTAAATTGTAATTGCTTTTTACCTACCCAATAAACCCAACAGAATAAACCCATGAATACAGCAACCCAAACCATCAAAGTCTATAACGAAATTATTGAACTAATCGCAGGGGGAACCACCCCCCAATCGGTGATTAACTTTCATCTTTCCGATACCGCTCAAAATCGCCTAGAAGACCTAATTTATAACGCTAAAAATAATGAACTTACCCAAGATGAAAAACAGGAACTCGATGCTTATTTAATGCTAGAACATATTATGACCCTAGCAAAAGCAAAAGCTCACCAATATCTCAATGGAGCCAACTAAAATGGCTCGACCTTACATTAGTGCAGAATTGCGAAAATTAGTTGCTGAACGTGCCGATTTTCTCTGTGAATATTGCTTAATTTCTGCTTCTGATAGGGTATCTGGCTGTCAGGTGGATTATATCATGTTAAACATGGGGGAGCAACTTCGGCTGATAATTTGTGCTACGCCTGTATTTTTTGCAATTTACAAAAAGGTACAGATTTAGGCTCAATTAATTGGGAAACTGGAGAACTTGTCCGTTTTTTTACCCGCGTCGAGACTTGTGGAAAGAACATTTTCAACTTAAAGAAGCTTTTATCCAACCCATTACTGATATTGGGAACGTGACAGCTAGGATTTTAGATTTCAATAATAAAGAACGCTTACAAGAGCGACAATTATTAATAGAAATTGCTAAATATCCACCTGTTTCTGCAAAACAAAGACTTCTTTAAATTTATTTCATAACCTCTTTCTCTACAAGCATTAGATTTGTATAAACGACTCTTAGAAGACAATCATCCTGATGTGGCAACTTCCCTCAACAATTTAGCAGCATTGTACCAATCCCAAGGCAGTTACCCAGAAGCAGAACCTCTCTATCTAGAAGCGATTAATATTGCTACCCAAGTATTAGGGGAAAATCATCCCCATACCCAAACCTTTTATCAGAATTATCTGAGGATGTTATCGCAATTACCCGAAGCAGAATTAAGACAACGGTTTCCTCTTCCTCATCCGTTGAAACCAAAACCCCCTCATCCCTGAAAACAGCTATTAGGAAGATTGATACAAGGGTTTCTGATATTGTTAATTTTACCCTTTTATAGCCTCTGGTTAGGCTTGCGGTGGTTACTGAGGAGACTGGGTTTCTAAGGAAACTTCAATGGGGAGTATTTGATGCTTGAAAAGAGGGTCTGCATACGCACGGATTTTCCATCATGAATATAATATCATGTCAAGAGGCTTTTGTCAAGAGAGGGTGCGTTAGACGGCCAAAATTTCTGCTTTAACTTCAAGCTAACAATCCGTCGTAACGCACCACCAATCATCGACTGTGGTTGGAATGATTGGAATGATGAACTGTGATTAGGAACCTAGTTAAGAGTGGATTAGAGATGAAGATTGATTGAATGAACGAATCATAGTCAATCAAATAATTACATCAATCATAGTTAAGACCATGGCAAAATAGCGTCTGCATACGCACGGATTTTCCATTATGAATACAATATCATGTCAAGGGGCTTTTGTCAAGAGAAAATTTTTTCAAATCAGGATTTAGTAAAACGCAGTAACCCACCACCATCGACTGTGGTTGATGTGATGGACTATGGTTAGGGACCTAGTTAAGAGTGGATTAGAGATGAAGATTGATTGAATGAACGAATCATAGTCAATCACATAATCACATAAATCATAGTTAAGACCATTGGAAAATAGCGTCTGCATACGCACGGATTTTCCATTATGAATATAGTGTCATGTCAAGAGGCTTTTGTCAAGTAGGTTTCTAGTCAAAAGGGACTAAGATTTTTTGTATTATATTTAGCCAGGGGAAATTAAGCTTAAATCAAGATTGGAATTACAGCAGACGAATAAATTCTTCTTGTGTCAGTTCAGCATCGCGTAAAATTTTTAAGAGTAATCCTTTCCGGACAGTTTTCCCCCGATGAACAGGTACGGTGACAACTCTTCCATCTTCATGTTTTAAGCACAGATGACTTCCTTTTTGTCGGATAGATTGAAACCCTATTTTAGTTAAAGCTTTGATAACTTCATCACCTGTTAATATCGGTAATTTTGGCATCAGATAGACACCTTTTGAATTCCAACAAACTCCCATACATCTTCAGGATTGTCATCTTCCAAGCAAAGTTCAATCACTTCCCTGATATTCTTCATCAATTCATCAATCGTTTCCCCTTGACTGTAACAACCCCGAAGTTGAGGAACTTCCCCAACATAATATCCATCCTCATCTCGTTCAATGACAACATAAAACTCTCTTTGATGGTTCATGGTTCTCAATCCTTAAAACAATTATCGTTATCTAAGCTTTTATTGGCGATTATTGAGACTTGAAGAAAGAGGTCGCATACGCAGGGATTTTCCATTATGAATAAATCACATCAATCATAGTTAAGACCATGGCAAAATAGCGTCTGCATACGCACGGATTTTCCATTATGAATATAATGTCATGTCAAGAGGCTTTTGTCAAGAGAAAATTTGACAAAATCCAGATTTAGTAAAACCTAGTAACGCAGCACCATCGACTGTGGTTGATGTAATCATCTGATGGACTATGATTGAATTAATCACTGATGACTATAATGATGGATAATTATAGGAGGATGCTGTCTGGACTGTGATTAGGAGAGATTGTTAAATCCCTACAATAATTTTTATTATTTCATCATCAAAAAAAGGATTAATTATGATCAAAAAACTGAAAATCGCCGATGCTCAAACCGATTTACCAAGTCTCATTAAATCGGTTACGGAAGATAACAAAATTTATGCCATTGAGAATCAGGAAGATTCTGTAATTTTGATTTCCCAAAAAAAATATGAAAGTTTACAAGAAACCATCGAATTACTATCTATTCCCGATTTAAGAGAAAGCTTACAACTATCTCTACAGCAAATTAATGAAAATGAAACCTATTCTTTTGAGGAAGTTTTGGGAGACATTGATTAATGGTTTATGAAGTCAGATTTACCAAAGAAGCCAAAAAAGATGTTGATAAGCTAACCCCTAAACTTAAGAAAAAACTGAAATCAATTATCCAAGATACCCTGAGTATTTCTCCTTATAGGGGCAAAAAATTAGTAGGAGATTTAACGGGTTTCTATTCAATTCGCTTAAGTTATCAAGACAGAATACTTTACACCATTAATGATGAACAGAAGTTAATCTATATTCATCGGACTAAAACCCATTATGGCGAATAAGCTAGACCTTGAAAATTCGTGAAAAGAGGGTCTGTAGGCGCACGGCTTTTCCATTATGAATATAATATCATGTCAAGAGGCTTTTGTCAAGAGAAAATTTGACAACATCCAATCTATAAAAACAAAACATCCAGACGTTGACTTTATGGAATTTGCTGGTATGGCGGCAGATATAGAAAATACTATGCAAAAGATTGTCGAAGTAAGGGCGAAGCATTCGGACGATAACCTATCGCTGAAACCGTAGATTTCCTATCTGAATGCTGCGCCCCTACTTTTTCCGCATACCCTAATTAATCGGGCAATTTATACTGTTCCACAATCTTTTTAGCATATTCAGGAACATGGGCTGCTAATTTTTCAGGATAATTACGTTTAACATAAAGGTAATTACGGGTAAAGTGAGAATCGATGGAAAAGCGAGCGTATTCTAAACCTTTAGGTCCGATTTTTTCAATTACTACTCCCATCATTTTTGCCGCCCACATCGGCAATGTTACACCTTTGTCGTAGGCAGGAATGCTATTTTGTACCGCCTGTTTTCTATCACCACTAGACATAACATCTTGGGTATCTAATTGGTCTTTAACTAACTCTAACATTTCCTTGCCCGTATCATTACGAACGACAATCCATTGCCAGCCAAAAGGCGCGCCCATATAGCCCACAACTAAATCTGCAAGGGAGTTAACATAATCAAAACAAGTCATACAGGAAGGGGCAAAAACATCCTTTAATTTATTAGTCTTTAAGCCAAAAAAGGGAACCATTTCGATCGAGCCGTCTTCGTGTTTAAAGTGTACCCGAAAATCCTGCATAAATTCGTAATGAACCACGGTTTCTGGGGAACGACTGGTAGTTTCTAGAAACTTTTGCAGTCCTGAGCGGGTGACATTATCGACGCAGGGAGTTCCTAAGACATACAATTTTTCTAAGCCTAATTTTTTTTCTACTACTCTTAGGGCTTGAATTTGACAACCAACTCCGATAACTAATAACCGTTTCATGCCCGATTTTTCAATTTCTTCTAGGACTGATAAATTGGGAGAAAGAGTCGGTTTATTCACTTTAGCGGCGAGAATTTCTTCAGTGGTACGGGCGAGAATCGGTTGCGGTTGAAAGCGATCCTCGGCGGTATTCTGCACACAAACCACCCCTTCTACCAAACCACGATCGAGCATTTCACAGGCAATTGTACTGACAATTCCTGTCCATTGCGCGCCGGGGATGGCTTGTTTTTTCTTGGCAGCCATCATCTCTTGATGAACACCAAAATAGAGATCATTTTCCTGATTTAAGTCGCGACTTTTGCCGTGTGCTTCTGCTTCTAAATCGGCGATTTGTTGATTGAGAAAAGCACAAGCTTCTTTAACATAGTGAATATAATAAGTGTCACAAAGTCCGCACTCGCTACACAATTCTTTGGCAGGACGACGACTATTGGGTTTGAGGGCTTTGGCTTTTAGGTGTGGCGCAAGGGAGGTCATAATCTTAAAAGGCAACTAGGTCAAGAGTTTTTTTCTATCGATCGTTTACCTTACCGCATTCGATCGCTTTGTTACCAATCTTTTTAAAGAAATGTAACGATTACCTGGAATAGGATCAGAGCAAAGCTTCTAAGGTGGCGACGACGGAAGCCGCTAAAGCTTCTAAATCATAACCGCCTTCTAAGCCAAAAAGCAGCGGTTTATTGAGAGTTAAGAGGTATTTCGTTAAAATTCCATAATCTTGTGGTTGTAAACAAATGCCCGCCAGAGGATCCGCTTGATTGGCATCATATCCAGCACCAACAATCACTAAATCTGGTTGAAAATTTTTCAGAAAAGGTAGGACTTGCCCCTCAAAATGTTCTTGATAATCTTTAATGGTACTTCCCGCCGGTAAGGGAATATTCAAAACATTATCAAACTCCCCTTTTTCTCTCGCTTCTCCCGTGCCGGGATAAAAGGGGAATTGATGGAGGGAACAATAGGCAATCTGGGGATGATTTTCGACTATATCCTGGGTGCCATTGCCGTGATGTACGTCCCAATCAAGAATCGCTACTTTTTGCACTCTTTTGTTTTCTAAAGCATAATACGCAGCAATAGCAGCATTAGAAAACAGACAGAAACCCATGCCATAATTAGAAGTGGCATGATGCCCGGGAGGACGGGCTAAAATAAAGGCAGGATCGCCGGTGGATAAGACTCGATCGACTCCATCTAACCAGCCACTAACCGCTAGTAACGCCACATCGTAACTACGGGCAGAAACGGGAGTATCTGCATCCAATCTTCCACCGCCCCGTTGACAAATTCGCCGCAATCTATCAACATAATCTTGATTATGAACTTGTTTAATCAAAGGGATTACTTCGTCACGAATTTCGATCGGTGTGGGTAAATGCCATGTTAATTTTGACTGCCATTCTGTTTGTTTTAAAGCGGCGACAATTGCCGTTAAACGCGCCGCTTTTTCGGGATGGTAAATACCTGTATCGTGATCGAGAAATTCATCGGAATAGATAATCGAGATCATAATCAAATTACTGCTTAACTCGTTGGTTTTTGAGCAACCTAATGGTTTTAATCTATCAGAAAAGCAGCGGCTTGAGGGGCTATAGTGAAAAAACTTTACTGATTGGGTCACTTTGGCCGGATGATGCAATTATCTTTCCCTAAGGTGACAGGAAAAAAATGCTGACAAATTTTCGGAAATTTCAGCTAGAAGTTAATGGCATTACTATCAATGGTATCAAAGGTGGGCGCGGTTTTCCGCTGCTTTTGCTCCATGGTTATCCCCAAACCCATCAAATGTGGCATAAAATTGCCCCCCGATTAGGGGCCAATTTTACGGTTATCGCCACGGATCTGCGCGGCTACGGGGATAGCGATAAACCCTTACCCCTAGAGGATTCTAGCAATTATTGCAAGCGAGTCATGGCCCTCGATCAGGTATTGCTGATGGAAAAATTGGGTTATCAGGAGTTTTATCTGATCGGCCACGATAGAGGGGCGCGAGTTTCCCACCGTCTCGCCCTTGATTTTCCCGAAAAGGTCAAAAAACTCGTTTTACTCGATATAGCCCCAACGCTGGCGATGTACGAGGCTACCAATCAAACTTTTGCTACTGCCTACTATCATTGGTTTTTCTTGATTCAGCCTTCCCCTTTTCCTGAAACCCTGATCGCCGCTAATCCCGATTATTATCTGCAACATTGCTTGCAAAGTTGGGGGCGAGATTTTAGCGCTTTTACAGAGGAAGCTTTGGGGGAATATCAGCGTTGTTTTCGAGATTTGAGGACAATAACCGCCACCTGTGCCGATTATCGGGCTGCCGCTACCATCGATTTAGAGCATGATCGTCAGGATTTAGACCGGAAAATTTCCTCCCCCCTCTTGGTTCTTTGGGGAGAAAAAGGTTTCATTGCGCGTCAATACGATGTGATCGCTCTTTGGCAGCAGCGAGCTAATCAAGTCACTGGACAGGCGATCGCCAGTGGTCATTTTTTACCGGAAGAAGCACCGGAAGAGACGGGACAGGCGATCGAGGATTTTCTTCAATAAGTAAAGATATTGACAGCATAATTCTCCCAGTTAGGAGTGAGATTTTTCAATCAATTACCGATCAAATATTATTATGCAAATGCTAAAATATTCCCTGATTGTCCCCATCTATAACGAGGAAGAAACTATTGCCGAACTATATCGCCGGGTGAGTGCCATCATGAATAATTTAGATGGGGAGGTAGAATTAATCCTAGTAAATGATGGTAGTAAAGATAGTTCCTTAAAACTGCTGCGAGAACTGCACAAAGCTGATTCTCGAGTGTGTTATATCAGTTTCGCCCGCAATTTTGGTCATCAAGCGGCGGTGACAGCTGGACTTAATTTTTGCCGAGGACAAGTAATTATTGTTTTGGATGCCGACCTGCAAGATCCGCCCGAATTAATTCCCCAAATGATTGAAAAATGGCAAGAGGGGTATCAAGTAGTTTATGCCCAAAGAACCAAAAGAAAACAAGAAAGTTGGTTTAAAAAACTGACGGCCTATCTCTTTTATCGTTTGCTTAAAAGACTAGCCGATGTGGATATTCCCGCCGATACAGGAGACTTTTGTTTAATGGATCGTCAGGTAGTAGACCTATTAAATTCTCTCCCAGAAAGAAATCGTTATATTCGTGGGTTGCGCGCTTGGATTGGCTTTCCACAAACTGCGGTTAAATTTGAGCGGGATGCGCGCTTTGCCGGGGAAGTAAAATATACCTTTAGCAAATCATTATCTTTAGCTATTAATAGCCTAGTATCTTTTTCTCGTGTCCCCTTACGTTTTGCTACCTATCTAGGATTATTTTCTGCCCTGATATCTTTGATTATGGCTCTGTTAGTATTATATTGGCGTTTACAGCAGCCCAACTCACCGATCACTGGTTTTGCCACGATTATGATCGCTATATTTTTTCTGGGTTCTGTACAGCTAATTAGCATCGGAATACTAGGAGAATATATCGGCAGAATTTACGAGGAAGTTAAAGGCAGACCCACCTACACAATTGCTGAGTTAGCTGGCTTACAAATTTCTTGATTCTTGTCAGTAAGAATCGCTAATTTTTTGCTGTTTTGCCCATCTAGATAAAACTTGATCCTCCCTAGCGATCGCTACTGATGCGGCCTTGGCGGAGAGTTTTTGGGTCTTGGAGAATCTCTGGACAATAACGATCGAGCATTCTTTGCCAGCGACGGACAGGATCACAATCCCCGGTGACAGAGACAAGACGACCAAAAACGGAATTTTTTAGCCCAGTTTCACAGGGACGAAATTTCATTTCTGTTAGCTGGACTGATAGCTGATTGGAATCGCTAATAATTTTCTTGCGGATTTGTGGCACCAGGATTTTCTTGGTAGGAAAGGCTGTTACCAAACTCGAATTCCTGTCCGTAGGCTTCCTCTCCGTGTTGAGGCACATCTAACCCTTCTGCTTCCGTATTCGGTTTAACCCGCAGATCCATGAATAAACTGAGAACTTTCAGGATGACAAAAGTACCCACGGCAGCAAAGATATAAGTAGCAGCAACGCCAACAAATTGCGTCCAGACTAAGCCTGGGTTGCCAAATAGTAAACCGTCATTACCCAAGGAATTAACCGATTTAGTCGCAAAAACCCCCGTAAGGATTGCCCCTACCGTTCCACCCACACCATGGACGGGATAGGTATCCAAAGAATCATCAAAGCGCAATTTTGCCCGCAGACTAACCGCAAAAAAACAGCTAAGGGCAGTGATCGAACCAATGAGAATCGCCCCGATCGGCAGCACATAGCCGGCAGCGGGAGTAATACCCACTAATCCCCCTAAAAATCCACTAGCAATACCGATCGCCGTCGGTTTACCCCGTAAAATCCATTCTATAAGCATCCATGTCAAACCACCGGCCGAAGCGGCGATCGTGGTATTAACAAAAGCTGTCGTGGCTAGGGAACTAGAGGAAAGCGCGCTACCACCATTAAAACCAAACCAACCGAACCAGAGTAAACCGATACCCAGGAGAACAAAAGGCACATTATGGGGTGCATAGGCTTGGACACCAAAACTACGCCGCGGACCGATCATCCAGGCGGCCACCAGTGCAGAAATCCCGGAACTAATGTGAACAACGGTTCCACCGGCGAAATCCAGCGCCCCAGTGGCCGCCAACCAACCCTTACCCCAAACCCAGTGAGCTAGGGGAGAATAGATAAAGGTGGACCAAAGCAGTAAAAACCAAAAATAGGCTTTAAAGTTAACCCTTTCCACGATCGCACCCGAAATTAAAGCCGGGGTGATGATCGCAAACATCATCTGATAGACCATAAACACTTGATGGGGAACGGTGGGTGCATAACCGATATTGTCAGGTGTGGCCGCAGTGACACCGTTAAGAAAAATCCAATCTAGTCCCCCGATAAAAGCTTCAATTCCCTCGCCAAAACCACTTTTACCCGGGGTGACATCGAAAGCGAGACTATAACCCCAAAGCACCCAAGTTACCCCGATGACGCCCATGGCCACCAAACTCATCATCATGGTGTTGAGGACGTTACGGGAACGTACTAAACCCCCATAAAAAAAGGCCAGTCCGGGGGTCATTAATAAAACTAAAGCTGAGGAGATCAGCATCCAAGCTGTATCCCCAGCACTAATCGGATTGGGGGGAGCGGCGGTGATGGTTTCCGCAAAAACCGGGGCAACTCCAAAATTGAATCCCAGTCCCAGCAAAAGTACGGTTATTCCTACGATCTTTTTCATTGTCGGTTGGTGGTTAGTAGCAAGATTAATTTTTTCTGTCCGTAAAGAGACAAAAACCGAAAGAGAAAAGGTTTAGAAGGCAATTATAGCCATTGATCGCATCGGGGCGAGGCCTTCTTCTTTTTCTCTTTAACTTTGTCGGGTATCAATTAATCTATCTTTACAAGGTTTAACCTAACGAGTGCTAGGCGTTTCCATGTCAGCACTGGAAGCATAATAGCTACCAGCGACGATATCGGACTCCTTGACGAAACCGCTATAGGCTTCCATGCCGTGTTCGCCTATATCCAGACCTTCCAATTCTTCTTCGGGAGTAACACGAATACCGAGGGTAGCCTTGAGGATTGTCCAAACAATACCACTAACAATCACGGTAAATGCCCCTACTGCCACAATCCCGATAATTTGGTTAATAAACAGTTGGAATTGACCGGTGATTAAACCCGCATCTTTGTTGAAGATACCGACGGCTAAAGTTCCCAACACACCACAGACGAGGTGAACGGAAGTCGCACCCACCGGGTCATCAATTTTCAGGTTATCGAAGAAAGACACCGAGTAAACCACGACTACGCCGGCGATTAAACCGATGATTGCCGCCGACCAATAGGATACACCATCACAACCGGCAGTAACGGCTACTAAACCGGCGAGAATACCGTTAATAATCATCGAAAGGTCGGGTTTACCATCTTTGAACCAAGCGGTAAGGGTAGCGGCAATGCCACCCGCGGCCCCAGCGAGGTTAGTGGTGACAGCGATATAGGGTACAGTTTCATTAACCGCTAAAGTAGAACCGGGGTTAAAACCAAACCAGCCAATCCAGAGAATTAAACAACCTAGGGTCGCAATACTCATGTTATGGCCGGGTAAGGCACTGGTGCGACCGTTGATGTATTTACCCATTCTCGGGCCGAGAATTGCAGCCCCGGTTAAAGCAGACCAACCACCCACCGAGTGAACCACCGTCGAACCGGCGAAGTCTTTAAAACCAAGGTCGGCTAACCAACCGCCACCCCAAACCCAGTGACCGGTGATCGGGTACATGATACCGACAATAATTAAGCTAAAAACGAGGAAATCGACGAATTTAATCCGTTCTGCCACTGCCCCAGATACAATGGTGGCCGCCGTTCCCGCGAAAGCGACTTGGAACAGGAAGAACACCGAGGTGGGCAAATATTTCGGCATGACGTAGGTGGCAGGATCGCTACTGCTAAGGAACCAACCTCCTGTACCGAAAAATTCGTTACTGACAGACCCAAACATCAGCGAGAAACCGATCGCCCAAAATGATATGGTGGAGAGGGCGAAAACGATCAGGTTTTTGGCGAGAACGTTAACGGCGTTTTTCTGGCGACAGAATCCCGTTTCTAGCATCGCAAAACCTGCGTTCATAAAGATCACGAGGATGGAGGCAATTAAAACCCAGATTGTATTGAGGGCGTTTTGGACATCTTCGGGGGTTAAGGGTTTCGCCTCTTGGGCTTGTACGGCTGTGTTCCAAACCACAAAAATAATCGCGGACAAAGGAACACAGGCTAACCAGACAGGGTTAATTTTCGGTAATAAACCGACAAGTTCCCCAGATTTTCGAGCAATTCGTTTCATCGTTAATTCGTTGACTTTGTTGAGTTAGTAGGTCGATTCATTACTATTGAAAATAATTACCGAGCAATTATGTCCTTTCCACCGCTAAATCCTAGGAACAGGGGTCAATCATTTCAGAAGACCAAACACCTAGGGATTTATCTTGAGGTGTGAGTAGTCAATGTTTTTCGATCTTTGTTTTTTTGATCTGAGATTTCTGTATTCGTTGATACATTTCATTTTAAAATAATAGTGGTGGAGAAGTGATCAAGAATTTAGTTATCAGATGCGAGTTATCAGTTCACTGATTACTTTTTACTGTTTACTGATCACTGAAAAAAGCTCCCCACTGATCAGTTTTTACTGTTTACTGATCACTGATAAAGTCTCCCCTCCTTTGGAGAAATCAACCATGGCCCAGGCAACGGAATTTGATCGCACAATGATGCAAAGATGTCTAACCCTTGCTAGACAAGGCTTGGGACGGACTTCTCCTAATCCCTTGGTGGGTTCTGTGATCGTTCAAGAGGGGACAATTATCGGCGAAGGTTTTCACCCGGAGGCCGGACAACCCCATGCAGAAGTTTTCGCCCTGAGACAGGCAGCAGAAAAAGCTCGTGGTGCCACTTTATACGTCAATCTTGAACCCTGTAACCACCATGGACGTACTCCCCCCTGTAGCGAGGCAATTATGCGAGCGGGCATTAAAAAAGTGGTGGTGGGGATGATCGATCCTAATCCCCTGGTGGCGGGGAAAGGTATTCAAAGATTAGAATCGGCAGGCATCGAGACGCTGGTGGGAGTGGAGGAGTCCGAATGTCTTCAACTCAATCAGGGTTTTATCCATCGCATTACCGCTAAAAAACCCTTCGGTATCCTCAAATATGCCATGACTCTCGATGGCAAAATTGCCGCTACTACTGGTCATAGCACTTGGATTACTAGCCCTGCTTCTCGCCAAATAGTCCATCAATTGCGATCGGCCTGTGATGCGATTATCGTCGGCGGTAGCACTGTCCGTCAAGATAATCCTCACCTAACCACTCACGGCCTCTCCGATCATAATCCCCTGCGCGTGGTCATGACTCGATCGCTCGATTTACCCTCCTCCGCCCATCTTTGGGATACCAGTCAATTTCCCACGCTTGTCTATACACAAATTGATTCTAATGTCAAGCTTAAGCAACAATTATTAACAAAAGGCGTGGAAGTGATCGAACTAACCGAGGTGACACCCACTTTAGTGATGGAAAATCTTTATCAGAGGGGATTTTGTCAGGTTTTGTGGGAGTGCGGCGGCGGTTTAAGCGCGGCTGCCATCGCTGAGGGCATGGTACAAAAAATTATCGCTTTTATTGCGCCCAAAATCATCGGGGGAATCAAGGCACCTACTGCCGTGGGTGATTTAGGTTTCCAGTTAATGAGCCAAGCTTTACAGTTAGAAAATGTCACGGTTAATTATCTCAATCCCGATATTGTGATTGAGGGATATCTGCAAAGTGAACAGTAGGGCTACTGCAATTCTGGCTCAATCGGATTGCTAAAGTCAAAAAGTGCTAAATAACCCCGATAATCCGGCAATTATCCCTGATTTTTGCGATCAAGTTCTAGAATCCGTTTATCGGTACGGTTATCCCCCTAGAAGAAGTTGGGCAATCGCTCTGTGATCAATAGTGCCATCATCGAGCAAAATAAAAAAGTTAGAATAGTCAAGCCCTTAGTGATTGAACGTATGACGGTACTAGAAAAAGGTAATATCACGATTCATACCGAGAATATCTTCCCTATTATCAAAAAATCTCTCTACACTGACCATGAAATTTTTCTGCGGGAATTGATATCTAATAGTGTTGATGCCATCTCGAAATTAAAAATGGCTTCTTTAGCAGGAGAAGCAAGAGGAGAAGTCCCCGAACCAGAAATTAATATCGCCATCGATAAAGAAAATCGTACCCTATCAATTACCGATAATGGTATCGGGATGACGGGGGAAGAAATCAAGAAATATATTAACCAGGTTGCCTTTTCCAGTGCGGAAGAATTTATCACTAAATACCAAAAATCAGTCAAGGATTTAATCGGTCATTTTGGACTAGGTTTTTATTCGGCTTTTATGGTGGCTAAAAAGGTAGAAATTGATACTCTTTCCTATCAAGAAGGTGCTACCCCTGTCCATTGGTCTTGTGATGGTTCTCCAGAGTTTGAACTAACCGATTCTTCCCGCAGCCAAATCGGCACGACTATCACCCTAACTTTAATGGATGAGGAAGGGGAATATTTAGAACCTGCCCGCATTCGCCAGTTAGTCAAAACCTACTCAGATTTTATGCCCGTTCCCATTAAAATTGATGGGGAAGTGATTAATCAACAACGGGCTTTATGGAAAGAATCTTCTCAAAATCTGACTAAAGAAGACTACCTAGAATTCTATCGTTATCTCTATCCTTTCCAAGAAGAACCTTTACTCTGGGTACATCTGAATACCGATTATCCTTTCTTGCTCAATGGCATTCTTTATTTTCCCAAACTCAGACCGGATGTGGATGTCTCAAAAGGACAATTAAAGTTATTCTGTAATCAGGTTTTTGTCAGCGAGCATTGCGAAGAAATTATTCCCGATTTCCTGATCCCCTTGCGAGGAGTTATCGATAGTCCAGATATTCCTTTAAATGTGTCTCGAAGTGCTTTAACCAAAGATCGCACCGTTCGCCGTATTGCCGATTTTATTGCCAAAAAAATTGCTGATCGCCTCAAATCGCTCTATAACGAAGACGCAAAAGAATATATTCGTTGTTGGGGAGATGTGGGAACTTTTATTAAATTTGGTTCCTTGAAAGAGGATAAATTTAAACAGCAGGTAGAAGATATTTTAATCTATCGCACTACCTACAAACCCCCAGAAACTGAGGTACAAGTGGCAGTGCAAACCGCCGAAGGTGACGCCTGGCAAGAAGCAACGGCGAAAACTCCCCTAGAAGCGATCGAACAGGAAGGTTATACTACTCTCAAAGCCTACCTAGAACGCCATAAAGAACGCCACGAAAATCGAGTTTTTTACTGTACCGATCCTCGTAGCCAATCCACCTACGTTGAACTCTACAAAAATCAAGGTTTAGAAATCCTTTTCTTTGATTCTTTCATCGATACTAATTACTTTATTCCTTTCCTAGAAAGAGAATACTCTGATGTGAAATTCACCCGGGTTGATTCTGAATTAGACTCGACGCTGCTCGAACAGGATCAAGCTAGTGAAATTATCGATCCCGGTAGTAATAAAACCCGGTCTGAATTGATCAAAGAAATTTTCGCCAAAGCTCTCGAAAATTCTCGCATCAATATCAAAACTGAAGCCTTGAAATCCGATGATCCCCAAGGTACTCCCCCGGCAATTGTCTTACTTCCAGAAGCAATGCGACGCTTACAGGAAATGACGGCAATGATGCAACAAAAAGCCATGGCTTTCCCCGAAGAACATATTCTGATGATTAATACTAATCATCCCCTAATTCAACAAATTATCCAGATTAGTCAGGGAAGTATTGTTACCGGTAGCGGCGAATCTCCATCGGCGCAATTAGCGAAAATGCTCTGTCAGCACGTTTATGATTTAGCTTTAATCGCTCAAAAGGGATTTGATGCCGAGGGAATGCAAGCTTTTGTGGAACGTTCCAATCGCGTTCTGACTAAGCTAACCGAAAAGATTTAATCTATTGCCAAACTTTGGCTGTTTCGATATGCTGAGAGTGTGTTAATTCACACTCTTTTTTTTAGCCCGATAAATATGATCTAGCGATAAGCTATCTTGCATCCGTCAGCCTTGAATCAGTTATCAGTTATCAGATGTAAGTTTTCAGTTCACTTATACTGTTTACTGTTTACTGTTTACTGTTTACTGTTTACTGATAACTGAAAAATGCGCTTACCCACCCTCAAATATGAGCGAGGAACCTTAATTCTCCATCCACCACCAAAAGGGAAAAAATGGCTAGATTTTGCCACTTGGGATGATCGTATTGAAAGATTTCGCATTTTGGCACTTCATTATCGTCCTCTGGTGGAAACTCTACAGGAGGAGGGTATTAACTTCCAAGATGAAGCAAAAGCTTTTAACAATTTAGAATTAATTGCCAGTTTTGAACGGGAACCCTACCCCCACCAAACGGAAGCGTTAATCGCTTGGAAAAAATCCCAGAGAAGGGGTGTCATTGTCCTTCCCACCGCTGCCGGCAAAACCTATCTTGCCCAATTAGCTCTACAATCGACTCCCCGGAGTACCTTAATTATCGTGCCGACTATTGATTTAATGCACCAGTGGTATGCCCAGATGTTGGCGGCTTTTCCCGATGCCGAGGTGGGATTATTAGGGGGAGGTTCTAAGGATAATAGTGCTATTTTAATCGCCACCTATCAAAGTGCGGCAATTTATTCAGAAACTCTTGGCAATCGTTACGCTTTTTTGATTTTTGATGAATGTCATCATTTACCATCGGATTTCTTTCGGAAAATAGCGGAAGATTCGATCGCACCCTATCGTTTAGGCTTAACAGCAACACCGGATCGCGGTGATGGTAGTCATCAAGATTTAGATTATCTTATTGGTGCAATTGTTTATCAAAAAAGTCCCCAAGACTTGTCAGGAAAAGCCCTAGCCGATCATGAAATAATTCAAATTAAAGTGAAACTATCTGCCAAAGAACAGGAAAAATATCAAGAAGCAATTAAAATTCGCAATGATTTTTTAAGAAAAAATAATCTCAGTTTGTCTGGTTTAGATGGTTGGCAAAATTTTGTCATGATTAGTGCCAGAAGTAGCGAAGGGCGCCGGGCCATGTTGGCCCACCGGGAGTCGAAGGAAATATCCTCCGGAACCCAGGGAAAATTGCGGGTTTTAGCCGAGTTAATCTGTGAACACCATCCGGAACGAATTTTAATTTTTACCAACGATAATGCCACAGTTTACCGCATTTCCGAGAGCTTTTTAATACCTGCCATAACCCATCAAACTCCTGTGAAAGAACGCCATGAAATCCTGACCCGTTTTCGTCAGGGAGAATACAAAATTCTGGTGACTTCCCATGTTCTCAATGAAGGGGTTGATGTGCCGGAAGCGGGCATCGCGATTATTTTATCGGGAACCGGTTCCACCCGGGAATATATTCAGCGTTTAGGACGGGTTTTAAGAAAAGGTCAACAAGAGGATAAACGGGCGATTTTGTATGAAGTGATAGCCGAAAATACCACGGAGGAAAAAACCTCCCAACGACGACGGGGAGAGCATAAAAATCAAACTAGCTATAAAACCGGTAATCGACAATTGGAATTATTGCCTTCTCCTCCAAAAAAATCTTTTTCTTTCCCGAAAGCTGCCGAATCTTCTACTCCTTGGGTAAGTTCTCAAGAGTCAGAGGAAGAATAGAAAATTTCTCTGGGGGATTTTCCTCTATAATAAAGGTAAAAAATCTGGATTGATACCCCTATGACCGAACTTGCTCAACAAAAATGTCAACCTTATCAATCGGGTTCTTCTCCTATCACTGCCGAGGAAATTACCGCTTTAAAGGCTAAAATTCCCGATTGGAATCTCTTAGAATACGAGGGTATTCCCCGTCTGCAAAAACTCTATAAATTTGCCAATTTTCAAGGGGCAATCGCCTTTACTAATGCCGTGGGAGAAGCAGCGGAAAAAGAAGGCCATCACCCCGCTTTATTGACAGAATGGGGTAAAGTTACCGTTTCTTGGTGGACACATGACGTGGGCGGATTACATCAAAATGACTTTATCATGGCTGCCCGTACCGATGATATTTATCGTCAACAAAAGGCTTAATCGTAGGCGCGAATCATCGCTTGGGTTCCCTGTTTAATTCCCTTGCCTTCGTCCAATTCCGCTACTGCTTTAAATAGGGTTTCCGCTAAATCTGTCCCAGGCAGAATTTCCCCGGCTGTCTGGGCAGTTTCTTTGACTAATCGCAAATCTTTTAAGATATGTTCAATCATAAAAGCCGGCTGTAAATCTTGGGCGAGGATTTTTGGTCCCAAATTTTCTAAAGCCCAAGAACCCGCCGCCCCCGTTCTACAGACTTCTATGACTAAATTGGGGTCTAATCCTTGAATTTTTGCCATTTTTAGAGCCTCACACAGCGCCACCATGTGAACCGCCCCCAAGACTTGATTACAGAGTTTTACCGCTTGTCCGTTGCCGATTTCGCCACACCAGCGAATAGTTTTGCCCATGGCGTGAAAACAGGGTAAACAAGTCTGAAAATCCGCTTCTTTCCCTCCCACCATAATAGTTAAAGTGCCGTTTTTCGCCCCAATATCGCCCCCAGAGACGGGAGCATCGAGAAAACGGAGATTATTTTCCTCTAGCTTTTTACCAATCATCCTAGCGGCTTGAGAGCCAATGGTACTCATATCCACCACCAGAGTTCCCACCGCTGCCGATTCCATGACACCCCCCGCTCCTAAAATTACTGCCTCCACGTCAGGCACATCCCCGACGCAGGTAAAGACAATCTCGGCATCCCTGACGGCGGCGGCGATACTAGAACAAATGTTCGCACCAGATGCCCCGGCAATGGTTATCCCCGGCACCTCTGGGGTACGATTCCAAGCATTGACAACAAAACCTTGACGGACAAGATTAGCCGTCATCGGCGCTCCCATCACTCCTAATCCTAAAAAGGCAATTTTTTGACTCATGATTTTGGCAATAAAGGGAAGGGGAAGGGGAAGGGGAAGGGGAAGTGGGGAAGTGGGGAAGTGGGGAAGTGGGGAAGTGGGGAAGCTGTCTCATCACCCTATCACCCCAAAACCCTATCACCCTATCTCCTGACAACCGACGGCTAAAATAATTCTACCATTTGTAGAAATTGGGCTTCTGAAAGGGTTTTTATGCCTAATTTTTGAGCCTTTTTGAGTTTCTCACCGGGGGCTTTACCGAGGAGAATATAATCAGTGTTCGCACTGGGGGAACTGGTAACAGTACCACCGACATTAATAATCAATGATTTCGCTTCCTCGCGACTGATTTTGCCGAAGGTTCCTAGTATAACTACGCTTTTTCCCCTGAGGGGATTTTCTGCGGATTCTTGACTCGTTTGGACTATCTCCTCTGCGGGTTGCACTTCTAAACTTGTATCGGCAACTGTGATTTTTTCTGCTGCTACTACAGGAGTTTCCTCGGCAATCACTGGGGGAGTTTCCGGTTCTTCTACTACAGGAGTTTCCTCGGCAATCACCGGGGGAGTTTCCAGTTCTTCTACTACCGGAGTTTCACTAATAATTGCTTCTGGTTCATTAGTGGTAATAGGGGCAGTTTGTTGAGAAAAATCGTCTCTTTCTTGTTGTAGGTTTTGAATTTGAACCTCTAAAGCGGCGATTTCTTTTTGCTTAGTTGCTAACTCACCCTCAAACTTAATTTTTTCCTTTTCTAAAGCTTTAGCTGCCGTTTTTTTGACTTCTAAATCTTGAGTTAGTTGGCGATTTTGTTGGCTTAATTCCTCGATATGACGGGAAGTTGTGGTTTCTAATTGGTCTTTTTCGGCACTTAACTGGTGTAGTTGAATCTCTAAATTAGAAATGTTTTCCCGATAAGTTTCTAGCTGTTGCGGTAACTGGGTTAATTAACTGGGTTAATTCCTGTAATTGCCCTTCTAAATGAGCAATTGTTGCCTGAGAATCGGCCAATTGTTGCGGTAACTGGGTTAATTCCTGTAATTGCCCTTCTAAATGAGCAATTTTTTCGGCAGCAGTGCTTAATTGTGCCGATAATTCCCCTTTCTGGGCTGCTAAAGCTTGTAACTCCAGTTTAGCTGCTTCGAGACGAGCGCCGAGACTGTCCTTTTCGGCGGTTATGGCTGTCACTTGAGCGACGGTTTCTTGCAGTTTTATAGTTAAATTGTCGCATTCTTGGCCTAAAGAGAGCGATCGAGTTTGACTTGCGGCTAAATCTTCGCTGAGAGACTTTTTTTCCTGCTCTAACCCGGTAATTTGACCCTGTAAGCTGGCTATTTCCTGCTGTCCTTGCTCATACTGTTCTGTTTGGTGAGCCAGATTCTGTTCTAAGGTTTGAATTTGACCTTGCAAGCTGGGAATTCGGGCGGCTAAATCGCTTAATTCTTGATTTTTATGCTCTAAATCGACCACTTTCGCCTTTAATTCCTCGGCTTTTTCTAGCTCTTGCTGTAAGAGAGTTTTATCCTGTTCTAGGGTCTGAATTTGACTAGAGAGAGAGTTGCTCTGTTTTTTGGTCAAATCAAATTGACGGTTAATTTCGCCTTTTTGCTGCTCTAAAGTTTGAATCTGTGCCTCTAGGCTAGTAATTTGGGCTTTTTCTGCCTCTAATTGCTCCATCAGACCAGCTTTCTCCGCTTCTATTTCCTTAGCGGTGGTTTTCAGTTGTTCAATTTCACTCTCACCTATCTGCACAGCTTGCTGGAGGGACTGGAGAGAATTTTCTAAATCCGTAGCTTTGTGCTGTAATTGGGTGTAATGTTGTTCTATGTGAATTATTTTGGCGTGCAGCTGCTGATTTTCGTCTTTTAAGTCTGATTGCGCCACGTCTAAACCCTTGACTTGAGCCAACAAATCTGAGTTACTTTGCTGTAATTGCGCTTGTGCGGCTAAAAGGGCGGTATTTTTGCTGACGAGACTAGAGCGCGACCAGAGGAATAGTCCTCCGAAAACAGCACTTAAACCTAATCCTTCATAAATTAATTCGTTGAGCATATCTACCCTCCTAGACAAGCGAAAAACAGTCACCTAACCGAACTGATGCGGCAATTTTGGTTATAGACCTACATCTCTACTTATATCAGTTACGGGGTACATTCGGGGGAAGGGGGGAAAAGTCACTTCTTTCACCCTGCTGTAAAAAGTGATTTAGCTGTTCGCGTTATGTTAACTTGTATCTGATCCCATTCTTGGGTGATTTTCTGGTTGATTTCTTCCTGATGATCAAAATAGTAGCCCATGGACGCAGGAGCTATAGTTGATAATTATCCATTGACCGAGATCGCCTTTTGACCTTTGACCCCTTCCCCTTGAACTGCGATCGCTGATTTGTTGATAGTCAATAATTGATTGAAAAAACACGGATGAGAAGCTAGGGACATTTCTTCTCTGCCAAGTCGCTAGAATGGGACTAGACTTCTCAAGCTTGAAGAATCTTCCTATGTCAGACGCTGTAACGATCGCCGATATTTACAAGTTATTTGAAAGAACTGAGTCCCAATTTGCCGAGTTTCAAAAGGAAGCTGATCGCCGCAGTGCCGAAGCCGATCACCGCAGTGCCGAAGCTGATCGCCGCAGTGCCGAAGCTAATCGCACGATGGAAGAATTAAAAAAACAGGTACAAGAAACGACCAAAGCGGTCAATAGCTTAACCACTCCTTTGTGTCTTTTTATAGAAGAAATGGTGGAGCCGGCGGTTGTGCGTTTGTTTCAGGAACGGGGTATTGATGTCACCCAAACGATGAGTCGCTTGAAAAGTAAGCGTCCTGGGGCAGCAATGGAGATTGATATTGTAGCGGTTAATGGGAGCGAGTTGGTGGCTGTGGAATGTAAATCTCGACTGTCGAGGGATGATGTAGATGATTTTGTCAGCCGATTACAGCGATTTAAGGTTGCTTTCCCCCAATTTCGAGAGTTTCGGGTTTATGGGGCAGTGGCAGCAATTGAAATTGATCAGGGGATAGATGTCTATGCCTATCGGCGCGGTTTGTTTGTGATTAAGCAGTCGGGGGAAACGGTTAAAATTATCAATGATGTTCAGTTTCAACCTTTGGGTTTTGCTTAAGGTGTTTAATCTCTTTTTTAAGAAGGCGTAATTTTGCGATCGCCCTTTTAATTAATAATGAATAGTTGATAATGTAAACTATCAGGAGTCATTTGGGAAACCATCATGGAAATAAAAAATATTAAACAAAAAGCCAGAAATTTAATCGATAAATTGCCAGATAATTCTACATGGGATGATTTGATGTATGAGATTTATATGAGACAGGCAATTGAAGCGGGATTAGGCGATAGTGAGGCAGGAAAGGTTATTTCTGTTGCAGAGGTACGCACTAAGTTCAAGCCAGAGCCATGAAAGTTTTCTGGACAGAAACCGCAGTTAATCATTTATCATCCATCTACAACTACATATCACAAAACTCCCCTCAATATGCTCAAAGACTGGTTGAAAGATTGACTAGACGCTCAGAACAGATCGCTAATTTTCCCTTTTCGGGTCGAATTGTTCCAGAGTTTGAAACTGAGCAGCTCCGAGAAGTTATCGAGGGTTCTTATCGCATAATTTATTATATCAAGCCTGAGCAAATCGATGTTATTGCGGTACTTCATGCTGCCCGAAACATTGAAAATCCACAGGACTAACGATAATGCAAGACCATTGGGGGAGTAAATTACTGGCAGCAGTGAAGATTACCAAAAAAGGGGAGAAAGCTCCAAGGGGTCAGCTATCCCTCTGGGAGGAGTGGGAGGCCAATAGTCCAGAAATTATTGAGGTGGCTCATCAGTTCATCTCTACTAATTGTCACAACCCGCAGCGGGCGATATTTCTCGATTGATCTTAAATCTTTGGTTGAGACTGCAAGAAAGCACGGTGCAGGGGAGAAAGTTGAAAACCCATCTCCCCTGGCCTCGTATTATTATCCGAGAAGTATTGAGTTCCAGGGCATTGATCGGCTTAACTATACCAAGGGCATCAAACGGTGATGAGTGATCGTCAGAAAGATGGCAGCTCGAAGACACTACAATTGACAAACCTGTAAATCCATGTTACACTTGATGATTGATAGATAAAACTATCATTAGCATGATTGTTCTTAATTAACCATAATACTTTTATTCTCATCAGCCTCGACATTTCAGTTTGAGTGTGATGGGAATCTTGAGTAAATTGACTAAATTTCAAGGAGCAGCTAAATGCCTGAGAGTTTACAAGATGAGAAATGTGACGATACTGCAACTAAGGCTAATCAACTTTTAAATACTAGAAACGACCTTATAAGTTATCAAACAAAAAGATTAGACAATCTTTCTGATTTTGAACAACTTGAGCAAGCCTTAATGAATTTTACGAGCAATAAGAAAGATACGGTAAAATATATTCTAAAAAAAGTTTGTGAAGAAGCTAAGTGTCAAGTTGCAGCGATTTTTTTAATCTCTAAGGATGATGTACTAGAGCGTTTTGCCATTCAAGGCAAAGACGTTAATGGTGAGCCAATAGATGATACATGGCTACAAGAAGAGAGGTATGCGAAAGGGGAGAGTTTCACTGGCAGCGCTGCCAATCCATCTGATGGATCATATGGGAAGGTTACTAGAGAGCTTTTCCAGTATGAAAATTTGAAGTATAGGCAGGAATATTCTGATAAGCTAGGCAAATTAATCTCTGCCATTGCCTTACCTTTGAATGGACGAAACAAAACCTATGGAGTATTGAGAATTATAAACAAAGTTGATGATCAGGGCAATATTGACGATCTGGCAAGCTTTGATCCCTGTACAGTAGCTTTCTTAGCAGGAGTCGCCTCTGCTAAACTATCTAATATTCACAGGGATTCTGAGATTAATATACTCAATTACTTGACATACCTTGCAGATATTATCCCAGTTGATTCCTTTGACAAGTATCAAGAAAGGATGTATGACGAAATTTTCAAATACTTAGTCGGCAACGAGACTCCATATAAAGTTGCCATTCTTTACAGAAAAAAATTGTCTTCTGAAGTAATGGAAGTTTTACGATTTTCTGAAGTATCTGGAGTAAGTAATTCATGTCGAGTTTATCTTGAAGAGGTTGGAAAGGAGTTTGCAGAAAAAATATCTTCAAATACTTGTCAATTTATTGAAGGAGTACATGAGGAGAAAAACAATAATCGGTTTATTCAAACTGATTTAAAATATTTTGAAGACTCAAAACTTGAAGCCTTTGGCGTTTTCTCACTTTTCTTTGAGGGAAAATTCATCGGAGCTATTGCTCTATTTTTTGGATATAAGTTCAAGCTATTCGATAATAATCTTAGCTTTTTACAAAGTTTTTCTTCTTTACTTGCCATATTAGTTAACAAACAAACTCGGGCAGAGAGACTAAGGGAGTTTGAAAGTCTTGCTGAACATTGGATTAATGAAACAAGTCATTTATCCTCAACCCATGAGGCGATTATACATCCTGACTATCAGAGAATTATTGGAATGGGGCAAGATGTTATACCATTTTTGCTCAAAAATCTTAAAGAGACAAAAAGCCTTTCTGGCCGTTGGTTTTGGGCATTAAAAGCCATTTCTGGTGAAGATCCGGTTCCTGAAGACAGCCGAGGTAAGTCTCAGGAGATGATCGATGCTTGGTTGCACTGGGGTATCCAAAAGGGATATATTAAAGGGGATATATTAATGAACACTAAATCATCTATTTAAAAAGTATGTGTATTGTAATCATTGACGGTGATAGTCATATAATCAGTCCGATAACTCTTTATTACAATTCCTTTGCTTGGGCAGTAAATGATAAAGAGCGTTGTTGGTTTCCCGATAGATTTGATACTGAATATTGGCCAGCTGGAATACCAAGGGAGAACACTCTAAGTGCCTTCATAGATGCCTATAGCACCAACGGTTTTGAAGTTTGCCCAACTGGTGATCCTAATTTAGAGTTTAGTCCTAACGGTTTTTTTGTTGAAAAAATCGCTATTTATACTATTGATGGTAGGCCCTCTCACGCCTGTCGGCAATTAAACAGTGGAAGATGGACGAGTAAAATAGGAGTTCGTGAAGATGTAGAACATGAATTAGTGGAAAATTTTATTGTAGAAATTGAAGGGATAATTAATAGTCTTGGAAACCTCAACACTATCATGAGGAGAATACATGATTAATAGTAGGCTAGAGTCTAGCTCTGCTTTCAGATAAGATATGTATCTTAAGTTTGCTCGTGGAAGTTCTGCGATTGTAAAGATATGCTATAATTGGAATGAGTCAGAGTACCAAAATTAAGCGTTTAGAGGAGGTAGCGAATTGCCATCAAAAGCTAAATACTATGTTTGGCAAGTCTTTCAGCAAAATTAAGTCTCTGACTATGTACACCAAAATAGCTAAGTTATAATTTATGGAAAATAATCAACTTATAGAAAGAAGGTTTGACGGCAAGATAGGTGATGATTATAGTCTCTGGCAATCTGCTCGTCCTCATCTTAAAAAGTTAAGACAAGAGTTAGTCAAACTACTAATTAACTATCAAAACTCTTGCCCAAAGGAATCGCTGATCCTAGAAATTGGGTGTGGCGATGGAGAATTAACTGAGATGATCCTATCTGAAGCAAAAAATATTAAGATAATCGCTATCGATAACGAACCTTCGATGATTCAAAAAATCCGCTCAAGGCTTTCACATTACCTATCTCAAGATACTCTTGTTGTTATTCAGGATGATGTTTTAAACTTTTTGCAAAGTTATCCTTTGAATAACTTTAGTTTTATTGTTTCTGGATTCACTTTTCACAATATGTTGGCACTCTATCGTTTTCAAGTATTTCAACTATTATATAGTCGGCTTCTCATTGGAGGTAAGTTATTAGACGCTGATAAAATCGCGCAAAGAGGTGAACAGCATAACCGTGATATAAAGTGGCAATATGATAAATTCTTTGAAGTCCTTGTATCTGCTGAAAGGTTCGATCTCCTGGAAGAGGTTATGTTGCACTATACTACGGATGAACAACCTAATAGAATACGCTATGAAGATGAAACAATCTCTGAACTTTCAGAAATTGGATTTCAAGAAGTTACCTTATACTTACGTCAATATATGGATGCACTGATTATAGCCTCTAAATAGAATTTTACCCGATTGTTAGCACCTAAGTTAAATATTTTGGGATTCAAGTCTTGAAGCTAACGTGGAAATTCTCTTCGCTCCATAAACAATTCCCCCACCCCCACCTTGGTAAAAGTGATGGTATATAAGAATTGGAAATGTAAAGTCGCTCAAGTCTGCTGTGGCAGGATATTCTGTATTTTCAAGCTCCAACCATCTACCTCCTTCTCGCCAGCCAACGCGATCGCCAAAACTACCCCATACTTCCCGATTATAGTCTTCTGTCCCCCCAAGGTCATGGAAGATTTTCGCCTGTCCCTTGATGCCAAATTTCCCTTCGCTGTGTTTCATCCAAAGTCGATCAATTTCATTGATTACATCTAGGGATACCTCTGTAAAAAGGCAAATGAAGTCATCATAATTTTCTATAACCATCCACTGATACATAATGAAAGCCGTTTCGTAGTCGGCTTTTTTCCAATCCTGTTGCCCTAGATATTCCTCTAGTTTTTGATAAATTTGTTCTTGGTTTTCTATGAGATATTCTCTCTGTTTTCTTAGTTCTTTTTCGTAGGCACTATCTGCTTCTGAGTTGTATTGCACCTCAATCATCTTGGTAAACTGTTCCCTAAATCTTTCGGGGTTTTCTGTCTCTGCAAAAGCTAGACGGAAAATCTCTGCCCATCTTTCCTCGTTTTTGTTCTCTTTATTACCCCAAAGTTCCGTTAAAGGAGGCGCGGTAGAGGGTTTCTCTGTCGTCATTGCAGATTACCTCGATCAAGCCTTTATCCTGTGCTTGTTGTAATTTTTTCTGATAGTTGGGAACAGATTGACAAACCGCTTCTAAAGCAACCAAAGGGACAGGAATTTCATAGATTAGGCAATTACTGACCACTTTTTCAAGAGCTTCATCCGTCAAAAGCTGAGGTTTTTCTTCTAACCGCCAGACTATCTTATCGCGCCAAGTAACATCGGATTCATTCTCAAATGACCGCAACTTTGTATCTATATTCCCTGAACTTAAAACCTCATTATTGAGCCATTCCAACAGACGGGGGTTGCCATCAGCAAGGTTTAAAGCTCTTTCTATATAGTTTTTATCAATCTTACCCGAACTAAAATGCTCTAACCGCCGCAGTTTCTTTTCTAAATCGGACTCGTTGTATTTGAAAGAGGGCAAAGACTTCAGATGATAAAATTTCTCTAATAGAGGGGAATTAAAGGTATAGCGCGAGGTAATAATCAGGCGATGATAGTAATTAGTTTCCTGTACTGCCCAAACGAGAGCTTGTAATAGAGGAGATGCCCCTGCTTTAAGGATATAGTCATCGCTGGCTGAAGGGCATTCCAAGTTCCACTCGAAATCATCAAGAATCAGCAGAAGGGGGGACTGGTTTAACAGCCTAAAACTATACCTTAATCGGTATTTAAGTTCTTCGTTAGGATTACTTAAGGTCTCGCGCTGCTGTTCGCTATCGAGTTTCTCCTTTAGGGTATCAACCAAGCTAGTTTGCTCAATTTGTTGATGCCAGACAAGCTTAGTATAGTCTGGAAGGCGATCGCACAACCGAGCGGCGAGGGTACTTTTCCCGTTACCACCAAAACCTTGCAGGAAAACCCCAGCTTTACGAATTGCTTTAGAATTATCAAAGGGTTTTTTCAGCACTTGCAAGCAATCCTGAAGATCGCGGCGGCGACCGATAAAAGTTTCCCGTGTGGCTACCCGCAAATATTTCGTTTCTGGGTCCACAAATTGGTCAACAACGGATACGGGAGGTAAAGGTTTTTTCTGTCCTCTCCTTACCAAAGCTTCTGGGATACTTCCCCTCACATAGAGGCGTAAACAATGCCAATCCCTCGCCTGATTTCCTAATAATTTCTGATAGGCAAAAGCTAACGACTCGCTCAAAGTAAAGCCTTGAGAAAGCTTTTCGTAGAGGATGGCCGCCGTGTCAGCAGCTTCGTTATCCCTGACGGGTTGACCCCACCCCAAAACAGTTTTAGCCCCATTTTTTAATAACTTCTCGGCCATCGAAAGGATCTCATCACCATCGGAGTAGCCTGTCCGACACCCTGATAAAAACAAAAGCTTAGGTAAATTAAACTGTAATTCTCTGGCAATATCTTCGGCGCTGGTATCTTGCCTATCTCCGTATTCCGTCTCGGTAATAAAATAGGGTTTCCGCTCCTTGATGGTAGCGTGTCCGCTCAAGTGGATAACATCGAAATATCCCCTATCTTTACTGGCCATCAATTCGCCTAATTCTTTAATACATCCGCTCTCTTCAACGGTTAAAGATAGGGGTTTCCCTCTAGTTGCTTTGAGGATCTTCCCCTCTTCTGCCTCAAAGTCTAGTATAGGCTCGACACCCTTAGCAGAACTTGCCATGAAAACCACATTTAAGGCTCGATCCTGCGGGTTGTTGTCAACAGTTAACAGCCTTTCATTACCGGTTTTCATCCACCGCATGGGAACAATAGCGGGAAGCTTAGACACCAGAAAACCCTGACCATCGTGTAATAATTCCCAGGGTAGATGGACTAATCCGTTGCTGGTGCTGATAGCCAGAACTATTTTCTCTCCCCGGTGGCTATCTAATTCGCTCTGGAGGATGCGCTCCGTACCATCTAACCATCGGTATAAACCTTGTCCTGTTGTGGCGTGATCTCCGGGTAAACGGGTATAGTAATCGGTGTCGGCCTTACCGCTCAGATTTTTGATTTCATTCAGGAATCTTGTGTAGGTACGGGTTTGGTTGGGGTTGTCCCAGAAAAATCGGAACTCAACGCTATTGCTACCGCTCTCCTGAAGATCAATATGCAGTATCTTCATGATTGTTCTTGTTCCAAGAGTTTTTGTAGTTGCTCTAGGGTAGCATCTTTGAGCAGCAGGCGATCGCCGTTTTTGCTGACAATCAACACCCGTTCGATCTTCGGGGTTTCAGGAGAGTCAATTTTTCGCTTTAATTGGTACAATTTCTCGGCGATGGCGATTGTTCCGCTAATAATGCCGATGATGGTGGCGATGGTGGCAAGGGTTCCCTCTCTCTCCACTTCAGAGATAACTTCGTAGCTGCCTTGCACCCCTTCCATCTCGACGATATCCTGAGCAACTTTGATAGCATCGGCTCCTTGAATTTCTATCTGCATCAGTTTTGTTCCTCCTGTAAGTACCCAAGCAAATTGATTTACAGATAACGATCCTTTGACGACGATGATCCCCTTGTTGTAAATAGATTAAACCGTTGCGTTGCTGTTACAGGCAATACTACTATTGACTAGCTTTGTTGGGGAAAAAATCTCAATTACTATCAATGGTTGATCTAAGAAAATATTTCAGTCTCTCCGTCGGAAAATACGGGTTAAGTCCTCATCCGGTTCCCTTTCCCCTCTTAGCCACTGTTTAATCGCTGTTTCGATAATGCGACTAGGATCGTTAGTCAGGTGTTTAATCTGTTCTAAAACTTCCGAGTCAAGGTGAATAGCGATTTCAACTTTCTCGGCCGTGCGCTGAGTCGGTGTAGCATTTTCGTTCATAAGCTCTATTAATGATTGCTATCTATCATTCTACCCGTCAGTCGAGGATTCTTATCCAAGAGTTTATCTGTGGTAATCCGATTTGGACAAATCTTACATCTTCTCCTTAGCCATTGCCCTTTCCCTGATTTTGTCACCAGACTAAAGCCGAGCATAGTTTCCTGTGGATGCCGAGAGGGGAAGCCAAGGCCGAAACCATGACTATACTTGCAGTTTAGCTTTTTTTATCTTTACCGAAAAATTGGGTTTAAAGCCTCGCCCTTTTAGGACGGCTTTGTGTTAAACTGATTGGTAAGCGGAAAATCAGATGTGTAGTCGTGACACGCGAACTGACCGTTGGACAAAAGCTAGTGTCACCAACCCATTTCGGGTTGCCCCAATACCTCACTGCTCTAATCAAAAAAAGTACGGCATAGGTGGGAGATAAAAAAAATTAAATAGGGTAGGGCATACCCGAATTTACGCTTGGGGAGTAGTCCCTAAGAGTGCTTGCCTTGTAGGTGTAGTCGGACTAGACATGAAGCTGTAAGACCAAAATTA
>VYKZ01000057.1_pt2 | contig 34478 bp, 31 predicted proteins | sample 5114421 | NCBI WGS metagenome assembly VYKZ01 (sample SAMN12291788, study PRJNA351875) | freshwater metagenome | isolation source: freshwater lake | place: USA: Michigan, Gull Lake | collected 2013-08-08 | reverse complement strand
AACACCCGCCCGCCCGCCCCGCCGGGGCAGCCTCTTGCGGCCATCGATTTTCGGAAGATCAGGTGTGTTGCAACGAGTGCATCAGGGTCGGCCAGCGCTGTAGCGCATTGCCGATTTCGGCCGAAGCCTCGCGCAGCATCGGCAGCCGGGTCCGGACAAGTTCGTCCTGCGAAATGCGCGTGGTCGAGGTCGAGCAGTTGATCGACGCGATCGCCTTGCGATTGGCGTCGAACACCGGCACCGCGACCGAGACGATGCCATAATCGAGCTCGTCGAGCGCCGAATCATAGCCGGTCTCGCGCGCGCCCTGCAGCCGCTGTTCCAGCGCGGCTTGGCTGGTCACGGTTCGTTCGGTGAAGCGCTGGAGATCGACCGCGGCCATGTATTGCGCGATCACCGCTTCGGGCTGGAACGCCAGCAGCACCTTGCCCAGCGACGTCGCATGCACCGGAAAGCGCGTGCCGACATTCGCGCCCAGCCGAATCCGGCGGTTGGTCGAGACGTGCGCGACATAAAGGATATCGGTGCCCGACAGCACCGCCATCGACGCGCTGTCGCCGGTATCGTCGCGCAGTTTCTGCAGCGGCGGCAGGATCACCTGCTCGACATTCATCGAGGAGAGATACGCGGTGCCGAACGACAGCACCTCGGGCCGCAGCAGGAACTTGCGCCCGAATTGTGCAACATAGCCCAGTTGCACCAGGGTGTTGAGGCAGCGCCGCGCCACTGCCGGGCTCAAGCCGGTGACCTGTGCGACTTCGCTCAGCTGCATCTCGGGATGCGTCGCATCGAACGCGCGCAGCACCTTGAGCCCGCGTTCGAGGGTCGAGAGATACTCGCTGTCTTTGCCGGGATTGGCCTTGCCGGGCTTTGCCGCGTCTTCCATCGCTGCACCGCTAGCCTGTGCCAGGGGTACAGGCAAGGCGGTGCTTTCGATCGGGGTCAGCAGGCTCACTCGGCCGCAGCGGACGTATCGGCCAGCCCCAGCACCTCTTCATTGTGCTGACCCAGCACCGGCGGCGCAGTGACCGACGTCGTACGCTCGCCGTCGAAGCTTACCGGCGAACGAATGGTGCGGAAGCGGCCATGCGGGCCATCGGGGTCCTCGACCGTCAGGCCCAGATGCTGCGCCTGAGGTGTCTCGACGACTTCGGGCGCGGAATAGACCGGCGAATGCGGCACTTCGAGCTGCTCGAGCGTCGCGCACCATTCGCCGCGGCTGCGCGCGGCGAACAAAGGCGCGAGAAAGGCTGCGACCTTTTCGTAATTGGCGATCCGCGCATCGCGGGTGGCGAATTCGGGCCGCTGCAGCATGTCGGGCTGGCCGACAGCGGTCGCCAGATTCTCCCAGAACTTGGGCGGCGACGACATGTGCAGCGCCAGCCAGTCGCCGCCGGCGCACTGGAAAACATAGGATTGCGAGACATTGGGCCGGCTGTACGGGCCCATGACCTCGCCTTCCGAGAAATAGTGCGTGAAATCGTCGAGGTTGAAATGCGCCATCGCCTCGAACATCGAGACCTCGACCAGGCGCCCCTTGCCCGTGCTTTCGCGCTCGTGCAGCGCCGCGAGCACGCCATAGGCGCCGTAGAAACCCGTGATCGCATCGGCGAGCGCCGGGCCGACGACGCGGGGGTTTTCGGGATTGACCAGCAGCCGCAGAAACCCGCTCGCCGCTTGCGCGACGGTATCAAAGGCGGGGCGGTCGCGGTCGGGGCCGGTCGCGCCGAAGCCCGAGATCGACAGATAGATCAGCCGGGGATTGATGCCGCGCAGCCGTTCGGGGTCGACATTGAGCTTGTCGGCGACGCCGGGGCGGAAATTCTGGATGAAGACATCGGCGATCGCGATCAGCCGGTCGAACGCTTCAAGGTCCGCACCGCCGCGGGTGTCGAGCGTGACCGAGCGCTTGTTGCGGTTGTAGGTCTGAAAATGGGGGCTGTAGAGCCCGCCACGAAACGCGCGGAACGGATCGCCGCCATCGGGCCGCTCGACCTTGATGACATCCGCACCCATGTCGGCGAGCATCATGCCAGCGGCGGGCCCGGTGATGAACGTGCCCATTTCGAGCACGGTGACATTGGCAAGCGGCTTGGCCATATTGACTTCTCCCTGACACCCACCCATAGAAAATTCGATATACGAAATCAACTTCGTAAATCGAATTTATCGCGCCGGTGCCCCGGCCCGCCCGCACAGCAACGCAAAGGACCCTTTTCATGCGCATCGGCAAGCAGGACGCTCCCTTCACCGCCATCTGCACATCGGATGCCCAGAGCATCACCGTGCGCGGGCGCGATCTGTGCAGCGACATCATCGGCAAGATGGACTTCACCAGCTATTTCTGGCTGCTGGTGACGGGCAGCGAACCGACCGAGGTGCAGAAGCTGTTTGCGAACGCCGTGCTGGCCGCGATCGCCGAACACGGGCTGGTGCCCAGCGTCGTCGCTGCGCGGATGACCTACGCCGCCGCGCCCGAAGCGTTTCACGGTGCGGTCGCTTCAGGCCTGCTGGGCTGCGGATCGGTGGTGCTGGGCAGCGCGGAGGTTGCCGGGCGCTTCTATGCCGATCTGGTGGCCAAGGTGCGCAGCAGCGAAGGAACGCCGGCCGAGATCGCATCGGAAGGCGTCCGCACGCTGCGTGCGAGCAAACAGGCGATCCCCGGCTTCGGCCACCCGCAGCACTCCGCAGGCGATCCGCGTGCGCTGCTGCTGCTCAGGATGGCCGAGGAGCACGGCATCGTCGGCGAGAATATCGGCATGCTGTATGCGCTGCGCGATTGCCTTCCCGAGACGCTGGGGCGCCCGCTGCCGATCAACGTCAACGGCGCGATCCCTGCGGTGATGCTCGATGTGGGCTTTCCGGTCGGAGCCTTGAAGGGCATCTCGCTGCTCGCGCGCACCGCAAGCCTGATCGGGCATCTGCACGAGGAAATCGACCGGCCGATCGGCTTCATCATGTCCGGCGCAGCGGCCGCAGCGATCGATTATGACGGCCCGGGAAGCACAGCCTCTTCCGAAGGCTGATGAGTTACCGCGTGCAGGCGTCGAGCCCGTCGCGCTGGACGATGCGGATGCGCCGCGCGATGTTGTTGCCATAGCGCCGGACAAAGCCGCTCGGGCTCTTGACCGAGCGCTTCTTGGGGAGCGGCAGCGCTGCGGCCATGCGCGCGGCCTCGTCGCGGCTGAGCGAGCCTGCGCCCTTGCCGAAATAGCGCTGCGCGCCCGCCTCGACCCCATAGGTGCCGATGCCGGTTTCGGCGACGTTGAGATAGACCTCCATGATCCGGCGCTTGCCCCAGATCGTCTCGATCAGCACCGTGAACCAGGCTTCCAGCCCCTTGCGGAAGAAGCCACCATTCTGCCAGAGGAACACGTTCTTTGCGGTCTGCTGGCTGATCGTCGATCCGCCGCGGATGCGGCCGCCCTGCGCGTTGCGCCGCACCGCAGCCTCGATCGCCTCACGGTCGAACCCGTTATGGGTGCAGAACTTGCCGTCCTCCGCCGCGATCGCGGCTGCCACCATGTTGCGGTCGATCCGCTCGATCGGGGTCCAGTCGCGGGTAGCGCCATTGCTGTCGGTCAGCATGGTGATCGTGGTCGGCGGCGGCACGAACCGGTAGATCACCACCATCAGCAGCGACAGCGCGACGAAGCCGAAGATCAGCTTGAACACCAGTGCGATCAACCGGGCCAGAAACCCGCGTTTGCGTGCGGCCATGATGCGGTGCTCAGCGCCTGGTTTGCCATTTGACGATATCGCCGGGCTTGATCCCCAGCTGTGCTGCGCGGCCGCCGGCAAGCTCCAGCACCGCAGCCACCGGTCCCTGCGAGCTCACCGCATCGAGCGAATAGGGCGTGGTGTTGGCCGCGATGCTCTCGATGCTGCCATCGGCACGCACGAAGATGATGTCGAGCGGGATCACGGTGTTCTTCATCCAGAAGCTGGCGGGCTTGAGGCTGGGGAACGGGAAGATCATCCCCGCATCTGGCGCGAGTTCGGTGCGGAACATGAGCCCTTGCGCCTGTTCCTGCGAGGTGCCTGCGACCTCGACCGTGAAGGTGTGGCGCTTGCCCTTGCTATCAATGGTCAACGGCACGAGCTGCAGCCCGGCGGGCGACAGCGTGCCAGCGTCTGCGGCTGGCCGCTGCGCGATCGCATCGCTGGGGGCGGTGGCGTTGCAGGCGACCAGTGCGAGTGTCGCAATCGTGGTCGCACACCATTTCATGACCATCATTCTCTCCCGAAGTCCTCTTCCAGCCCCGCAATCTCTTCCATGCTATCGGCGAAAACGATGCGCCGGGCGAGTGCAAAATCATGTCCCGCCCGGATAAATGCCTGCAGCTGCTTGCGGCGTTTGTCCGGATCGGCGGGCTGGTCGGCAAAGGCGCCGATCCGCTTGCGCCTGGCAAAGGCCAGCGCGGCGCTCACCGCCTGGTCCCTGCCCGCGGTGCGCATTTCGTCGCGATCGGGCTCCTTGACGCCTGCCGCCTGCAGCGCCTGCTCCACCCGCCGCGCGCCATAGCCCCGGCGCAGCAGCGCCCCGCCCTTCATCGCGGCATAGGCAGCATCGTCGACATAGCCCAGCTCCGCGCACCGGTCGGCCAGCGCCACCAGATCGGGCGGGGTATCGCCATCCCAGCCGCGCTCGCGCAGCTTGCGCTCGAGATACTGCACCAGTTTCGCGCGGGTCGAGGCAAAGCGCCCCAGATAATGCAGCGCAAGATCCTTCAGGCTCGTCTCGTTGAGCGGCTTGGGCGGGCGGCGTTCGGCCCGGTCGGATCGCGATCTGGAAAACATGCGCCTTTTTTGTGCCACAGTCGGGCCGAAATTAGAACGCCTGTCGTCGGCTAGAGCGGCGGCTGGAGTATTTTGGGGATGGACCTGCGCACGCCGCGCCCTGTTCATCGCCGAGCCATTGAACACGGGGCAGACCGCACACGATCTGCCCAACATGCGTGAGATGCCGGACAACAGGCACCGCGCACAGGAAAGCAACGGGTTAAAACGCATGACTGATTTGCAGCCGACACCAACCGCCGACACCCTGGCGCGACGCTTTGCCGATTTTGCGACACTGGGCGAAGCGCTCGATTATGCGGCGGGCGGGACACGCGGCTTCAATTTCCACGATCCGCGCGGCACCCTGGTGCGGCCCTATCCGTTCAGCGAGTTGCGCAGCGATGCGCTGGCGCATGCCCGGCGGCTGATCGCGCGCGGCGTGGTGCCGGGCGATCGCATCGCCATCGTCGCCGAAACCAGCGCGGAGTTCGCCGCCTTGTTCTTCGGCTCGGTCTATGCCGGTGCCTGGCCGGTGCCGCTGCCTTTGCCCACCAGCTTCGGCGGCAAGGAAAGCTATGTCGAGCAGCTGGGCGTGCAATTGCGCTCGAGCGATCCCAAATTCCTGTTCTATCCAGCCGAACTCGCCGAGATGGGCGGCGAGGCGGCCCAGCGCTGCGGCGTTGCAGGGATCGACTGGGAAGGCTTTGCACGCGAACCCGATGCCGATGTCGCCCTGCCCCAGGCGGGCTCTGAAGACATCTGCTATCTGCAATATTCCAGCGGGTCGACCCGCTTCCCGCACGGCGTTGCGGTCACCCATGCCGCGCTGCTGAGCAACCTTGCAGCGCACGCGCACGGCATGCACATCGCGCAGAGCGACCGCTGCATCTCGTGGCTTCCCTGGTATCACGACATGGGGCTGGTCGGCTGCATGCTCTCGATGGTCGCCAACCAGGTCTCGACCGATTACCTCAAGACTGAAGATTTCGCGCGGCGTCCCCTCGCCTGGCTCGATCTTATCAGCCGCAACCCCGGCACCTCGTGCAGCTATTCGCCGACCTTCGGCTATGACATCTGCGCGCGCCGCATCGGCAGCCAGTCGCGGGTCGAGGAACGCTTCGACCTGTCGCGCTGGCGGCTGGCGGGCAACGGCGCGGACATGATCCGCCCCGATGTCATGCAGAGCTTCGTCAACGCCTTCGCGCCCGCAGGCTTCAAGGCCAGCGCGTTCCTGCCCAGCTATGGCCTGGCCGAGGCGACGCTTGCGGTCACCTTGATGCCGCCGGGCGAAGGCATCGTCGTCGATCTGGTCGAGGAACAGCGCCTGTCGGGCGCGCCGGTCGATGCGAGCAAGCCCAAGCGCTACCGTTCGATCGTCAATTGCGGCAAGGCCTGCCGCGGCATGTCGATCGAGATTCGCAATCCCGATGGCGTGGTGCTGGCAGATCGCGAGATCGGCAAGGTTTGGACCGCAGGCCCCTCGATCATGCACAGCTATTTCCGCGATCCCGAGGCGACCGAAGCGTGCCTGATCGACGGCTGGCTCGACACCGGCGACATGGGCTACATGGTCGACGGCTATCTCTACATCGTCGGCCGCGCCAAGGACATGATCATCATCAACGGCAAGAACCACTGGCCGCAGGACATCGAATGGGCGGTCGAACAGCTGCCCGGCTTCAAGTCCGGCGACATTGCCGCGTTCTCGATCACCACGCCCGCTGGCGAAGAGGCGCCCGCGGTGCTGGTGCAGTGCCGCACCACCGACGAAGGCGAACGCCGCCGCCTGCGCGACGAGATCCGCGAAAAGGTGCGCTCGATCACCGGCATGAACTGCGTGATCGAACTGGTGCCGCCGCGCACCTTGCCGCGCACCTCTTCGGGCAAGTTGAGCCGCGCCAAGGCGCGCAACCTCTACCTCTCGGGCGAAATCCAGCCCTACGAACTGGCGGCCTGACCACCGACCGTGCAGCCCGGCCCGGGCTGCACGGGTTTACCCAGAGCCGATGTGCACCTATATGCAAGGGATGTCCGCAAGGCTTCCCCTGAACCCTGTTCTCATGTCGGCACCGCTCAGGCCGGGGCCCGGACGGCGTGCGTGGGCGGGAAGCCTCGTCGTCGCCTTGCTGATCGCGCTGGCGAGCGCGCTGCTGCCCGGCGCAATGCCCGCCAGCCAGTCGGTGGGATCGGCATTCAATCCGGCAACGACCCAGGTCGCGCTCAACCGCGACGACAGCGAGCACAGCGTGCTCGCCACGCCCCAGGAAGATCGCGATCGTTCGCTGCTGACCGGGGGCGGTGACGATATCCTGACGGTTATGGCGGTGCTTGCCATCGCCGTCGTCATGGCAGCCTTTCCCCGCACGGCCCCGCTGCCGCCGCTGGCACTCCAGGCACCTGCGCGGTCAGCATCTGTCCGGCCCGGGTCGGGCCCGCGCGCGCCGCCTGCCTTTGCCTGAACGCAGGCGCACCTGACTGCAACATAGACAGCGCGCGAACCTGATCGCGCGATGCGCCTGCCCGTCCGGGTAGATCACGCTCCTGTTGGAGCCTGTCTGCTCGCGCCCTGACCTCTCGACCGAGAGATGCGCACAATGCACCATATTACCCCGTTGATCGGCACCATCGTTGCCGGTCTTGTCGTCGCGTTCCTGATGGGCGCGCTCGCTCACCGACTCAAGGTATCCCCGATTGCCGGCTATCTGCTGGCGGGCGTGCTGGTCGGCCCCTTCACCCCCGGCTTCGTCGCCGATGGCAATCTTGCCAACGAACTCGCCGAGATCGGCGTCATCCTGCTGATGTTCGGCGTCGGCCTGCACTTCTCGTTGCGCGACCTGATGGCGGTGAAGAACATCGCCGTCCCCGGCGCGATCGTCCAGATCGCCGTTGCGACCGCGCTCGGCATGCTGCTGTCGTGGATCATGGGGTGGTCGCTTATTGCCGGATTCATCTTCGGCCTCGCGCTCTCGGTCGCAAGCACCGTCGTGCTGTTGCGGGCATTGCAGGTGCGCAACCTGGTCGAGACCGAGCGTGGCCAGATCGCCATTGGCTGGCTGATCGTCGAAGACATCATGATGGTTCTGGCGCTGGTGATGCTGCCGCCGCTGGCGCGCATCGCCACCAACCCCGATGGTGCGGATTTCATGACCATCGCCCAGCCGCTCGCCTCGACCTTGTTCAAGGTGGCAGGCTTTGTGGTGTTCATGCTGATCGTCGGACGGCGAGTCATTCCGCATGTGCTGCACTGGGTGGTGCAGACCGGATCGCGCGAGCTGTTCCGGCTGGCGGTGCTGGCGATCGCGCTGGGCGTCGCCTTCGGCGCTGCCTTCGTTTTCGAAGTGTCGTTCGCGCTGGGTGCGTTCTTTGCGGGCATGATCCTGGGCGAGACCGCGCTCAGTCGGCGCGCCGCCGAGGAGACCCTACCGCTGCGAGATGCGTTTGCGGTGCTGTTCTTCGTCTCGGTGGGCATGCTGTTCAACCCCCATGTATTGGTCGACCAGCCGCTGCCGCTGCTGGCGACTGTGGCGATCATCGTGGTCGGCAAGTCGATTGCCGCCTTCGGCATCGCCAGGGCGTTCGGCAAGTCCAGCCGCACCAGCCTGACCGTCGCCTGCAGTCTCGCGCAGATCGGCGAGTTCTCGTTCATCCTCGCCAGCCTGGGTACAAGCCTTGGTGTCCTGCCGCCAGAAGCACGCGACCTGATCCTGGCGGGCGCGATCGTCTCGATCTTCGTCAACCCGTTCCTGTTCAGCTGGGTGATGCGCAAGCAGCAGCGCGCCGAAACGGACACGGCACGCGCGACCGGCGATGCCGGGCATCTCGTGCTGATCGGCTATGGACGGGTCGGACAGCGCATCGCGCAGGAACTGAAGACCGGCCCTGCCCGGCTGGTCGTGATCGAGGATAACCCCGAAAAGCTCTCCACCGCAGGACGCGATGGCGTCCAGGCCGTCGCCGGCGACGCAATCGATCCGGGCATTCTGGAGAAGGCGGGAATCGACACCGCAGACGCGCTCATCATTGCGATCCCCGAAGGCTATGAGGCCGGAGCCATCCACCAGCGCGCGCGATCACTGAACGGCGCGCTCAGGGTCATCGCCCGCGCCCATTCCGCCGACGAGCACGATCACCTCAATCGACTGGGAGTGACCGACATCGTGCTCGCCGAAGAGGAGACCGCGCGCGGGATGCTCAGGCTGCTGCGATCAGCATGAGCCTGCACCCTGCGGACACCCCAACGCCCCTCCACGCCAATCCATCAGAAAGACCCAACATGACCGATCCAGTTCCCTCCAGCACGCACCAGGACACCCCCGACGGGCAGGACGACACCGCCCGCAAGCAGCGGGTCAAGGCGCTGTTCACGCGCTACCCCGACATCACCAGCGAGGAGCGGCGCGAGCTCACGGACTATCTGAAATCGGGCCCGCTGCTCGAGATCGGGCTGCTCAAGGGCGACGAGACCATCCGTTACAAGATCGCGGCGTTCGAGCAGGAGCAGGAAAAGGCGCTGTCGCATGCGCCCCAGGAGATCGCCGTGCTGCTGGTGATCTTCGTGCTGCTTGCAGTGGCGTGCTCCGCATTGTGGGACATGGGCGCCTGACGGACATGGGGGGTGTGCGCTCTTTGCGGTGCACACCCCGCCGCCCATGCGGGGCCTGCGCCAGGGCACCCGCGCCGGCTGTGGAACCGGTTGCGCCGCCAGCTGTTGGATGTGGCGCAAAAGTGATGATCAAACCCGAGGAAACATGTTAGCTGTCACGCTGTGACATCGATTGCGCCGCCCGACTGCAGCCCGCCCCCCGGTTGGACCGAGTCCGACCGGCTGGCAGCGCTGTTGCGATACGGCATTCTCGACACCCCCAAAGAGCCCGAGTTCGAGGACATCGTCCGGCTTGCCGCCGACGTGTTCGAAGCGCCGATCGCAGTGGTCAACCTGATCGCGTCGGACCGGCAATGGTTCAAGGCTGAGATCGGCATCGGCGCGCGCGAACTGCCGCTGGATGTCTCGATCTGCGCGCATGCGCTGCTGCAGGACGACATGTTCATCGTCCCCGACACGCTGCTCGATCCGCGTTTCGACACCAATCCGCTGGTCCAGGCCGAAGGGGGTCTGCGCTTCTACGCCGGCGCACTGCTCAGGACCGAGGAAGGTCTGCCGCTGGGCACGGTGTGCGTGCTCGACCACAAGCCGAGGCCCGAGGGCGTCACCGCCCGGCAGCGGCTGACGCTGGAGGTGCTGGCGCGGCAGGTGATGACCCAGCTCGACCTGCGCCGGGCGATCGTCCAGCGCGACGAGCGCTCCTCCGTGCTGGAAGCCGAGATCCTGGGCCGCATCGCCGCAGAAGAGGCGCGCGCCATCAGCGAGGCGCGCTATCTCGACCTGTTCCACGCGATCGACGCCGGGCTGTGCGTCTTCGAGATGCGCTTCGACCAGCAGGGTCGCGCTGAGGACTATCGTTTTCTCGAGGTCAACCGGGCATTTGCCGCGCACACCGGGCTGGAAGACGCGCAGGGCCGCTGGATTCGCGAGATGGCGCCGACGCACGACCAGTATTGGTTCGATCTGTACGGCGAAGTCGCGCTCACCGGGGAGCCGGTGCGGTTCCAGAACCTTGCCACCGCGCTCGAGAACCGCTGGTTCGATGTCCACGCCTTCCGCATCGGCGAGCCGGAAAAGCTTCAGGTCGCAGCGCTGTTCACCGACATCACCGCGCGGCGGCGGTCCGAGCAGGAACTGCACGAGCTGAACCAGACGCTGGAGCAGCGCATCACCGAGGCTGTGACCGAGCGCGAGGCGACCGCAGAGGCACTGCGGCAGGCGCAGAAGATGGAGGCGATCGGTCAGCTCACCGGCGGGCTGGCGCACGATTTCAACAACATGCTGACCGGGGTGATCGGCAGCATCGACCTGATCCGCCGCTTTCTCGAATCGGGCCGGATGGATCAGGTCCATCGCTATCTCGAAGCGGCGGAGACATCGGCGCAGCGCGCCGCAGCGCTGACCGCACGGCTGCTGGCGTTCGGGCGGCGGCAATCGCTCGACATCCGCCCCACCGACGTCAACCAGCTGGTACGCGGGATGGAAGACTTTCTGCGGCGGACGCTGGGCGAGCAGGTGAGCCTGGCGGTGGCGCTCGTCCCGGGCCTGCCGCCTGCCAGCACCGATGCCAACCAGCTTGAAAATGCGCTGCTCAACCTGTGCATCAATGCGCGCGATGCGATGCCCGATGGCGGACACCTGACCATCGAGACGACGATAATGCAGCTGGATCCCGGCTTTGCCCAGACCGGCGAGGACCTGCAGCCGGGCGACTATGTCGTGCTCAGCGTCTCCGACGACGGCCAGGGGATGAGCGCGGAGACCATCACCAAGGTGTTCGAGCCGTTCTTCACCACCAAGCCGATCGGCCAGGGGACCGGGCTGGGGCTGTCGATGATCTACGGCTTCCTCAAGCAATCGGGCGGCCATGTGCGCATCTACAGCGAGCTGGGCGTGGGCACGAGCGTCAAGCTGTTCGTGCCGTGCAGCGATGCGCCGGTCATCGCCGCAGAGCCGCGGGTCGCCTCGATGCCTGGGGGTGCGGGCGAAACCGTGCTGGTGGTCGAGGACGACGCCGCCGTGCGCATGGTCATCGTCAACGTGCTCGACGAGCTGGGCTATACCGCCTGCGAGGCGCAGCACGCCGAGGAAGCGTTCGCCATCCTGCAGACCGGTCGCCAGATCGACCTGATGATCTCGGATGTCGGGCTTCCCGGATTGAACGGGCGCCAGCTCGCCGAAATCGCCCGCCAGACCCGGCCCGGGCTCAAGGTGCTGTTCGTCACCGGCTATGCCCAGGGCGCAGCGGTGCGCAGCGGCTTCCTCGACCATGGCATGGACATGCTGACCAAGCCGTTCCAGATTGACACGCTGGCGATCAAGGTGCGGCAGATGCTCACGCCGTGATGCGCAACAGCTGCGGTATTCCGCTTGCGCTGGCTTACTGTATTGATATATTAACACAGTAACACTTATCGCTTGCCTGAAAGGGCAACTCGCCTCATTTTGGGCGAAAAGCGGAAACGGGAGCGCACACGGCATGGCAACGCAAACTGCGATTGCGGACAAGAAACTGACCCTGGAGGCACCCGATCCGGTGCCCGTGGTGACGGCTGCGGAAGCCACCGGCCTGGTGCCGGTGTCCGATGACGTGAAATCGAAGCTCGACGAGAAGGTCGAGGGCTTCATCAGCGATCTTGTGGCGCAGGACGTCAACTCCCCCGAATTCGGCAAGCGCGTCGACCAAATCACCAATATGGGCCGCAAGGAAATCGGCGATGCCGCAGGGCAATCCAACCGCTTCCTCGACCGCCCGGTCAAGGCGATGGACTCCGACAATTCGGTCGGCGCCAATCTCGCGCAATTGCGCCGCACGGTCGAGGATCTCGATCCCGGCAAGAAGGGCGACCTGTTCACCCGTAAGAAGATCTTCGGCATCATCCCGTTCGGCAACAAGATGCGCGATTACTTCGACAGCTACAAAAGCTCGCAGGGGCATATCCAGTCGATTCTGGGCAGCTTGCAGAGCGGCAAGGACGAGCTGCTGATGGACAATGCCGCGATCGACGTCGAGCGGCAGAATCTGTGGGCGGCGATGGGCAAGCTCGAGCAGATGATCCACGTTTCCAAGACGCTGGATGCCCGGCTGGAGGAAAAGGCCGCCGAGCTCGACATGACCGATCCAGCCAAGGCCAAGGCGATCCGCGAAACCGCCTTGTTCTATGTCCGCCAGCGCACGCAGGACCTGCTGACGCAGATGGCGGTGACAGTGCAGGGCTATCTCGCGCTGGACCTCGTCAAGAAGAACAACGTCGAATTGGTCAAGGGCGTGGACCGTGCCAGCACCACCACCGTCGCCGCGCTGCGCACTGCGGTCACCGTGGCACAGGCGCTGGTTGGGCAGAAGCTGGTGCTCGACCAGATCACCGCGCTCAACACCACCACCGCGAACATCATCGATTCCACCGGAACGATGCTGAAAGAGCAGACCGCCAAGATCCACGAACAGGCGGCTTCGGCGACGATTCCCGTCGAGACGTTGCAGCGCGCGTTCCAGAACATCTACGACACGATGGACAACATCGACACCTTCAAGGTCAAGGCGCTCGACAGCATGAAGACCACGGTCGACACGCTGAGCAAGGAAGTCGAGAAGTCCAAGGGCTATATCGCCCGCGCCGAGGGTGCCAGCCAGGCAGGTTCGGGCGGCGCGTCGTCGGGCCCGTCGCTGCTGAGCTCGCTGGAGGCGTGAGGCAGCGGTCCGCATGAGCAAATCCCTGACCAGCCAGTCCGACCAGATTCTCGCCGACGCCGCCGCGGTCAAGCGCCGGGTGCAGATGGGCCCGTCGATCGGCAGCAAGTCGCGCGCGCTCAAGCGCGAGCATCTGTGGAAGAAGATCGCCGCAATCGCGATTTCCATCGGCGTGATCCTGGTCGCCGCAGGCGTAATCGGCGCGATCATCGACGGCATCGGCTTTTACGGCGTGCTGCTGACGGTGCTCGCCGCGGTTGTTGCCACCGTGGTGCTGGGCAGCGGCATGAAGCTCAAGGTCCCGACGCCCGAGAAGCTCGCCAAGGAACCGCTCAAGGTGCTGGCGGGCAAGACCGAGATCTGGCTGGAAAGCCAGCGCCCGGCGCTGCCCGCGCCTGCGGTCAACCTGATCGACAATATCGGCGTCCAGCTCGACATGCTCGCGCCGCAGCTGCAGACGCTGGAGGAAAACAGCGAGCCTGCGCGCGAAATCCGCAAGCTGGTGGGCGAGCACCTGCCCGAACTGATCACCGGCTATCGCAAAATCCCCGCGAACATACGCAAGGAAAAGCGCGGCGAGCGCACCCCCGACGAGCAGTTGCTGCATGGCCTGGGGGTCATCGAACGCGAGATCGCCAGCGCCACCCGAACGATTGCCGAGGGCGATGCCGACAAGCTCGCCATCCGCGGGCGGTTCCTCGAGCTGAAGTACGACGGTGTGGCGGACAGCCAGTAGCGTTCAGACACGCGGGTATTCTACCGTTCGTCACGCCCGCGCACGCGGGGGTCCGGCTTGCTTGCCACTGTCGCGCAAAAGCGGGATTCCCGCGTTCGCGGGAATGAGGAGCGCAGGATTGGCGTCACCGACCCGGGCCCGTGAGAATGCTAATGATCGCCCCGCTCAGCCAGCCGCGTCGAGCCAATCGCCTGACTTGATCCGCTCCAGCCCGTCCACGGACAGGTTCCAGACATAGACCAGCGCGGGTGCAGGCCCGGCTGCCGTCATGACCGTCGCGATTTCGCGGCGATAGTCGTGCGGGGGCGGATCGTCGGGGCTGCAGCTTTCGAACGCATCGAGCCAGGGCAGGCTGGCGGCGGGATCGTGCAGCCGCAGCAGGTCGCCGGTGACCGTGTCGCTGCCCTTGAGCACCAGCGCCGGGTGCCAGCTGACGCGATAGAGCGTACCGCCCAATGTCGCCAGGCCCAGCCAATCGCTCTCGCGCGCCAGCCGCGCGGCGTTGGCGTGCGCACTGCCACGGCGCAGCGTGCCATAGACGAAGATCAGGTCGGGAAGCGGGTCTGGGGCTTGGCGCGCGGGCATGGTTTGTCGTAGCATGCCATCGGAGGTTGATCGATATGCAGCGCTACACCAGCTTCGCCGAATTCTGGCCCTATTACCTGTCCGAACACAGCCGCCCGCTGACCCGCGCCTGGCATTATGCGGGAACCTCGCTGGTCGTGCTGCTGGGGTTGGCGGCGCTGCTCACGGGCAACTGGCTGCTGTTCGCTGCGATGCCGCTTGCGGGCTATTTCTTTGCGTGGGTGAGCCACTGGCGGATCGAGCGCAACCGACCGGCCACCTTCACCTACCCGCTCTGGTCGCTGGCGGCGGATTTCCGCATGTGGGCGCTGTGGCTGACCGGTCGGCTGGGCCCCGAGCTCCGGCGCGCCGGGGTGAATTGAACGCTGCACCACGGAACCCGCGTGCCATCACTGGCGTAGGCTCATCACCAAGGAGAGCCTTATGACCGATCATCAAGACCCCAAGCCCGCCGCCAACGATCCCGTCGATTGCACCGAGGAAACCGCGCAGCGCGCCGGCGCCAAGCACAGCAGCCTCAATACCGACGAGCACGACGCCAAGCCCGATGTCGACAAGGACGATATCAGCGAGGAAGATCTGGATGACGCGCTCGACGATTCGATGGATGCATCCGATCCGCCGTCCTCGATCCAGCCCTGACGCCACACCGCACCTGATGATGCTCAGTCCCTCGGGTTTCTGACCATCAGGGGCAGCAACGCGAATATCGCCTGCCCGGCCAGCCCGATGGCTCCGGGCAGCGTCGCGAGGCTCGCGAGCCAGGCTTGTGATCCCTGGCCCGGCACCAGCGCCAGCCCCCATTCGCACAGCATCAACAAGGCAAATCCGGTCAGCCCCATGGCCAAGCGCTGACGTGCGGTGTCGATCTTGTTGCGCCGGATGATGGCCCTGGCGCGCAGCAGCATCGCGGTTAGCATCACCGGAATCTCGCACAGCACCGCAGCGAATTCGCCTAGAGCCGGAACCAGCAGCGGGATCCGGACAAGCGCGAGCGCAAAGCCCAGCGCGAAAGCCTCAGCCCCGTATCTCAGCCCTGCTCTGGTGGCGGGGCCCAGCACCGGTCACACGGTTATCAACAGGCCCGCCAGCGCCGCACTCATCAGGTTGGCGAGGCTGCCCGAGGCAAGCGCCTTGAGCCCGAGCTTGGCGATCATCGGCCGCTGGCTGGGGGCGAGGCCTCCGGTCACCGCCATCTGGATGGCGATCGACGAGAAATTGGCAAAGCCGCACAAGGCGAAGGTCACGATCGCGATGGTCCGCGCCGAAAGCCCGGAATCGGGTCCGCCCAGATCGATGAACGCAACGAACTCGTTGAGCACGATCTTGGTGCCGAACAGCCCGCCCGCGCGCAGCGCCTCGTCCCATGGCACGCCGATCAGGTACATGATCGGCGCGAAGACATAGCCGACCAGCTTCTGGAACGACAGGTCGGCAAAGCCGATCCAGCCGCCGACGCCTGCGAGAAGGCCGTTGGCCATCGCCACCAAAGCGACGAACGCCAGCACCATCGCGCCGACCGCGACCGCAAGCTTGACCCCGGTCTGCGCGCCCATCGCGGCGGCCATGATGACATTGGCGGGGCGTTCGTCCTCATATTCGACATCGAGCGGCATCACTGCTTCGGGGCTCGCATCGGCAGGATCGTCGGGCATGATGATCTTGGCCATCAGGATACCGCCGGGCGCGGACATGAAGGCGGCGGCAAGCAGGAAATCGATGCGGATGCCCATCGCGGCATAGGCCGCCAGGATGGTGCCCGCGACGCCCGCCATGCCCACGCTCATCACCGTGAACAGCTGCGAGGGCTTCAGCGCGGCGAGATAGGGGCGGATCACCAATGGCGATTCGCTCTGGCCGACGAAGATGTTGGCCGCCGCACACAGGCTTTCGACCTTGGAGATGCCGATCAGCTTCTGGATCGCGCCGCCCACCCACTGGATCACGCGCTGCATGATGCCCAGATAATAGAGGATCGAGACCAAGGCCGAGAAGAAGATGATCACCGGCAGCGCGGCGATGGCAAAGCTGTTGCCGCCGACATCGGGGCTCGCGAGCGGGCCGAAGATGAAATTGGTGCCCGCCTGCGCATAGCCCAGCAGGTTGGAGACACCGCGCGCCATCGCCTGGATCGCGGTCTTGCCCGCGGGCACGTACAGCACCAGCACCGCGATGCTGGTCTGCAGCGCGAACGCGGCGCCGACGACGCGCAGCCTGATCGCGCGCCGGTTGTTGGACAGCAGCAGCGCGATCGACAGGATCAGCGCAATGCCTGCCAGTCCCAGCAAAATCCGTGTCATGCTTTGCGCCCGTGCCCCCGATAAAGGAAATGTCTGGTTGGTCCCCGGTCCTGCCTAGCCAGAATGCCGCGATGGGGGAAGCGCGAACTGCGCCCGCCGCGCCGAGCCGATTGCTGCCGCTCAGGGCCTGGGCTGGCGCGCGACCAGCCAGCAGCCGGTGACGATCAGGCCTGCGCCTGCCAGCGTCGTCCAGCCGATGGTCTCGTCGAACACCAGCCAGCCGAACAGCGCGCCCCAGATGAACATGGAGTATTCGAGCGGCAGCAGCGCCTGCGCCTCGGCCCGCGCATAGGCCCAGGACAGCAGCAGCAGCGACAGGATGGAGAGCACCGCAGACAGCGCGAGCAACCCCCAGCCCACCGGCGCGGACAGCAGCTGTTCGCCCGGCAGCGTACCGACAAAGGGCATCGCCAGCGCCATCCAGAAGCCGATGATCAGGTTCTGCGCGAGCACGATCTCCTGCGGGCTGGTAAGCTGCGCCTGCTGGCGCTGGAGGATGAGGTTCCAGGCATAGAGCACGGCAGACCCGGTGATCGCCGCGATCCCCGACCATTGGGCAACGCCGGTGTCCTGGCCTGCGGCTTGTGCCGCGCCGCCCAGCAGCCCGAGCCTTCCGCTTGCGATGACCGCCACCCCGGCAAACCCCAGCACCGACGCCATGATGGCACCCGAGCCGATGCGCTCCTTGAGCACCACTGCTGCAAGGAACAGCGCGATGATCGGGGCGATGAAACTGATCGCGACCGCCTCTGCCATCGGCGTGCGCGCCAGCCCCCAGAAGAACAGCACCGCCATGGCCGCAACCACCGTGCCGCGCAGCAGATGCAGCCGCAGCACCGCTCCGCGCGGGATGGTGGGGCTGCGCTGGGCGAGGAACAGAGCAAGGGCGAGCACCACGCCGATCATGCAGCGCCAGAACAGCGCGGCGACGACGCCCATGTCGATCGTCACCGTCTTCATCGCGGCATCCATCGCGCCGAACAGCAGCATGCCGCCCAGACAGGCGGCGATCGCGACCAGAGGCGCTGCGGTCACCGCGCGAGAAGATGCAGGTCCTGATGCCATGGCAGCGCCGCTATCGACGCGGACGCAGGCGCTGTCCAGCCCCGAGCTTCGCCTACCGGTCAGCGATCCATGATCGCCAGCGCAGCAGCGGTCGCGTCGCGATAGGCGCTGCCGTCATGGCGGTGCGCACCGACAAAGTGCATGAACCGGCAATCTGCATCCCAGGGTTCGGCCCAGTAATTGCCGTAATGGCGATAGGGCAGCAGCACCGGATCGGGATCGTTTGCGACGACGAAGCTCGAGGTCACCTGTTCGCTGCCCCATTCGCGCATCGCTTCGACGCCGAGCAGGCCGATCATCTCGCCGGCAAACCGCCGGGCCAGCGCGCGCCCGTCGCCGCCCTTCGAAAAGCCGGCGAACCCGGCACAGCCGCGAATATAGCGCAGCGTATGCGCATCGCAGATGCGGGCGAGCGCGCGCTCCATGCGCGACTGGATGTGCGCGTCTGCCGATGCGGTGAGATCGGTCGGGGGCACGAACGCGGCGCAGGTCTGCGCGCCGATCTCCCATTCCGGACCGCCGAGCAGCGTGAAGCTGCGGTTGGCGGTGATCGCATCGATCACCGCATCGGGGCGCCCCAGGGTGACCGTGTCGCTGTCCAGCTGGATCACATAGTCATCGCCGCGCCGGTCGAGGATCGAAAGGAACCGCTCCCATGCGCCGCCGGTCGGGAAGCCGCTGGTGTCGACATCGGCGATATCGATGATCTCGGGGTTGCCGCAATGCTGCGCCAGCACGGCGCGGTCGGAAGCGGTCAGCGTGCCATCGGACAGGATCACCACCCGCCCGCGCCGGACATGGTGCCAAAGCGACTTGACCGCGACCAGATAGGGCAACAGCACCGCGGTCCCCATCATCGAGAACAGCACCAAGCCATCATCGGCAGGGATGATCGGCGCGGTCCCCAGCACCGGGCGGCAGGCGGCGTCGTGCCGCCAGTTGTCCAGCCGGCTGCGAACGCGAAAGGGCAGAAGATCCATCAACATGGGCACCAGCCGATCGAAAGGGAAACCATCGCCCAGCCTATAGCCTTCATGAGGTTAATGCGACGCAAACAATAGCGGCGCATCGCCCGGCTGCCACGGTGCCGGCCGGATCATCGCGGCGGAAAACAGATCGGACTGCACCAGACTTTCAAGCCAGCACTGCACCCGGGGCAGGTCTTGCGTGGCAAACCAGTCGGCATCGGTGGCGGCGAACTGGCGCACGAACGGGAACAAAGCGATATCGGCCAGCGCGCGCTGCTCCCCGCAAAGATAGGGCTGATCGGCCAGCCGCGCCTCCAACGCTTCCAGATGTTCAAGGCCCCCGGCGCGGTGGTCGCCGCTGTCATCCGGATAGCGCGAGGGGTATTTGTAGCGGTCGAGATGGTGCTTGAACGGACCGTCATTGGCCGCGATCAGCGCGGCGTCATCGCCTGCCAGCCAGTCCTCGGGATCGCGCGCCGCCAGCGCCCAGCGCATGATTTCCAGGCTTTCGGCGATCACCTGTCCGCCCGCCAGCACCAGCACCGGCACCGTGCCCTTGGGCGAGGCATCGAGCATCGCCTGCGGCTTGGCGCGCAGGATGATCTCGCGCAGCTCGACCTCCTGCCCGCTCGCCAGCAGCGCCATCCGCGCGCGCATGGCATAGGGGCAACGGCGGAAGCTGTAGAGGATTGGCAGGGCGGTCATGGGCAAGGGTCTACATCAACACCCATTCCATCGTCACCCCCGCGGACGCGGGGGTCCCGCTTTTACTGCAACCTGAGCGCACAAGCGGGATTCCCGCTTTCGCGGGAATGACGAAAGACAGTGAACCCTATCCCGCCAGACGCTCGGAGATTTCGAGCATGGTGATCGCGGCGCGGGCAGCATCGCCGCCCTTGTCCTTTTCGCTCATCTTGGCGCGGGTCAGCGCCTGCGCCTCGTTCTCGACCGTGAGGATGCCGTTGCCGATCGGCATGCCGTCGAGCGTCAGCGCCATGATCGCACGCGCGCTCTCGTTCGAGACGACCTCGAAGTGGTAGGTCTCGCCGCGGATGATCACGCCGATCGCGACATAGCCGTCGAAGCGCTGGGTATCGGATGCCATCGCGATCGCGGCGGGGATTTCGAGCGCGCCGGGAACCGTGAGCACCTCGCAGCTGTGCCCGGCCTTCTTGATCGCGGCCTTGGCGCCTTCGATCAGCAGGTCGTTGAGATGGTCGTAGAAGCGGGCCTCGACGATGAGGAAATGCGCCATGGTTTCAGTATCCCGTCAATATCACAAAGAGCAAAGAGAAGGTCAGCCCGCGACCCAAGCGGCAACCTGCACCGCGACGGTGTTGGCTGCCTGGTTGAGCGCTGCGCCGACGCTGACCGCATCGACCGTGGCGACCGGAACGCTCGCCTCGAAGCGCTGCTTGCGCAGCGGGCTGCCGGGCTTGCGGATCACCGCATCATAGCGCACCACGACGGCGCGCGCGCCCTCGTCATAGCCGAAGCGCTGCAGCTGGCCCGAGAGCATCATGCCGCGTTCGGAGCCGGTTTCGACCTGATCGAGCACCAGCCGTCCGCTCTTGGCGGCAAGCGTCTCGGCAAGCACGCCGCGGAACAGCCGCGCGGGCTTGTCGGCCCACACCGCATCCTGGACATAGGCGATCGCGCTGTCGCTGACCTGCACCGGGACGCGCACCTGATCGAGCGTGCGCTCGACCGTGGGCACGTCGACGATGATCGCCTCGGTCACCGAAGCCGATGCCATCGATCCTGCGGTCGGCGCGGCGTCCGAGGTCAGGGTAAGCAGCTGCGGCGGAGCCTTGTCGCCAAAGCTGACACAGCCGGCGAGCAGCAGAACGGTCGCCCCGGCGGCGAAAACGGGGCGGAACATCTGGTTCACAAGGCTGGCTCCGGTTGTCGGCATCGCGGTCATGGCTCGCCTTCTCAGTTCTTGGGCTTGTAGTCGGGAAGCGGCGGCCCGCCGAGCAGGCCGGTTGCGCCTTCCTGATCGATCTTCTCGGTGATCGCCGACAGCGCCCTGGCGGTGACGCGCAGATCGCGCACCAGCGCCTCGGTCTCGGGCAGCGTGGTGGTGGAGAACTGGCGCAGGCCCGGCCGTGCCTCTTCCATCGTCTCGGTCAGCTTGGCGAGCGTGCGGTCGGTCTCTGCCAGCGTCTTGGCGAGCTGCTTGGCGAGCGGACGGCCTTCGGAATCGAGCACATCCTTGGTCGATTGCGCGGTGAGGCCAAGCTGCTCGGCGGCAACGCCTGCCTTGGCGAGCGTCACGCGCAGCTCTGCGAGCGCAGCGCGCATCTGCGGCGCGGTGTCGGACAGTTCTCCGGTCAGGCGGCCCGAATTCTTCAGCAGCACCGAGATCGATTTCTGGTTCTCGTCCGACAGCACCTGGGTGAACCGTTCGGTCAGCGTCGCCAGCCGTTCGAGCAGCAGCGGCGCGTTGTTGAGCAGTTCGCCCAGCGCGCCCGGCTTGGTCGGGATCACCGGCACGCCTTCGGGGCCCGGTTCGGTGAGCGCAGGCGCGCCCTGCTTGGCGCCATCGAGCTGGATCTGCGACACGCCGGTAAAGCCCACGCCCTGGATGGTCGCGGTGGTGCCCTCGAGGATCGGCACTTCGGAGTTCACCTCGATGCGCACGCGCACGAACTGCGGGTCCTTGGCCCACAGCGCGATCTCGGTCACCTGGCCCGATGGCACGCCCGAATAGGCGACGACCGAGCCCTTTGCGATGCCGTCCACCGATGTCTTGAAGAAGATATCGTATTTGTTGCGGTCGGTATCCCCCAGCCCCGCGAGCCAGATGACGAAGGCCGCGATGCCTGCGAGCAGCACCAGGGTGACGGTCCCCACCCAGACATGATTGGCGCGTGTTTCCATGGCGTTGGTTATGCCCCTGATCTTTTGATGCTGTCTACCGACAAAGCGGCGCGGTCGTTCCCCAAGGCGTGTTCCGGCATCATCGCTTGAACCCCCGGCTCTTGCTCGGCGCGGGATACCGGGTCAGGCGCCGCTCCTCGTCTGCGTGGCTCACGGCAGCGGCGCGGCCGCGCGGGCCGTTGAAATATTCCTGGATCCACGGGTGGTCGGTTGCGAGCAGCTCGGGGATCGTGCCGATGGCGATCACCTTGCGGTCGGCGAGCACCGCGACCCGGTCGCAAATCTCGTGCAGCGTGTCGAGATCGTGCGTGATCAAGAACACCGTGAGGCCCAGCGTGCGCTGCAGCTCCAGCGTCAGCTCGTCGAACCGTGCCGCACCGATCGGGTCGAGGCCGGCGGTCGGCTCGTCGAGAAACAACAGGTCCGGATCGAGCGACAGCGCGCGGGCAAGGCCGGCGCGCTTCTTCATCCCGCCCGAAAGCTCGGAAGGGTATTTGTCGGCGGCCTCTTCGGGAAGCCCGCTGAGCGCGATCTTGTACATCGCGATCTCGCGGCGCAGCTTGGAATCGATCTTGGGATAGAATTCCGCCAGCGGCACCATCACGTTTTCGGCCACCGTGAGGGTGGAGAACAACGCCCCGCCCTGGAACAGCACGCCCCAGCGGCTGCGGATCGAGACATCCTCTTCCGCCTCGTCGAGCATGGATTCGCCGAGAACCTCGATCCGCCCCGAATCGGGGGTCTGCAGGCCGATGATCGAGCGCATGAGGACCGATTTGCCGGTGCCCGATCCGCCGACCACGCCCAGAATTTCGCCATGGCGCACATCGAGCGACAGGTCTTCATGCACCACGTCATCGCCAAAGCTGTTGGTCAGCCCGGTGATGCGGATGGCAACATCGCATTCTTTCTGTCGGGCCGCGCTCATCCCCAGCCGATCTCGGTGAAGAACACCGCAAAGAACGCATCGAGCACGATGACCATGAAGATCGCCTGGACGACCGCTGCCGTCGTGCGTGCGCCGACCTCCTCGGCATTGCCGCGCACCTGCATGCCCTGATAGCAGCCGGCCAGCGCGATGATCAGACCGAACACCGGCGCCTTGACCATGCCGACATAGAAATCGGTGATCGGCACGACTTCCTGGATGCGCACGATGAAGGTCGCGACCGGGATTTCCAGCACGATCCAGCACAGGAATGCGCCGCCGACCATCGCGACGATCATCGAATAGAAACCGAGCAGCGGCATCATCAGCACCGCAGCGGCGACGCGCGGAAGCACCAGCGCCTCGACCGGCGACACGCCGATCGTCCGCATCGCGTCGACCTCTTCGGTCAGCTTCATCGTGCCGATCTGCGCGGCAAAGGCGCTGCCCGAACGGCCCGCGACCATGATCGCAGTCATCAGCACGCCCAGCTCGCGGATCGTCAGCCGCCCGACAAGGTTGACGGTAAACACTTCGGCACCGAACTGGCGCAGCTGCACCGCGCCCTGCTGGGCGATGACGATGCCGATGAGGAAGCTCATCAGGCCGACGATGCCCAGCGCCGACGCGCCAACCAGCTCGAAATGGCGGATGATCGCGGCCCAGCGGATGCGGCGCGGATGAACCGCAAGCGACAGCACCGCGCGCACGATCGCGCCGAAAAAGCTCAGCATCCCGACCATCGACGTCAGCGCAAGCATCACGCCTTCGCCGATGCCGCCGACCGCGCGGGTGACGATATCGGGGCGAGGCGGAGCGTCGACTTCGCCGACGTCGGACTTGCCGACCGCCTCGACCAGCCTGCCGCCCGATTCGCTCAGATTGACGATTTCACAGTTGTGATCGCGCGCCAGCCGATGCACGATCCACGCTCCGACGGTGTCGATATGCCCGACATCGGCCATGTCGATCAGCGCCGGAGACTGGTCCAGCGACTTGAGCCTTTTGTCGAGCGGACCGATGGTGGCGATATCCAGATCGCCGGTAAAGCGCAGCACCGCGCCGGTGTCGCTACGCTGTTCAACGGAAAAATCGGCCGGGACACCCATATCGCTGGCATCTTTGTGCGATAAAACGCGCAATCACAAGCATCTTGGCGCACGGCCCGTCGCAGTCTTGCCCGATCGGACAAGCTTACACGGTGTTACAACGGCGCGCTTGTTTCCCGCCGATTTGGCTTTATGGCCTAGCAGCGTGGGGGAACGGCTAGCCTTTTACGACATGGACCGGACGATTACCGTCCATCCGACATATGCGCGCTTCCTGTTGTGGATGGCGCTGCGGCATGACCCCAAAAGGCTGCTGCTGCTGCCGTTCTCGGCGCTGGCGGGGCTGGCCTATCTGCTGCGCATCGTCAGCCGCGATTCCCTCAAGCAGATCAACCAGCGGCTGCTGCTGGGCTCGCTTCGCCTGTCGCGCCTCGCTGCGCCAATGGCGGGGCACGCCGAATTCGTGTTCGCCAAGAACATCCGCCCCGGCGCGCTTGAGCAGATCGCCGCAGACCGCGAAGCGGGCTATCGCATCGTCATCGCCACCGCGTCCTACCGACTTTATGTCGATGCGATCGCCCGGCGGCTGGGGATCGATGATGTCATCGCGACCGATCTCACCGCCTCGCGCGGGCGGGTGCAGCCGCGCATATCCGGGCACAATTGCTACGGCCCTCACAAGGCCGAGATGATCGCGGCGTGGATGGCCGAGCACGGGCTCGACCGTGCCGCCTGCCACATCCGCTGCTATTCCGATCATGTCTCGGACCTGCCGATGCTGGAGATGGCGGACGAGGCGTTTGTCACCAACGCGCATGTCCCGATGCGGCTGGTTGCGCGGGCCAAGGGCTGGCCCGAGCTCGACTGGCCTGCGGGCAACGGCCATCTTGCGGTGGCGCTGCCCACCCTGCCGGGCTAGCGTGGCCCCGAACCGCGCCGCAGGGGAGCCGCATGAACACCAAAGCCCATATCCTGTCCTCGATCGCCGCCGCGCTGCTGGCCTGTGCGCCTGCAGGCGTGCTCGCGCAGCAGGCCGGCAACACGGCAGAGGCGGAAGCACCCGCTTATCCCGACATCCTGCCGCTGCGTGAGCAGGCAAGGCTACGCGACAGCTGGCTGGCGCAGCGGCTGGAGAGCGTGGTCCCGGCGCTGATGCGCGAACAGGGCGTCGACATGTGGGTGCTGATCGCGCGCGAATATGTCGAGGACCCGGTGGTCGCGACCATGCTCGATGCGCGCTCGATGCACGCGCGGCGGCGGACCATCCTGGTGTTCTTCGATCCGGGCGAAGGCAAGCCGGTCGAGCGGCTGACGGTGAGCCGCTATGGCCTTGCCGGCATGTTCACGCCCGTATGGACGCCCGAAACCCAGCCCGACCAGTGGAAGCGGCTCGCCGAGGTGATCGCCGAGCGCAACCCGCAGAAGATCGCGCTCAACATCTCGGACCAGACCGCGCTTGCCGATGGCCTGACCCACAGCCAGCACGAAGCGCTGATCGCCGCGCTGCCCGAAGCGCTGCGCAGCCGCATCGTGCCCGCCGGGCCGCTCGCGATCGGCTGGCTAGAAAGCCGCATCCCGGCCGAGCTGGAAGTCTATCCCTCGATCGTCCGCACCGCGCATGCGATCATCGCCGAGGCATTGTCAGATGCGGTGATCACGCCGGGCACCACCACTGCCGAGGACGTGCAGTGGTGGATGCGCGAGAAAGTCAGCGCGCTGGGGCTCAAGGTCTGGTTCCACCCTTCGCTTGCCATCTTCCGCGCAGGCCAGGCGGGCGAACTCACGGGCGATGCGGTGATCGAGCCCGGCGACATGCTGTGGACCGATTTCGGGATCACCTATCTGGGGCTCAACACCGACACCCAGCACCTGGCCTATGTGCTCAAGCCCGGCGAGAGCGATGCGCCCGAAGGATTGAAGGCGGGGCTCGCTGCCGCCAATGCGGTGCAGGACATTCTGACCGCCGAGTTCCGCGTCGGCCTGACCGGCAACGACCTGCTCGCAGCAACCCGCGCGCGCGCGATTGCCTCGGGCTATCAGCCCAGCATCTATTCGCACCCGATCGGCTTTCATGGCCATGGCGCGGGATCGGCGATCGGCTTCTGGGACAATCAGGAGGCGACCCCCGCAGGCGACTATCTGGTCCGCGGGAATACCGCCTGGTCGATCGAACTGGCGGTCACCAACAACGTTCCCGAATGGGGCGACCAGGCGGTCTCGTTCCGCACAGAGGAGGACATGGTCTTCGACGGCGAGCAGGTGCGCTATCTGGATGGACGGCAGGACCGGTTCCACCTGATCAAGGGCGCTGGCGACCGGCCGGTGGAGGTACCAGCACCCGCGCCCGAAGCCCTGCCTACCGAGCCGGTGGTGGATGGGGTGCAGGAGTAACCTGCCCACATCCGCTCATCCTGAGCCTGTCGAAGGACCCGCGCCCACGCCGGCCGAATAGCGGGGCCTTCGACAAGCTCAGGCTGAGCGGATTTAGATTGATCGGGTCTGATATCCGCTATTGATGCTCGCGCCCGAAGTCGGGCTTCGCATCATCCTGGCCCTGCTCGATGATCGAGCGACGGATGGTGCGGGTGCGGGTGAACAGCTCCTCGAGCTCGTCGCCCTTGTCCCAGCGGATCGCGCGTTGCAGCGCCGAGAGGTCCTCGGAGAAACGCTGGAGCATTTCGAGCACCGCGTCCTTGTTCGACAGGAATACATCGCGCCACATCACCGGATCGCTGGCGGCGATGCGGGTGAAATCGCGAAAGCCGCCTGCCGAATATTTGATCACCTCGCTCTGCGTCACGCCCTCCAGATCGCTGGCGGTGCCGACGATGGTATAGGCGATAAGGTGCGGCAGATGGCTGGTCACCGCGAGCACGAGGTCATGGTGCGCGGCGTCCATCGTCTCGACATTGGCGCCCAGCGCCTGCCAGAAGCCCGCGACGCGCGCGCACGCGCTTTCGTCGGCGTCGGCATCCGGCGTCAGGATGCACCAGCGGCCCTTGAACAGGCTGGCGAACCCCGCTTCCGGCCCGCTGTTCTCGGTCCCCGCCACCGGGTGCGCGGGCACGATGATGGCGTTGGGCAGCGCGCCGCGCAGCGCGGTGAGCACGCTCGCCTTGCACGAGCCGACATCGGAGATGATCGCCTGCGTGGACAGAAAAGGTGCCATCGCCTCGGCAGCAGCCGCCATCGCGCCGACCGGCACGCACAGGATGACCATCTCGGCCTCGGCCAGCTCCGCCCCGAACGCGCTGTGATAGCTGTCGCACAGCCCGATCGCCTCGGCGCGCGCGCAGACGTCGGCGTTGCGGTCATAGCCCAGGATGCGGGTTTCGGGCAGGCTCTGCCGGATCGCGCGCGCGATCGACGATCCGATCAGCCCCAGCCCGACGATGGCAACGGCGGTGAAAGGCGCGCTCATGCGCTGACCAGATCGCGCAGCACGGCGGCGATGGCGCGCATGTCCGCCTCCTGCCCGATGGTGATCCGCAGCGCATGGCCAAGCCCCTGCCCCTTGGGCCAGCGCACGATATAGCCCGCCTGCATCAGCGCATTGAACGCGGTCTCGGCGCTGACCGCGCCTTCAAACAGCACCAGCAGGAAGTTGGCGTGGCTGGGGATGACGGTCAGCCCGTGATTGCCCAGCTGCGCGATCTCGTCCGCCAGCCACTGCCGCCAGCGGGTGTTGTGATCGCGCGACCGCGCCACGAAGTCCTGGTCGCCCAGCGCTGCCAGCGCTGCGGCCTGCCCGCCAAGCGTGACGTTGAAGGGCCCGCGGATGCGGTTGAGCGTGTCGATGATCGCCTGCGCCCCGAAGCCCCATCCGATGCGGTCTCCGGCCAGGCCATAGATCTTGGAAAATGTCCGCGTCACCAGCACGTTGTCGTGGTTGCGGGCCAGTCCCAGACCCAGATCATCCTCTTCGGGCGACAGATATTCGGCATAGGCCTGGTCGAGCACCAGCAGCACGTGCGACGGCAACGCGGCGTGCAGCCGCGCGATTTCGCCGCGCGCGGTCAGCGTGCCCGTGGGGTTGTTGGGGTTGGCGAGATACACCACCCGGGTCGCATCGGTGATGCAGGCGAGCAGCGCATCGACATCGGTTGCATAAAAGTTGTCTGGCGCAACTACCGGGGTCGCGCCGCAACGCCGGGCGGCGATGTCATAGACCGAAAACCCGTAGCGGACATAGACGACCTCGTCCCCCGGGCCGCAATAGGCCTGCGCGGCAAGGTTGAGCAATTCGTCCGATCCGGTGCCGCACACCACCCGCGCGGGGTCCAGCGCATGCAGTGCCGCGATCGCCTGGCGCAGCGCGGTGCTGTCGGGATCGGGATAGAGCGACGGGTGCTGCGCGGCGCCTGCCTTGCGCGCTGCCAGCGCCGCCGGGCTGGTGCCCAGCGGGTTCTCGTTGGCGGACAGCTTGACCAAAGGAACACCGTCATCCCCTGTCGATTTTCCGGGGACATAGGCGTGGATCGCCTGGATCCAATCTTTGGGCTGGGGAAGTCGGGTCATGGCCCGCGCGCATAGCGTGAGTCGCCGGGGATGGGAAGCTTCGAGCGCGGCTGCGGCGCCTCGCCCGCGCCAATACCCCTTCGCTGTGGCTGCAACCGGGGGCCAATTCCTTCAAATGATTGCCAAATTACCTCCCGTTACAAGCCATGTAACGCTCGCCCCTGCGCCCAACCCAAAGCCATGTTAACTTTGGACAATTTCGGGACGGACGCGCATTAGCGGGTTGCCCCCAGTTTGAGGCTGGGTTAAGGCTTTCTGCAAGGTCGCCCTTGGATAGCAAAAGCGCAAGAACCGCTATGCTGTCCGTTACTCGGTTCAGGGTAATGCGGCCCCAGCCAAATTCCCCGCATCCGCAATGCTTAAAGGGGGTGACTTTGGCGACGCGCAACAATCGCACGAAACAGGTTTTTCTGGGCACTGCCATGGTGGCGGGGCTTTTCGGCGCGACCGCGGGCCATGCCCAGCAGATCAACGTCCCCTCTCCCCCCACCCGCGAGGAAATCGAGCGCCCCGTGCAGCAGCGCGCCGACCGGCCCGCACGGCTGACGGTGGAAGGCGATATCGAGCGCGCACCCTGCCCGCTGGCCGACCCTGCCTATGCCAATGTCCGCCTGACGCTGACCGAAGCCCGGTTCAACAACCTGGGCCCCGTCGCTCCGGCCGAGCTGCGCCCGTTGTACGAGCCCTATATCGGCACCGAACAGCCGGTTGCGGTGCTGTGCGAAATCCGCGACGCGGTCGCCACCAAGCTGCGCCGCGATGGCTATATTGCCGCAGTGCAGGTTCCCACCCAGCGCATCGACAACGGCATCGTCCAGTTCGAGGTGCTGTACGCCAAGCTGACATCGATCCGCGTGCGCGGCGATGCGGGCAATGGCGAGAAATTGGTCGCAGGCTATCTCGAGCGGCTGACCGAAGGCACCGTGTTCAACCAGCGGCTGGCCGAGCGCTATCTGCTGCTCGCGCGCGACCTGCCGGGATACGACATCCGGCTCACCCTGGTGCCTGCAGGCACCGGCCCCGGCGAGCTGATCGGCGACGTGACCGTGCGTCGGACGCCGTATGAGGTCGACCTCAACGTCCAGAACCTCGCCGCGCGCGATGCCGGGCCCTATGGCGCGCAGCTGCGCGCGCAGTTCTATGGCCTCACCGGCATGGGCGACCGCACCTATATCTCGGCCTATTCGACGCTCGACTTCGACGAGCAGCAGATCGTCCAGGCGGGGCACGAATTCCGGGTCGGCAAGGAAGGCCTGACGCTGGGCGGCCGGTTCACTTACGCCTGGACCAAGCCGCAGCTCAACCTGCCCGCAGGCGTCGGCGCTGCGATCGATGCGACGACGTTGCTCGCCAGCATCGAGGCGCGCTATCCGCTGCTGCGCACCCAGGCGGCATCGCTCTACAGCACCATCGGCCTGGATTACGTCAACCAGGACATCGATTTCATCGGACCGCTGTCGCGCGACCGGATCCGCGTGGCCTATGCCCAGCTGGCGGGCGAGGCGATCGACATGGACAATGGCGCTGCACCGCGCTGGCGGCTGGGCGGGCAGATCGAGCTGCGCCAGGGGCTCGATATCCTGGGCGCGAGCGAGGCGTGCAATTTCGTCTGCGCCTTGGTCCGCACCCCCACGACCCGCGGCGATGGCGACCCGACCTCCACGCTGATCCGCGGCGAAATCGCTGCCGAAGCGGCGCTGGGCGACCAATTCTCGGTGTTCGTGCGCGGACGTGGCCAGATCGCCTTCGATCCGGTGCTCAGCTTCGAGGAGTTTTCGGGCGGCAACTTCACCATCGGGCGCGGTTACGATCCCGGCGTGATCGTGGGCGATGACGGCGCGGGCTTCTCGGTCGAGTTTCGCGGGCCGCAGATCGCCCCGATCAAGCAGACCGATTTCTCGTTCCAGCCCTTTGTGTTCATGGATGTGGCGTGGACCTGGGACGATGGCCGTCCCGGCGATCCGCAGCGGCTGAGCTCGGTCGGCGGCGGCGTGCGCGCGCGGCTCGACGACCGGTTCCGGCTGGACGTGACCGTCGCCGTGCCCACCGAAAGGTCCGGCCTGCTGTTCGACACGCCCGATCCACGCATCCTGTTCACCCTCACGACCTTGCTACTGCCCTGGGGAGCCCGCTGATGGCCGATAACCGCACCATGATCGCCCGCCGCATCACACTGGCCAAGGCGACCTCCGCGCTGGCGCTCGCCACCGGTCTGGCACTGGGCGCTTCGGGACCGGCGCATGCCCAGGCCTTTGAAGGCAACCCCACCGTGATATCGGGCGGGGTCGGCATCACCCGCACCCCGGGCATCGACGACATCCGCGTTGATACCGATCAGGCGGTGATCAACTGGACCACCAACGACACCGCGCTGACCGGCGGGCCGATCAACTTCCTGCCCAGCGGGCGCACCGCCTTCTTCCGCAACAACCCCACCGCGCAGAATTTCTTCACCGTCCTCAACCGCATCATCCCCACCGGCACCAGCCGCGCGGTCCAGTTCAACGGCACGATCATCAGCCAACTGCAGACCGCAGCCGGGCTCGTGCCCGGCGGCAATGTGTGGTTCTACAGCCCCGGCGGCGTTGTCGTGAACTCGACTGCAGTGATCGATGTCGGCGGCCTGCTGCTGACCAGCTCCGATCCCGTGCGCGACGGCAATGGCGATTTCATCAACGCGGCAGGCTCGTTCACCCTCAGCCAGGCTGCATCGCCCTCTTCGGTGATCGTCCAGCCGGGCGCGCAGATCCGCGCGACCTCTGAAAACAGCTATATCGCGATGGTCGCGCCGACCGTGCTGCAGGGCGGCAACGTCACCGTGAACGGATCGGCAATGTATGTCGGCGCAGAGGCTGCCACCATCACCTTTGGCGGCAACGGCCTGTTCGATATCCAGGTGACCACGGGCACCGACGGGACGGGCGGTCTTGCGGTCGGCCATGGCGGCGTGACCACCGGCCCGGCGAGTACCGGGGTGAACGACAACCACCGCATCTACATGGTCGCGGTGCCCAAGAACAACGCCATCACAATGGCGATCGGCGCGGGCAGCCGGCTGGGATTCGACATTGCGGGCGCAGCCGACGTCCAGGGCAACTCGATCATCCTGTCGGCGGGCTATGATGTGTTCGGCGATTTCGTGGACACCAGCGCGGCGGTCAATCCGGCGCAGGCGGCGGACATCAATGTGGCGCCGGCCGATATCACATCGTCGTTCATCGCCGCGGCCTCGCGCAACTTCCTGGGCCAGTCGCTCAGCGGCGACCTCAATTTCTTCAGCGATGTCCAGGCCTTTGGCGCCAACTCGGCCGTCCTGAACGCCGATGGCGCCAGTGCCTCGATCAATGTCGGCGGCAATTTGACGCTGTCTGCCAACGATTTCCGCGTGGTCCAGGGCGCCAATGCGCAGGCCGGAACCGTGCGACTGCGTGCGAACAACGGCGGCGTGATCAGCCTTTCGGGCAATGCCAATCTGGATGCGGTCGGCATCGGCGGATCCAATTCGACCAGCGGCACGGTGGGCAGCGGCACCGGCGGCGTGATCGAGATTCTGGCCAATGACGGCGGGCTGATCGCGATTGCCGGCAATCTGCGCGCGGATGCGTCCGGCTTCTCCGGTCAGACCGAAACCACCGGGGTCGGCAGCAACTTCGGCCGCGGCGGCAGCATCGGCGTCTTTACGCTGGGCAGCGGCGGCACGCTGCTGGTGGACGGGGGCACAGAACTGTTCGCCCAAGGCCTAGGCCTTGACGATGGTGGATCGGCAAGCGGTACCGGCGGCGCCGGGTTCGGCGGACGTATCGACGTCTTCGCGCAGGGCTCTGGCCATCTGATGCGCTTTGGCGACGCGTTTCTGGCCGATGTCACCGGCTTTGGCGGCAGCGGCGCCAATGCCGGCAACGGCGGCGCTGGCCAGGGCGGGCAGATTTTCGTCAGCACTGAAGGCGCAAGCACGCTCGATTTCCTGAGCGACCTGTCGCTGCTGGCCTTCGGCTTCGGCGGAACGGCAGGCGTGACCTCGGGCGCTGCGGGCGGCGCTGCCACCGGCGGCACCGCCAGCCTCAGCATGGGAGGCACCGGCGGGCTGATCAATGTCGGCGCGGATGCGATTTTGCGCGCCAGCGCCAATGGCGGCATCGGCGCACACACCGGCAATCTGGGCGGCAATGCCACCGGCGGCGGCGCGATCATCTTCCAGAACGCCGCGGGCGGCAATCTCACGATTTCCGGCACCACGCAGGTCGAATCCTTCGGCATCGGCGGCATGGCGACCTTTGGCGGCAACGGGCTGGGCGGCAACGCGCAGGTCATCGTCCAGAATGGAGGGCAGCTCAACCTGCTCAACGGCCTGACCGTGGACAGCTCGGGCCTGGGCGGCACCGCGAGCACCCCAGGCACGGGATCGTCCGGCAACGGCACCGGCGGCGCGATCGCGCAGCTGATCGCGCTCACCGGCGGCGTGGTCAACATCACCGGCGATGTCACGGTCTCGGCCAATGGCGCGGTGTTCGGATCGGCGCTGTCGGGGATCGATGGTGGCAACGGCACCGGCGGCAACGCCTCTATCTCGCAGAACACGCTGGGCCAGATCACCATCAACGGCAGCGCCAACGTGACCGCGACCGGCAACGGCGATGCCAACCAGGGCGGCGGCGACGGCATCGGGGGCAATGGCGTGGGCGGCGACGCGCGCATCGTCGTCAACGATTTTAACGTCACCATCACCGGCAACGCGACAGTGGATGCAAGCGGCTTTGGCGGCAACAATCTGGGCGGAATCCGCGGCGGCAACGGCACCGGCGGGCTCGCCAATCTGGGCGCGGCGGTCGGCACGCTGACCATCGGCGGCGATGGCATCGCCCGCGCGTCCGGCCTTGGCGGCGATTCCGTGAGCCCCGGTTCGGGCGGCACCGGCATCGGCGGCCAAGCGCTGATCGGCACCGTGACATCGACCGCGCTGATCCAGATCGCAGGCCTCGCCGATGTCACCGCCAATGGCGAGGGCGGCGACGGCTTCGGCACCACCGGCTCGGGCGGGGCGGCAACCGGCGGCACCGCGCAGATGTTTGCGCAGAGCGGCAGGGTCAACGTCACCGGCAGCAGCTTCCTCAGCGCCTCGGCCTTTGGCGGTATCGGCTCCAGCAATGCGGCAGGCGGCGCGGCGCAGGGCGGCAATGCCAGCATTCTCTCGCTGGGTGACGGCCGCATCACGCTGGGCAACAGCGCGTTCCTGGCGGCGTTTGCCGGCGCGGGCAGCAGCGCGGGCGGAACCGGCAACACCGGCACCGCCACCGGCGGCAACGCTATCATCCAGGCGCAGACCGCGGGCAGCTCTGTCACCGTCAACGGCAGCGTGTTTGCCGATGCGAGCGCGATCGGCGGCTCCAGCGGAACGGGCGTGATCGGGCTGGCCACCGGCGGCGGCGCATCCGCAACCGCGCAATCGGGCCTGTTGCAGATCAACGGCGACGTCGTACTCGATGCCTCGGCCACCGGCGGCAATTCGACCGTTTCGGGAATCGGCGGCGCGGCCACCGGCGGGCGCACGCTGATGGTGGTGTTCGGCACCGGCGGCGGCACCGCCAGCGCCACGGGCGCGTTGACCCAGCAGGTCAACGGCGTCGGCGGCAATGCCAATGTCGGCACCGGGGGCGTCGGCACCGGCGGCCTGGCCGAGTTCGGCACTTTGGGCATCGTCGGCACCGTGACGATCGGCGGCAACGCCAACCTGTCGGCCAACGGCTTTGGCGGAACCGCCTTTGTCGCGGGCAATGGCGGCAACGGCGTGGGCGGCCAGGCGCGTTCGGGCGTCAACGGCGCAACGCTGCGCGGCGCGGACATCCTGCTCAGCGCGGTCGGCTCAGGCGGCAACGGCTCTGCGGGCGGCAATGGCGGCAATGGCACCGGCGGCGCCGCATCGCTGATCGCGGGCAGCGGCCCGGTGACCGGGCTGGTCGATTTCGACAATGTGCTGATCAACACCGCAGGCTTTGGCGGCGCGGGCGGCGCAGGCACCACCGGACCGACCGGCGGCACCGGCGGCAATGGCGGCATCGGCACCGGCGGCACCATCCAGCTGCTCGGCACGGCGGGCAATGGACAGCTCGATGTTCTCGACGTCCAGCTCAGCGCCGACGGCATCGGCGGTGCGGGCGGGCTCGGCGGCGCAGGCAGCGCGGGCCGGGGCGGCAATGGCGGCGCAGGCGGAGCGGGTATCGGCGGCCGGGTCGATTTCGGCACCCAGAGCGGCACCGGAGCGCTGACCGTCAATGTCGGCTTTGCCGATATCGGCAATGTCTCATCGGCGGCGCAGGGCTTTGGCGGCGCGGGCGGCAATGGCGGCCTCGGCTCTACCGGAAGCGGCAATGGC
>VYKZ01000056.1_pt1 | contig 34574 bp, 40 predicted proteins | sample 5114421 | NCBI WGS metagenome assembly VYKZ01 (sample SAMN12291788, study PRJNA351875) | freshwater metagenome | isolation source: freshwater lake | place: USA: Michigan, Gull Lake | collected 2013-08-08 | reverse complement strand
CGAAGGACGGCGGCGACGACGAGGACGACGACGGCGCCCGCCTGCCCGCGCTGAAGGAAGGCGCGACCGCGGCGATTCAGGACGTGCGCGCGGACCAGCACTTCACCGAACCCCCGCCCCGCTATTCCGAGGCGACCCTGGTCAAGAAGCTGGAAGAGCTGGGGATCGGCCGGCCCTCCACCTACGCCTCGATCCTGACGACCCTGCGGGACCGCGAATACGTCCGCATGGACAAGAACCGCTTCTATCCGGAGGACAAGGGCCGGCTGGTCACCGCCTTCCTGGAGCAGTTCTTCGCGCGCTGGGTCGAATACGACTTCACCGCCGCGCTGGAGACGCGTCTGGACGAGGTCTCGGCCGGCGATCTGGACTGGAAGGCGCTGCTTCGCGAGTTCTGGACCGACTTCCACGCCGCCACCCAGGCCGCGGGCGAACTGCGCACCACGGCCATCCTGGACGCGCTGAACGAGTCGCTGGGCCCGCACATCTTCCCGGACAAGGGCGACGGGTCCGACCCGCGTGAATGCCCCCTGTGCCATCAGGGCCAGCTCAGCCTGAAGACCAGCCGTTTCGGCGCCTTCATCGGCTGTTCGCGCTATCCGGACTGCAAGTTCACGCGGCCGGTGGCCTCGCCCGACGCGGCCGAGGGCTCCGCCGACGGCGGCGACCGCGAACTGGGCGTCGATCCCCTCACCGGCCAGCCGGTGCACCTGAAGATCGGCCGCTTCGGCCCCTACGTCGAAACCGCCGGGGACGGCGACAAGCCGAAACGCTCGTCCCTGCCCAAGGGCTGGACGCCGGCCGGCATGGATCTGGAACGGGCGCTGCGCCTGCTGTCCCTGCCGCGCGAGGTGGGCGTGCATCCGGAGGACGGCAAGCCGATCTCGGCGGGCCTGGGCAGGTATGGCCCCTTCATCCTGCACGCCGGGACGTACGCCAACGTCTCCGACATCGAAGAGGTTTTCGACATCGGCCTGAACCGCGCGGTCGCCCTGCTGGCCGAGAAGCGTGCCGGCGGCGCGCGCGGGCGCGGCGCGGCGACCACGCCGCTAAAGGACCTCGGCGCCCACCCAGAAACGGGCGAGGCGGTGCATGTCATGGCGGGCCGGTTCGGCCCCTATGTGAAGTCCGGCAAGGTCAACGCCACCCTGCCCAAGGGCACGGCGCCCGAGGACATGACGCTGGAGGCCGCCCTGCCCCTGCTGGCCGCGCGCGCGGCGGCCGCGCCCAAGGGCAAGACCAAGGCCGCGCCGAAGAAGGCGGCGGCGAAGAAAGCTCCCGCGAAGACGGCAGCGAAGAAGAAGGCGCCGGCGAAAAAGAAGGCGGACTGACGCCTACAGCGCCGCCGCGCGCTCGATCCGCTCGGTCAGGTCGCCGTCCCACACCTCGGCGTGGGTGGCGGTCGGTCGCTCGATCAGCAGGTCGCGCGCCAGACGCAGCGCGGCGGCGCGGTCGTCGGCGTCCAGAGGCATCATCAGCGGCGTGTCCTCGCCGACGTGCACGTAACAGAACCACTGCGTGGCCATGAGGGCCCTCCCGGGGCGTCGCCCCATCGGAGCTGAAGGCGGCCGTCCACGGGCTTGACCCCGCCGACCGCACCCCCAAGTCTTAGCACACGAATTCGGGGCGCCCTAATGTACGCTGCCGGACGAAACGAACACATTCTCTTGAAGGATTGAAAACATGGACGTTCTTTACCGCGCCCACGCGACGGCCAGCGGCGGCGGCCGCGACGAGGGCCGCTCTCACACCGACGACGGCAAGATCGACGTGCGTCTGTCGGTGCCGACCGAAATGGGCGGCAAGGGCGGCGAGGGCACCAATCCGGAGCAGCTGTTCGCCACCGGTTACGCCGCCTGCTACCTCGGCGCCCTGCGTCTGGTCGCGGGCAAGGCCGGCACGCCCGTGGGCCCGGACACCAAGGTCAACGCCACCGTCGGCTTCGGCCCCAACACGCGCGGCGAGGGCTACAACCTCGACATCGACCTGACGGTCGTCGACCACGGCCTGGACGCAGCGACGATCCACGACCTGATCACGAAGGCGCACGCCGTCTGCCCCTATTCGAACGCCACGCGCGGCAACGTCGACGTGAGGCTGGGGGCCGCCTGACCGACCGCTGGACCCCGGGGGCGTGGCTGATTATGGGACGGGCATGACCTCCCCTCTCGACGCCACGCCCGACCCCCTGCTGACGCTGGAACCGCACCGCAAGGTGACGGTCAGGGAGGCGTTCGGCGTCGACAGCGACATGACGGTGCCGTGCTTCGACACGAAGGACAGCCACGTCCCGGAGATCGACGACGCCTACCGCTTCGACCCGCAGACGACGCTGAGCATCTGCGCCGGCTTCGCCTTCGACCGCCGCGTCATGGTCCAGGGCTATCACGGCACCGGCAAGTCGACGCACATCGAACAGGTGGCGGCGCGTCTGAACTGGCCGACCATCCGCATCAACCTCGACAGCCACGTCAGTCGCATCGACCTGATCGGCAAGGACGCCATCGTCCTGAAGGACGGCAAGCAGGTCACCGAGTTCCGCGAGGGCCTGCTGCCCTGGTCGCTGCAACGGCCGGTCGCCCTGGTGTTCGACGAATACGACGCGGGCCGTCCGGACGTGATGTTCGTGATCCAGCGCGTGCTGGAGGCGTCGGGCCGCCTGACCCTGCTGGACCAGAACCGGGTGATCCGCCCGAACCCCTGGTTCCGCCTGTTCGCCACGTCGAACACCGTCGGCCTCGGCGACACCACGGGCCTGTATCACGGCGCCCAGCAGATCAATCAGGCCCAGCTGGACCGCTGGTCCATCGTCACCACGCTGAACTACCTCGACCACGACGTCGAGGCCGAGATCGTCGCCGCCAAGGTTCCGGCCTGGCAGGACGCCGAGGGCCGCCGCCGCATCGCCGCCATGGTCCGCGTCGCCGACATGACCCGCAACGCCTTCATGAACGGCGACATCTCCACCGTCATGTCGCCCCGCACGGTCATCACCTGGGCCCAGAACGCCGAGATCTTCGGCGGGGACCTGGGCCTCAGCTTCCGCCTGACCTTCCTGAACAAGTGCGACGAACTGGAGCGCCCGACCATCGCGGAGTTCTATCAGCGGGCGTTCGGGGAAGATCTGCCCGAGGCGGCGACGCGGGTGAAGGTGGGCTAGGCCAACCCGCCCCCCAGCCTCAGTCCCTCCCCGGTCGGCGGCGCGCCGTCCGGAGACAGGTCCAGCTGCATCAGCGTCACGTCCAGCCAGCGGTCGTGCTTCCAGCCGACCTGGCGATAGACGCCGGCGGTGTCGAACCCCAGCGACCGGTGCAGGGCGACGGAGGCGTCGCTGGTGGTCGACTGGCTGATGGCGGCGATGACGTGGCGCAGGCCCCGATCGCGCGCCGCCTCGATCAGGGCGGTCATCAGGGCGCGGGCGACGCCCCGGCCCCGCGCCGCCTCCTCCACATAGACCGAGACCTCGACGCCGTAGCGATAGGCCGCGCGCGGGCGGAAGGGCGACAGATAGGCATAGCCGGCGAAGACGTCGTCGACCTCCGCGACCAGCCACGGCAGATGCTTGTCGCGCACGGCGTCGAACCGCACCGCCATCTCCGCGACGGACGGCGGCTCCAGCTCGAAGCTGGCCGTGCCGCCCGTCACCTCGCGCCCGTAGAGGGCCGCGACCTCGGCCATGTCGGCGACCGTCGCGGGGCGGACGGTCGGGATCAGGCCCGCCATCCTTCCTCGATCGACCAGATAGCGAAGGCGTAGACCAGGGCGACTTCCTTCAGATAGTCGAACCGGCCCGAGGAGCCCGCGTGGCCGGCCTCCATGTTGATCTTCAGCAGCACCGGCTTGCCCGAGATGGTCGCCGGGCGCAGGCGCGCGACCCACTTCTGCGGCTCCCAATAGGTCACGCGCGGATCGGACAGCCCGCCGGTGGCCAGCACGGCCGGATAGGCCTGCGACTTCACCTGGTCGTAGGGGCTGTAGCTGAACATGTAGTCGTAGGCCTCGGGATCCTCGATCGGATTGCCCCACTCCGGCCATTCCGGCGGCGTCAGCGGCAGGGAGGTGTCCGACATGGTGTTGATCACGTCGACGAAGGGCACGTCGCCGATCACCCCGGCCCACAGGTCCGGCCTCATGTTGTTGACCGCCCCCATCAGCATGCCGCCGGCCGAGCCGCCGTGGGCGACGATCTTGCCCGCGCAGCCGTGGCCGGTGCGGATCAGGTGCTCGGCGCAGGCGATGAAGTCGGTGAAGGTGTTCTTCTTGGTCATCCGCCGCGCGGCCAGGAACCAGCCCCAGCCCTTGTCCGACCCGCCGCGGATGTGGGCGATGGCGTAGATCCAGCCGCGGTCCACCAAGCTCAACCGGTTGGTCGAGAAGCCCGCCGCCATCGGGATGCCGTAGGAGCCGTAGCCGTACAGCAGCAGCGGCGCCGTGCCGTTCACCGGCGTGTCCCTGCGGCGCAGGATCGTCACCGGCACCAGCTCCCCGTCCGGCGCCGGGGCGTTGACCCGCTCGACGACGTAGTTGGCCGGATCGTGGCCCGACGGGATCTCCTGCACCTTGCGCAGGGTCCGCTCGCGCGTCTTCAGGTCGTAGTCGTAGGTTGAGGTCGGCGTGGACGGCGAGTTGTAGCCATAGCGCATGACCGTCGTCTCGAACTCCGACGCCCCGGCCAGCGACAGGGAATAGGCCGGCTCGTCGACCGCGATTTCGTGCTCGGCGCCCGCGCGGTCGCGGATGACGATACGCGTGTTGGCGTCCGCCCGCTCCTGCCGGGCGATGAAGTCCTTCACCAGCGAGACGCCCTCGATGTAGCGGCCGGGCGTGTGCGGGATCAGGTCGGTCCAGTTCGTCTTGCCCGGCGCGTCGGTCGGCGCCTCGCAGACCTTGAAGTCCTGGGCGCCGTCGGCGTTGGTATGGATGATCCAGCGGTCGCCCCAGTGGTCGGCGTCGTACTTGCGGGCCTCGACGCGCGGCTCGATCACCCGCGGCGCGGCCGTGGGATCGTCGCCGGGGATGTAGCGGCTCTCGGAGGTCTCCTGATTCTGGATGCCGATGATCAGGAAGCGGTCGTCGGACGTGCGCCCGACGCCGATGAACATGCCCTCGTCCTCTTCCTCATAGACCAGGGTCGTGTCGCCGCCGCGGGCCGGGCGGCGGAAGATCTTGTCCGGTCGGCCGTTGTCGTTGCGGTTGGTCCAGAAGATCCACTGACTGTCCGGTGAGAAGGTGAAGCCCCCGGCCGCCGATTCGATCGGGTCGCCGACCAGTTGTCCGGTCGCGAGGTCCTTGACGTAGATCCGATAGACTTCCGATCCCTGCGCGTCCTCGGAATAGGCGAACAGAGCATGGTCGGGGCTCGGTCCGGCCTGTCCGACGTCGGAATAGGCCTTGCCCTCGGCCAGGGCGTTGGCGTCCAGCAGCAGCTGCGGCGTCGGCGCGGTGACGAAATTCTTCGTCACGACCTGCCCGTCCTGCATCCACGTGCCCTGACGCTCTACGCGCATGTAGCGCGGGTGCTGGTCGCCGGTGCGGTATTCGGTGAAGTACTCCCACGGGCCGTCGGCGCTGGGGACGGACGAATCGTCCTGTTTGATCCGGCCCTTCATCTCCTCGAACATCTGGTTCTGGAGCGGTACGGTCGAGGCCATCATGGCCTCGCGATAGGCGTTCTCCGCCAGCAGGTTCTCCTTCACGTCCGCCTTGATCAGGGTCGGATCGCGCAGGACGGCCTGCCAGTTGTCGTCCTTCATCCACTGGTACTCGTCCACCCGGGTGCGCCCCAGCTGCTCGATGGTGACCGGGATCTTCTTGGCGACGGGAGGAGTGGGCATCTGCGCTCCGGACGGGCGTGAAAGGGCGGGCCCCGCGACGGCGAGGCCTGCGGCGGCGGCGGTCGAGGCGATGAGATCGCGACGGTTCATGGCGGAGTCCCCCAGGCTGTGGCCTCAGGTTTCCGCCCCGCAAGCGGCGCCGTCAAATGAAGAAAGGGACAGACGCCTCAGTAGGCCGAGCACTGCGCGATCAGCGCCGCGCGCTGCGGCCCGGGCAGATGTCCCATGGCCGAGCCCGGATTTCCCGCAAAGGCGCGCATGATCTCGGAAAGCTGGGCGTTGGAGCGGACGAACCCCTGTCGCCGCACGACCGAGGCCGCCCAGCAGTCGGCCTGGCTTTCGCTGTGCCCCGGCAGGAGCGCGTGGTGGGCGCACTCGTGAGCGAAGACGAAGACCTGTACCAGCGGGGTCATGGTGAGCATGGCATCGGGGTTGAAGGCGATGAACATCGACCCGTTCGGGTAGCGCCGGGCGATGGCTGCGTCGCCGATGTTGCGATCAAAGAAGATCGGCACCGCCATGTTCCTGTAGTCGCGGCAGCTCAGCGGGACGCCGCCCACCGTGACCGACCAGTACGGACCCTGCTGCGCCCGCACCGGAGCGGGCGTGACTGAAGATGCGATCAACGAAACGGCGGCGGCGACGGCAGACAGTATCTTCATGTCGGCACTCCCTCGAAGGTGCCGACGATGCCACGCGCGCGCGGCCCGGGACACCGATTCAATCTGACGAGGAGGCGGTGGCTGGGGAACTAGGACTCGAACCTAGAATGACGGTACCAAAAACCGGAGTGTTACCATTACACCATTCCCCAGCAGGTCCGGCGCAACCCGCCGAGTGGCGGGAGGGCGGTCAGATACGCCAAGCGTTTTCGGGATGCAACAGGGCGCCGCACGCATCTTTCCGAGCGCCGCCCGAACAATCTCCGAAACCGGCCCAATGGTCGCTTGCGGGGCATGGGGGCCGTCGCTATAAGCCCGCCTCCAAGTCGGAGTGTGGCTCAGTCTGGTAGAGCACTGCGTTCGGGACGCAGGGGTCGCAGGTTCGAATCCTGCCACTCCGACCATTCTTTCTGGCGCTATCGCGCGGCCCGCGGGGCCTTGCTGCTTGAGCGCCGGATTTTCCCGAGAATCCCAAAGTGCGACGGCGCGGATCTTCTTGAGATCGCGGCATTGCGATCTGCTCTTGCGATCAATTCGCAAAAGCCCTAGTCCGACGTCAGCAAAGGAGATGCCCATGACGCTGCGTCGGACCCTCATGGCCTGCATGGCCGCCCTCGCCCTGCCGCTGGCCGCCTGCGGCGATCAGGCGGACGCGACCAAGACCGACGGCGCGTCGGGGGAGCGCGTGCTGAACCTCTACACGGCGCGGCACTATGACGGCGACCTGCAGGTCTATGCGGCGTTCGAGAAGGCCACGGGCATCAAGGTCAACCGCATCGAGGGCAATCCCGACCAACTGATCGCGCGCATGCAGGCGGAGGGCGACGCAAGCCCCGCCGACGTCTTCGTCACCGCCGACGCGGGCGCCCTGTGGCGGGCCCAGAACGCGGGGCTGCTGCAGCCGATCACGTCCGAAACCCTGACCACCGCCATCCCGGCCGCCCTCCGCGAGCCGGGCGGCCACTTCTTCGGCACCAGCCGCCGCGCCCGCGTGGTGGCCTACGACTCCACCAAGGTGCGTCCGGAGGAGGTCGACACCTATGAGGAGCTGGCTTCGCCGCGCTTCCGCGGCAAGCTGTGCGTCCGCTCGTCGGACAGCGTCTACAACCTGTCGCTGGTCGGCGCCCTGCTGGAGGCCTGGGGCCCCGAGAAGACCCGCCAGTGGGTCGAGGGCGTGGTCGCCAACATGGCCCGCCCGCCGGAGGGCGGCGACCGCGACCAGATCCGCGCCGTCGGCGCCGGCGTCTGTGAGGTGGCGATCACCAACAGCTACTATTTCATCCGCATGGACCGTTCGACCGACGCGGCGGACGTGGCTCTGACCGACAGGGTCAAGCTGGGCTTCCCGTCGCTGAACGGCCAGGGCGCGCACGTGAACGTGTCGGGCGGCGGCGTGGCGAAGAACGCGCCGCACCGCGCCGAAGCCATCGCCTTCCTTGAGTTCCTGGCTTCGCCGGAAGCCCAGGTGCTGAACTCGGAGCAGAACAACGAATTCCCCGCCGCCGTCGGCGTTCAGGCCCCGGCCGGGGTGCGGGAGTTCGAAGGGTTCACGGCCAATCCGATGAACGTCTCGGTCTATGGCCGGCGGCAGGCGGAGGCCCAGTCGATCATGACCGCGGCCGGGTGGCGGTAAGCTCCGACACGCTCGAAGCTGGATCGGCCCCCGTCCTCAGGCGGGGGCCGTCTCCGTTGCGCCTGCTGGGGCTGCTGGCCGCGCTGGTCGCGGTCCTGCCGCTGATCGGGGTCGTGGTGGCCGCCGCCTCTGGGCAAACGGCCGACATCGCCGCGACCGATCTCGCCCGATACGCCCTGACGTCGGTCGCCCTCGCCGCGCTGGTGGGGGCCGTCACCGCCGTGCTGGGCTCGATCGCCGCCTGGCTGGTGGTGATGCATGAGTTTCCGGGGCGCGGCGTCTTCGCTTGGGCCCTGGCCCTTCCCTTCGCCATGCCCGCCTTCGCGGTCGCCTATGCCTATGCCGACCTGTTCGACGTGGCGGGCGAGCTGAACACCTGGCTGCGCGCGACGGTCGGGTTCGCCCTGCCCTTCCAGATGCGCAGCCTGTGGGGCGCGGGCTTCGTCCTCGGGTTCGCCTTCTTTCCCTACGTCTATCTGGCCATGCGGGCGGCCTTCGTGAACCTGCCGGTCCATGCGCTGGAGGCGGCGCGCAGCCTGGGCGCCTCGCCGCGCCGCGCCTTCCTGTCCGTCGCCCTGCCGATGGCCCGGCCCGCGCTGGCGGCCGGCGTCGCGCTGGCGTTCATGGAGACGCTGGCCGACTATGGCGCGGTCCAGTTCCTTAGCGTGCAGACGCTGACGACCGGAGTGGTGCGGGCGTGGTTCGTCTACGGGTCGCTCGCGTCGGCCGCCCAGTTCGCCCTGCCCCTGCTGGGCGCCGCCGCCCTGCTGCTGTGGATCGAGCGGGCCGGCCGCAGAAGCCGCGCCTATGGAAACGCCGGCGCGAAGTGGCGGCCGCTTCCGGTCACGCGACTGACCGGAGCGCGGGCGGTGGCGGCCTTCGGCTACTGCCTGCTGCTGCTGACGCTGGGTCTGCTGCTGCCGGCCGGCTGGCTGGCCTGGTCGTCCGTCGACGTTCAGCCCGACTGGCCGCGTCTGATCGAGGCGACCCGCAACACCCTGACGCTCGGCGTCGGCGGCGCCGTGGTGACCGTGGTGCTGGCCACAGCGCTGGCGCTGGCCGCGCGCAGCCTGCCGCTTACCGCGCGGGTCGCCAGCCTGGGCTACGCGACCCCGGGCGCGGTGATGGCGATCGGCCTGCTGCTGCCCGCCGCCTGGATCTGGAGCGCCGTGCCCGGCGGGTCGGGCAACGTCGTGGCCGGTCTGGCGCTGCTGCTCTATGCCTACGCCGCCCGCCTGATGGCCGCCGCGCTGGAGCCCGTGGACGCCGGCCTGTCGCGCGTCACACCGTCGATGATCCAGGCCGCGAGGGGTCTTGGAGCCAGCGAGGGCGCGGCCGCCTGGCGGGTCCAGCTGCCGATCGCCGCCCCGGCCCTGTTCACGGCGGCCATCGTGGTGCTGGTCGACGTGCTGAAGGAGCTGCCGGCCACGCTGATCCTGCGGCCGTTCGACTTCGACACGCTGGCGGTCATCGCGGACAACTATGCGCGGGACGAGCGGCTGGCCAACGCGGGATGGCCCTCGCTGATCCTTGTGGCGCTGGCCTTGCCTCCCGTCATATGGCTGAGCCGCAAGGTGGCGCACGCGCGCCCGGGAAGTCCATGAGCGAGCAGGCGACGATCACCATGCGGGGCGCGACCCGCCGATACGGCCCGAAGACCGCCGTCGAGGGCGCGAATCTGGACCTGCGCGCCGGCCGCATCACCTGCCTTCTGGGCCCGTCCGGCTCGGGAAAGAGCACCCTGCTGCGCCTGATCGCGGGGCTGGAGCCGGTCGACGCCGGCGAGATCCGGGCGGGCGACGACGTGCTGTCGGCGGCCGGACGCACCGTGCCGCCCGAGGCACGCGACGTCGGGCTGGTGTTCCAGGACTATGCCCTGTTCCCGCACCTGACCGTGCGCGACAACGTCGGCTTCGGCCTGCGCCATCTGCCCGCGACCGAGCGCAAGGCCCGCGTTTTGCAGGCGCTGGCCGACGTCAAACTGGCCGACCGGGCGAAGTCGTGGCCGCATTCGCTGTCGGGGGGCGAGCAGCAGCGCGTGGCGCTGGCGCGCACCCTGGTGCGGGAGCCGCACACCGTCCTGCTGGACGAGCCCTTCTCCGGCCTTGACGCCCATCTGAAGTCGGAGGTTCGCGAGGGCCTGCTGGAAACGTTGAAGGCCGCCGGCGCCGCCGTGCTTCTGGTCACGCACGACGCGGGCGAGGCGCTGATGATGGCCGACGACCTTGTGCTGATGGACGGTGGCCGGGTCATACAGGCGGGCGATCCGCAGGAGTGCTGGGCGCGGCCGGCCTCGACGGCGGCGGCGCGCCTGCTGGGCGAGGTCAACCGCCTGCCGGCTCAGGTCACGGCCGGCACGGCCCGCACCCCGCTGGGCGACGTGCCCGCCCCCGGTCTGCCCGACGGCCCCGCCGCCCTGCTGATCCGGCCGCAGCACATGACGCCGGGCGCCGAGGGGCTGGAGACGACGGTCGAGACCACCCGCTTCGGCGGCGCCTTCAGCGAAGTGGGCGCCCGCCTCGGCGAGGACCGGGTGCATCTGCACGTTCCCGGCGTCATCGCCCGTCCTGGCGACGTGGTGCGCATCCAGGCCGACCTGTCGAAGGCCGTGGTGGTCGCGGACTAGGCTTTCGCCCGATCGGCCACCGCCTTCAGGTGCGCGCCCACCGCCTCGATCCGCCGCTCGCGCAGCGCCGCCCGTCGCGCCAGCAGGTCAGGGGATCCGGCGTCATGATCCCGCATCAGACGTCGCACGAAGTCGCCGGACTGAACCTCCTGTAAAATCTGATCCATCGCGCTACGCGACGCCTCGCCGATCACCCGCGGTCCGGTCAGGTAGGCGCCGTACTCCGCCGTGTTGCTGATCTTCTCGAACGCCCCGGCCACGCCGCGCTCGAACATCAGGTCGGTGACCAGCTTGACCTCATAGAAGCATTCGAACCACGCCACCTCGGGCGGATAGCCGGCGTTCACCAGTTTCATGAAGGCCGCGTCGATCAGCTCGGCCACCCCGCCGCACAGCACCACCTGCTCGCCGAACAGGTCGCTCTCGCATTCGTCGCGGAAGGTCGTCTCCAGAATGCCCTTGCGGCCGCAGCCCAGCGCCGCCGCATAGGACAGGCCCAGGGCGTGTGCGCCACCGGTCGCGTCCTGATGGACGCCGAACAGGCAGAAGACCCCCTCGCCCGCCTCGTAGAGATCGCGGATGCGCGGGCCGATGCCCTTTGGCGAGGCCAGGATGACGTCCAGATCGGGCCGGGGCTCGACCAGGCCGAACCGCACCGACAGGCCGTGGGCGAAGACCAGCGCCGCGCCGGGTTTCATGGCCGGGGCCAGTTCCTCGCGCCACAGATCGCGGTGCGCCTCGTCCGAGACCATGACCGCCACCACGTCGGCGCCCGCCGCCGCTTCACCAGCCGTCAGGACGGCGAATTCGTCGGCCTCGGCCTTTGCGCGCGTCGTGGACCCGGCCTTCAGCCCGACCACGACGTCCGCCACGCCGGAGTCGCGCAGGTTCAGCGCATGCGTCCGCCCCTGGCTGCCGTAGCCGATCACGGCGACGCGCTTGCCCCGGATGATCGAGAGATCGCAGTCGCGGTCATGGAAGACGGGCAGAGGGGCGCCTAGGTTCTGGGTCATGACACAAGACATATCGCCATCCGACGTCGTCGCCTTCTGGAAAGAGGCCGGGCCCGACAAATGGTTCAAAAAGGACGACGCCTTCGACGCCCTGTTCCGCCGCCGCTTCCACGACGCCCATGTCGCCGCGGCCCGGCGCGAACTGGACGGGTGGGCCACGACGGCCGAAGGGTCGTTGGCGCTGCTGATCCTGCTGGACCAGTTTCCGCGCAACGCCTTCCGCGACACCGGCCACGCCTTCGCCACCGACCCGCTGGCCCGCATGTTCGCCCGCCGCGCGCTGGACGCCGGACATGACCTGCAGATCGAGGGCGACACCCGCCGCTTCTTCTACCTGCCGCTGCAGCACTCCGAGGACCTGGCCGACCAGGAGCGTCAGGTGGACCTGTTCCAGACCCGCATGGAGCGGAAGCCGGACGACCGCTGGGCCGAGCATCACCACGGCGTCGTCGCCCGCTTCGGCCGCTTCCCCCACCGCAACGCCGCGCTGGGTCGCGAGACCACGGCGGAAGAGGCCGCGTTCCTGGAGGCGGATGGGTTCACAGGCTGATCCACAAGCCTGACCGATCGCCGGTCGATTCGGCTCGCCGCGAATCGGGTTTGGGGGTCAGTCTCCAACCATGAACGCCCTCGCCCACCGTGCCCTTCTGGAAGCCGAGACCCAGGCCGCTCCGGCCGACCATCCGGAGTGGCAGTATCTGAATCTGCTGCGGGACATTCTGGAGAACGGGGCCGAGCGCGGGGACCGCACGGGCACCGGGACCCTCGGCGTGTTCGGCCGCCAGATGCGGTTCGATCTGTCGAAGGGCTTTCCCCTGCTGACCACCAAAAAGCTGCACCTGCGCAGCATCATCGTGGAGCTGCTGTGGTTCCTGCGCGGCGAGACCAACATCGCCTGGCTGAAGCAGAACGACGTGCGCATCTGGGACGAATGGGCCGACGCCGAGGGCGAGCTGGGCCCCGTCTATGGCAAGCAGTGGCGGTCGTGGTCGGCGCCGGACGGCCGCGTGATCGACCAGATCGAGAAGGTGGTGCAGTCGCTGCGCACCAACCCCAACAGCCGCCGCCACATCGTGACGGCCTGGAACCCGGCCGACGTCGACGACATGGCCCTGCCGCCCTGCCACTGCCTGTTCCAGTTCTTCGTCGCCGACGGCAAGCTGAGCTGCCAGCTGTACCAGCGCAGCGCAGACGTCTTTCTGGGCGTGCCGTTCAACATCGCCAGCTATGCCCTGCTGACGCACATGATGGCGCAGGTCGTGGGGCTGGAGCCCGGCGAGTTCGTCCACACTTTCGGCGACGCCCATCTGTACCTGAACCACGTCGAGCAGGCGCGGGAACAGTTGAGCCGCACGCCCCGCCCTCTGCCCCGCCTGACGCTGACGCCCCGCGACGACCTGTTCGCCTTCACCCGCGAGGACGTGACCATCGACGGCTATGAGCCCTGGCCGCACATCAAGGCCGCGGTGGCGGTGTGAGCCCCCGCCTCTCCCTGGTCGTCGCGCGCGCCCGCAACGGCGTGATCGGGCGCGACGGCGGGCTGCCGTGGCGACTGCGCTCGGACCTCCAGCGGTTCAAGGCGCTGACGATGGGCAAGCCGTGCCTGATGGGACGGGCGACGTGGGACAGCCTGCCGCTGAAGCCCCTGCCCGGCCGGCTGAACATCGTGCTGACCCGCGATGAGGGCTGGGGGGAGGACGGCGAGGCGCGGACGGCCATGGGTCAGGCCCTGGTCAGCCGCTCGCTGGAGGAGGCGCTGGAGATCGCGCGCGAGCAGGCGGCCGAGGACGGCGTCGACGAGATCTGCGTCATCGGCGGCGCGAAGCTGTATGCCGAGACCCTGCCCCGCGCGCGGGTGCTTCACATCACCGAGGTGGACGCCGAGCCTGACGGCGACACCGTCTTTCCGGCCTTTGACGAGAGCGCCTGGGTCGAGGTCTTCTCCGAGCGGCACGCGCCCGGCGAGAAGGACGACCACGCCTTCACCTTCCGCACCCTGGAAAGGCGCTAGAGGAGACCCGCCATGCTGGTGACGACCGCCAACGACCTGCCCGGCCTGCGCATCACCCGCACGATCGGAGTGGTCCGAGGCATCACCGTGCGCTCGCGCAACGTCGTCTCCGACGCGATCGGCGGGTTGCAGTCCTTGGTCGGCGGTCGCGTCGGCGCCTACGTGAAACTGGCCGAGACCGCACGGGCCGAGGCTTACGAGCACTTGCTGGAACAGGCCCGCGCCGCCGGCGCCGACGCCGTCATCGCCATGCGCTACGACGCCAATGAAATCATGCCCGGCATCACCGAGGTGCTCTGCTACGGCACGGCGGTGAAGGTAGAAGGGCCCTAGAGCCTTAGCCGCTCCGCCACCGCCGCAGCGAACGCCGCGAACCGGCGCGCCGCGTCGCATTCGGGCTCTGCGATCACAAGCGGCACGCCGGCATCGCTGGCCCGGCGAAGGGAGCCGACCAGCGGCAGGTCGCCGAGGAAGGCTACCCCCAGCCGGGCGGCCTCGGCCTCGGCGCCTCCGCGACCGAAGACCTCGCCGGTCATGTTCTCGATCAGGCCGAGGGTCGGCACGCCGACCTTTTCGAACAGGGCGTGGGCGCGGCGGGCGTCGGCGAGGGCCAGTTCTTGCGGCGTGGCGACGATCACGGCCCCGTCCAGCGGCGTCTTCTGGATCAGGGTCAGCTGGACGTCGCCTGTGCCGGGGGGCAGGTCGACGACCAGCACGTCCAGCGGATCGGCCTCCGTGCCCCAACGCGTCTGGGTCAGCATCTGGGTCAGGGCCTGGGACGCCATCGGGCCGCGCCAGACCATGGCGTCCGACGCCTGGGTCAACAGGCCGACCGACATGGCCTTCAGCCCATGCGCCCGGTGCGGTTCGATGGCCCCGTCGACGTAGTCCGGCTTTCCCGAGATGCGCAGCAGGGTCGGCAGCGAGGGGCCGTAGACGTCCGCGTCCAGCACGCCCACCGACAGGCCGCGCGCCGCCAGCGCCGCCGCCAGATTGACCGCCACGGTCGACTTGCCCACCCCGCCCTTGCCGCCGGCGACGGCCAGAACCTTGCGCACATGGGCGGGCCGCTCCGTGGGGACGGGCGCGCGCGGGCGGTTTTGATTTAACGCTTCCGACGACAGGGACGCCGTCCGCCGCCGCGGCGCGGTGGGCGCGGCCTCGGCCGTCAGCACGACCGAGGTCCGCGCCATGCCCGGTAAGGCCTTCAGAGCCATCTCCGCCGCGTCGCGAATGGGCGCGTACAACGCCGCGTCCGCCGCCGGCACATCCAAGGCGAAGCCTGCCCGGTCCTCGGCCACCACCAGGCCCTGCACCCGGCCGGACGTCACCAGCCCCTGCCCCGTCCGGGGGTCGGAGATGCGGTCGAGGGCGGCCAGAACGTCGTCTTTGGTGAACATGGGCCGCATCTAGCGCTTTCCCCGCGACGGCGGGAGGGGCTAAGCCGTCGCCATGCCCGCCCCCCTCGTGACCCTGATCGCCGGCCCGACCGCCTCCGGCAAGTCGGCGCTCGCGCTCCCGCGCGCGCGGGAGACCGGCGCGGTCATCGTCAACGCCGACAGCCAGCAGCTGTACGCGGACCTTCGCGTGCTCACCGCCCGGCCGTCGCCGCAGGACGAGGCCCAGGCCGACCATCGCCTGTACGGCGTGGCGGACGCCGCCGACGCCTGGTCCGTCGGTCGCTGGGCCCGGGCCGTCGCGCCGCTGCTGGAGGAACTCAAGGCGCAGGGTCGGCCCACCCTGATCGTCGGAGGCACCGGCCTGTATTTCACCGCCCTGACCAAGGGCATCGCCGACATCCCGGACGTGCCCGTCGCGGCGCGGGAGGCGACGCAGGAGGCCTATGACTTCTTGGGCGAAGACGCCTTCCGGGCCCGGCTGTCCGAGCGCGATCCCCGGGCGGCGGCCGCCATCGCGCCGGGCGATCGCCAGCGCCTGACCCGTGCCCTGGCCGTGGCCGAGACGACAGGCCGCGCCCTGTCGGACTGGCAGGCGGAGACCCGCCCGATTCTGGCTTCGGACGGCTACGACCGGCTGGTGGTCGAGCCGGACCGGGCGGCTCTCTACGAGCGCTGCGACCGCCGCGTCGGCCTGATGGTCGAACAGGGCGCCCTGGACGAGGTGCGCGCCCTGACGGGTCGTCGTCTCGATCCGGACCTGCCCGCGATGAAGGCCGTCGGCGTGCGGGATTTCGCCGCCCATTTGAAAGGCAAGGTCACGCTCGACGCGGCGATGGACGCCGTCCGACAGGCCACGCGCAACTACGCCAAGCGCCAGCTGACCTGGTTCCGAAACCAGACCCCGGACTGGCCGCGGACGACGGCCTAGTTCTCGACGATTTCCATCGTGCCCTTCGGAAACTCCACCCCTCCGAACTCAGGATAGACCTCGCGAAGGATTTCGGCCTGCAGGGGCTCGTCGACGCTCATCACGTACCAGACATCGTCCACCTCGAACGCGAGCGCCGGCGACATCGCCCGCGCAGTCAGGCCCTGCATGGTCATGGTCATGTGCAGCGGAACGATAAGGTAGATTCGGCTTCCGTCCGGCGTGCGCTTCACCTGGGCGCGGTCCATGTCGATGCGATACTCGACGACCTCGACGCCGCTCATCACCTGAGCCGCCGCCTCCCGGCCCGCCTCGCGCGCCTGCTCCGGGGTGACGCCATAGCGCGCGGCCATGGCCTCGATCACGCCGGGCGGCAGCATGTCCATCGCCGCCGACATGTCGCCGCCCACGACCAGCTCCTTCTGGGCTTCGAAGCGCGCGGCGACGGTCGCCCTGTCCTCGGCTGACAGCTCCTGAGCCAGGGCGGGGGCGGCGGTGGCGAACGCCAGCGACGCGGCGATGAGGAAAGCAGGAAAGAGGCGGAACATCGAAAAATCCTGTGTGGGCGCCGGTTCAGTCAAACTTACAGGTCGGCGGCGCGCCAGTGCCCGAGCGCCACGCGGGCCGGAAACTTGGAAAGAACCATTTCCGCCCCTATATTCCTTCCGTCCGGGTTCGCCCGGACTATGGCGATAAACGTGCCTGTAATAAGCGGACCGGACCCGGGTGCGATTCCCGGCGGCTCCACCAACCTCCCCGTCGTTATCAGCGGGGCGCGCGGGGCCGACCAGCATCGACGGACGTGTAAAGAGGTTGCTTTCGCCCGTCCTGGCCCACCGCATCGGGCCTTTGACTAACTGCGAACGATAACTTCGCTGGAGAAGTCGCTCTCGCCGCGTAAGCGGTTCGGGTGATTTCGAACACTTAAGTCCTCGGGGTTCAGATCCCGGGGCGGGGCTCCCCGGGCGCCTGGCAACAGAAGCCCGGGACTTTCCCTCGAAACCTCGCGAGTGCCGCTTCCTTCGCCGGTCGCGGGCCGCTATGTCGTGCGCATCCCAGCCGAGGTGAGCATGGCCGACCAGACCCCGCCGGTCGACGAGATGAACTATGAGGGCCTGGCCCAAGACGCCCTGCGCGGCGTGATCCGGGCCGCGCTGGAGCGTGCGGCGATGCCCGAGGGCATCCCCGGCGCGCACCATTTCTACATCACCTTCGTCACGCGGGCCCCGGGCGTCAGCTTGCCGCCGGACATCCTGGCCAAATACCCCGAGGAGATGACCGTCGTCCTTCAGCACCAGTACTGGGACCTCGCGGTCGAGCCGGACCGGTTCACCGTCATGCTGAAGTTCGGCGGCCTGCCCAAGGTGATGAGCGTGCCCTACGCGGCCGTCACCCGCTTCTACGATCCTTCGGTGCAGTTCATCCTGCAGTTCGAAGCTCCGGCCGCGGTGCCGGAACCCGAGCCCGAACCCGCGCCGCCGCCCCCGCCGTCCGGCGAGGACGGGCCCAAGGTCGTGTCGCTGGACCAGTTCCGGAAGAAATAGGCCCGTCAGGTTCGGGCGGCTTGACCCCCGCCCCCGCGTCGCGGTCAATGGTCCCGGAAGCTGAAGGGGCCGTTTCATGATCCGCACGCTCGTCGCCGCCGCCGTCGCCGCGCTGACCCTATCCGCCTGCGCCACCACGCCGTCCGCCCAGGCGCCCGCCGGGGTCTTCGACGGCTGGGCCGGCGCCGTGGTCGCCGCCGACTGGCGCACCAGCCGGGGCGATCCGATCGTGGCGTTCGACAACTCCCGCCGCGACCTGACCGCCGCCTTCAAGGCCGAAGGGTTCCAGCCCCGTCACTTCGTCGACTACACGCTGCGCCCGAACGCGCCCGACGCCGCCACGGGCGCGGAGGTCCTGGCGGGCATCGGCGAGACGGCGCGTCGCGCCACGGTGGGCTGCTTCCTGTACTTCACCTCGCACGGCAACACGCGCGGCATCACCTGGGGCACCGAGGGGCAGCTGAGCCCCGCCCGCATGGGGCAGTTGGTCGACGAATGGTGCGGCGAGCGCCCGACCGTGGTCGTCGTGTCCGCCTGCTTTTCCGGGGTGTTCATTCCGGAGCTGCAGGGCCCCAACCGCATGATCATGACGGCCGCGCGCCGCGACCGGTCGTCGTTCGGCTGCAGCCAGGACGCGGTCTATCCGTATTTCGACGGCTGCGTGCTCGAAAGCCTGCCCAGCTCGGCGGACTTCGTAGAGTTGGCGGAGTTGACCCGCACCTGCGTGTCGCGCCGCGAGACCGCCGAAGGTCTGCGCCCGGCGTCCGAGCCTCAGGTCTTCATCGGCGGCGACATCCGGCCGCTGCTGACGACGACCTATGCCTTCGCCCGCGACGTCATGATCTGACGCGCCGAACACCAAAGGAAATCGCCATGCCCGAGGGCGGATGTCACTGCGGCGCGGTCCGCTATTCCATGCCGGTCGAGGTCGAGCACCACGCCCTGTGCCACTGCGTCGATTGCCGCAAGTGCGCCGGTGCGCCGGCCGTGGCGTGGGCGCTCGCGCCGACGGATCAGGTGAAGATCACTGGCGAGACGACGGAGTACGCTTCCTCAGAGCACGGCCGTCGGCACTTCTGCCCCAAATGCGGGACCGGCCTGTTCTACACCAACGCCGAGATCTTCCCCGGCCTGACGGACGTGCAGAGCGCCACGCTGGACGACCCGGATTCCATCCCGCTGCAGGGCCAGATTCAGACTGCGGAGCGGATCGGCTGGATGGCCGATCTTCATCACCGGCCCGCCTTCGAGCGCTATCCGCCCATGCCCGACGGCTGACGGGGTTTGACGCGGATCGTGATCCGCTCGCGCTCGCCCTCGTGCCGCTCGACCAGCAGACGCGCCACCTGGGCGTCGTCGTGGAAAAGGTAGCCCTTGATGGCGTCCAGCAGGGCCTTGGCCAGGTTGTCGAGGTCCATCCACGGCGGATCGCCGACGTGCTCCATCACGATCTCGACGGAATAGTCGCCGTACGACGGCCGCGAGCCGCGCCACTCCTTGCGCATGAACTCATAGACCAGAGGCTTGTAATATTTGGCCTGGGTGGTCAGGCCCTCGATGGTGATCTCCACCGCCTGGCCGACCTCCCGCGCGCGGACCTTGCCCGTGCCGATCCAGCCGGGGGTCAAGCGGCGCAGACCGGGGGCGGGGCCGCCAGCATCACGGCCGAGTTGATGCGCACGGGCGGCGTCAGCGCCTCCTGACCGTCCGTCGGGCGCATCTGGATGTCCCGCGCGACCTCCAGCCCGACCACGACGTGGCCGAAGACGCCGAAACCCTGGCCGTCCGGATTGCGCCCGCCGCCGAAGTCCAGCGACGGCGTGTCCTGCGTCACGATGAAGAAGCTGGTCGTCGCCGTGTCCGGCCCGTCCCGCGCCATCGACACGGCGCCCGCCACATGCCGCAGTCCGGTGACCGACGTCCGCTCCAGCGGAATCGCCGGGCGCAGGGCGTCGTCCGACCCGCGCGGAGTCGCGGCCTGGATGACGTCGATCGGGTTGGGATTGGCGTTGGTCGCCGCCACGACCGAGCGGAAGAAGCTGCCGTGGCCATAGTCGCCGTACTGGACGTTGCGGGCGAAATTGCAGGCCGTGACCGGCGCGCGGGCATAGTCCAGATCGAGGATCATCACCCCCGCCTCGGTGTCCAGCAGCACGTCGTGCGCCGCGTCCTGCGCGGCCGCCGCGGGGGCAATCACCAGCAGCGCCGCCGCCCCCAGGATCATGCCCCTCATCGCCCGCGCTCCGCCTTGTTCGACCCTCCCTCCGTGCTACACCCCCGCGCACCTTTCCGTCACGCCTGAAGAGCCCGCCGCCCATGACCGACGTCCGCACCGAGACCGACACCTTCGGCCCCATCGAGGTCGCCGCCGACCGCTATTGGGGGGCGCAGGCGCAACGGTCTCTGGGGAACTTCAAGATCGGCTGGGAGAAGCAGCCCCTGCCGATCGTGCGGGCGCTGGGCATCGTCAAGCGCGCGGCGGCGGAGACCAACATGGCGCTGGGCCGGCTGGACCCCACGATCGGCAAGGCCATCGTCCAGGCGGCCGACGAGGTCATCGAGGGCAAGCTGAACGATCATTTCCCGCTGGTGGTCTGGCAGACCGGATCGGGCACCCAGTCCAACATGAACGCCAATGAGGTGATCTCGAACCGGGCGATCGAACTGCTGGGCGGAGAGATGGGCTCCAAGAAGCCGGTCCATCCGAACGACCACGTCAACATGAGCCAGTCGTCCAACGACACCTATCCCACGGCCATGCACGTCGCCTGCGCCGAGGAGGTCGTGCACCGCCTGCTGCCGGCGCTGGCCAAGCTCCGGAACGCGCTGAACGACAAGGCCGAAGCGTGGAAGGGCATCATCAAGATCGGCCGCACCCACACCCAGGACGCCACGCCCCTGACGCTCGGGCAGGAGTTCTCGGGCTACGTGCAGCAGGTGACCAAGGGCATCGAGCGGATCGAACAAACGCTGCCCGACCTGATGCAGCTGGCCCAGGGCGGCACGGCGGTCGGCACGGGCCTGAACGCGCCGATCGGCTTCGCCGAGGGCGTTGCCGACAAGATCGCCCAGATCACCGGCCTGAACTTCACCACGGCGCCGAACAAGTTCGAGGCCTTGGCCGCCCACGACGCCATGGTCATGAGCCACGGGGCGATCAACACGGTGGCCGCATCCCTGTTCAAGATCGCCAACGACATCCGCTTCCTGGGGTCGGGCCCGCGTTCGGGCCTGGGCGAACTGGCCCTTCCGGAGAACGAGCCGGGCAGCTCCATCATGCCGGGCAAGGTCAATCCGACCCAGTGCGAGGCCCTGACGCAGGTCTGCGTCCAGGTGTTCGGCAACCACACGGCGATCACCTTCGCCGGGTCGCAAGGGCATTTCGAGCTGAACGTCTTCAACCCGGTGATGGCCTACAACTTCCTGCAGTCGGTGCGCCTGATGGCGGACGCGGCCGTCAGCTTCACCGACAACTGCATCGTCGGGATCGAGCCGCGCATCGACAACATCGAGCGGGGCCTGAACAACTCGCTGATGCTGGTCACGGCCCTGAACGGCAAGCTGGGCTACGACGCCTGCGCGAAGATCGCCAAGACGGCGCACAAGAACGGCACCACACTGCGCGAGGAAGCCGTCGGCGGCGGCTACCTGACCGACGCCGAGTTCGACGAGGCGGTGCGTCCCGAGAAGATGATCAGCCCGGGCTGATCACTTCTCCCGGATCGTGCGCCCCACCGGCGCAAGGGCCAGCTTGGCCAGCTCCAGATCCTTCAGGGCGAAGGGGATGCCGATGATGGTGATCGCCTCGAAGAAGGCCGAGATCAGGTGGGTCAGGGCGATCCACCAGCCGGCGAAGACGAACCAGATCACGTTCAGAACCGTGCCCAGCGGGCCGCGCCCCGGATCGACGCCGTCGTCGGTCCGCCAGACGACCTCGCGGCCGAACGGCCAGAAGGTATAGGCCGCGATGCGCCATGCGGCGAAGGTCCACGGAAGGCCGACGATCGTCAGCGCCAGGATCGCCCCGCCGATCAGCCAGCCGATGCCGGCGATCAGGCCGCCGAAGATTAGCCACAGGACGTTCAGGATCAGCGCGATCAACTCGGTCTCCTCATGCGGACCCCGATGGCCCGCAGCAGACGAATACGATCACGCCCCAAGCGGTTGCAGTGAATTCGCCGACACTTTGGTCTAGATTTCGCCGCATGGCCGAGATCGTGAACTTCAACAAGGCGAAGAAGGCCCGCGACAAGGCGGCGGCGAAGGCGCAGGCCGTCCAGAACCGCGCCGCCCACGGCCGTCCCAAGGCCGACACGCAGCAGACCCTGCTGGAACGGCTCGCCCGCGACCGCGCGCTGGACGGACACCGCAGGGACCGCGACCCGGAGCGACCCGATGACGGCTGACCCGCGCAAGGACCCGCGCATCGTCCACGGCCTGATCCCCCTGATGGCCGTGCTGCGGAAGAAACGGTTCATCGAGGCGCAGCGCCGGCGTGAAGCCGCAGAGGTCCCCCTGCCCGAAGGCGCCGACGACGAACCGCGCCCCAAGAAGAAGCGCGGCTGGATCTGGTGAGCCGTCAGGCGGCCTTGGCGCGCGCCGCCCGGATCATCAGCGCCTGTCCCGCGATCACCACGGCCAGACCGACCAGGGCCCAGATGCCGAAGCGGGCGTTCTCGAAGGTCACGGACACCAGCATGGCGATCGGCGGCGTCAGGGCCGAGATGTAGCTGGCCAAGGCATACCCCCGTGTCCGGGCGATCCAGAAATAGACCACGAAGGCGACGACCGACCCCAGCACAGCCAGATAGACGAGCGAGATCAGATAGCCCGCCGTCGGCTCGATCCGGAACTCCGCGCCCGTCGCCAGGCCCCAGATGGCCAGCATGACCGTGCCGTAGGCCATGGCCCATGCGGTGGAGGCCAATAACGGCGCTCCGGCCCTTTGAGCTCGCCAGGCGAACAGGTTGCCGAAGGCCGAACTGGTCACGGCTATGACCGCGAAGCCGATGCCCAGCGCCGCCTGCGGGCCCAGGCGCGCGCTGAGCAGTTCCGACCCCGACAGCACCGCCACCCCGACCACGCCCAGCGCCGCGCCGGCCCACGACAGGGCATGAGCCTTCTGCCGCTCGGCCACCCGGAACAGGCTCAGGTTCAGGAAGGCCAGCGCCGCGAAGATCACCGCCACGATGGCGGACGGGACGTGCTGCTCGGACTGGTAGGTGAATGCGTAGGAGACGGCGAAGGTGAAGGCCCCCTGCCCCAGCGCCTCCAGATGCTGGCGGCGGCTGAGCCCCATCGGCTGCCGCGCGATCGCGATGCCGGCGAACAGCACCAGCGCGGCCAGACCGAACCGCCAGGTCACCGACACGATCGGATCGACCACGCCCAGTTGCCAGGTGATGCCGTACCAGGTCGTGCCCCAGATCACGGCGCACAGGCCCACCGCCCCGATCGCGATCAGGGTCGCCTTGGTCAGACGTGGCGCGCGCACGGGATCGAGCTTGTCGGACAGGGAGGTCATGGGGCCGGACATGCGCCCGTCGGACCGGCCCGGCAACCCGCATCGGCGTCCGACCGGCACAAGTCGGGCTTATGGCTGACCTGACGGGGTTTCGCCGACGTCTTGCGGTGCTAAGGCACCGGCATGCTGCGCAAGCGCTCCATCCTGCTGTCCGGCCACGCGACCTCCGTGGCGCTGGAGCCCGAGTTCTGGGCGGTGCTGGACGGCATCGCCGCCGAGATGTCCCTGCCGCTGTCGGGCCTGATGAAGCGTCTGGACGAGCGCCGCGGGCGCACGCCGCTGGCTTCGGCCTGCCGCCTGCTGGCGTTGGCGTGGGTTTCCGGAGACCGGCGTTTCGCGGACGATTGACGGCGGCGGGTTTCGGGCGCTCTCTCATCGCGTCCGGGGAGGGACCACGCCATGCCGACCGATTCCCGCCTGCTGCCCGCGCTCGCCGTCGGCGGCGCCATCGCCGTGGGGACCGCCGTCGCCGGCGGTCTGGTCGGACAGGGGCTGGTGAATGCCCGCGTCGGCGACCGGACCGTGACCGTGCGCGGCCTGGCCGAGCGCGACGTGCGGGCCGATCTGGCCGTGCTGCCGCTGAAGTTCGCGGCCTCGGGCGACGTGTTGGGCGACGTCCAGGCGCGGATCGACGCGGATCTGGCCACCGTCCGCCGGTTTCTGGCGGCGCAAGGCTATCCGGCCGAGGCGGTGACGCTGGGCCAGCTGTCGGTCGCCGACACCCAGTCGCGCGAATGGGGCAGCCCGCAGGGCGGGCCCCGGTTCATCCTCAGCCAGACCGTGGTGGTCCGCACGTCGGACGTGGCGCGCGTCCAGACCACCAGCCGGGCCCTCAGCGAGCTGGTGCGTCAGGGCGTGGTGCTGCAGGACTATGCCGGTCCGACCTACGTCTTCACCGGTCTGAACAAGGTGCGGCCGGAGATGATCGGCCAGGCGACGACGGCGGCCCGCACCGGCGCCCAGCGGTTCGCCCAGGATTCGGGCGCGTCGCTGGGGCCGATCCGTCAGGCGACGCAGGGCTCGTTCGAAATCCTGGCCCGCGACGAGATCGACGCCGAGACCTCGACCCCGGACAAGAAGGTGCGGGTCGTCACGACCATCACCTACGGCCTGCGCTGACCGCTCAGCCCTGCGGGGCGGTCGGCGGCTCCACCGTCGGCAGTTCGGGCGCGTCGGGCAGCTTGGGTTCGGGCAGGTCCGGCATGCTGGGGGCGGGCACGTCGACGTCCAGGTCGACGTTGGTCTCGTCCGGCGCGGTCATTCCGCCGCCGTTGAACAGAACGACCGCGACGATGATCAGCACCACCACGATCCCGCCGATCAGGAAGGCCAGCCAGCCGCCGCCTCCCCCGCCGCCGCCGCTGGAAGGCGGCGGGTTGTTGATCGTAGTGTGATGCACGACTTCGGGGCGGTCATCGCGAGGCGGCGGGACGTTCGGATCGGTCATGGATCAGTTTCCGCCGGGAACCGCCGGGGCCGAGACCTCCGGCAGGTCGACGTCGACGTTGACCTCCTTGGTCTCCCCGCCCATGCCGCCGCGGGCGAAGACGAAGTAGGCCACGATGGCCAGCACGACCACGACGGCGCCTACGATGAAGGCCAGGCCGGTGTTGCCGCCGCCGCTGCTGTTGGACTGTTCTGCCATGGGGTGTCTCCCTCCAGATGTTGACTGTCCGCCGTAACGAGGCGGAACGGCCACGGTTCCGGGGCTTGCGCCGAGCAAGGTTCTCTGATCAACCTGAGGGCGATAGGCGGAGGGGCCACCTATGCTTCTGGTTAGATCGTCCATCCTGGGCGCGGCGGCGGCGTTCACCGCCGGCTGCGTGGTGGCCGCACCGGCGCCCGGCCTCTCGGGCCACTACGTCGGCTATGTGCACCTGCGCGCCCCGGCGCCCGCGTCGAAGACCTTTTCCGCCGTCCGCATAGAAGCCCTCGGCGCCTGGCTGGAAACCGACGCCGCGACCGGCGGGCTGAGCAGTCTCGGCGCCGGTTTCCGTCGGACCGAGCGCATCGCCGTTCCCCTCGACTGCCGCCTGGCCGTCGTCGTTCGCGACCCGACGCAGATGGCGGCCGCGCGTGACCTGATCAACTCTCTGGAGGACGGCGCATGCGCCATCGACGCCACCGAAGCGCCCTGATGCGGGCCGCCCTGCTCGGCCTGACGGCGCTGGCCGCCGGGGCCTGCGCCCACAACGACGTTCTGGTGTTCGGGACCTCGACGACTATCGGACTGAACGTCGAGACCTCATCCGGTCAGGGCGCGGCGCCGTCGATCGTGCTGGGTTACGAGCGCGAGGAAGCGGTCTGGATGCCATTGGCCGTGAACGGCTGGGGGGCACGGGTCCCCAGCTGCGGCTGGTTGACGTGCACGCCCGTCGACGACGCCGACAGTCCGGAAAGCCGCCTGTACCAGTCGATAGGACGGGACTCCTCGGGCCGGTTGCGCGTGGACACCTATTCGGTATTCGCCAGTTTGGGCGCGAAGTTCAACGGAAAGGCGAACACCGGCGCGGAGGCGGGCGGTGGCCTAGCCCAGTTCTTCGCAACCGGTGGAGCGGCGATCGCCGTGGCGGAAAATGAGGCGCTAGTCACGGCACTGAAGGTTGAGTCCGAACAGGGGGCGCAGGCTCAAGCCAATGCAGTTGCGGCCGCGGCCGGGCAGCCGACGGTTGCCCAAGCGATTCTTGCGGACAATGAAGCCTACACGGCGCTGGAAACATGCACGAAGGGGGCGGATGGCGGCTGGCACTGGGATGAAATCCTGTCCGCCATGCCAGAGGACGCGATCACTCTGGACGACATGCTTTACCTCTCAAAATTCGCGCAGGCCGACCTCCCTCGCCTGCGAACGAATCCGCGGCTGCGCGACGCCACTCTTCGCGCCGCCCAATCCACGTCTCTCTGCTGAGGTTTCAATGACGGACGACGCAACGACGGGTTTAGGACGCGATTTCGTGGTGGTGGTCTGCCGCCCTTCTCAGGTCGAGGACGTCCAGAAGTACTGGAAGGACCACGGCGGCATGGAACTGGTCAGTCAGCCGACAGACCGCCAAACCTATGTGAGGGCATTCCTGGACACGACCAACGGCAACTCGCCCAAGATCGAAGGGCATGGACGGCACCTCCTGATCTTCGCGACCAAGCAAGCGCAGACGGCAAAACCTGCGGACCAAGAAGCCTGACCCCTTAAACCCCGCCTCCCGCGTGCTACATTCGTTCTCCCACGAATGGACCGCGCGTGACCGATTCCCTGCCCGCCCCCCGCATCTCCGACCTCGCCCGCGCCCGCCCGCCGGAGGGCGCGCCCGACGACTGGCTCGCGGGCCTGAATCCCGAGCAGCGCGAGGCGGTAGAGACGACCGAGGGGCCGGTGCTGGTGCTGGCGGGCGCGGGCACGGGGAAGACCCGCGTGCTGACCACGCGATTGGCGCACATCCTGGCCACCGGCCGGGCGCGGCCGTGGGAGCTGCTGGCCGTCACCTTCACCAACAAGGCCGCGCGCGAGATGCGTGAGCGGATCACCCACCTGATCGGGCCGTCGGCCGAAGGTCTGCGCTGGCTGGGCACCTTCCACTCCATCGCCGCGCAGATCCTGCGCCGTCACGCCGAGCTGGTCGGGCTGAAGTCGACCTTCACCATCCTGGACACCGACGATCAGGAGCGGCTGCTGAAGCAGGTGCTGGAGGCCGAGAACGTCGACACCAAGCGCTGGACGCCCCGATCGTTCGCCGGCGTCATCGACGGCTGGAAGAACCGCGGCTGGACGCCCGAGAAACTGCCGCCCGGCGAGGACTTCGCCGCCGGCAAGGGCCAGAAACTGTACGGCCTGTATCAGGCCCGGCTGCGCACCTTGAACGCCTGCGACTTCGGCGATCTGTTGCTGCACAACCTGACGATCCTGTCGCAGCATGCGGACGTCGCGGAGGAATATCGCAAGCGGTTCCGCTACATCCTGGTCGACGAATACCAGGACACGAACGTGGCCCAGTATCTGTGGCTGCGCCTGCTGACCTCTTCGACCGGCAACGTCTGCTGCGTGGGCGACGACGACCAGTCGATCTACGGCTGGCGCGGGGCCGAGGTGGACAACATCCTGCGCTTCGAGCGCGACTTCCCGGGCGCGAAAATCGTCAAGCTGGAGCGCAACTACCGCTCCACCAGCCACATCCTGGGCGCGGCCTCGGGCCTGATCGCCGCCAACAAGGGGCGGCTGGGCAAGACGCTGTGGACCGAGGATCAGACCGGCGACAAGGTCCGCGTGCGCGGCGTCTGGGACGGCGAGGCCGAGGCGCGCCTGATCGCCGACGAGATCGAGACCGCACGAAGAACAGGCATGAATTACAAGGACATGGCCGTCCTGGTTCGCGCGTCATTTCAGATGCGGGCGTTCGAGGAACGCTTCGTCATGCTGGCCATCCCCTATCAGGTGATCGGCGGCCCGCGCTTCTTCGAACGCGCCGAGATCCGCGACGCCCACGCCTATCTGCGCCTGATCCTGTCGGAAGACGACGACCTGGCGTTCGAGCGCATCGTCAACGTGCCCAAGCGCGGCATCGGCGACACCTCGGTGCAGAAGATCCTGCACATGGCGCGGTTGTCCGGCGTCCCGGCCATGACGGCGGTGCGAGAGCTGATCACCTCGGACGAGCTGCAGGCCCGCACGCGCACGGCCCTGGCCGGCTTCCTGCGCGATCTGGACCGCTGGCGGGCGCTGGCGCAGGACACGCCGCACTGGACCCTGACCGAGACCATTCTGGAGGAGAGCGGCTACACCGAGATGCAGAAGGCGGACCGCACCTCGGGCCAGACGCGTCTGGAGAACCTGAAGGAGCTCGTGCAGTCGATGCAGGGCTTCGACAGCCTGCTGGCCTATCTGGAGCACGTCTCGCTGGTGCTGGATCTGGACCGCGGCGCGGGAGAGGACGCGGTGCAGGTCATGACCCTGCACGGCGCCAAGGGGCTGGAGTTCCCACTGGTCTTCCTGCCGGGTTGGGAGGAAGGCGTCTTCCCCAGCCAGCGCAGCATCGACGAGAAGGGCGAGAAGGGCCTCGAGGAGGAGCGCCGCCTGGCCTACGTCGGCGTCACCCGCGCCAAGCGCGACGCCCGCATCAGCTTCGCAGCCAACCGCCTGGTCTACGGCCGCTGGACCAGCCAGCTGCCCAGCCGCTTCGTCGACGAACTGCCCATCGACCACGTCGAGCCCGAGAGCGAGACCGGCTACTACGGCGCCTCCGCCGGTCTGAAGGAGGCCAAGAGCCGCTGGGACGAGGCGCCCAGCTTCGGCAGCGGCTACTCCAGTCCCGGCTGGAAGCGCGGCCAGGCCTTCGCCGCCGCCCGCCAGCCGACCGACCGTCCCGCCCGACAGGCCCTGATCGAGGGCGACGGCCGCCTGATCGCCACCGCCGACCCGTCGGCGTCCTCCGGCTGGGCCCGCGGCACGCGCGTCTTCCATCAGAAGTTCGGCTACGGCCTGGTGAAGGCGGTGGAGGGGAACAAGCTGGTGGTGGCCTTCGACAAGGCGGGAGAGAAGAAGGTCATCGACACGTTCGTGGAGCGGGCTTGAGTCTAACCCCCCCTTAACGCCGCTGCCGCCACCCTGCACCGGTGCGCGATTCCGCCCTGACCGCCGCTCCGATCGAGCCCGCCCCCGCGTGGTGGGAGACGGCGGCGTGCGTCTTCGTCCTGTTCATGCTGACCGGCGCCCTGATCGGGCCGATCTTCGCGCCGACGCAGGAGGAGACGCCGATTCTGCGGCTGGCGTGGCTGCCGGTCTATGCGATGACGGCGGGGCTGCTGATCTGGCGGATCGATCGCCTGTGGCGCGCCTGGCCGGCCATGGTGGCCATCGGCCTGCTGGTGCTGTGGGCCTATGCGTCCAAGTGGTGGTCGCTGTTCCCCGAGGTGACGTCGCGGCGAGCCATCGCCCTGGCCATCTCCTGCGGCTTCGCCCTGTATCTCGGCGCGGCTTTCCGCGGGCCGCATCTGCCGCGCCTGCTGATGCGGACCGGGCTCATCATGGCGGTGGGCAGCCTGATCATGGTCTTCGCGTTTCCCGCCTATGGCGTGCACCAGGCGGACAACGCCGGCCTGTGGCGCGGGCTCTGGTACGAGAAAAACCAGATGGGCGCGGTGATGGTGATCGTCGCCACCGCCTCGGCCGCCTGCTTGGCCTCGCCCGATCGCCGGCGCCTGATCCCCGCCCTCGCGCTGGTGCTGGCCTCGGCGCTGGTGCTGGCCACCCAGTCCAAGACCTCGCTGCTGTGCCTCGTGCTGGGCGTCGGCGTGATCGCCGGCTTCTGGACCATGCGGCAGGGCGGCGCGGCCTTCGCCGTCTTCGCCGTCTGGGCCGCCGTCGCGGCCGCCGGCGCGGGCTTCCTGATCTGGGACAGCCACTCGGTCGAAATCCTGGAGGTGCTGGGCAAGGACCCGTCGCTGACCGGCCGCACCGAGATCTGGGAGGCGCTGATGACCCGCGTCTCCGAACGTCCGTGGACCGGCTGGGGCTACGGCGCCTTCTGGGAGCGGGACAGCGTTCCCGCAGACTGGATCCGCGTCGAGACCGGCTGGCTGGTCCCCAACGCCCACCACGGCTGGATCGACGTGCTGGTCCAGCTGGGCTGGCCGGGCGCGCTTCTTGTCGGCGGGATGGCCGCTTTCGCCGTCGTCACGACGGTCCTGCGGTCGGGCAAGGCGGGGGTTCTGGAGGGCTGGTGGGCGCTGGGCTTCCTCGCCGCCTTCCTGATGCTCAGCCTGTCCGAGAGCATCCTCATGGCGCACCAGGGTCTGCCCTGGGTGCTGTTCCTCGCCGTCGTGACCCGGGCCGTCCTGCCCGATTTCGTCCCCGTTTCGCTTGCCCCCGACCCGCGCGGGGTCTACCGGAGCCGTCCCCGAATCGTCCCATCATCGGCCCATGTCGTCCGCCGCCCCGTCCCTGTTCGATCTGCCCGAGCCCGAGCCCCGGGCGGAGCCCACGCCGGCGGTCAAGCCCGCCGCGCCTGAACCCGCGCCCGCGCCGCAGGCCCTGTCGAAGCCCGCGCCGGCTCCCGCCCCCGCTCCTGCCAACGTCGACGCCGGCTATTCCGCCAGCTCCATCGAGGTGCTGGAGGGGCTGGAGCCCGTCCGCAAGCGCCCGGGCATGTACATCGGCGGCACCGACGAGCGCGCCCTGCACCACCTGTTTGCCGAGGTGCTGGACAATGCCATGGACGAGGCGGTGGCCCGCCATGCCAAGCTGATCACGGTCGATCTGGACGCCGAAGGCTTCCTGACCGTGCGCGACGACGGCCGCGGCATTCCGGTCGATCCGCACCCGAAACACCCCGGCAAGTCGGCGCTGGAGGTGGTCATGACCGTGCTCCACTCCGGCGGCAAGTTTTCCGGCAAGGCCTATGAAACGTCAGGCGGTTTGCATGGCGTCGGCGTCTCGGTCGTCAACGCCCTGTCCGACCGGCTGGACGTGACCGTCTGGCGCGACGGCTTCGAATGGAGCCAGTCCTTCAGCCGCGGCCATTCGCTGGGCCCGATTCAGCAGGTGGCCCCGTCGAAGAAGCGCGGCACCCGCATCCGCTTCCGTCCGGACGAGGAGATCTTCGGCCACGGCGCGGCGTTCAAGCCGGCGCGTCTGTTCCGCATGACGCGGTCCAAGGCCTATCTGTTCCGCGGCGTCGAGATCCGCTGGACGTGCGCGCCGGAGCGGATCACCGACGCCACCCCGACCGAGGCCGTGTTGCACTTCCCCGGCGGCCTGGCCGACGCCCTGGCCGACCGCATCGGCGACGTCGAGACCGTCACCCCCGCCTTCGCCGGGCGGGTCGAGCGCAAGGGCGAGGCGGGAGCCGTGGAATGGGCGGTGACCTGGACGCCGGCCGGCTTCGGCGAGGCGGACGGCTTCGTCTCCTCCTACTGCAACACCGTCGCCACCCCCGACGGCGGCACGCACGAGGCGGGCTTCCGCGCCGCGCTGGTCAAGGGCCTCAAGGCCTATGGCGAGCTGATCAACGAGAAGCGCGCGGCCCAGATCACGGCCGAGGACGTCATCGCCAACGCCGGCGCCCTGATCAGCGTCTTCATCCGCAATCCGGAGTTCCAGGGCCAGACCAAGGACCGCCTGTCCTCGCCCGAGGGCGCTCGTCTGGTCGAACAGCTGATCCGCGACCCGCTGGATCACTGGCTGACGGAAAGCCCGAAACAGGCCAACACCCTCTTGGGCTTCGTCATCGACCGCGCCGAGGAGCGCCTGCGTCGGCGCAAGGACAAGGAGGTCCAGCGCGCCGCCGCCACCCGCAAACTGCGCCTGCCGGGCAAGCTGGCCGACTGCACGCGTCAGGCGGCCGAGGGCACGGAGCTGTTCATCGTCGAGGGCGACTCGGCCGGCGGCTCGGCCAAGCAGGCCCGCGACCGCGCCACCCAGGCCATCCTGCCCCTGCGCGGCAAGATCCTGAACGTCGCCTCGGCCACGGCCGACAAGCTGCGCGCCAACGTCGAGCTGTCCGACCTGACGCTGGCCCTGGGCGTCCAGCCCGGCGCGCGGTTCAACATCGACGACCTGCGGTACGAGCGCGTGGTCATCATGACCGACGCCGACGTCGACGGCGCCCACATCGCCGCCCTTCTGATCACCTATTTCCACCGCGTGATGCCGGACGTGATCCGGCAGGGGCGGCTGTTCATGGCCCTGCCCCCGCTCTACCGCATCCAGGCCGGCGCCCTGTCGGAATACGCCCGCGACGACGCGCACCGCGACGAGCTGCTGGCCACGACGTTCAAGGGCAAGAAGGTGGAGATCGGCCGCTTCAAGGGCCTCGGCGAGATGATGGCGTCCCAGCTGAAGGACACCACCATGAATCCGAAGACCCGCACCCTGGCGCGGATCACGGTGCCGGACGACGTCACGGACCTGGCCGACGTCGAGGATCTGGTCGAGCGCCTGATGGGCAAGAAGGCCGACGCCCGCTTCCGCTTCATTCAGGACAACGCCCGCTTCGTGAAGGAAGAGCTGGACGTCTGACGCCCGGCGGCCTTGCTCCCCCTGCCCTTTTCCCCTATACGCCGCCGCTTTCCAGGGCTTCGGTCCCGGGCGCGGACCACCAAAGGATCAGGAAGTCGTCCTGATCGCCGCTTCGGGAACCATCGTGGACGGACTAACCCGGTCCGGACGCGCCGACGCCCCCCAAGGGAGACTGCCATGGCTCTTTACGAGCACACGGTCATGTCGCGCCAGGACATCAGCGCGCAACAGGCCGAAGCCCTCAACGACACCATCAAGGACCTGATCGAGCAAGGCGGCGGTTCCGTCGCCAAGATCGAGTACTGGGGCCTGCGCAACCTGACCTATCGGGTCAAGAAGAACCGCAAGGCGCACTACTCGCTGCTCGCCGTCGACGCCCCGCCGGCCGCCATGGCCGAGGTCGAGCGTCAGCTGTCCATCAACGAGGACGTCCTGCGCTGGCTGACGGTGAAGGTCGACGAGCTCGACCTGGAGCTGTCGCCCCTGCTGGCCCGCCGCGAGCGCGAGCGTGAACGCGAGCGCGAACGCGCCCCGCGTGAAGACGCCGACGCGGAAGTCTCGGAATAAGGATCCCGATCATGACCGACACCACCCGTCCCGTCCCCGGCGCGCCCGTCAGCGCCGGCCCCGCCCGCCGCGCCTTCCAGCGCCGCCGCAAGGTCTGCCCGTTCTCCGGCGCCAACGCCCCGAAGATCGACTACAAGGACGTCAAGCTGCTGCAGCGCTACATCTCCGAGCGCGGCAAGATCGTCCCGTCGCGGATCACCGCGGTGTCCCAGAAGAAGCAGCGCGAGCTGGCCAAGGCCATCAAGCGCGCCCGCTTCCTCGCCCTCCTGCCGTATGTGGTGAAGTAAGATGAAGGTCGTTCTGCTCGAACGCGTCGAGAACCTCGGCGCCATCGGCGACGTCGTCACCGTCAAGGACGGCTTCGCCCGCAACTTCCTTCTGCCGCGCGACAAGGCCCGCCGGGCCACCGCCGCCAACCTGAAGGCCTTCGAAGTCGAGCGCGCCGCCATCGAGGCGCGCAACGAGAAGAACAAGGCCGAGGCCCAGAAGGTCGCCGACAAGATCGACGGCGAAACCTACGTCATGATCCGCCAGGCGGGCGAAACCGGCCAGCTGTACGGCTCGGTCGCCGGACGCGACGTCGCCGAGGCCGTCCAGGCCGCCGGCGGCAAGGTCGAGCGCTCGCAGGTCGTCCTGAACACGGCCATCAAGACGCTGGGCGTCCACGAAGTGCTGGTCCGCCTGCACGCCGAGGTGACGGCGACCGTCAAGGTCAACATCGCCCGTTCGGAAGACGAGGCCGAGCGTCAGGCGCGCGGCGAGGACGTCATCGCCTCGCAGTTCTCCGACGAACGTGCCGCCGCCGAAGAAGCGGCCGCGGACATGCTCGCCGGCGGCGCCGGTCAGCAGGAAACCTACGAACCGGCCTGATCGCCGGCTCGAGACGACCAGATGCGGCGGTCCGGAGCGCTCCGGGCCGCCGCATTTATTTTGTGGCGAAGGCTTGACGGTTTTCTACCGCATCGCAATATCGCATCTGCTCATCGAGACCGGTCGAGGGACAAGGCCCTTAGACGCCGGGGCAACCTGCGGAACACCGCAAGGTGCCAACTCCTTCGGGGTCCCACGGGACCGCGGCAGATGAGAGACCGGGTCGCCCCGCCCGGACTCCCATTCGTCACCGAGGGCGTTCCCGATGATCGGGAGACGACGCATGCGTGACGCCACTTCAAGATTCCGCTCTCGCGGCCCCTGGACGGGCCGGCGATGTCGTCGTCGGTCCTGACCGACTGACGCGGGCCCAACCCGCGCACCTCACAGACTGACCTTCACAAACGAACCGACCCGACGACGGCGCTCCTCCGCCGGCGATCGCGCTCGGCCGCCTTCGAGAAAGCTGAAACATGACCCGTGCCCTCCCTCTCGCGAACGCCACGCCGCTTCGCCTCGCCCTGCTGACCGCCGCCGGCGTCGGCGCCCTGCTCGCCGCCGACCCCGCCTCCGCCCAGGACGCGCCGACTTCGGACGCCACGGTCGTCGATGACGTCGTGGTCACCGGCACCCGCCGCCCCAACCGGTCGCGACTGGACACCCTGGCGCCCGTCGACGTGGTCACGGCGCGCCAGCTGGAGTCGCGCGGCACGACCGAGCTGGCCGCGGCCCTGGCCCAGTCGGTGCCCTCGCTGACCTTCCCCCGCCCGTCGGTGGTGGACGGCACCGACTCCATTCGCCCCGCGACCCTGCGGGGTCTGTCGCCGGATCAGACGCTGGTGCTGGTCAACGGCACGCGTCGGCACGCCTCGGCCCTGGTCAACGTCAACGGCTCGGTGGGGCGCGGCTCCTCGGCCGTGGACCTCAACGCCATCCCGACCGGGGCCCTGGACCG
>VYKZ01000213.1_pt1 | contig 35661 bp, 30 predicted proteins | sample 5114421 | NCBI WGS metagenome assembly VYKZ01 (sample SAMN12291788, study PRJNA351875) | freshwater metagenome | isolation source: freshwater lake | place: USA: Michigan, Gull Lake | collected 2013-08-08 | reverse complement strand
CAGGGAAAAAGTCCCTGAATTTTCCCCCCAATCACTCCAAGGGTCGGCACTTTTTGAGGGAAAAAAAGTCTAAAAACCTTGTTGGATAAGGTTTTTAGATTTATTCAGCAAACCATAGATAGATAAACAGAACTTTTTATCGGGAAACGACACCAGATTAACGTCAATTCTACTTTAACTTTAGCCTTTCAATGGTATCAATTATTTCCCGTTCAAAACTGACTTGAGCGCGATTAGTTTTACCACCAATATAAAAGCGATCGCCCGATTGTAAAGCCCAAATTTGGGAATGGGAAAAGTAACTCATTACCACTCCCATCATCAATAAACCAAAACCTAAATAGACGATAGGCACTCCCGGATCTGCCTTAATTTGTAACCCTGTACTGCCCACTAATTCGACTATTTTTAGATTAACTCCATTGATGGGAATCGTCATTCCTTCTCGTACAGCAGAGGTTAAATCTCCCTTAGCATCATAGACAACTAACGTACCTTGTAAATCTCTGGCTAAAAGAGAAACTCCCTCACTAAGATCGGTTTTAGTCGGAATCCAAGTTCCCCAGATTTGTCCATTACCTTTGGTGTCTAAACTAGCCATCGGTAGCTGTAGGATCGGACTATTATTCACCTGTACTTTTACCCCAGCAATTCCCCAACTGGTTTGATAAAAAGTCACCCCTTTATGGTGCAAAGGTTGATTAACTTGAATAGTTTTGCGATCAATCTCCTGTCCTTGATCATCGATCACCGACAAATCAGAATAAAATTGTTCTATATCACCTTGAGGACTATAATCAATCCAAAAACGATTAACTTTAATCCCCCAATCCTTAGGGAGAGAATTTTTAGATAATGGTCCAGCTTCAATAATATTTTTAACCTGAAAACTATCGCCACTAGCTACCATTTCTTGAGCGAAAAAGCCGGTTAACGCTCCCCAGATCGCTCCTGCTAAAATAATTAACATGGCTGCATGAACGATAATCGGACCGATTTTACCAATCAGACCTTTACGAGCATAGAGACTGTTATTTTCTAGAAAAACTTTGTAGCCTTTTTTTTCTAACAAGGGGGTTAGGGATTCTAGGGAACCAGTTTCTAATTCAGCACTTAAAGCTAGTTTTTGAAATTGGCGAGATTGTTGATAAAATTGCCATTTTCTTGCTGCCTTTAAAGCAGGAAATTGTCGTCGGAAGGTGCAAGCGGTTAAACTGGAACCAAAGAGAATTAATAATGATAGATACCACCAAGTACTATAAACATGATTTAATCCCATTAGTAATAAAACTTTCCAAGTCAGAAACCCAAATAAAGCGGGTTTCTCAGGATAATTAGCTTGGTAAAAAGATAGGGATTGTCCCTGTTCGATTACTGTCCCAGAAATGCTAAAAATAGCGATTAAAAGTAAGAGGATAATTGCTAATCGCAGATCGGCAATAGTCTGGATAAATTTACGTCCCCATTGGGGCGGTGTATTCTTTAAATTTGAGGAAGTTTCCGATATAGTCATAGGACTTCTTGTAAAGATCAAAAATTGTTGTTAGGGTTAGGAGTCAGTAGCCAGTAGTCGGTAGTCAGGAGAATTAAGAATGAATAATAATCAATTAGGCTGCATCTCACATTTGCAGAAATACCGACAACCAGCAGTTATCAGTAATTCTTAAATTATCACAGATATATCAGCAGCTGTCTGTAAGCATCCCACCGAAAAGCTAATGCGCGGGGGGGTTGGGGGGTTCTACCCCCCAAAAGCTTGGATTGAGTGATAAAATCGGAAGTAATGATCAATTTTAGAAGATAGTTTACCTTTAAAAATCCCAACTCAGCAGATTTACAAAAATGAGCTTTCAACCCTCAAAAATTAATTATGCAAGAGGTTCATAGTTAAAAGTTTTGCAATTCTAGCCAATTATCTATCATAACTCTCCACCATCACAGCAGACGAGATAATAAAGAAAAAACTCCAAAACCGATTAATAAAACCCCACTGACAGGATTAATCCACCCGGACCATTGACGCAGGGAAAGAAAGCTTTTCAGCGAAGCAGTAAAAGAACCGACGATAATTAGGGGTAAAACATAGCCAGCAGTGTAGGATAACAATAATCCCCCTCCTAAGCTTAAATCTCCTGTATTTGCCACCCATGCCAATAAAGTTGCTAGAACTGGTGTACTACATGGAGAGGCGATTAAACCAAATGTTAAACCGAGAAGATAGGACCGCAAAATCGGGGGAAAATCGCCGGTAATCCAATCGGTAGCGCCAAGGGAGGGGAAGCGCAGGGGTAATAATTCCAAGAGGTTTAACCCCATGAAAATAGCGATCGCACTGACGATAATCGGTAAACCGATCCCCACTTGTCCATAGACTTTTCCTAAAGTAGCGGCAATTAGTCCCAATCCCGCTAAGGTGGTGGCTAATCCTAGGGAAAACCATGTGGACTGCCAAAAAGCCGCTAGACGGCCTTTATTTTCGTAACCCCCGATATAAGCGACGGTAATCGGCAACATCGACAGCATACAGGGGGTAAGACTGGTGAGTAAACCGGCTAGAAAAATCACGGCAATACTGACAAAACTAAGGTGAGTTAGTTGGGAAGTCACTAAGCGATCGGCGTATTGTTCAAGGTGATAGAGTTGAGTCTGTAATTGGTCTAACATATCAGGGAATTTTTCAGGCTAAATTTGGCTCATTTCTAGGATATTACCGTCGGTATCACTGACAAATAATGCCTTTCTAACCGAGGCACTCATTTGAATTGTATAACCTTGACTTTCTAGATAGTTACCCATGGCTGCCACGTCATCAATAGCGAAGGCAATATGAGGATTGCGTCCCCATTTTTCGGGATTGGGACGGTAGTTTTGGTAATTGCTATCGACAATTAAATGAATTTGATAATCTCCCACTTGATACCAAACCCAATCGTATTGCAAAGGGCGATCGATTCTAGTCAATCCTAGAACATTTTCGTAAAAGTTAACGGCTTTTTCTAGATCGGTGACTAAAATCGCCGTGTGTAAGGATTCTGTAATGTTCATGACTAATATCTGACTCGCGGATCGAGCCAACTATAGGTTAAATCGGCAATTAAGTTAAAGATAACAATTAAAATCCCATAGATAAAGGTAATCGCCATCACTACGGGGGTATCACTGCGGGAAATAGAATCGATTAATAAAGCACCAATCCCCGGTACACGAAACACTTGTTCTGTAACTAAAGCACCGGTAAAAATTGAGGGAATATCGAGAGCAATCAGGGTGACAACGGGGATTAAAGCATTGCGAACTATATGCTTAGTTAGGACAGAAAAATTAGTTAGTCCCTTCGCTAAGGCAGTTTTAACGTACTCTTGGTGAATTTCTTCAGTTACGGAAGAACGCACGAAACGCATCAACATCGCCCCTTGATATAAGCTTAATACAGTTATGGGCATAATTGACTGTTTAACCTGCTCGATCAAACTATTAAAATCGCTAATTTCTAGGGTACTATTATAAAAAGATGGTAGCCAGTTTAACTGCACACTAAAGATAATTATTAATAATAATCCCGTCACAAAGGTGGGTAAAGAAAAGCCAAGCATCGAAAAAGTAGAGATAATTTTGTCTAACCAAGAATAGCGCTTGACTGCTGAAATTATGCCCAAAGGAAAAGCGATTAAAACCCCGAAAATATAGGCAATACCGACAATCCAGAGAGTTGTGGGTAAACGCTGCCAAATTAGGGTAAAAACTGGGCTGCGACTGGTGAAAGAATAGCCCATATCTCCTTGAAGAAATGCTAACAACCACTTGACATAACGCACAGGAAGGGGTTGATCTAATCCGAAACTTTTGCGAATATTTTCTCGCACTGCTTCTGTAATAGCAGGATTAGCGGCAAATTCTCCCATCGGATCCCCCGGTGCTAGGGCCAAAATGCCAAAAACTACCATACTAATAGCTAAAAGAGTGGGAATCGAAAATAATAATCTTCTCAGAAAATATTTCAGCATTTATTTACTACGCTTCCAGTCTTTGATCTTCCAGGTATTTCTATCCCAGGGAGTTAATTCAAACCCCGATAAACTATTGCTAATTGCCACCACATCGGCACGATGAACTAGGGGAATAATCACAAAATCATTGATTAACATATCATTCATTTTAATCGCTATTTCTCGCCGTTTTTCTGGGTTTAATTCCTGACTAAAAGCTTGCCATAATTTATCGTATTCAGGATTACAATAACGAGCATAATTATCCCCAGACCAACCATCAGCTTTTTGGGGAATTTCGCTACAGGTAAAGGTTTTAAAATAGGCTTTCGGATCGGGACTATTATTACCTGTAGTGTACATTTGTAGGTCAGCATAAAACTTTTCTACCGTGTCATCGTTAGCAGGATCGCTAGAAAAGAAAATACTGGCATCAACAGTTTTTAATTCTACTTCTACCCCGATCGCTTGTAAACTTTGTTTGATAATTTCTTGGGTTTTCTGACGGAGAGGATTGACAGTAGTTTGAAAAACTAATTTCATTTCTACCCCATTTTTATCCCTAGTGCCATCACCATTACTATCTTTCCATCCCGCATCATCTAGTAATTTCTTAGCCTTTTCTAGATTAAATTCATAGCTAGTATTGGGAGAATTATATTCTGATGGCATCACAATAAAATTAGGAGTTGTTTTCCCAGTAATACCATAAAGTTGCGTGGCAATAGTATCTCTATCAACAGCTAAAGACAAAGCTTCTCTTACTTTCACATCACTCAAAAAAGGATGGGGAAACTTAATACTAGATCTCTCACCTTCAGGAGTAACTTGATTAGGATCACTCAGATTAAATAAAACTCGTTCAATCAAAGAACCGAAACTAGATATTAATTGACCCCGACCCGCTTTTTCTAAATCACTTAAAACCCTTGCCTCTACTTGCAAATTATAGGCATAATCCGCCTCCTGTGTCTGTAAAACCGCTCGTGCCGCCGAAGTTGCATCACCTCCTCCTTTTAATTCTATTCTTTGAAAACCTAATTTATCCGCTTCTCGAAAGAAAGAATTTGGTTCATAAACTGCCGTGTCTCCCGGTTTAAACTCTACCACTTTATAGGGGCCAGTTCCCACCGGTAATAAATTAGCAGGGGCTTGACGCGCCGTTTCATTGCTATACTTTTCATAGAGATGGGCAGGTAAAATCATCCCTTCTGTCCCCACAAAAACTAATGACCAAGCGGGATTAACTTGCTTAAAAGTTATTTTAACTGTATGGGGATCGATCGCTTCCACACTTTTAACTATTTCATAATTGCCAGCGCTAGTAGAACCGGTTTTCGGATTGGTAATAAAATTATAGGTAGCGATGACATCTTTGGCAGTAAAAGGAGTACCATCTGACCATTTAATATCTTTTTTTAGCTTCCATGTCACCGATTTACCATCCCGGGCAACTCCCCCATTTTCAATAGTAGGAATTTCTGCCGCTAAAAAAGGAACTAATTCCCCTTTTTCATTGAAACTAGCCAAAGGTTCTAAGGTAATGCGACTCGCTTCTGAGTCTTTAAATCCCGTGGAGAGATGGGGATTTAAAATCGTCGGCGCTTGCCAATATAAAAGTTTTAAAGTTTCTGTGTTATTATTTGTCGTTGCTGGGGGATTATTAGCTGTTTGTTGACGACAAGCACTAAAAAGCAGCGTACAACTAAGGGATAAAATTAACAGGGGCAAGAAAAGCGAGCGCTTAAACATTTTTAATGACAAGACATAATTCAACAGGGTGACTTAGGTGATTCCCTACCCCACCAATAACAAGTTATCAGACATTGAGTCTTGATCTCGATCGATTAATTGATTATTTGCCCTCATCCATTCCTAGTCAAGTTAAATCGATCGTGCTATAGTAGCGATCGTGTACTAGACAATAAAATTCTAGGCACGGCGACGAAAATGCTTATGACCTTAGCAATTCTGGCTGAACCTGCTCCTCTGCAAGCCAATGAAGACGGCGTAATTCTCGTCGGAAAAACTCGTGTCACATTGGATACTGTAGTGTCTGTATTTAATCAGGGCGCAACAGCAGAGGAAATCGTTAATCGTTATCCATCACTAAATCTAGCTGACGTTTACGCCACGATCGCTTTTTACCTCAAGCACCAATCGGAAGTAGAAGCATACTTGCAACAGCGACAACAGCAAGCACAGGAGATTCGGGTAATCAATCAAGCGAGATTTGACCCCCAGGGATTGCGAGATCGCCTTCTTGCGCGTAAAGCAGCGCGGCAAGCATGATTAAGCTTCTGGTTAATGAGAACTTTGATAATACTTAACTGGTGCGTTACGGCGGATTACTAATTTTGTTTTTTCATTCCAAGGTTATCGCCGCCTAACGCACCCTACAAAATTGCTATATCTTATGTGCTGCATCTGATTAAGCGACTTGAGCAAGCGATCGCACGATGAAAAACTCTGCCAACTGACAAGCAGGATGCGATCGCGACCCCCATTCTGAAAGTAACCCCTAAACCTCAAGAGCAAGGATAAGGAGGAAATTCCATTTCGGATGTTAGATTACCGAGTTCAAGGGTTACAGGGCTTGCTTTAGGGCGCTATACTGGTCTATACTGGTTTTCAAGATTAGATCGCTGATTCTCTGGTTCGGATAAACTTAATTGTGTACCTTTTGACCTTAAGCAAATTCTTATTGTTAGAGGAGATATGTTTGTGAAAGAAGATCTTTTGCAGTTTGTTGCATTACGTACCTCCTATGACTGCGTAATGAACTCAATAGAAATGATTACAAAAAACTTTGAAAAATTGCTTAAAGAAGTTGGTGAAGAAAGTCTAATTTCTATGAATGGATATGGTGATAAAAACTTTAGATTGCTTCAAGATAGGGCAAAATCAGAGCTTTTGAGCATAGCTTTTTTTGGAGCATTTTCTTCAGGAAAGAGCTTTCTAATTAGCGGATTAAATCAAAAAGTTGATTGGTATGAACGCGATGGTCGAGATCAATTTGCCCCACTGCTTCCTACTTCTCCCCGTCATACTAGTAATTGCCCTGTAGCTGTAGAGCCTGTTGTTTCCGGAAGAGCAGATGAATTTGCTGTTTTGTTTGAAGGTTCAGATATTTGGGAGCAGAAAAATCCAGCAATTGCAATAATTCAGGCATACGTTACAGATTTGCCCAATGCAGTGTCGCAACGTCTCACAAACAAAGATAGGACGCGAACGGTTCGGACGGCAAGGATTGGTATTAGTTCGGCAATCATGAAAGCAAGACTATACGATTTACCTGGCTTTGGAGCTATTGGTGCTAATTATGAAGGGGTAATCCGAAATTTTGTTCAACAGGCAGATTGCATTACTTATGTGGCTGGTGCAATCAAACCGCTTGACGAAAAAGATTTAGAACTTTTAAGAGATGTTTATACCCATCACAAGCTTACTGGAAAGCCTGTATTTTTTGTCTTAACTCAAATAGATAGAGCATGGGATATTGATGCTGGTAGTGGAAAGATTCAGTGGGAAGAAGTTCGTGATGCAAACAACGAATTTCTTGAGCAAAACTTTCTAGTAGAGGGTCGGGCAGATAGTACATTTATAGGAGAGGGTTTTATTCCTGTATCACCAGCACTTGAAGCAAAAGGGATAGCTCTTTCCGCTCAGTCTCATGAGAATTCTCAGAGGTACATAGTTGACAGTGGAATGGCTCTTCTTCGAGAAAGATTTGATGACTATCTCCAAAATACTAGTGGTCCAATGCACCTTGCTGAACTTGCATCTGAAGCACAAAAGCTTCTTTTGAGACTGACTCATGATATAAGGCAGAGGTACTTGTCCGAATCAACGCCAGTAGCAGAAGCTAGAAATGTAATTATTGGTTATAAGGCTCAACGTAGAATACTAATTGATAAGAAGACTAGGGTTGAGAAAGAGTTGAGAGAACTTGGTCAAGTAGCAATAAGGCGAGCTTTTGCTGGCAGCGATCCTGACGATTTAGTTGCTTTTCTGAAAGAAAAGCTGAATGAGAAGATAAAGATGAGTGATGTTCTGAAAGAAAAAGAGATTCATCAAATTGAGACTGAGAAAGTCATCTTGGTCAGGGAGTGGATGAGTCGCAGTTCTAAGTCTCTTATTCCAAGGTGGGTAAGTTCTTGGGAATCTTTCTACAGACAAACTAATGAAATTGTGAACCATTTACTAGAAGAAGCCTTAACTGCGCAGCAAAAAGCTGTAGAAGAAAATTCTAAAGAAGAAGTTGATATCACTGCTGCAAAGGTTGAGGAACGCCTTGCATCGAAGTACGAGGATATGAAAACAAAGACATTTAAGGATACTATAGACCTTATGTCCAAAACCTGGGGAACTTGGACTGTACTGGCAGGGGTTGGTGCTGCTACTTCCCTGCCTCAGGTTGTTGCGCTTCTAGGTGTGGGTTCTACTCCTGTTGGCTTGGGGATTCTTGCTACAGCTCTAATTGGTAGTGCATATGGGCGCTATAAATTAGTCAAACAACGTGATGAGCGACGCGAAATGATGATGACAGAGTTTCCTGAGTACGCTCAGAAGATTGTGCGTGAATACCGTGTTCAGGCTGATGAGTTTATCAATAGTCGGGTTGGCTTTCTAGTTGAGATAATTGATAATGAAATTGATGCTTTATCTAACTCAATTGACTCATTAGAACAACGACTAAAAGAAGGAGAATATCTGAATAAGAACAAGCGTCTGGAAAATCTAGATTCATTGATACAGAGATGTCGAGAAGTCAATGCTCAAATTGATGAATTCTACGCTTCTGTTGCGAATACTCGAACTGATATGCAAAATGCGTTGATGTTGAATGCTGGAAGTTAGAAGAGTGCGGACGAGATCTAACGACCTTGTTGCAGAGCGATCGCAATCTTGTAGGGTGCGTTCCCTAATGTGGCTCCTACCGCTCCACTAGCAGTAGGCTAATCTGGCTAACACGCTTTTGGGCGTAATATACGGAAAATTTCCGTATAATCAATAGTCCAGTAGGGTGCGTTAGACGGCGACAATCTCTGCTCTTACTTAGGACTAGCAATCCGTCGTAACGCACCACCCACGAGATATATTAAAAATAGTAGTGGACTGTTTCAGCTAATTTGGTGTATTAGAAAAATGCTATAAATTCTATAATCTAAGACTTTAAGCCGAAATCTATTGCCCTATTTTAGCTGAAACAATCCAGTAGGCGTTATTTTTTTATCGTTGGGTTGTAACCAGTAACGTTATGGGTTACACTTAATGGATGATAGTCAGTTTCAAGCATCGAGGACTAGAGCAGTTCTTTGAGTCGGGAACCATCCGAGGCATTCAAGCAAATCATGCCAAACGAATTCGGCTGATTCTGGCTCGTCTCAGTGCTGCAACTTCACCGCAAGACATGAACTTACCCGGATTGGTACTTCATGAACTGGCAGGGCAACGTAAAGGAACCTGGACGGTGAGAGTATCTGGAAACTGGCGGATCACTTTCACCTTTGACGGTGTTGATGCTTGTGATGTCGATCTTGAGGACTACCACTGATGAAAATGTATAATCCACCACATCCTGGTGAAGTTCTTAAAGAACTTTGTCTCGAACCTTTGAATCTGACTGTGACTGAGGCTGCTGAAGCATTGGGTGTAAGTCGAAAAACCCTATCTGCCATCTTAAATGGTAGGGCAGGTATTAGCCCCGAAATGGCAATTCGCTTAGGGAAAGCTTTCGATACATCTCCTGAAAGTTGGCTCAATCAGCAAATGCAATACGATCTATGGCAAGCAGAGCAGACAATTGGCAATATCAAAGTCAAACGGCTATCAGTTGCCTAACCAGGGTTTGCAGCCGACGGACTCAACACCCCAGTGCGATGCCGAAGGCACTGCATAGCAGATCGCCGATTGCGTATCGCACATCGAGCAGTTCATCGAGTCGGTTTGATTGGGGCAAATTTATTTCAATGATTATAGGTAACGTCAATGCTAATCGTGAGGCAATTATTCAGATTGCAGTTCTAGAGGATTATCGAAAATTTGGGTTAAAACCCCGTCGTTTTACGACGGCTTTAAGCTACAATGGAAAAAGCGATAACCAAGCTAAAAACTGAACCGACTTCTGTTAAAGAAGCAGCATCCCGTGAAGCGTCAACCCCATTCAGCGACCATTCTAAAAAGGTGGCGTGGTGAGGAATCGCCGTCCGTTTTACGGCGGCGAGGATGTCAAAAAAATATCTGCCGTCGCACTCCAGCCCATCGCGGCTGAGTTCCACCGTTATCGAGAAAAATAGTTAAATCCCGTCAAATTCTCCTAAAACTTTCACTTCTGGTTCTAACCACAAAGACCAGCGATCGAACACTTGTTCCTGCACATGACGAATTAAACGCAGAATATCCGACGCTTTTGCCGAACCAATATTCAGGATAAAATTAGCGTGTAATTCTGATACTTGCGCCCCACCAATTTGATAACCTTTTAATCCCATTTCCTCAATTAAAGCCCCGGCAAATTGCGGTTTAGGATTGCGGAAAACACTACCACAACTAGGACGATCATAGGGTTGGGTACTTTTGCGATGGAGTAAATTATGGGTAGTAATTGCCATTATTTCCTTGCGATTATCGGTAGCTTCTAACTGAAATGTGGCTTCGATAACTAAACGTTGATCCCCTTGCAGAGAAGAACTGCGATAACTATAATTTAAATCTTCTTTGCTTAAAGTTTCTAACTGACCATCGGGATTTAATACCAGCGCCCGCACTAATCGATCCGCCACACAGGAAGTATGTGCGCCCGCATTCATCACCACAGCACCCCCCACCGTACCGGGGATACCCACCGCCCATTCTAAGCCCTTCCAGCCCCGTTTTGCCGCTCTCCAAGCTATTTTTGGCAGGGGTTCCCCCGCTGCTGCTGTAATCGTAGCAGTTTCGCCATCAAAACAACTCGATCGCAGATGGCGAGTATTGAGGACAAGTCCGGGTAAACCTCGATCGCTGATTAGTAAATTTGAACCAGCCCCCAAAACAGTCAAGGGCAAATCTTGCGATCTCCACCAAGCGAACACTTCTCTTAATTCCTCTAGATTAATGGGTTCGGCATACCATTGCGCTCTTCCCCCCACCCGGTAGGAAGTGAAATCAGCTAGAGAAACAGAGGTTTTAATCATAGGGTTTTAGGGGGTTGGGGGTTGGGGTTTTAGGGTTTTGGGTGTTGGGTGTTGAGGGTTGGGGTTTTAGGGTTTTGGGGTAGTGGGGAATTTTAGGGTTTTGGGTGTTGGGTGTTGAGGGTTGGGGTTTTAGGGTTTTGGGGTAGTGGGGAATTTAGCTGAAATTTCCCTATCTCCCCATTTCCCCATTTCCCCATTCCCTAGCTCCTATACTCTAAGTGCTAATTGTTCGCAGTAAACAGAGAGCATTTCCGGGATAACTTGATTGAGATTGCCAGCGCCGAGGAACAGAGCTAGATCCCCTGGTTGGAGAATTTCTAGCAGGAATTGACCTAAAGAACTCAATTCGGGGTGATAGTAGGCATTTTTATGGTGTTTTCTCACCTGTTCGGCCACTTGCTGCCCGGTGACGTGATTGATATTCACTTCCCCAGCACTATAAATATCCGTTAACACTACCACATCGGCGGAACTGAAAGCGGAGCCGAATTCCTCTAAAAAGGCAGTGGTGCGACTGTAGCGATGGGGCTGGAAAATAGCGATCGAACGTTGGTACTGTTTGCCTTCTACCTTCAATTTTGCCGCCGCTAAAGTAGCCAACAATTCGCTAGGATGGTGGGCATAATCATCGATAAAAGTAATGCCGTTTGCCTCTCCCTTGTGTTCAAAACGGCGTTTTGCCCCGGCAAAAGTAGCGATCGCATCGGCAATAACGGCAAATTCTAAACCGAGATAACGTCCGATAGCAACCACTGCCAAAGCATTACTAATATTATGTTGCCCGGGGATTTTCACTTCCATTTGTCCCAAATAACTACCTTTTTCCCAGACGGAAGCTTTCATCATTCCCTGTTCATAGATAATCTCGCTGACGGTGTAATCCGCACCTTTTTCGGGATCGAGACTATAACTAATCGTCGGACAGAAATGCTCGGCGATCGTGTCACAATCTAAACAAGCGACTAAAATCTGGCACTGATTAGCGAATTCATGGAAAGTGTCGATAACTTCGCTTAAATTATGGTAGTGATCGGGGTGATCTAGCTCAATATTAGTGATTACGCCGATTTTCGGGGCGTGCTTGGTTAGGGAACCATCGGACTCATCGGCCTCAGCTACTAAAAAACGACCTTGACCAAGACGAGCGTTACCTTCCCAAGCGTCCACCTCACCACCGACAATGATCGTGGGGTCTAATCCCGCTTCCAGGAGAACGTAACCGATTAGGCTGCTAGTGGTGGTTTTTCCGTGGGTTCCAGCGACGGCGATACTGTCGTAATCGGCGATTAAAGCCGCTAAAACGTCGCTACGGTGAAAAATTGGGTATCCTAAGTCTCTGGCCGCTTGATATTCCTTGTTATGGTCATTAATCGCCGTGGAGCAGATTACTTGCGGAACTGTTTGGCTACTGTTTTGCGGGCCCGGAGAATGAAATAAAGCTAAATTATTTGCCTCTTGACGGTGGAAAATCTGCGCTCCCGCTCCCTGTAGACGTTGGGTGATATGAGTAGGACGTAAATCCGAGCCAGACACAGGTAAATTGCGCTTGGCTAAGATATAAGCGAGGGCTGACATCCCAATACCGCCAATACCGATGAAATGGAAAGGTTGGCCGTTAAAATTAACTTTTTTCACTGTTTTCACTCCTCAAACCCACGATTATATAAGTTTTAAACTCGATCGGTAGTAAAGTCAACTTCATGATAGGAGCATTTGAGCAGAATTCCAAAATGTTGCCCAGTTGCCTTGCAAAATCCTTGACGCAGAATTAAATTTTTTTCTCCCAATTCCTTTTTTTGGGGTGTAGGGTGTGGGGTGTAGGGTGTGGGGTGTGGGGTGCGGGGTGTGGGGAGAATAAAGCTGCCTATTGCCTATTGCCTATTGCCTATTGCCTATTGCCTATTGCCTATTGCCTATTGCCTATTGCCTATTGCCTATTGCCTATTGCCTATTGCCTATTGCCTATTGCCTCTATTTAGGCTAATTTTGGCTTTAAATCGCTTTAATAAATTAAATTTGCTCATTTAAACCCGATAAGATTGGTGAGCTAATAAATTATTTTCGATCGGGATCGCAAAGTTCAACCTTTAAGGTATGATTGGGAACATTAATTATTTTTTTATGTATTGCACTAAAACGTAGAGGGCAAGCAGCAGTGATTAGAGTAGCGATCAATGGTTTCGGACGGATTGGACGTAATTTCCTAAGATGTTGGTTAGGACGGACTGATAGTGGCTTGGAGGTAGTGGGGATCAATGATACATCCGATCCCCGAAGTAACGCTCACCTGCTCAAATATGACTCGATGTTAGGCAAACTTAACGCTGATATCGATGCCGATGATAATTCTTTAATTGTTAACGGTAAAACCATTAAATGTTATTCCGATCGCAATCCCCTCAATCTGCCCTGGGCAGAATGGGGTGTAGATCTAGTGATCGAAGCTACCGGTGTTTTCGTCGATGAAGAGGGCGCTTCTAAGCATATTGTCGCAGGAGCTAAAAAAGTCCTCATTACCGCACCGGGTAAAGGTTCGGGTGTGGGAACCTATGTCGTCGGTGTCAACGCTCACGAATACGAACACGATAAATACAATGTCATCAGCAATGCCAGTTGTACCACCAACTGTCTTGCTCCTGTCGTCAAAGTGATTCACGAAAACTTCGGCATCATCAAAGGGACGATGACCACCACCCACAGTTACACTGGTGATCAACGCATTCTCGATGCTAGTCACCGGGATCTCCGTCGCGCTCGCGCCGCTGCCGTTAACATCGTTCCCACCTCCACCGGTGCTGCCAAAGCTGTAGCCTTAGTTATCCCCGAAATGAAAGGGAAACTTAACGGTATCGCCCTGCGTGTACCCACTCCTAATGTTTCTGTAGTGGATTTAGTCGCGCAAGTGGAAAAAAGCACGATCGCGGAACAGGTAAACGAAGTTCTCAAAGAAGCTGCGGAAAATTCTTTGAAAGGAATTCTCGAATATAATGATTTACCCCTCGTTTCCTCTGATTATCGCGGTGTTGATGCCTCCTCGATCATCGATGCTAGTCTAACGATGGTGATGGGTGGCGATATGGTGAAAGTTATCGCTTGGTACGATAACGAATGGGGTTACTCCCAACGCGTGGTTGATCTCGCTGAAGTCGTCGCCAGCAAGTGGAAAGGCTAAATCAGTTATCAGTAAACAGTAATCAGTGAACAGTGGGCGTTAATTAGGAGTCAGGAGTGGTTAGTGGCTAGTGATAACTGATAACTGATAACTGACTAACTGTTAACTGATAAGTGATAAATTCTCACTGAAAAAGCGCCGATAGATTCCCTCTGTCACCAATTGAGCGGTGATTAGGTTAGCTAGGGCAATCATAAACAGGATCAGTATCTGGTAGGAAGCGGCGTTTAAAGGTTCGCTTCCTGCCAATACCTGTCCAGTGAACATTCCGGGTAAACTGACTAAACCCACCACCATCATCTGATTGAGGGTGGGGATTAAACTAGCTCGAATCGCTTCTTTTTGATAACCTGCGATCGCTTGTTGAGGGGTTGCCCCCAAACAAAGATGGGTTTCGATTTCTAAACGGTGACTTTTAATCGCACTGCTTAATCTTTCCCCGGCTAAAGAGGCACTATTCATGGCATTGCCTAACACCATCCCCGTCAAGGGAATTAAGTATTGGGGTGAGTACCATTGTTCTGGTTGAATAATTAAAGCGATGGCATAACCTAAAGTTAGACAGCTACTAATCAATAAAGAGCCGAAAACTAGCGGTAATAAGCCTTTATCCCGGCTATCAATGCGATTTTTAGCAACAATAGTCGCAATAGTCATCATTACTGCCAAAATCCCCAGCACTGCCAGAGGATTATCAAGGGAAAAAATAACGGCGATAACGTAGCCTACCACTAATAATTGCAGGATCGATCGACCGGTCGCTAATAATAATTGTCCCTCTAGAGCTAAATTTGACCAACGGGAGAGGAGTAAACAAATACCCATCATCCCCAAAGCCCAACCCAAATCCACCAGATTTAGTTCTACTAATCCATCCATAAAAATAAAAGAAACAAATTACAAGGATACTTCATCTATAAATAGCAAGTTTATAATTATTTTTGACTAATTATTCCTTTTTTTCCCAACAAATCCCGATTAGTCTCTAATTTGAGTGAAAGCGCGTGAGTAAAATTCCCCCCGTCGATTTATCCCGTCAATACCAAGTCATCAGCGAAGAAGCTAACCATGCCGTTTTAGAAATCCTCCGTTCTGGGCGCTATATTGGTGGCGAAGCTGTGAGCGAATTAGAACGACAATTCGCCCTCTATCACGGTGTTAGCGATTGTGTCGCCTGTAATTCGGGAACCGATGCCCTTTATCTGGCACTGCGCTCCCTCGGTATTCAAGCGGGGGATGAAGTAATTACTTCTACTTTTTCGTTTATTGCCACCGCCGAAGCGATTAATTTAGTCGGTGCAGTACCGGTTTTTGTCGATATCGATATTAATACTTTTAACCTCGATGTGGCACTGTTGGAAAAAGCGATTACTCCCCAGACTAAAGCGATTATCCCAGTACACCTTTTTGGGCAATCTGTCAATATGTCTGAGGTGGTAAATTTCGCTCGTTCTCATAATTTATTGGTGATTGAGGATTGCGCGCAGGCAACGGGAGCAGAATGGCATGGGCAGAAAGTGGGGAGTATCGGCGATATTGGCTGTTTTAGCTTCTTTCCCACCAAAAATTTAGGCGGTTGTGGCGATGGTGGCGCAATTACCACCAATAACCCCGAGTTAGCGGCACAAATTCGCATGATTAAAGAACACGGCAGCAAGGAGCGTTATCTCCATGAGGTAATCGGAGTGAATAGCCGCTTAGATGCCATTCAAGCGGTTATTTTGCAAATTAAGCTGAAATATCTCGATTTTTGGAATAATCAACGGATCGAGATTGCCCAACGTTATCGGGAATTACTGCAACCCTTGCCTAATATCACTTTACCTGCCGCTTTAGCCGGAGGTAAGCACGTTTGGAATCAGTACACAATCCTAACGGAAAATCGTGACCAAATTCGGGCGGCTTTGCAGGAAAAAGATGTCCTATCCATGGTTTATTATCCGATTCCTCTGCATCTACAGCCGGTTTATCAGTATTTAGGCTATAAAAAAGGCGATTTACCTGTGGCTGAATTGGCCAGTGAAAAAGTGTTATCTTTACCTATGTTCCCCGATTTAAGCTTCGAGGAACAACAACAGGTAGCCTATGCGCTGAAAGATTGTTTGCATAGTTCCTAAGTTATCAGTGGGAATTAGGAATTAGGAATTATGAATTATGAATTATAAATTATGAAGTGGGGAGAAAAAAGCTGCCGACCGCCGACCGCCGACCGCCTCCTCTCCTGACTTGAAAATAGAGGCTGAAATAACGCAAATTCGTCAATCATACTAAATCCGTTGAGTATGGGCTACATATCAGGAGAGGCACTGACTTGAAAATAGAAGCTGAAATAACGCAAATTCGTCAATCAGAATATTTTCATCTCTGGTGGTGAAAATTTTTTCATCAGGACTGACTCGGAGAATACTGACTCCTAACTCCTGTCTCCTGAATACTGACAGCTTACTGCTATACTTAAGCGATTAAATCGATTAACTTTTGTTTTAAAGTTTCCAATCCTAGCCGACGAATAGCCGAGATAAAAACAGCTTGGGGATATTTTTCCTTAGCTATTTCCAAATCCTCGCTTTTTACCTGATCCAACTTATTAAACACCATTAACATCGGACCGGTTTGAATCGGCATCTCCGAGAGGATTTTTAATACCGAGGCAATCTGACTTTCCCAAGCTGGATGGGACAGATCCACCAGATGGAGTAATGCTTCTGCTTCCGTTACTTCCTCTAAAGTTGCCCGAAACGCATCCACCAGCGAGGGGGGTAATTCGTGGATAAAACCCACCGTATCGGTTAGTAAAAGGGTGTGAGAGACTTGGGTGAGGGGATCGGTAATAGTTAAGCGTCGGGTGGTGGGATCGAGGGTAGCAAACAGTTGATCGGCGGTATAAACTTCGGCAGCGGTGAGCGCATTAATTAAAGTAGATTTTCCCGCATTGGTATAACCGACGATCGCCACACTGGCTACATCTTGTTTTTGCCGTTGTTTGCGTAAACGGGAACGATGAGCTTGCAGTTGGTCCACCTCATCCTGGAGACGGGATAAACGACGTTGAATAGTTCGGCGTTCTGTTTCTAATTTTGTCTCCCCCGGTCCGCGAGTGCCAATTCCTCCCCCTAATCTCGACATGGCTAATCCGCGCCCGGTAAGACGGGGTAAAGTGTATTCTAATTGGGCTAATTCTACCTGTAGTTTACCCGCTTGGGATTGGGCCCGTTGGGCGAAAATATCTAGGATCACCTCGGTGCGATCAACGACTCTCACCCCGATTTGGTTCTCTAGATTGCGAATTTGGGCGGGAGAAAGGTCGCGATTGAATACAACTAAATTAGCCCCCGAAGTTTGCACCTGTAGGGCGATTTCTGCCACTTTTCCCGAACCGATCACTGTTTGAGGATGGGGATGATCCCGTTTTTGTCGGGTGACTTGCAAAACTTTACCCCCGGCGGTATCAACTAAACGTTCTAATTCGCTTAAACCGTCCTCAAACTGGCGATCGCTCATCCCGTCGGTGATTAAACCAACCAATAGCACCCGATCTTCGGCTGTATCAACGGTTATAGCCGTAAATTCTCGCTGAAACTCCGCCTCTAGTCCTTCCACTAACTCTAAAAAGTCCTGTTTGCTTAAATCCTCTAGATTTAAGGGAGGGGAGACAGACCAGTATATATTACTATTGACATTTGTTTGACTTTGTGGTGTGAGATGAGCCAGATAGACTTGCTCCACATAACCGGTTGCCCCACCACCGCGACGGATCATGCCTGTACCGGTTAATGTTAAGATCACCAGCGCGTCTAATCTTTGCAAAGCCATGGCGGTTAAACTGGATTCTTTTGGCGGTTCCTGCTTGAGTTCCGTGGCGATACAACGAATTCCGCAAAGACGTTCGGAACCGTAGCGGGGTAGTTCCAAGAGAGAAAATTGGGTTTGTCGGGGGGTTCCCACTCCCACACGAATTACCTGGCCGCGACGGTTGATATAGGTGCAGAGGGGTTGATGAATATCGGTACTGATGGCCGCCAGTCTTTGGGCGAATTCTGCGGTGGTGAGAGTATCGATAGGCAAGCGTTCATAGTACAGCCTTTGTAGCTGTTTCATCTGACTGGCTTTCAGTCCCTGGGTATTGCCGAAGATGGTATCGATAGGCTTTCCTCGCAATTAGGATTTTATCTATTATTGTAGCGATTATGAGACTCGCCGCTCCTTGAGGGCGTTTCTTTCTCCTCAAAATGAGGTGTGATAGTTAGGGCTTGCTGAATAAATCTAAAAACCTTGTTGGGTAAGACTTTTAGACTTTTTGTCAATCAAAAAGTACCAGTTCTGGGAGTGATCGGGGGAAAATTCCGGGACTTTTTCTCTGAAAATTAGGTAATTGACCCCCTCAGAATCGGTAAAAACCTACACCCCAGACCCCACACCCCACACCCTGTCCCCACGAAAAACTTTTTGCCGCAAACCCTAGTTAGTAAAAGTATAGTCAAATATAGACAGACTGAATTCCATTTCAGAAATTCCCTTCACTCTATTAAAAACGGATGGGAAATGATTAATAATTTCTTTGTAAACGGCAAAACAGATAAAAAATTTCTATGAAAAACTGGCAAAAATTGGCAGGACCAAAAATGCTGATCAGCTTGGAACAACTGAGATAGAGCATCGTCAATCTGGACATTCAAAATGTCACCAACTTGCCGTGATCCCGATGCTAATAGTCAGAGGGAGACTTGCACAATTTCAAAATCTAAGTTAATCTCTCCTAAAAGTCACCTTTAGGTATTTTGACTAAAAAGAAAGTTGCCTAACTTCTACTCTAGCCTCAAGGCTAATGCTGAAAGCTAGAATCATCGGCTGAATCGACTGGCTCTAGCTAACTCTTTACACCACAGGAGGTCTGTTTGAAAGAGACTTTTATCCACAACCCCATGACATCCGCTACCCCAGAACAGAATTGCACTGCTGAGTCTAACCGAGTCCGTTGCTCGGCTGCCCTGCTGGGATTAGCACTCTCTCTGGGAGTACCTAGCATTCTCAACTCCACCTCAGAATCAGCCCAGGCCGCCAATTCTGTACCCTTAGAATGGGAAGTAATTGACCTGTCCCAAAAAGCAAAAGGTGCGGGTAAAGAACTAAAAGAACCGCAAATAATCCAATCCCAAGCACTTGCTACCGTCAAATTCATCGCCACATCAGTGGTTGAGCATCAGGTAAAACCGGGAGAATCCCTGTGGAGTTTAGCCGACACCTATCAAACCACCCCTACAGCGATCGCTACCCGCAATAATCTCTCCCCCCAATCCGATCTGATTATCGGACAAACCTTAAAAATTCCCACTCCTGAGCAGTTGCCCCCGGCAGCCCCGGCAGCAACTCCTGAGCAGTTGGATAGTTCCTCTGCTAGTCTGCGTCAAACCCGTCAACGTCTCCAAGAAAGTTTGGCCGCCTTACGGACCGAGGAAATCCCCCATCAGTCCGATTCCGGGGAAACAGTAATCGTCACCGAAACTACCGCTCTTGTTCCCGATAATTCGCCAACCGCTGTCGAGATTCCCGTTATTGCTCCCGAAGAATCGCCCCGACCAACCAGCCAGGTGATCCCGATTCCCGTTCCCACCCCTGAAAGCGATCGCCCGATAGCCACAATTCCCGTTAATCCTCCCTTGACAAGCAGACCGGAAATTCCCAGCGTCGCCCTACGAAATCCGGCTCCTGTGACTGAAATTCCCGCCGTTCCCAATCCTCGGGTCATAATTCCCCCAGAAAATCAAGTTTATCGGGTTCGGCCAGGGGATACCTTAAACACGATCGCTCGCGCTCTCGGCATCACCCCCGCCGAATTAGCCAGGGAAAACGGCATTGACAACCCCAACCGGATTAAAGTTAATCAAACCCTAGTGATTCCCGACCGCTCTGCCAACGCTAGAGTTAATCAAAATCTTACCCCCTTGGTCGGCGATCGCCCGAGATTGTCCTTTAACCCCAGCAATCGACAAAATTTGCCCGCCGCAACTGCCACCACGGAGACGGAAGAATTCCCCGAAAATATCACCGGCAGCTATCGGGAAAGATTGCGCCAAGAGGTGGCTAATCTGCGGGAAACTAACCTTTCGGAAACCCAGAAAAGTATCGCTATTCCCGTCGATAATCCCGCAGAAACCGTCGATGATCGGCAAATAACCCCTAATCCTCAATGGGCTGCCCTTCGTTCTCGTTCTAACCAAAGCACCCCCCCACAGATTATCGGTTCGGCTCCTACCAATGTGGAAGAATATAATGACCGCCTACGAATTCCCGTCGGCGAAACCGTAGAACCTTCCCTTCCTCCCCTCACTAATCCCGATGAGTATTTACCTAATCCCACCCCCATTTTTACCGGCTTTATCTGGCCCACCAGGGGTGTGTTAACCTCCGGTTTCGGTTGGCGCTGGGGCAGACCTCATCGCGGCATCGATATCGCCGGTCCAGTGGGGACCCCGATTGTGGCGGCGGCCGCCGGTGAAGTAATCTCCTCCGGTTGGAATTCTGGCGGTTATGGCAATCTGGTGAAACTGCGTCACCCCGATGGTAGCACCACTCTCTATGCCCATAACAGCCGTCTGCTGGTGCGTCGCGGCCAAACTGTTCAGCAAGGCGAGCCAATCGCCCAGATGGGTAGCACCGGTTTTAGCACCGGCCCCCACCTACATTTCGAGGTTCACCCCTCCGGCCAGGGAGCAGTCAATCCCATGGCTTTCCTGCCAGGCAGACGTTAAAGATGCCCCCAAAGGGAAGAAAAAATCTTCCCTTTTTTGCTCTTGTGCAATTGGGTGATTGTGTGTTATTATTGATAACTGTGTAAACAACGGCTTAGTAGCTCAGTTGGTCAGAGCAGGGGACTCATAAGCCCAAGGTCGGCAGTTCAAATCTGCCCTGAGCCATCGGACAAGATCCAAGAAAACCAGCAAGATTATAATCAGGTGATATCTCGTTCCCTTTTACTTGGGAACGCTCCCTTCAGGTTCTACCTGATAACTTTTTACTGATAACAGCAGCAAGGGAATTCCAAAGTTTATTAGCTCAATTGTACTATAACTTTTGCCGATACAGTCACTACCATAATATTATTGTAGGAGTGCCTAGTGGTCAGTGAGTTTATCGAACTGCGTGCGCCCAAAATGTCCTATAGATATTTCGACCAAATTGAGATGCAGCCACGGAAACGAAGCCAAGAGAATGAAAAAACCGGAATTTGAATTTGATCCTAATAAAAGCCAAGCTAACAAAAATAAACATGGTCTAGATTTTGTTGAAGCTCAAGTATTATGGTTAGATTCCCAAAAAGTCGAAATTCCAGCCCAAACAAAAAATGAACCACGATTTGTTGTTATTGGTATAATAGCAGGTAAGCATTGGTCAGCTGTAGTTACCTATCGTCAAACCAAAATCCGTATTATTTCAGTCCGACGCTCTAGACCTGAAGAGGTAGAAATTTATGAAAGCTGAAGATTTTGACCGCAAATTTGATGATGGAGAAAATATCATCGAATACTTGGATTTAACTAAAATTAAACGTTCTAATTCCGAGGAACAAACAATTGCGTTTGAGTTTCCCTCATGGATGGTAGAGGCTCTTGAGCAAGAAAGTCAGCGTCGTGATTTACCGTTACAAGCTATTGTCAAAGACTGGATTGAGGAAAAATTGGCGTTGTCAAATTGAAAGATGATCCGAATCAGCACCGGAACTCAAATTGCTTTGATAGCAAGGATTGCATTGCATCTTTCATATTCTGATCTGACAACGCCTAATAATCAATCGCTGCACTGTAATCATCGCCAAGCTGATTATTTTTTCCCTTGCAGTAGGCCAAAACGAATTAAACCCGACTCGTAACCGCGCCGCATTAACCCTAAAGATAAAGCTCCTTGGATAGTAGTGTAACCGCTTGCTAACAAGCCTGCGATCGCATCTGGGGTTAGGGCCGAGTCAATCACCACATCCCAAAAAGCGGCCACCGATAGGGACCAATCATCGGTTTTTAGGTCTTGAAAGCCAATGTCACGGGCAATATCGGCGTATTCTGGCAAAGAAATCACATAGGGCAGACAATAAACCTGATAAATCTCGTTTAATAGCTTAATCTCCCCTGCCGTTAAATTACCGGCCAGGGAAGTGGTGGGACGATGACACCAAGTGGCCATCAAAAAAGTCCCCCCGGGCTGCAAAACCCGATAACATTCCCGCAGAAATTGCCTTTTATCGGGCATATGTTCGCCACTTTCCAATGACCAGACCAGATCAAAATTATCGTCAGGAAAAGGGGTTTTTAGGGCATCAGCCACAAGAAAACTCACTTGTTCTTCCATATTGAACTCTTGCGCTCTTTGGCTGGCTCTGGCGGCTTGTACCGGGGAAAGGGTAATCCCCACCGCTTGGCTGTGAAATTTTTCGGCGAGATAAAGGCTACTGCCACCAAGTTAATAATTCTTCTATTAAATCAATTTGTGCCTGACGGCGATCGAGTTTAATCTTGCCGCCGCGACCGTAGTAACCATGGTGCATATGTTCGCCCCAAATCCTTTCCCACAGTCCACTAGAGGAGTCATAAAAATCAGCAATTCGTTGATAAAGTTCCATGGTGATTTCCTAAGTGAGTGGATGGAATTAAATATAAGATGAATGGGTAATGTTCTAGACCTGTGGATCGTATTTCTGCGGGGTAGTCAGTCTATTCATTGTGACTTGTTTTATCCACAGATTCAGAACACTACCGACAAATTAAATCTTTTCTGGCAAGAGACTTAATTGATTAGTTCGCTCTAGATCAAAAATAATTGACAAAAGCGGTTCTTTGGTAGGTTTGGGAGTGCTATCTAGAAGTAAGGCAGCACTGGAGCAACAAGTTCCAAAATTAATTTCGAGTTTCATGACTTTTCTTCTCTTTTGTCTGAAAATAAAAATTAGATAAATTCTCTGAGGATAGTTTTCATCGGTAAAAAGAGTGAAAGCGGTTGATCTTGAAAAGGAATAAATTCGTATTTTAAATAAAATTCTTTGGCTCTTAAATCTATAGCATCAACTCTAACTGCAAAAATGCCAATTTCCTGAGAAGCTTTGACGGCTCTAAAAAGTGCATCTACGAGTAATTCTCCTCCTAATCCTTGTCCTCTGACTGAGTTATCCACAGCTAACTTGCCAATTAGTAGGGCTGGAATTGGATAGGTGGGCATTCCTTTTTGATAAGATTTTGGGAGAGAGTCAAACTCAATAACACTAGCACTGACTGTGTAATAACCCTCAATTTTCAAAGGCTCAGATTGGGAAATGGCAATAAAGGTTTTAGCAATTCCTTTTTCATTATTTTGCCGAGCGTATTTTTTGAGATAATCATTTAAGACGGGATAACCACAGTCAAAATACTCTCGTTGATACTTTTGATGAATAGGGACAAAATTCCATCTTTTTTCCGCCTCATTGTCCATATTTATCTCGATATTTTTTAATGGCTGTTTTGAGGTTTCCTTGAAGTTCCGGGGGATTTTCCATAATGGGCATAAATAAGTCTCGATCTCGATCTGAAAGAATCAATCTTTCCTGAGTGTCTATGTCTTGTTTGGCAATAGGTAACAGGTGAAGAAGAGTATAAGCACTTAAGGAAATTCCTCTGAGGGAGGCGGCTTTTTCGAGAAGTTCTTTTTGTTCTTGAGTCACTCTCAAGTCTATACGGCTATCTTTAACCTTTGAGGTTTCTGACATAAGGGGTTTCTCCAGTATTGAGTTCCGATGTTTCTAGTTTAACAGATTTAGGCGGACAAAGTACACAGAAAAGAAGAGGAGGAAATCATTAGTCTTTAGAGAGAGTTGACAGAAAGGTAGCCAGTGGCATAATATTCCCGAAGATGTGGTTCGTCGTTGTTATGAGCGGGGACGTATTAACGTGACCCAGTTGTATTTATCCTTGTGCGATACTTGGATTATCTATCTAGAACTCAAATGACTGAATCCACTTTAACAGAACTGCATCAGAAAATCGATGCTGGTGTGAGAATAGCGATCTAGGAGAGTCTATCAGCATTTTAAAAGATGGCTAAATTGTCACCTTAACGGCTGGGCAAATTCCCCCCAAATCACCATAATAAATGCTTTCAGTATCAAGATTTGGTAGTATTAAATAGGTAGGGAAATTTTATGACTAGAATTAAGCGTAGGCAATTACTATCCCTGACTGGTTCTTTATTAGCCACTTTAGGATTAAGCCAGTTGGAATTGAAACAGCGAGCCATTTTTTATCGTAGCGTACTGGCAGAGAATACACCTCGTAAACGGGCATTATTAGTGGGTGTTAATAATTACCCCGATACTAGATGGATAACCCTTGAAGGCGCAGTCAATGATGTCAAACTACAACAGGAATTACTCATTCACCGTTTTGGATTTCAGTCCGATCAAATTTTGCTTTTAACTGATCATGAAGCAACTCGTGAGAATATCCTACAAGCGTTTGAGGAACATTTAATTAAATGGGCGCAACCCGGTGATGTGGTAGTTTTTCACTTTTCTGGTCATGGTTCTCAAGTTTTTGATCCCGATCAAATTTTTCAAGATGGGCAAGTTAGCACGATTGTTCCTGTTGATAGCATTCTGCCTCCAGGTTATCCCAATAAAGGAGGAAAAGTTAATGATATTACAGGTCATACTTTGTGGTTGTTGATGCAAGCAATTAATACAGAAAATGTCACTTTTATTCTGGATAGTTGTCACTCTGGAGGGGCGAGAAAGGGCATCTTAACTGTGCGATCGCGCCCTGGAAATCGGGAGTTAAACCGGACTGAAAACTCTAATATCCAACTGTTAGCAAGTCCCCAGGAACAGGAATATCAAAAACAACTGATGTCCAGACTCAACTTGACCGCTTCAGACTTGGCCACAGAGCGAAAAAAAGGCGTTCCCAAAGGCATAATGCTGGCGGCTGCTAGAACTGACCAAGCGGCGATCGATGCTTCCTTTGGTGATACGGCGGCTGGTATCTTTACATATATCTTGACTCGCTATCTCTGGCAGCAAACCGGAGGTGAGTCAGTCAGTCAAGTGATGGTGAGTGCGACGGCGACTACCGATCGCATTTTACGCGAATATTTCCCAACGGCTGGTTTATTACAGCAACCGGAATTTAATACTAGGGAGGGAAGTAACAACAGCCAGCAAGCGGTTTATTTTCTCAAACCAGATCAGAAAGTCCCTGCTGAAGCTGTCGTCACCCAAGTGCAGGGAAATCAGGTTGACCTGTTTTTGGGAGGGATCGATCCGCGTACTTTAGAAGCTTTCGGTCGAGGGGCAATTTTAACTTTAGTGGATGGGGAAGGAAAAGAACGAGGTCAAGTTCAGATAGAGTCCCGTCAAGAGTTGACAGCTAAAGGGAAACTGATCCAGACAAGAGATAATATTGCTTCCGGGACTCTACTTCAAGAGCGATCGCGGGCAATTCCCAGTAATTTAACTCTCCGAATTGGTTTAGATGCTTCTTTACAGCAAGCTAAACAAGCTTTAGAAGCGATTAAACGCATTGAAGTGGTGTCTTTAGAGCAAACCAATTTTCACTATATTCTAGGGCGAATTTCCCCCATTTATCATCAGCAATTACAGCAATTAAAAGTGAAGAAATTGCCAGAAGTCGGCAGTATTGCTTTATTTTCTCCTGCATTGGATTTGGTTCCCGACTCGGCGGGAATTGCCGGGGAAAAAGTAACAGATGCCGTTGAGCGATTACGCCCTAAGTTAAAATCCTTGTTAGCAGCAAGATTAGTCAAGTTAACTCTTAATAATTCTTCTTCCCGTCTGAGTGTAGCTGTGGCAATGGAAACGGTAGATGGTAGTCAATTAGTAGCAGAATCTTTTACGGTAAGAGGTGCGACAATAACCCCCGTCAGTCAAACCAGAGGACTGAGGGGATTAACTACCAATGCTCAAAAAATTAAACTAGGAACATTAATTCGATTTATTGTTCAAAATAATGAATCTTTCCCCCTTTATATCTGTGTATTACTTGTTAGTGTAGATGGTGGGTTAACTGTTCTTTCGCCCTCCCAGGGAAATGAAGATTTACCTCCCCTTGCTCCTCAAGAAACTATTAATATTCCTGATGTTAATAGAGGGGATGATTATCGTTTTAAAGTTGTCGGTGATCTAGGGTTGGCTGAAGTTTTAGTTATTGCTAGTACAACTCCTCTTAAAAAAGCAATTGATTTGTTGAGAACTTTAGGAGCAGATAGAGGAGAAAGTGCTAGAGGTACGCCGATTAATTCACCCCAACTAGATGAGGCAATTTTTAGCCTTTTGGATGATTTAGATGAAGGAAGTCGGGGAAGTGGCACAACTTCTTTTACAGGGGTGCGCCAGATTGATACTCGACAGATGGCTGCTATGTCGATTACCTTTGAGGTAACTGAGATGTAATTGAATTTCTTATTAAAGACTAAACTGTTATCTCAACTGGATTAACAACGTCATTTTGATGATCAATTTCTCGCCTTTCTGTGGCAACTGTTACAGTCAATTTTAATCCTAAAGATTTTAGCCAAAGTTCTAAGTGATGAATTGCTTCTCTTCCAGGTTTTTTCATTAATTCTTCTAGTTGTTTAATTTGAATTATCATCTGTTCTGGGGTCAAAAACTGAGAACCTAATGCTTCTAATACATGACTAAGTGCTAGTTTTAATAATTCTGGTTCAAATCCATATTCATCTTCCTCTAGATGGGTGTCTAAATAAACTGCCGCATAATGAGGATCTTTAAGAGATTCAATTAAGGAATCATGATAACTATCACTGACTGGCATTTTCTCGCCTCCTATAATCTTGCCAATATTTTTGAGCTATTTCAATGTCTTTAGCTTGAGTTTTTTTATCTCCTCCACAGAGGAGTAAAATAATAGTTGTTCCGATTTGTCCAAAGTAAATGCGATAACCGGAACCATAATCTATTCGTAGCTCATAAACTCCCTCTCCTACTGATTTATGATCCCCTAAATTCCCTAAGTTAACACGGTCAAGGCGTTGAGCAATTTTAGTTTTAGTTTTAGCATCTCGCAAAGAATCGAGCCATTGAGCAAAGGGAACTTTGCCTTCATTGGTAACATAACGTCGAATTTCCCTGGGTTGAGCCGTCATGTTGAAATTATAATTGTTATTTTAACCTTCTGGATGATTTAGACGAGGGAAGTCGGGAAATTGGAGTAACTTCTTTTATGGGGGTGCGTTATATTGATAGTGAAAAAATGGCGGCTATGTCGATTACCTTTGAGGTGATTGGCTAAATTTTAAGAACTAACCTGCATTATTCGTGAAGATCTACAATAATCCTCAAAACTCTTGCTGGAAAAGGAATCTGGCGATTTGTCAAAAAAACAGTCTGTTTTTTGAAGTGCAGGCAAAATCAGGGTTTCATAGGCCGGTGAATAATGCAGGTTAGGGAAGAAGAGTAAGAAATGGAGTCGTTAAGGACGTATAATAACATTAAAGTAAATGCCATTGTCTTGTATGTTATTGCCCCTATCCTTCAAATTGACTAAAGGAAGGGCAAAATCTAAGCGTACTGCTACTTGTTTCACCGGATTCCACAGTAAGCCGACTCCAATACCTGCTAAAAACGTCTGGGAAGGAAGCTTAACAGGATTGTCAGGATTATTCCAGACTTGACCAATATCTGCAAAGGGAGCAATCTGAAAGACTGCATTGCCAACTTCATTTTTTACCAGTGTAATGCGATCTTCAATACTGAAACGAAAACCATTATCCCCAAAGCGGACATTTTGCCGATATCCTCGCAGGGATTGTCCACCACCGATGACGAACTGTTCTGAAGCTAACAGACTATTGGGGGTTAACTGAATATCCACAGAAATTAGCAGTAAATTGTCTTCTCCTAAGCGATGAATACGCTGCATCTGCAATAACCAACTAAAAAAAAGACCGTCGGGTAAGGGACTTGGTCTAATGGTTGCATCAAATAATCCTGTCCCAAAATTAAACTGCGATCGCAAAGCCCAAACCCCTGACTCATCACGGGTGATAATCGGCTCCTAGTGCAAAAACGCTAGTTTTGTCTTGATTCAAATCAGGGCTCAACAATCCTAAATCCTGTAATCCCTGTTCTACCCCCACTTGATTGAGAAAGTCTGTTAAGATTGCTGGAAGATTGACAGCTTCTAAGGCTTCTAAAGGAAACCCATTGCGATAGCTAAAACCAAGGGATAATGCTAATTCCTCCCTTGGTGTACGAATAATCGGTTGACGGAAACTAGCCTGATAGAAGTCGTAATCAGAACTCAGGGTTAAATCGAAGGTTTCTTGGGTAATTTGACCTTGGTTGATTAAATTAAAGGTTTGACTGCTGGTAAATTCACTGCGACTCAGGAAAGCTCGCAATTCAACTGCACCATCCATCGGATTTAAGGGAATATGATACCTAAAATCCCAGAGATTTGTCCTACCAGAGGTGTGTTTGTAGGACGCAAAAATGCGATCACCTAATCCTGTAAGATTGCCATAATCTACACCAATTCCATATTCCTCTCCTCCTAAAATGGGGGGAGAATAATTATCGGCAGTCAATTCTGCATTAAAAGAAGGGGCAGGATTAACTGTAACAGCAAGAATGCTTTCTCCAATTTTATCTCCTGGTTGCAAAGAAGCATTAATCCCCTTGATTAAAGGATCACTTTGGGAGTAACAGTTGATCTTCAATGCGGTTGGGACGCAAGGGAGTTTTCGCTCCTAATTCTAGCCGCGATCGCACATAATTGTCTAATCGCGGGGCTCCTTCAATTTTAATCTCGCTCAAACGACCTTCGATGACTTGAATTTGCACTACACCATCGACAATTTCCTGTTCTCCTAACACTGCCCTAGACGTGATGTAACCGTTTTCAACATAGAGTTGAGTAATTTGATCGGCGGCTTCTTGTAATTGCGCTAGGGTAACCGTTTTTCCTGCCAACGGTTCAATAATCGGATTCCAATCTTTTGGGGTGAAAATCGTGCTACCAACGACTTCTATTTGACGCACAGAAATTGTGACATCAGGAGTTTCTAATGGGGGTGACGGTTGAGTTTCGGTAGGCGTAATAACGGGTTTTCTCTCTTCGGGAAGGGGTTGAATCGGTTCAGATTCGGGTTGTAAAAAGCGATCGCTTGGCTGTGTTTGCTGAACAATTTCTAGAAGCTTAAAATCTCCTGCCCATGCCTTATTCGTTTCCCTATTACTGTCTAGAATTAGGGAGGGCAAGACTAACCCCAAAGTTATAAAGACACTCCTAACACACCATTTCATTGTTTTAAAATCTCCTCAAATGATTCAGATATGCTCCATTTGTAGGGATAAATTTCTAACTCGATCAGCTTTTGAACAAAAAATTTACATAAATTTGCATAAATAAGCTTAATTGTCAAGATTTGTGTCGTTAATGTTTCCCTTTGAAGGAGTTTTAGCAGAATTGAAGGCAAAGCATTTACAGTGAGGAGTCCTGTGAAACCAATCCATTATCTTTGGTCTTCCTTAATCTTAGTGGCAACCTGTGGCGTTTCCCCTGTTAAGTCCCAGATTACTGCTACGCCAGATGGAACGGGAACAGTGATTATTATTAATAACAACCAATTTGATATTAGTGGTGGGAAACAAGCGGGAAGCAATCTCTTTCACAGCTTCGATCAATTTGGACTTTCTCAAGGTCAGACAGCAAACTTTCAATCAAATCCTAGCATTTCTAATATCTTAGGTCGAGTCGTTGGGGGTAATGCCTCAGTTATCAATGGGTTAATTCAAGTCTCAGGGGCTAATTCTAATCTCTATCTCGTCAATCCTGCGGGAATTATCTTCGGTCCTAATGCTAGTTTAAACGTTCCTGGTTCCTTTACTGCTACAACCGCTACGGGGATACAGGTAGGGGATTATTGGTTTAAGGCAATAGGCAGCAACAATTATGCTGACTTAATTGGAACTCCCAACGCCTTTGCTTTTACGGATAGCCATCCTGGGGCAATTATTAATGCAGGTAATTTAGCCGTTCCTCAAGGAAATAATATCACCCTGTTGGGGGGAACAGTCATCAACACAGGAACCCTGAAAGCCCCAGGAGGCAATATTACCATTGCTGCTGTCAAAGGGGAACAACTGGTACGCATTACCCCTCAAGGAAGTCTGCTGAGTTTGGATTTACCTGTTGCGGTCAAAACTTCCCTCAACGCAGACAGACAAGGTTTTATCCCTCTATCTTTGCCCCAACTACTGACAGGTGGCAACCTCACCCATGCAACAGGAGTTGAAGTAACAGGAGATAGCAGGGACAGTGATTGCATCGGGAATTTTAGATGCGTCAGGAACGACTGGGGGTAACGTGCAGGTATTAGGAGATAGGGTTGGTGTGATTAGTGGCAAGATTGATGTGTCGGGGATTAATGGCGGTGGAGTTGCGTTAATTGGTGGTGATTACCAGGGAAAAGGAACGATTCCTAATGCAACGCGGACATATATCAGTCAGGATTCCATTATTAATGCCGATGCTTTGGTAAACGGGGATGGTGGGAAAGTTATTACTTGGGCAAATAATACAACGAGATTTGATGGCAATATTACTGCGCGGGGTGGAACGGAATCAGGAAATGGTGGTTTGGTTGAGGTTTCGGGGAAAAAGAATTTAAGTTTTCGGGGAAATGTTGATGTTAGTGCAGTTAATGGTCAATCGGGGAGCATATTTTTAGATCCAGAAAATATTATTATTGGCAATAGCTCTAATGCCACTATTTCAGAAACAACTCTTGAAAACACGACAGGAAATATTACTTTAGAAGCGAGTGATAACATTACTATCGAAGATTTGGCGAGTAATATTCTAGAGTTTAAAGCTCCATTAACTACTTCGATCACATTTACAGCAGGTGGCAACTTTGCGATGAATCCTAATGATACTATTTTCGCACCTGGAAAAGTAGTCACCATAACAGCCAAAAATATTGTGGCAGGTAACATTAATACGGCTGATAAAGCTCTTCCTCTATCAGAGACAACACAGAAACCGGATGATTTTGTGACGGGTGGTGAGATAAATTTAACGGCAACTAATGGAGATATTAACGCGGGAAGGCTCAGTGCGACTAACAATATAAACCTGAACGCTCAGCAAAACCAATTGATAATTTTTGGCTCTCAAGGCAATGTGTTCATAGCCGCTGATCGAGGTGATATTATTGCAAAGGGAATTGAAATTATTTTTGTGGTGGATTTTAACCCCAACAAACCACCTCTTGCAGCTAACGTCTCTAATTCAGGACTAACCGTTAATGCAACGGGTCTTTTCCGGGTCACCGATGTGATTAGTAGGAACATTGAGAATAGTAAAACTGGACAAGCACAAGGAAGTATCATTTTGTTTGATGGGGTTCCTCAATCGGTCAATGATCAACTAATAGAAGCTGATGCAGATTCATTTACAAGGGTCGGTTTAAATGCTTTCCAAATGCCTAAACTTTCCATTACTCATGGAGGTCAGCAGGTTCAATTAAGTGATACCTTGCTTATTCAAGGCGGTGGTGGAAGTTTTGGGTTTGTGAGTGGAACTGGGAATAATCAAGTCATGATTCCTACTGGAATTAGTGGTACTACTGGAGCTATTTCAAGCTTTGTCCGATTTATTGATCCTCCAAACCAAGGAGGAGGTATGGTAATGTTTACTACTAATACAAGTCTAGCAAGTGGTGGTGTTCCAGGTACTAGAAATCCCAATCCTAATCCTAACCCTAATAATAATCCTAATGTTAGCAACGCACAACAACTACAAGGTACAAGCACAGTTTGTGACCCCAATGATACCGAGAATAATGCAACTATTAGCCAAAAGCCAGTAGAAGAACCTAACCAACCTACTACTGATAAAAAAGTAGGAGAATCCACTGAAGGCTCAGGTAGATGCCAAATTCCAACAACCCCACCCAGAAGTCCTTTGCAAATTGAAGGATATTGATGAAATTCAAGGCGATTGGAGTCACTTTAATTATTGCTTGTTTTGTTGGGATATTAGCGGAGAAATTATGCTCAGAACCTCTTATATTTCAGCAATTTCTATTAGCACAATCACCCAATTCTCAAGAAAATGAAGTAAGAGAACTACTCAAACAAGGCAATCAAGCTTTTGGGACAGGTCAACTAAAAGAAGCCTTACAACTCTGGAAGCAAGGGTTATTACTGGCTGAATCTTTGTCTAACTCATTTTTAAAAGGTTCACTGTTGATCAATTTGGGTGTTTTCCATCGAGAATTAGGGGAATTAGGAAAATCTTTTGAATATTTCGACCAAGCACAACCCATCTATCAAAACCATAACAATCCTGAAGAAGCAAAGCTATTAGAAAATCTAGGCATTAATTATTGGGTGCTGGCAGATTATGACACTGCGTTTGATTATTTCCAAAAAACGCTGAAAATTGTTCGAGAAACAAATGATCTACCGGGTCAAGCATCTGCATTATCAAATATTGCTCTTGTTTATACTCAGTTAAATAATTACGATCAAGCTATAGAAAATGGCTCTTCGGTTGATTTTTGTCAATTATTTTTGTCTAGAGCGAACTAATCAATTAAGTCTCTTGCCAGATAAGGATTTAGTCGATTTATGCTCCCCTATCGAACCATACCAAGTAACGAAGAGCCTAGAAAATTACAATCAGAGTTTAGAATTAGCGGAAAAGGGTTTAGAATTAACAGAAAAATTAAAGGAAAAATTAGAGATAAAAGCCACCATAGGAAACATTTTACATAATCGAGGAATTGTTTATCAAACTTTAGGTCAAGACACTGGAAATAAGCAATATATCCAACGAGCATTTCATGACTATCAACGAAGCTTAACTATTGCTAGAGATATTGCTAGAGAAACCAGCAATAAAAGATTAGAGCGTTCCGTATTAGGTACTTTGGGATTATTTTATCGAGATCAAGAGAAAGATTATCTCAAAGAGAAAGATTATCTCAAAGCGATTCAATACTATCAGCAAAGTTTAGCCATTGCTAGAGAGCTAGGTAATCCTGAACAAATTGCAATGGCACTCAATAATTTAGGCAACAATCAATTAGATGCTAAACAATTTTCAGAAGCCGAAAAAAGTTTGCGAGAAGCTATCGACATTTGGGATAAATTTCGCTCTGATTTACCCGATCACTTGCAGATTTCTCAATTCGATACCCTCGTTACTTATATTCTCCTACAACGAGTATTAGTTGCCCAAAAACGCTATGATGAAGCACTGGAAATAGCCGAACACGGACGCGCTCGTGCCTTTGTTAATTTATTAACTAAGAAACTTTCTTCAAATCCCCAATTTATTTCTAAATTAAAACTAAGTCTCCAAGAAATCAAAAAAATTGCTCAAACTCAAAATGCAACCTTAGTTGAATATTCAATTATCCCCGAAGAAAACGATCAACTGCGTCACGGGAGACAACAATCTCAAGGAACCCCTGGAGAACTCTACATTTGGGTTGTACAACCGACAGGCAAAATAGAATTTCGTCAAGTCGATCTTAAGTCAAAAAAAATTGCTCTCGACGAACTCGTTAAAAGTGGGCGAGAATCGTTAGGTGTAAGAGGAAGAGGTGCAAGTATTGAACTTGTTCCTATTAATGAAAGTCCATCGGGACAAACACAACGTCTTCAACAACTCTATCAAATCCTGATTCAACCTATTGCCGAAATTCTGCCAACTAATCCCGAAGCAAAGGTTATTTTTATTCCTCACCGCTCTCTCTATTTAGTCCCTTTTCCTGCTCTGCAAGATCCCCAAAATAACTATTTAATTTCTCAGCATACTATCATTACTTCTCCAGCCATTCAAATACTCGATTTCACCCATCAAATTAAGCAACAACACGCTCATCTTTCCCCAGAAGCTATTAACAAAATATTAATTGTTGGCAATCCCGTAATGCCAAGTTTAGGCAATCCTCCTAAACAATTACCCTCTTTACCCGGTGCAGAACAAGAAGCGATCGCTATTGCTAAATTACTCCAGGTTAAACCTCTTCTCAACCAAGAGGCAACAGAAACCGCTATTATTGCTCAATTACCTAATGCTAGAATTATTCATTTAGCAACTCATGGATTGTTAGATAATACCGATGCTACAGGGGAAAATGTTAGGGGAACAACCCTAGTAAGTTGGCTCAATAAAGCAGAACTAGCTAAACTAAGAAATGGTGCGATCGCCTTAGCCTCCAATCCCTCTGCCAATGATGACGGATTTTTAACCTACGATGAAATACTCCAACTCAAGCTCAATGCTGAATTAGTGGTTTTAAGTGCTTGCGATACAGGAAGAGGCGATATTACAGGTGATGGGGTGATTGGTTTATCTCGTTCGTTGATTTTAGCGGGAACGCCCAGCGTTATCGTCTCTTTATGGTCAGTTCCTGATGCTCCTACAGCAAGTTTGATGACTGAATTTTATCGCAATTGGCAAGAGAAAAAACTCGATAAAGCACAGGCATTGCGACAGGCGATGTTAACCACGATGAAAACTCATCCGAATCCTAGAGATTGGGCAGCATTTACGTTGATTGGTGAGGCAGAATAAGACCCAATACTGCTCGGTTAAGCCCAAAAACGACTTGCTGAGGGAAATTTAGAATGAAGAATGAACCTGCTATATATAGCAATTCTTGGAGCTATGAGGTACAATGGAGAGCAAATAGACAAATAATAGAAAACATAAAGAAACAGGAGATATCCGTCCTCGTCCGCAAGGGGGAAGTCCGCCAACCAAGTTAAATAGTGAACAACTGATAATTTTAATAGAAATCATCGAAGCTAACAATGATGTAACTCTCGAAGAATTATCGGAATTACTGCATGAAAAGACACAGGTGAAAGTCAGTAGAGCCACCTTGGGTCGGATTACGCAAAAACTCAAGTACAGTTTCAAAAAAAACACTACACGCGGCGGAAAAAGAAAGTGAAAGGGTACAGCAAAAAAGAGTGGAATACTGGTCCCAAGTAAGGGAAATTGAGGCATCAAAACTAATTTTTATCGATGAATCGGGGGTAAATTTAGCCCTTTTGAGACTCTATGCTAGAGCCTTAATTGGTCAAAGAGCCAGAGGAAGAAAACCACAAAAAAGAGGCAGAAATATTTCAATAATTAGTGCCATAAGCTTAGAAAAAGTTGTCGCATCAGTCAATATATATGGTGCAGTAGATGCGGTAACATTTGAAGGATTTATTCTGAAGGAAGTGCTGCCAAAAATTAAAGAAGGAGACTGTCTGCTCATGGATAACGCCAAGATTCATCTCGGAGAAATGGTCAGAGAA
>VYKZ01000055.1_pt1 | contig 36095 bp, 43 predicted proteins | sample 5114421 | NCBI WGS metagenome assembly VYKZ01 (sample SAMN12291788, study PRJNA351875) | freshwater metagenome | isolation source: freshwater lake | place: USA: Michigan, Gull Lake | collected 2013-08-08 | reverse complement strand
CGAGTTGCGTTCTCAGCCAATTTAGAAGGCCTATCCGGTCGCGCTCGGTTGGCCAGTCGGGGAAGCACCGGACGTCAGGTATTGGCGAGCTCTGCCGTTTGACACCTTACGTCGTAACGGCAGGAAAGTCCCAACATCAGACAGATTTAACAAAGTGCGATAATGTATCTTATGTTAAATCAATAACTTATCGGAACCGCTCTTGCATGGAGCAATTGGGGTTCCACCGGGCAATCAAGGCTGGCATTTTCACACCGAGTGTGGAGCAGTGACAAGTCTGAGATAAACCCATAGCCTTGATGGATCGTGAGGAAGCCGATCTCGTCGCGAACGCCCATCGACTCCTCATCCATCTGCGCCTTGGCGCGCGCAAGAGCATCGCAGGACAAATAGGTCCAACCGAGTGCCGGTTCAACAGTGGGCACTGCACGCAATCGTGACTTGGTCGCGGATGCCATGAGATCAGGCCATCCGTGAGCGTATGCGTTGATCGGCTCGTCTCACTCGCCTGACGCCAGTGCGTCGAGGAATTCTCCCATCAGATCCGCGACTCGCCGTTGACGCAGGATCCGCAAATCCCTGACCTCCTGGTTGCCGCCAACATCTGCATCGTTATCCTCGAACCGCGCGACAGCGACGGGACCATCCCGACGGTATGATTGATCGGGATCTTCATGAACGAACCGGATTTTCAGCTTCGCGAGCGCCTCCTGCACCGCATCGGCATGCGGCCCCGCCAAGGCGTCCTTGAACGCGCCGATGGCCGCGGCCAGTTCGCCCGAATGATGCTCAAGGCAGTAGACGAGATCGTGTGCGTCCTTGCGCGCGTTGCGGTGATCGAAGGCGAACGCCTTGAGGCAGGTGAAGCTGACGATGTTGGCGTAGCGCACGGTCTCGGTGGCCAGCCCGCCGCCGCCCAATAACTCGGCAGTGAGCTCGGTCTTGTCGTGCAGGTCAAACACCATCGACGCGTGCGGGATATTGAGCGCTGAGACGTTGCCCTCGGTCGGGAGCACCTTGACTTTGCCGCCACCGAGTTCGGGATGCTCGGCGAGGAATTCGAGGATCATGGTTGCGCCCGTCTCCAGACGCGCCTCCCAGCGCCAGGAGACCTTCACGCCTTTGTCGTTCGTCCCGCGATCGAACCCCATCGCATGGAGGTTCTCTTCCAGCGTGCTGTAGGCTTCCGTGTCGGTCAGGATCGCCACGTCAATGACGACATCAACGTCGCCGGTGCCGGCATGCTGGGGCACTTTGGGCGGCCGTGCGGCAACGAGGTAGCGCGGCGTCAGGCCACCCACAAGGAACACGCTGTCCTTCCAGGGTCCGAAGCCCCGGAGGAGCGTGACAAGGACACGCTCGGCTGCTTCGGTGACGCCGCCATCATAGGCGGCAAAGATGTTGGGCTTCGTCACTATCCTGCCAGTCGTTCGGCGCGAAGGTGGTCGGCCATTTCCCTGGCGCGACCTGACCCTTGCAGGAGATCGAGATAGACTTGAATCGGCGGCGCATATGTAACGCCGTCGATCCGCTCGCCAACAGCAATGTCACTCTTGCCGGTCTTCTCGATCACACCTAGGTTCCATCCCTCAGACACGGGCCGGGCATCGAGGCGCGAGAGAACCTCGCTGTAAAGGCGTCCGCCTTGGATCCGGCATCGGAGCTGGGAGATCACGGAAAGATAGGGCGCATAGGCCTGCGCGGCTGCCTCGGCCGTCACCGCATATTTGGCGCCAACGTCGTGGCATGCCTCATCGAGCCGACGCGCAATCTCGCCAGCATCGCCGCCCGGGACGTAGAAGCGCTCGATCCGAGGCTGCTTCTGATCGGCGATCAAGCGCGCCCACTCGTCGAGAATGGGGCCTCGCTCGCGCAGGCGGCGCATCTTGGCAGGCCCCGCCCCTTCCACCTCGAGCCAATCCCGCCGCTCCATCTCGGTCAGGGTCTCAGACGTCGTTGCCGGCGACACGCCGGTCTCCTCCGCCAGATCCTTGCCGCTGACCCAGTTGGGCGCGGTCTCGATGACCGCCTGGACGACGCGTGCGCGCTGGCCTTGAAAGATCGAGGCGAGGGCGCGGTCCGCTTTCTTGGGCGGGGGACGATCGATCAGCACATAGGCACCCGACGACGGGACGAAGAGCGAGCCACCGGGGTCGAAATAGCCAACCCCCTCCTGCTGGAGAATATCGCGCGCGCCCTTCGAGATTGCGGCTGCGATTAGCATCGGGACCTTCTCGCCTGATCCGTCCATACGGTCGAGATAGTCGCGGAGCTGCCAGATCTGCTGACGCACGTCGCGAGGGAATAGCTCGCGCTTGGCTTCAATCACGAGTTCGAACCGGTGGCGGTTGAGGCGCACATCGAGCAAGCCATCCGGGGAATAACGCCCACCGGATCGTTGTTCACAGAGACGCTCCTGCACCGATGCGCCGGGCAGAGCCGACACGGCACGGCTCAGCTTATCTAGCAGATCTCCTTCTTCAATCTCGAAATTTTTCATATTCGGCCACCAGTGAATAAGGTCTCTCTATCGAATATTCGACAGAAAAGCAATATTCACTGTTCAGCAAATTTGGTCGTAGAGCCGTCCGAGCCTGTTAGCCCTTTCCAAGGGCCCGGTGAACCGAAGGGATAATCGTATAGACGGCCTCACGCTGAGCACCCCGATTGCGATGGTCGACGCAATAGCCCTGGTAATGGCGCCGCAGCAGTCCCGCGCGAACGAGGTCCGATACCGCGCGGCTCACATTGGTACGCCCGGAATGTAGCAGCCGCTCGCGAACCTCGCCGGCCACGATCTGCTCTGCAGCCGTCTGGTCGGACGGCAAGGTTCCCTTGCGCTCGAGGTCGCGTCGAACCTGATCAATGACTGCGCGCCGTCGGCCATCGCGATGCGCCATCGGCAGCAAAGCATCGCTCAGCCAATCCCGGACCGGAACCGCGCGGCCATTATCTTCGACATAAGGACCGGCACTCGCAGAATGACCAGCAGCCCGCGCGATCAGGTTCAGCACCATGAAGGTGTAACGCGGCCGTGAAGACATCCGCGACAGCCGTTCCAAGACGGCGGGCAGGTCGAGAGGTTCGTCATTGGCCGACACGCCCGCAGGCGTCCTATCCACCCACTCAGTACCGGCGCGAGGCGTGACGATGTCCGCTGCGAGATCGGATCCCTCAGCTATCGCGTCCTTCGTGAAGAGATCCGGCTGGAACATGGTAGAATCCAAGCACATAGAGAACGAAAAGTGAATCCCTTTTTCGCGACAACCGCGCTTTAGTCGTCAGTGACACTTTACCCGCCGCTTCTGGGTAAAGTGTCACTGATGGCACAGGCTCAATTCGGCAGATTGACAGTATCCCTCCGGTCGACGCCGCCTTGCGGTGATCGGCTGATACTTCGAGATGGCACCGGTGCAATGAAGTTCGAGCGGCGATTGTGCGCGCTGCCACAATTGGCCTCCGCGCTGATGGACCTCAGCTAATGAGTCTCCGTCTGGCTCCAGAAGGCGACCAAATGAGGCATCTAGTGGAGGTCATCGCGCGCAACGAGCGGCGTAAGAAGTTTTCATGTTCGTCCCGACATGCAAGTGCGATTGCCCATGAATTTGCATTAAGCAGCCGCCCACGATTGATACCGTCCGTTGCGCATAGGCGCGGACCTCATCTTCAACGAATGGGGTGTTCGGATCGTGGTGGAAGGGACAGTGTAGCCGTTGATGTGGTCCAAGTCGCTATGCTGGGGCGTCAGCGGATACCCGCTGTCGGCTCGGATCGTGGCAAGCATGTCACCCAGCCACTTCCCCTTAAGAATCTGATTGGGGAAGCGGTAACGAATATACCGCTCCAATAGCGGGCGCATCACCATCCGCATGTCGCCTGCGTCCCCGCTTCCCCCGTCGGTAAAGCCCTGCAGACGCATATGATGCTGAAGGTAGCCTTCCTTGACCTCCGGCTCAATGTCCCACAGTTCGATGGATGATCCCGCCTCGCTTGCCGAAATCTGGAAAGGCGTACAGGCCGCGCCGTGGCTCAGAGACCTCACAGCCTCGAGAAAGAACTTGTCGTGGCTGAGCACGATGACCTGGGCGGCCCTGTCCATCTCCCCGACCCGTACGATCTCCTTAGCCGTCATAGTCCGGCGGAAGTCATCTAGGCTCGTGAAGGGATCATCAAACACGACGATCTTGTCGGAGATTTCAGGGTCGCGCTTGAGCTGCGATAGGAAGAAGGCCAGCGCGAACGTGTTCTTGTCCGCTGCGATCATGCTGGCAAACTCACCCGGCGAAACCAGCCCACCGGACCTGAGCAAGGCAGAAAACTCCAGACCCAATCGGTCCAAGTTTGGGTAGCAGCACACGACAAATAATCTTAGTTGCCTTGTCCTCAAGCGAACCGCTTTGTAAGCATCATGAGCAATGGACGGGGGCTCGAATGGGAAAACGGAATCTCGCAATCGTTGGCACCCACCAAGACTATTTTGCCGATATGTATGACGAGCGAATGGGCGAAAACCCATCAGTCGTTCTCGGATGCGCATCCGAGGAAGACGCCGCCACGAGTTATTTCAAGACCGTTTTTGAAGACTCAAACGCGCTCGTCCGCGAGGCGGTCATTGGCGTATGGCTATCAACTGAAGCGCCTGAGAGGGCGATCATTTTCGATGCTTGTGCGACTTTGACCCCTTGCACGACCGCAGACGCGGGACCTCGCGAATTCGATATTGTGCTGGATGTGCGCCAACGGCCATAGTGTGCGGGACGCGCGCAGGCGGCGTGTGCTACAGCCATGACCAGGCAAAACGCAGAGCAGTGGTTGACAGTCGTATGATATGCGATCAGCCTTGTGGTTGGTCTGACCCCCTTGCCTGTCGCCAAGCTAAATAGGTTTCGATAAATTCTACAGACTGCCCGCGAAACCAGTGGTCAGATCGATTAAATGGCGACCGACACGACCCATTGGAGTTCGTATGGCTATCCTATTGCCAACATCAGAGAATATTCGTCTGCTCAAAGCCACTCTCATGGGTGATTTTGAAATGCGCTCCTCACATGCTTCGGAAGCGATTGCCGCCCTCGTTGGATTTCGATCCAATGCGGCTTACCTGTCCACTTCCAATCATCTGCCCGACGTGACGGTTTACGAGGTGGATTTCGATTTATTCGAGGACCGCTCAGTCCATCTGGGTTACGACAGAACGTCATCTGAGTTTCTACGGTTCATGTTCCAAGGGATCTCTTGGCCAGACCGTGCTTGGAAAATGGTCGAGAAGCGAGATTCAGCCGCTCGCGATGCTTGGTTCTATGAGTGCCAACGCCGCAAGATACCGTCCCTGCACGTGGCAAAAGCAAGAAAATACTGCTCGGTGCATTGGGACCATATCAGCTTGGATTCTGATTATGACCAGATGATCAGGCAGTCTGCCGACGGGGAAATGGCAAGGGTTCTGTTCCGAACCTATCAACTGATCGCTTCTGGCCGTGAGCCAAAAAGCTTTTTCGATGGCGGGGCCTTGGTGGGGGATGTGACAGGCTTGTCTGAATCAAGCGCCCGGCAGATTGCAAATGCGTACGCTCTGCTACTGTTTCCTGGCAACGTGCAATCCGCCTTGGCTGCATAAAAAGATATCGAAAGCCGCCAAATCTGGGGCTTTCGATACTCCAAACGTCCAAAATTCGAAGCTCCGTTCGCGTCGTGCAACAAGCCAGTGGTCCAAATCAGGCACGCCGCGGCGGACTTCATCATCGCCAGAACCCGTCCCGTCTCTGGCCGTGCTGGTTGTCGTAATTCTCGCGCTGATCGTAGCCGCTCTTGCGGATACCCACTTCGACGCGCTGGCCCCCGACCTTGCGGATGTGGAGATCGCGCAGATCGACCTTGTTGCGCTGCGCCCAGTCCTTCGCCTCGCGCTCACTCCCGAAGGTCCCTGCGTCTTCGTAGTCAAATGCCATGCCTTTTCTCCTTCCTGATGATGATGTTGACGGCGCCATTCGGGGGCTTTGCCCGACCCCTGTGCAGCGGGAGAAAGGCATCGGCGCACTGTTCGCGGGGAAGAGCCACGCGCTTCGCCATCAGCCTCACAAAGGCGGCCGCGATCGTGCCCACCAAAACTGCGACAAGGATCATCAGACCTATCGCCACCAACTCGGCGGCCATTTTCTGGTTATCGAGGGCGGCTCGCAGATCAGCGCATCCCTGAACCCCGTGCGTATTGAAATCGCAGACCACAAAGCTGTCCCCGCCAGCGGCACGCGCGATCTCCGAGAGTCCTGCCTCGTTCACCAGATTGGTCAGGGTCAGCTGATGCGTGAGGTGAATCTCGAAAGTGTCTGAAGGCGGCGTGCCCGCTTTGGCATGGCCCATCGGTGTCACGATCTTCCTCCTATCGGCTGCGTTCGATGTTGCGTTCGGGCACATCGAGCTGGCGCGTTGCCCGAAGGCTCGCCGGATCGATCCGCGGGGCGGATGCTTGCCTGTCCTCGGGCGCCCTCAAATGATCGGGAATTGTGGGCCGGAATTCGCCAGCCTCGCGGCCGCTGCGCTTGGCCTCGACCTGCTTTTCGCCAAGGGTTTCGAGCGCGCTGGTCTTGTCGCCCGGATTGCGGTCGATCTGCGCCAGGAGCCGATCGCGGTCGTTGGTGACGATGGTGATGTCATCGCGCACCCGGGTCATCATGACGAGCGCCAGACGCTGGTTCGACAAGTGACGGGCTGATGAGTGCATCTCACCGATCGCCATGTCGCGGGTGTCGCCCTGCGCCTGATGCATGTTGATCGCATAGGCCAGCCCCATGCGCTCGAGCATGCGGTCATTCTGCTTGAGCTCTACGGTCTCGCCAGCCTTGTTCTCGAGCGTGACGATCCCATCCCTGATTCCGAGGATCCTTGCCTCCTCGGACTTCATCAGCCCCCTGGCATCATCCTTTTCGGTCCAGCGGATCTTGTCGCCCTCGTAGATTGTCTCCTTGTGCTTTTCGGAAAGCCTCAAGGCATCGCGTTTGTCCGAAGGGTCGATTGCCGCCGGATCGAATTTGATCAGCTTGCCGCTTTCATCGCGCAGCATGACCCGGCTCTTTGCGTCGATGCCTTCGACATCGTACCGGCCCCGAACAAGCCCTCCAGGGGCGGTCTGGCGCGTTACTTCGAGCAGCTGGCCCTTGCTGTAGGTCGAGGCGTAGCGCAGCTCCTCGCGCGTCGCATGGGCCGGGAGGAGCGTGGTCAGCCTCAGCCCTTCCCCCTTGATCGCGCCTTCTGCCTTGAGGCCCCGCTGGACCATCCGGTTAAGTTCACCGCGCGCTGCACGACCAGATGAGTAGATCGCGGTGCGCTCGCGGTCTTCTGGCGACAGCTCCAGCCATTTCTGCGCGGTGACCTTGAGGTGGTCTGCGCCAGCTTCGACCACACGCTCGCCAAGCGAGGCAAAGCTTTCTTTGAACATGCCGGCGCGCGCGAGGCCAGCGGCTTCCTTCATATGCTCGGTGCGCTGCCGAAGGCTGGTATCGATCCGGGCTATGGCGGGGTTATCGGACTGGATCAGCGCAAAGCTTTTGCCCGCCTCGATCGGCTGCAGCTGTGCCCGGTCTCCGATCATGACCAGCTTTTCAACCCCAAGCCGGTTGGCGATCGTGAGCAGGTCATTCATCGGCTTGTTCGCCACGAGCGAAGCCTCGTCCAACACCAGCACTTTGCCGCGCAAGGCTTCGCGTGAAGCTTCGAACTTCGGACCCGAGCCCTCAAGCGCGGGCCGCAAATGCTCATTCACGAAGGATGAGACGGTTCTTGCTGCGATACCCTGCCTGACAACCTCACCGTCCGGTCCCCGAATCGTTGTATCGCTGCGAAGATCGCCCACCATCTTGTTGGCAAAGGCGAGGCCGATCACCTCCCTTCCCTCCTGATGCGCCACGCTTGCGATCGCCGAAATGATCGTTGTTTTGCCTGCGCCCGCGACGCCCTGGATCACGATTGTGCGGTCCTTGCTGGCCAGCGCCAGTGTTCCCGCGGCAATCTGCTCGGCATTGAGCTCGTGAGTTCTGGCCACTTGCCGCAGACGTTCTGGAGCCGCGGCGGCTTCAATGATGGCCTGGCCTGCGCCCTTTCCGGCGGCGACATTTTCAAGGGTTGCCCGCTCGATGGCCACATGCTCAGGGGTTGTGAACTTCTCGGGTCGGCCATCGAGCCTGTCGCTCTTGCCCTCCAGCACCCGACCGTCGGCCACCAACACGCCGATCCGTGCTTCCACACCGTCAGCGGTCACGCCCTTTACGCCGAGGTCGAGCGCGGTCTTGACCAGCTCGCCCCGGGTCCAGGAGGTTTCACGTTCGCCGACGATCCTGATCGCAGAAGCGGTTGCCATCTCATTGCGCAGCTGCGTGGGCGTCAGGGTGATCCGTTGCAGGCCACTGGTTGTCAGTGTGTCCGCTGGCCGGGTGTAGAGCTTCACGCTGTCGCGGAGCGCGCTCAGAGTCTCCTGCACTCGCTGCGGCGACCCCAAAGGGCTTTCACGCCCCCCGGAACCGCGTCCCCGCGCCTGTTCGACCAGCGCCTTGGCATCGAACCCTAGCCCGGCAGCGCGCTTGGCCCATTCTTGCCGGAGCGCCAGCTTGTCATCCGGATTCAGCTTGGGATCGCGGGTCCGCTTGGTGATTTCACGCAAGGCTTCTGTGTCATTTGCGCTCTTCCCGAGCTTTTCGGCCGTTGCCAGAATGGTCAGGCGACGCTGGCTGAAGGCCTCTATCACATCGCGCGCCACGCCCTTGATCTCGAACTGGCCGTGCTTGCCCGTGATCAGAGTTTCGTAGCCGAGCTTCTCGAGGTTGGTCCGCAGCGCGGCGTTGTAGATGGAGCCAAGGACTGTGTTGTTCTTCCAGATCTCTCCATTCCACAGCGCCTTCCAGTTGCCATCCTTGTCTTGGGTCATCGCGGCGATGACAGCATGGGTATGGTTTTGCGGGTCCAGCGCCCGGCTCGTGTCGTGCTGGAACAGGGCATAGAGGAGCTTGCCTGTGACCACGCCTTCGCCGTTGGCATTGCGCGAACGATCGCGTGCCTGCGCATAATGCTTCTCGAGATAGGCCATGGTCGCCTTGACGGCGGCCACTTGTGCATCGAGGATCCGCTTGTCGCCGCCCAGCTGCGCAAGCAGGCTGGCCGATTTCGGCATCGAGAATGTGAGGTCTATGCCCGAGCGGCGGTTTGCATTGCCATTCACGACCGTGTCATCGGGCAGTTTGCCATCGAGGACTTTTTCGAAGTCGTCCTTGGCGACAGGGCCTGCAAGCCCGAGCGCTTCAGCGCCCTTCCCGCCCCATTCGCTGAGCTCGGCAGGGCCATCGCCGACATAGTAGTCGTCCTTGGCAAAATAGTTTGCGGCGCCGCCTGCTGATGCGACTGATGCGACCGACAGCATCTCAGGCTACCCTTGCCTGTTCGCGCCGGAGCATCGGCCCGGCACACGGCGCGCAAAATAGGGGGCACACATGGCAGGTCTGTCCTGCCGCGCTCATCGCCCAAGCTCCTGATCATCGTCGATGGAAGGGTCCTGCCGGCTCTGCTTTTCATTGCCGATGCCGCGCATGTTCTCTTTGGAAAGCTCGCTCTCCTGCGCGTCTGCCCTGCTGTTCTGCGCTCGCCCCTTTTGTCCTTCGATCTTCGTCTGCGCGCCGCGCTCTTCGCTGTCGCGCATGGCCAGATTCTGCCGCTCGCGCTGGTCCTTCTTGCCCGGGCGGATATAGCCATAGAGCTCCCCTTGCGTTGGCCTGCGCTCGAACTCCGCCCTCTCCTCTTCGTCCTCGATCTTGCGCGCCACCTCATCTTCGGTCAGCTCGCGCTCAGGGTTGAACGGTCCCTCGATCGCCTCCCGCAACTGCTGCGCTGCCCGCTCCGCATCACTCAGCGCCACCTCTTCGCGATCCTTGCGCTCCAGAGGCACGATGTCAGGTTCCGCGCCTTCCCTATCCCCACCCCCCATTTCCGCGATATCCCCGGACGGTGGTGTGTATTCGGCGGCGCGCATGTCGGTGACACGCTCGAAGCCCTTGGCGCGGGGTTCGTAATCCTTCCACGTCAGCCTGATGCGGGCAGCGGGGAAACCGTCGGGGAATTTCACGAACCCGTGCATGCTGGGCAGGTCGCTGATGTCGACCGGCATGACGAGTTCTTCGACGTTGGTACGAGGCGTGATCGTCGATGCGTCCCGGTTATCGTTATAACCGTAGGAATAGGCTTCATCCATGATCCGAACCTGGCGGTTGCCAATGAACTCCGAGCAGCGCCGCGACGTCTCGGGATCGGCCGTCTTGAGGATCAGTTTGGTGCCAGCCAGCGAGGCCAGATTGGTAGCCCCGTTCTCGCCATAGGTTTCTTCAAGCTTGTCGAAGGAATGCATGCCAAGCACGAAGGCTCCGCCAAACGCACGCGCGGTCTGAAGGCCATGATCGATAGCCGGGAGACGATGCAGCGCATGGACTTCGTCGATGAGAAACCACGTGCGCAGATCGCGGCTTCGTCCCATGTGGAACAGCGCATTGACGGCCAGGTCCATCCACAGCGTCAAAAGCGGGCGATTGAGGACTAGGTCCGGGTGCGTGGAGGTGATGAAAAGGATCGACCCTTCCTTGACCTCGGTGGTCATCCAGTTCTTGATTGAGAAGCCGGTTTCGCCCGGATGAGGTTCGGGCAGGAAGCGGAAAACATTCGCATTGGCGATGAAGGTGGTCCGGATCGACTCTGCCATTTTGGCAGCGGCGGGCGACATCATCGGCCCTGCAATCGTGCCCTCAAGTTGAGCATGGATCGTCTTCAGATCCGACTGCATCAGGAAGTAGGAAAGCGCCCCATTTGAGCGCACGCCCATCTTGATCATCTTGACGCACATTTCGACGAACAAGGTGCGCGCCGACTTCTGCCAAAAGTCATCTTCCGCGCTGTGCCCACTCGGAACCAGCGCTGTCGCGGCGCTCATGAATTCGGCGTAATTGTCGCAGTCGTTGAAGATCGACCATGGCACGCAGCGGCGATCCATCGGGTTGAGGATGATGTCCGTTTCGGCATCATAGAAGCTTTCGACGAAGGTGCCGGTCAGATCGAAAATGACGCAGCGATGCCCGCGTTCACGCGCCTGCGTGACGATCTTTTTGAGCTCGGTCGTCTTGCCAGCACCGGTGGTACCGATGAACATCGCATGGCTTTGCTCAAGACGCCAAGGAACCGGCACACCTGCCAGGCGGTAAGGCGCATGCAGACCTGCCCGGACACGGTCCTTCAAGGGCTCTGCGAGGATCTTGTCGGGGTCTACCGCTGGCCTGCGCTTGCGGCACTCGCTGACATGCGCTTTCCAGTTATGGCTGGTGATGGCTTGGGCCAGTTCGCTGTGCGTCACAAGCACGGCGCCGCGCTCATGGCGCTCGGTGAGAATGTCGGTCCCGCGCCGTTTCGAAAAGTCGACGAACCAAACGGTCAAGGGCACGCAAATAAAGGCAGCACCAAGACCCGCAGAAATGCTGACCTGCACAGCCTTGGCCCACGCCCTTTCCACTGCAGGATGATAGGGCACCATGGACATCGTGCCTTGCACCATCTGACCCGATGGAAGCGTCAGGTTCACAGGCTTGTTGGGATTGAGCTGAACCCATCCCCAAGCTTCGGCGTAGAGCTTCATCAGCACGAGCTGCACCTCGTGGTTCTTGAAGGTCAAACTGACGAGGATGCACAGCAGAAGAACGGCGGTTCCGACCCAGACGTAGAGAGGCATTCTGATGCCCGCCCAGGTCATCAGGATTTCATGGTGGAACAGCTGCGATCCGCGCGTAAAATTGCCTGCGTTCCGCTTCACTTTTCCGCGCGCGGAAGCGTGGGTGAGAGTGGCAGCTTTTTTGCTGAACCGGATGTCTTCAGCCATGATGCTCTCGCACGTTGGAGAGCGCCTGAGCGATCAGGTGTTCGGCATCAGCCGGATATTGCTCTTGAACGATGAGCGACAGCGCGAGCTGGGTATGCTCGAGGATCGTGACAGCCCGCTCGGCGTTGAGCGACAGTCCCGCCTTCAGGAGAGGAATGCCCACTTCAAGGGCAATGCGGATGGCTTCAGACCGCGATACACCGCGGCTTGCCGCAAGTTGATCGACGACGTCGATCATCCTTGGGCTGAGCGTTACACCGACGCTCTGGAACTGTTTCTTTTCCACTACCACACCTTTTCAGGCGTGGTTCGTCTATCGCAGGTATCAGTATATAGCGCTGCATCGCACTTGCCAAGAGCGTCGGCGATGCAGCCCGGTGCAGCGCTATGGCATTGGTTTTTCGATGCTTTATTGAAGCCGTGAACATCCTGCAGCCGACTGCACCGCCCGAATTGTGAGCAAGACTTCGGCTAACCAATTGTGAAATATGCAGAACTTCGCTGCATCAGCCTACCGCGCAGCGGTGTACGGTGTGCAAAAATCAGGAACTTGTGCCCTGTGCCAGGTCCAGCGCCGTAGGGGGATCACTGGCCCAGGTGGTTCTCCAGTGGGATTGCGCGAGCGAGCCTGACTCGCGAACTCACCGCATGCGTTATTTCCGCCTACAGCGGGAGCTGTGGGACGACAATGGCTCTTGGTTTGGCCATGGCGTTGGCTCAAGCAGGCCGTGCTCTGCGACGAAGCGGAGCGAGAGCAGCAAGCAAAAAAATGCCTCGAACAGACCCTGCGATTGGTGCATCTTCGCATGGTCTTTCAAGGCTTGGAGGAATGCGCAATGGTGTCGAAACTTGAACGCGAACGGTCCGCGCTGGCAGCAGCGGAAAAGGAGCTGGAAGAGCGCAGGCAGAAGCTTGCAGAGCTTGAGCGTGAGGAAGCAGAGCGAGAGCTTAATCGCCTGATCAAGAAGGTCGGTCAGGATACGGCGATTGTCCTTCTGGAACTGGCCGTCAAGGTGAAGCCAAAGGTGGCGATTTCTGCCCTCGAGAAGCTTGGCGGGTGAGGTCTGGTTTTTGTCGAGTTGGGCGGCGATGACCACCGCCCTGTCTCGTCAGAATTCATCGGCCATCTTGCCGGTCGCGGTGTAGACGATCTGGTCGATCAGATGCATCGGCAGCTCGCCATAGTCTCCTTCCTCGATGAGGATGTATCCGTCCCGGGTCTCGACGACATGGACGTCGAAGAAGGTGTGGTATGAGCGCCGCTCAGCTTCCAGAGTTTTTTCATCAAGGGCGATGATGTTGGGGTTGATCTGACGAAGCACTGAAACGTCGTCTTCGTAGCTTTCCGTTGTGTAGCACATGACCTTGCCTCCTGGCGCTTGGCGGCTCGTCCGCCATGCCATGAAACAGCGCCCCGTCAGTGTGCTGGTCACCGGAGCGAAGCGGAGGCTTGACCGCTAATTTTTCGATGGTGCGGAAGCCGGCGCAGCACGGCTTCTCGGTCGGGAAATTAGTGGTTGACCAGTATGCTGGCGGGGTGCTCATGGCGATGGTGGTGGACGTGCCTGCGGCAGGAGGTATGCGTTCCCAGCGACTTCGCGAAAGCTATGCCCTGGAGCGTGGCTGTTCGGAATCAGCGTGATCCAGGCGGCATGAAAAAAGGGCACCGCGGCAACGTGCCGGGCACCCTTTTCCACCTCGATCCTGCAGGAGGCTGGTTGCAGATCGAGCGTTAAACATGGCGTCGAGTTGAGCCGATTCCCGGCTGCTCATGAACTGGTGGCTGGTTCGTCATTAGCTCCATTCGAGCAGCGGATGTTGCTCTCCACAATCGGTGGCGGCGATGAACGCGAGGCTTTCGAAGAGCGGAGTGATTCCTGCCTTGACGAAAGCCGCGTAAGTCCGGTGATCTTCGAGCGCTGTGGCGAGCTTCTGCAGGGACAAATGGCCAGACTCATTTGCATGGCGGCCAAGAGAAGTGAGCACCTTGGACGCAAGGTCGCTGCTCATCGTGATGTCACCTACCAGAGCGATGTGTTCACTCACGCGCATCGTGATCGGCGCATCCCATTGCTGGTGCTCGATCCGCAGCATTCGTCCAAGAAACTGCGCTTCCTCGACGATCGCGATCATCTCCGCACGATGGTCGAAGCATGATGCGAACGCGGCGATGGCAAGCGCGTTGGCATTGATCTCGAAGTTCAGGGGCGCGGCCAGGAATTCGCCTGGATCTGCATCGATTGTACTGTTCGCGGTGTGCAGTCTGCGCATCAGCGCGGCGAGCTCTTGCGGGCGTATCTGAGCCGGTACCGAATGGAGCTTTGTCTCGATATCCTTGACGCGGAATGTGACGAGCATCTTTGCCTCCTGTCGCTGCTCGTCTCCTCCATCCCCCTCTCCTTTCTCACTTCCTGAGCTTGTGGCTGAATGCCCACAAGGGGTCTGGTCCAGCCTGAGGATTGCCGGTCGGCACATTGTCCGGATGCAGCCGCCGGCTCGACAGCGATGCCCGCAAGATGCGAAGCATCAAGCACGGGCAAGGCGCGCCGGGCCAAGGTAAAAGTGCCGCTGATACATTCAGGGATCGCGATGCTCGCGGCAGCGGGCGAAGGGGGTTCGATGCCCCCAGAGCCCGCCCCTTGCGCAAAAGAAGAACGGAAGGCCCCGGCATAAGCCGGAGCCTTCCGAAGAGCGCTCACCCGAAGGTGCGCGAGCGCGTTTGCGCCTGATCGCTGATGCGGCGAATGTGCAGTGGCACGCCTGCCTGACGGAGGCGCTGTGCAAGGTTCGACTGGATGCCGGATCCTTCTCCGATGATTGCTTCAACCGGGTTCAGTTTGACGATGCTCTCGTTGCGCAGGAACGGAGCGCGGTTGCCGTGGCGTTGGTCGGGAACGAACAGGATCGTGTTGACCCCGCTCTGCTGCGCCCATGCACCCGCCATGGCGTCGACGCCCTTGCGCATGCCGGTCGTGCCAAGGACCATGTTCGGGATCCGGGACTTGATGTCGTCGAGGATTGCCCAGATCATCGCGAAATCGTGCCAATCCTTCTGACCACCTGACACGATCACCAGCGGGCCATCGGGCTGGAATTGCGCTCTGCGATCCTTGGCGCGTGCTGCGAGGAAATCGCGTGCCTGCACCTGGCTTGCGGTAACCCCGTTCTTGCTGACTTGCGATCCCCGTGCGGCCGTGAATGGGCGACCGGTTTCGACCCGGTAAACGTCCGCTGCATGGTCGCGCATCGCCTCGAGCGCTTCGCGGCACCCTTGCAGTGTCTGGCAGAGCTGTTGTGTTTCCTCGAGCTCGACAGCGTAGATTTCCGAAGGATCGAAATGGCGTGCCATTTCGCCCAGCTTCTTTGCAGCATCGTCCTCGCGACCTTCAGCCAGGCGTGCGGTCATGTGGAAGGAGTTGACCATGCCCCAGGCGAGTTGCTGCGCGAATTCTTCCATGCGCGTGTCCTTGAGGACATCGAAGATCGTTCCGATTGCCATCTCCACGGCGCGGCGCGCCATGTCGGGATCCGGCATCTCTGCGGCGATTGGAGCCTCGATGATGTTGAGCTTGGCGAGATCGCTATGCTCGAGAAACGCCCCATCGTAGGATTCCGTGATCCCTTCACGTGCATCGGCAAGATTGATCCGTGCCTGAGCCAGATCTGCGAATGAATTGAAAATAGTCATATAAGCCTCCGATTTTCGAAATCGTCCCCACATTGGGAACAGCCAAAAACCCATCGGGCCGGACGAACCGTGTCAGGGACGGCGAGCTCGCCTCGCCGCCGCCCTGGCGGGCGTGGGGGAACCGATTTTCTGCGTGGAGGCTGGCGCGCAGCGACACTGCCTCCCCGCTGAAAATTGGGGGGACCGCGATCCTTGACTAAGGGGCGGCCGCCGATAGGTTTCGGCAGGTGTTCCTGTGTGTGTGGAAGAGACGTTCCCGCCCACGAGCAGGTGAGACGAAGGCAGGGCCGGTCAGGCGCTTCAGCGCCACGCCGGGCCGCCCCTTCGGCCCTGCGAAGGGGTTACAGCGGGAACACTCCCAATCTTGTGAGGCAGTTCGGCGCGGCTCGTCGGCAGAGGGAGGGCAGCCAGGGACGATGCGGCAACTCAACCTGTTGCTGTCGCCCAGCTAAGCGCTATGTTTTGACGATGGCAGTGTGGCAATTCGTCATCGATCTCATTCCTGCGTCTGCGGCGCGCGTCGCAGGGGTTGCCGCAGTGCGGATGAGCCGCGCGCAACTCGATGAGACCGTTCTTGGTTTTTCGTCGGCTGATGCGGAAGTGCTGTTCTTGAAACTTGGCAGGCTCCTTCCAGAGAAACCGTCTTGGTCTGCCAGCCTTCGGATCTGGGGCGACGAGAAAGCGGACGACATTCAGGTCGGCATCAACGGACAGGCCATTGAGGATATCCGGTTCCGCCTCCATGTAGCGGACCTGTCTTTGCCATTGGTCGGCGGGATCTGCGACTTCGCACGCCATTTCGATAGCGTCCTTGCGACGCCAGAGGGCGCAATCATTCAGCCGAGCCGTGAGGCTGTCATGAGAACAATCATGCAATCACAGGCAGCGCAGTACGTGCGAGACCCCCAGCGCTTTCTCGATGAAGCGATCCGTCTGGATCGGGAGGGCCGATAAGATTAGGTCAGTGCTTGAACCGGACTGCAGCTTCGATCACTTTTCCGCCGAAACTGGAAAGTCGCAAACCGACCCCAAATCAGTCGTCGCGGCGCAGCGAACCTACGCCTGCGCCGCCCGGTAGCGCGCATCCACCACCTCCCAGTCGAGATTGGCTATGAAGGCATCGACATACTTCGCGGCCGCCGCGCCGTAATCCATGTGAAAGCTGTGCTCATACATATCGAGCGCGATCAGCGGTGCGCCTGTGGCTGCACCATGCATGTGATCGAAGGCCCAGTAGTTGTGCAGCGACTTGGTGTGGCGGTTGTAGCTGAGGATGCACCAGCCCGATCCGCCTGCCAGTGACATTGCGGTGCGGCGGAATTCGGCCTGCCATGCATCGAAGCTGCCAAACCAGCCATCGAGCGCCTCGTAGATCGAGCCGCCGGGATTGCCATTTCCGCCCAGCGCATCGAAATAATACTCGTGCAGCACCACTGATCCGGTGCGGTGCAGTTCCTCTCGCTTTAGCCCCGCATAGGCGACCGGCGGGAAGTCGGGGTCAGCCATCGCTGCGGCGAGCCGGGCTTCAATGGTGTTGAGACCGCGCACCGAGCCTTGGTAATTGTTCTCCCAGTGTGAGGTGATCAGCCGCTCGGACAGGCCGGTGAGCTTGGCGGGGTTGAACCGCAGGGGCTTGGGGGTGTGCTTGCCTGCGAAAGCGGCGGCCGTGCTGCCAGCACCTTGGGCAGCGGCACCGCTTGCGTTTCCTGCCAACGCAACGCCGGTCGCCGTCAAGGCTGCGGTGCCGATGACTTGCCTGCGTGTGATGATGCTCATGCTATCCTCCCTAGAATGCCAGAACCAGAACCAGACCGCCGATGGCCGAAGCTGCCAGAACGCGCAGCACCGACCATTTGAGGCCGAACGCCATGATGCAGGCCAGCGCTACCAGCAAACCCGCACGCCAGTCGAAACTCGACGGATCAGGCCAATACAGCCGCAGCGGGCCGAAATTGCGCTGGCCAACTTCGGCAAACAGGACGTGGAGCGCGAACCATGCGGTAAGGTTTGCGATCACGCCCACCACCGCCGCTGTCACCGCAGCCAGACCGCCTTTCAGGCGCACCGCGTTGCCCAGCCGGTCGATCCACGGCGCGAAGGCGAAGATCCACATGAAACACGGCGCGAAGGTCACCCAGGTGGTGAGGCCCGCCCCCAGCAATCCAGCAACGAAGGGCGAGAACGGCTCCGGCGCCCGGAACGCTGCAAGATAGCCGACGAATTGCGTCACCAGAATCAGCGGCCCCGGTGTGGTTTCCGCAAGGCCCAGCCCATCGGCCATTTCGCCCGGACGCAACCAGCCGAACCCTTGCACCGCCTCTTGCGCCATATAGGCCAGCACCGCATAGGCCCCGCCAAAGGTGACGATGGCCAGCTGCGAGAAGAATGCGCCGATCTCCCAAAGCACGTGATCCGGCCCCAGAGTGACCGCGATCAGCAGCATCGGTGCGGCCCAGACTGTCCCCCACAGGGCGATTGACAGGAACGTGGTGCGCCACGGTCGTTCTGGCAGGGTTCCGCCAGCTTTACCGGGTTTCAGCGCCAGCAGGTCGGGCCGCTTGGCTGCGACAGCCATGCCGATCACTCCGGAACCAAGCACGATCAGCGGAAACGGCAGATCGAACAGGAACAGCCCGATAAACGCCGCTGCCGCCAGCGCGCGCTTCAGCCCGGTGTCCAGCGCACGGCCCGCGATCCGCAGCAGCGCCTGCACCACAATCGCCAGCACCGCCGCTTTCACGCCAAGGAAAAGCGCCTCGACCCAGTCGAGATTGGCCGCGACCGCATACAGCATCGACAGCGCCAGAATGATCAGCGCACCGGGAATGACGAACAGCAACCCCGCTGCCAGACCGCCGCGCCAGCCATGCAGACGCCAACCGATCCACGTGGCAAGCTGCTGCGCTTCGGGTCCGGGAAGCAGGTGGCAGAAATTTAGCGCGTGGAGGAAATCCTCCTCCGCGATCCACTTGCGTTCATCCACCAGCTCGCGGTGCATCAGCGCAATCTGCCCGGCAGGACCGCCGAAGCTGAGCAGGCCGATGCGGGTGAATGCCCGAAGCAGATCCGTGAAGGTGATAGAAGGGGTAAGAGCCAAGGACGCCAAATCAACCTCGCAAAACAAACCTCGCCCGCAAGGGCAAGGTTACGAGGCAACGCTTGGGCTTGTCTCGGCCTGAGCGGGAGGTCGCTTTGCCCCGCCGGGATTGTTGTAGAATGCGGGGCAAACCACAGCAAGGTCAAAACGGAAATTTAGCTTCCCACCCAACCCCGGTCATCCGGCGCGATCAACCTGTTTCCCTAAACCGGACATAAGCACATACTCTGCGGTACCGAGAGCAGCCCAACGCCTAGGCAAAGGCCGCGCCAGCGATCGTCACCCGAACGGGCCGAGACCCGGCAGGGACTCGGTGACGCCGGTCGCAGACGCAGTACACGGGCAAGGCTTGTGTGCTGCCGGCAGCCCGGAGGAATAGAGCGCGATGCCGGCCATAGGCCGGCAGACGCCAACCTTGCCTTCGGCATCCCTTGACGATAAAGTTCTTTATATGTTCTCGGTGACGTATGGGAACCAAACGCCTCGATTCTGTCGCCGATCTCGTTCGTCATGGCCTCAATGCGCAGATCGAGTGCGGGCGCTGCAGGCGTGTAGTCATCATGCCGGCGGCCCGGCTGCGCGATCAGTGCTTCACCAAGTCGATACCCCTTAAGCTGGACATGGTTGCCCGGCACTTGCGCTGCAGCTGTGGTCATCGTGGTGCCAGGATTAATCCCACCGGCAACTAACCGGCCTGCGCTCCGCACTCGGGTGCGCACCATCAATAACGCGGCGAAGGGCGGCACCGAAGCGCCGCCCTCCTGATGATCACAGAAACTCGACATTTTCGGCGATGATCTCGCAGCCGTAGCGGTCATTGCCTTCGGCGTCCTGCCAGCGGGAGTAGTGGATGCGGCCCGTCACGGCGAGCTGGTCGCCCTTGGCCTTGTGCTGGCGCAGCGGGAGCCCCATGCCGTTGAAGACAGTGACCTTGTGGAATTCGGCATCCTTGACCGGGTAGCCGGTTTCGGGGTCCTTCTGGACCTTCCCATCGCGGATGACGGGACGTTCGGTCACGAGGATGAGTTCGGTGATGCGGGTGTCGCTGCGATCGCGGGCAACGGGATCCTTGGCGAGACGGCCGACGAGGTTGACGATGTTCATTGCAAGAGCCTCCTTGGTGCCGACGGCTCGTCCGCCGGTGCCCTTATCGAGCCTCGGCGGGAGAGCTGGGACACCGCGCGCCTTCGCGCGCGGGTAACCTCAGAAATCGAGGTGGTGCGGGCAGCCCGGCTTGCCGGGCAACACGGCTCGCATTTCTGCAGGTTGGCCCTAAGCTCGACCAGAGAGGCAGGGGCACTGGACGGCGGACGTGCTGTTGGTACTGGGGCGGATTGCGTGCCTGGACATCAACCTCGCCGCGTCTCGGCTTGCTGACGCTGGCGTTGATCGCAGGATTGATCGCCTGTCTTCGCCGATTACGGGGAGCGAATAGTCCCATTGCGGCAGTCGTGCGGAAGACCTGACCTTGGCCATTTGGGTGTGCCAATCCGCAGGGTTGCCGCCATTGGCCTCGCGTTGATGCACAATCGGACAAGGCCCCCAGAGGGCCTGTCTGCCTGAACGGTGCGCCAATCAGTCCCGATCGACTGGAGCTGCTCGCCAGGCTGCAATGGCATCGATGATCTTTGCCGTGAACCGCGGTGGGAAGCGTCCGGCAATGTACCCGGGCTGCTTCATCAGGGGTCTGATGTCGAACCCGGGCCAGGTGAACCGGTTGAACTCCGAAATGACGATGGCGCTACCGGGAGCCAGTCCGGCTGTGCGCGCAATCTCATCGGGGATCACGATGGCGTTCTTGCGCCCCTCACCCTTGGTCGTGATCGCGGCGACAAGATAGCGTGACCCCTCCACACCCACGACGACGACAAAGCGTTCCTTGACGCCTTCGTCGCGGCCCCGTCTCTGCTCTTCCTCGAAGAGATAGACGTATCGGAGGATATGGCCTGCGGTGGGGCGGTCAGTCTTCCCAGCGGTCATTTTCGAGTTCACTGGCCGAAGGCCGTGCATTGGCGAAAGCCTTGCGATCGGCTTCGGTCATGTCGGACGAAGCGACAGCTTCGATATTCATGTGGCCGGCGATCACACCGCGTGCCGCCTCTTCGAGATGGCGGAAATAGTCGCTATCTGCGATCACATGCCGCTCGCGGCCATGGCTGGTCAGGACGACCGGCTGTTTGGTTGCGAGATCGAGGAACTCGCCGGTGTTGTTGTGAAACCGGGTCAGGGGAACCCGGGGGTGCTCGTTCGCCGCCGCTGGCATGGTGGTATCTCCTCTTAGCACCAAAATAGCAATTATTGCCAAAATAGCAAGTTTTCTGTTGCGGCGACTGCCGCACTAGCCGTCCACCTCTGTCGCCGGCAGCTCCGGCAACAACGGGACGAGGCCCGCATCAATCGCAAAGCCCAGAGTCCTTGCGAGGCGGCAGGCTCGGGCGATTGACCCGTCTGGAACATCGAGCGCCTTTTCAATGTGCCCAAGGGTTTCACCAGCGCCGGGCTCACAGACCGCGTGAAGCTTGCCCGGCTCTGCGGTGATGGCAAAGGGCCAGGTCATCGCGACACCGACGACCCGTTCGTCGAGGACAAGCAGCGTATCACCAGCAGCGATAATCTCGTCGGTCTGCACGGCGTCGTAGGCATTGCCCGTCGAGGCGAAGGCATGGATCCGCCAGGCGCTGAAGGCGAAGCGCTCGCTGTCGCTCAGCATGGCACGGCCCCTTCGGGAAAGACGCGCTGCGCCGCTTCCGGAAAGGCTGCGGTGAGGTTGCGATGGATCGGTCCGGAGGATTCCGGAAAGAATGTGCCGGTGCTGCTCGGCCGTGTGATCCGCAGCGCGCTTGCGACGGCATCCACGACGAAACCCGCAAGCTGATCGCTCGCCGTCAGCTTGCCGAATTCAGGCGGTGCAAACCCGGCCTGATGCCAGAAAGCGATGCCGGTCTCGAGGGTCTCGAGATAGCTGGCATGGCTGCCATCGTCCTGGTCATTATCTATGCTCGCCTCGACTGTCCGGTAGGTCCCGAAATCATGAGCGTTAGCCTTGATCCGCAGGGTGATTCCGGCGGGCGGAGGCCCAGCTACCGCGATCAGCGCAGCCCTGTAGAGCGTGGCTTCCGCGGTATTCACGAGGTCGAAGTTCGGGGTGTGGCCGATCTGCGCGCAGTCTTCGTTTGTGGGCGCGCCTTCAAGATCGAGAGTCCAGATTGTTTTTGCCATTCAAGCCTCCTTTGCTCGAACGGCACCTCCCCCTTCCCTCTTGCTGGCCGAGTTCCTTCAGCAGTTCTGCCGAGCCCGACAGCAGCGGGCAAAAGAAAAGGCCCGCCCGCGACAAATGCGCAGACGGGCCTTCCCGATGTGACCGGCGCGGGTCGCGGCACCGGTCACGGGGGGGCTTGTCCCGGTCAGGCGTCGACGCTCACGCGCGTCTTGCCCTTGGGTGCTGGAGCGGTGCTTTCGCCCAGACCGTCGCCGGTGGCAGCGCCGCTGTCAACGCCGCGGTCGCTGGCCGGTTCGTCGCCGGTGGCGGTGAGCGGCGGCAGGGCGCCTTCGCTCTCGCTGCCGAAGCCGTCGAGCGACGCCTTGGGCTTCGAACGGCGCCAGGCTACATTGAAGCTCCCATCGTTCTGCTGGAACATGGCGACCGGGATCGGCGCCGAGAGGCTGGGATCGTCGATCTGGCCCGACAGGAAGCATTCGCCGGTCTCGTTCGACGAGTATTCCCACAGCGCACCGATCTTGACCCAGCTGCGGCGGTCCGCCGAGAGCGCCATGAGGTCGAACTTGGGTGCCCGCTCGTTGGTGGATTCGAAGGCCCGCAGAGCGACGGTCGCACTGAAGGTCAGGGTGGTGATGCGGCCGATGTGAACGCCTTCTGCGTTGGCCTTGAGGGTGCCGATGTTCATGTCACATTCTCCTGATGCTGTCCGAACCCCTTGTCCGGAACACCTTCTCCCATCCCCCCTCTCCTCCGGGCCCGTGGCCCGGCCCGTGCGCCAGCCACCGCAGGCGCGCGTAATTCTATCCAGCCCAGAGGGCTGAGGAGTCTCGATGCGAGGTTTGGAGCTGAACCTGCCCTGCTTCGAGCCATGCGCGGTCTGTACCGACCTAAGCTTCGGGCTCGGACCTGTCCTTGATCTGGCTGAGGCGCGCCATGAACGCCTTGGCTTCGAGCTGATTGGGTCCATCGCGCGTGGCGAGGCATGCCATCCTGTCGATCTCGAGCTGTGCGGCAAGACTTGCTTCGATATGGCAATAGGGTTCGAGCACGCGGATTGCGTCAACTGCGCGGGGCAGCTCGCCGAAGGCGGTTCCGACCCATACGATTTCGATCTCCTCTCCGTCTTCGTCAGGGGCGCTCAGAACCTGTGCGAAATAGGTCTGAAGCGGGCGATCCCAGCCAACATAGGCACTTGCCGCCGCAATCCCGTTACGAAGCGGGACTTTGTGTCTGCTCATGCGCCGTTTACCTCCGCATCGGGCTTGGGCCGCTGCCCGGTCACGCAGCGAAATGCCTGCCCTTCACAATGATCAGTAGTCCGCTGGCCGCATCAGCGTGATGACGCGCCGTGTCATCGCTGGATTGGCCGGATCCTCTGACCCGAACGACAGTTCGGTGTCGTAATAATCGACTTTCATCAGCACCTTGATGCCATCGACATCCAGGCTTGCAAAGTCTCGCTCGGGCGAATCCGGGGCGAAGGTGCAATGGCGCAGAGCGGCCATCAACCGAGCCTGTGCCATCATGCTGTCTGCCACCGTGTCGCCGCCGAATTCTGCAAGCAGCCCGGAGGTCATGACGATGCGGGCCATGCGGTCACGGCCCTGGCGTGCCGCATCATTGAGCAGCGCGATCCGCTCGGTGCGCTGCTGCGCGCAAGAGAGGTCGGATGTGTCATGCATTGGGGGTCTCCTCCCGATCAAAGGGGCGATCAACGGGCAACCGGACGGCCTCGCGAGCCTCAGCCGGCAGGCTGACAAGCGGACAGCTGAACATTGATCGCGGTCCCGGGGGCGACGGTAATGGCAACCTGCCGATCCTTGGGAATGACCCAGAGGATGCCGGCGAGCGTGTCGCGGATGCGCGCAGCAATGGCCTCGTCTTCGCCGAGCAGCACCCGGGCCGCGAGCTCGCGCGCATCGCGCAAGAAGTGCTCGTGCTGGGTGTCCCAGGAGTCGGCCTCGCTGTCGTCGCTCGCGCAGAAACAGACGTTCTCGATCAGATCGACCAGCGTTTCGGGGGTCAGCGCCGGACCCGGCACAAAAGCGATGCGGATTTGGTCGACACCGCTGTACCAGCCATCCTCGCCGACGACGAAGGCAACATCTGCCGGGATCCGTTCCTCGCGCTGCATTTCGCTGGCGCGGTGGAAGACACAGAACCTCAGCTCGATCGTCTCCGCACCAACATTGTCATCGAGCGGCGGGAAGCTGCCGTTCTCGGCGATGACGTGGTCGCGCTCCCCGGCTGCAACATAGAAGCGCACGTTGCCGAGCTGATGCAGCGCGTCATACCAGGCATAGCCAGCGTATGCGGGATGGTTCTCGACGAGGTGTGGGCGCAAAGGGTGCTCGCGCAGCGCGCGCTCCAGTCCCTGTGCAATATCGGGCTCGAGATCCGCGACAAGGATCGTGTCCGCACCTGCTACGACTTCCTCATACTCGACATTGACGTTGTCGCTCTCCGCGATGGCCGCATGCCAGCGGGGCAGGCAGGGGTCGGCCTCCGGCAGGGCAACCCCCAGATCGCGCGCTTCCTTCCAGTTCTCGAAGGAGAGCCGGTGCTGGCCTTTCTGTGCCAGCGCGGCATAGATCGTGCGCTTGCACGCTGCCTGCAGCGCCGCAAATGCAGCGTTCTCGACGAATTCCTTGCGCGCCGGGAGCACAAGGGCAAGTCCCGGGGTGGCCCCGATATCGAGCCGGGCATGGTAGGTCTTGCCGCCAAGGCTCTCCGAGACGCTGGCAAGCTTGCGGGTGAGTACCATGCCATGGAAGTTGGTCGTCGGGTCCTGGTGGTATTCGCGCCCTTCGAACACGCCGATCTGGCTGCCGTTCCACTCGGCGATGTAGATTGCCTTGGCGAGGAAGTCCTCGCGCGGCATTTCCGTGCCATTGAAGAACACCGGCAGTGGGTAGAACTTCGCGACTTCGCGCAGAATCCGCTCGGTCGTCTGCTCGCTCACCCCGGGCATCAGGAAGGTGATGGTCGTACCGACCGGGCGAGCAAGGGGCCGCACGGCAATGTCCTGCGCGCCGGTCCAGCCATCCGCGGGGACATGCACCGACCATCCGGTGTCGGCATTGGCATGACGCGAGCTGATCCGGGTGTCCTTGCCCGCGAGGCTGAAGACACCCATGCCTGCCAGGTCTTCGGCCTCATGGATGTGCTGGCTCCAGCCCGAATCCCCCAGCGCAATCATGGTTTGGGGATCGGCAACCCCGGTTCCATCATCGACCAGTGTCAATCGCGCTCCGTCCTGGTCCGCGCAGCAGGCGATATCGATCCGGGAAGCGCCAGCGCGGCGACTGTTCTGGAGGAGCTCGCCGAGGATATCGCCGATGGTGCCGTTAAACAGGCGCGTGACTTTGGTGATCGTCTTCGGGCTTACGCTGGGTCGTATGAATGTCGGGTTCATGGCAAAGGGTCCTTTATCGCACTGGTTCGCCCTTCCCCTCCCCCTTCCCTTCAGATCGGCGGCTTGATGCCTGGCCAGAGCCGGGCGGCCTTCGGGCCGCGCCATCAGCGCACATGGCCGAGACACCCGTGCGCCTTGGACGTTAGGTTGATCGGTTGGAGAGCCGCGCCGAGCTTTGCTATATCTTGCCAAGCGGGACAGTCGCTTCGCTCAAACCTGAAGCCAAAAACTCAGCAAGCGATAACCTTCACATGACCTTGGGCCGCGTAATCGATGATCTTGCTGTCGCGCGTGATGACAGGAATTTGATGGTGCCGTGCTGTAGCGATTACGAACCTGTCGGCAGGGTCACCGTGCAAGGGATCAGGCAGATGCGAGGACGCAATCGCAATTTCGGGAAGGAGCGGCGCTTCCTTGATGCCGGGACCGGCCATGAACCGCGCAAACCAGCTTTGCGGGTCGGGAAGGAACGTCAGCGCTGGAACGTTGCCGCTGCGCACGCGGCTCAACAATCCCACCTCCCAAGCCGATGCGGGTGACACGAACACGCCTTCTGCCAGCGCGGCATGTGAAATGGCCGCTAGCGCCTCTTGGGCAAGCGGATCACCATTGGCGAGCCAGATAACCGCACACGTATCAAGCAGGACAGAACTGGGCAAAGCGGAGGGCTTCTTCTTCGTCATCACCCGTGCAACACGCCTTCGCTTGCACCCAACGGCTCAGCAAGCACCGGTGAGAGGAGGTCAAACCCTTCGGGAATGCTAACCGAGCCAGACATAAAACCGTGCAGCGCCTTAACGGCGTCGGCCATGCTGGGTGGAGGCGTTAAAACGGCGACGGCGTGGCCTCGCTTGGTGATGGTCACCTGATCAAGATCACGGCGTGCCAGTCGGTCGAGGATTGCGAGGCAGTTGGCCTTGAAGTCTGCCGCCCCGTAGGTTTCAGCTCGCATCTTATATTCCTATAGTCAGGTGTTGTGACTGGTCATATACAATGACTATATCGGAAAGTCTACAACTTCTGCCCAGAGAAGCCCGGTTCGATGGTATCGATCAGCCCACGCGCTTCGGCCGCAGATCCTCGGGCATGGGGATGATCTCGTGCGCCGTATCGCGCAGCGCCGTAACCTCGCCGCGCGCAGCGTAGAGCTCCTTGGCAATAAGCGCGCAGACTTCGGCCTTGCCATAGCTCGGCCGGCCAAGGTGATCGACGCGCTCGACTTGCCGGGCAATCACGCCGACTTTGCCTTCTGGTACCCATTCGGCCCAATCGCCCCAGGCGCTGGTCGTGCAGAATTCGCCGATCACGGCCATATAGGCCTTGCGCGTCCGCAGGATCGCGGACGCATTCTCCTCGACGGCCTCGCCAGTAAAGGCGCTGAAGCGGTGCGGATGCCAACACCGGGCGGTATCGCGGGCAAGCTGCAGGAAGCCCGCGGAGCAGGAGCGCTGGCGTTCAAGCTCGCTGGCAAAGGCAAGGATCGGGAGCGCCCAGTCGCAGTCTTCCTCGTAGGAGCCGCCCTCGATCAGTAGAGCTGGCGGCATGGCCCCCTGCCTTTGATCGGACAGAATGATGCCGCCGTGGCTTGGGGTCATGACCGACCAAATGCCGGGCCCAAGCTGATCGGCCTGTTGGACTGCGCCCCAGATCGATGTCGATGGGCGCGGCGACGGAGCAAAACATGTCATGAGCGAACTCTCCTTCTTCAGGTTCGCTCAAATCCCCCCCCTCCCCTTCACTCGAGAATGCGGCGGGCTTCGCTGATAATTGCCTCAGGCTTCACGCTGCTGACGGCCATGGATACGACAAGCCCGGCCTGACCGAGACGCTCGCGCTCGATGCTGCGCAGCTCAAGATAGTCAGCATCATCCGACTGCAGGATCTGGAGCGCGAACTTGCACTCCACCCCGCTATGCTCATCGAGCAGCGCCACCAGGAAATCCGGCCTCGCCGAGCCCGAAGCCAGCGCGATGTCAAAAAGGACCTTCTTGACGGCCATCCTGACACCGAGGCGGCGCAATTGATACTGGGCCTGTTGGAGCGCGCGCAGCACATCGCGATCATGGTCGCGCTCGGCGGGCACGAACTGGTTTCCGCTGAAGACAGGCTGGGCATAGGCGCGCAGCGCCAGGTATCCTTCACGCCGACTATGCTCGCCGACGACGGCCAGCACGAGAAAGGGTGGCTCGACCTCGGCCCGGATGATCCCGGTGTGCTGGATGCGATTGCGGATTTCCACAGTTCCGAGCCCCGTCACCACCTCGCTCGATGTGACCTCGCTTGCTTCGAGAAGCAGAAAGGCCTGCGGCGCAAACTCGGGCGGCCAGGTCTCGGCCGCAGCCCGCAATCGGGCATGGACCCGCCGTTTCTCGTAATCGATCGCGTTGGTGTAGAGATGATCCGACAGCCGGATGCCCGGCGCGATTTCGAGGCCCTGAGCGGCGCGCTTGAGGTGGCGCATTTCTTCGCTGATCGAGCCTGCGCGCCTGCCACTGGGCGGTAATTCGCGCAGGATATTCGAGCCAGCGCGTTCGAGCAGCAGCCAGAGCAGCTTGCCGAGGCGCGGGATGGCCACGCCGCGTGAGCGGTCGTCAGGCTCTATGTCCTCTGGCTTCTGTGCAAGCTTCTCCGGCGCCTTTTGGTGCGCGCTGAACAAGCCTTTTGGCAGGCCGATGGCATAGAGCGAGTCTTTCATGGTCTCGCGGATGCGCGGCGGCGCCTGCGGCAGATGAAACGGGCAACCCGGCTCGTGGCCTGGCCGCGAGGTGAGACGCCTGAGATAATAGGTTTCCTGAAAACTGAGATAGGCCGCGCTCATCAGCGGCGGCGGCCGCTCTGCCCCAAGGCAATCGCAGGCGATCCACTTGTGGTTCTCTCGCGCGGTAGAGACCAGTGAGACGCAAGCGCGGTGGTCGGCCTTGCTGCCCCGGCCTGTATACCACCGCACCAGCGCAGCCTTCAACTCGCCGCTGATGGCGACCCTGCCGGTCTTTCCTGTGGTGTCCTTACCTACCAGCCACATGCATGATGACGCCTTGACCCTGTCGTTTGTTCACTGTATGTTCATAATCTGCAGGAGCTCATAAATAATGAACAAGGTCTTTGATATCGGCAAGTTCGACCTCGATGTCACGCTGCGCGACGCGGCACTTGATCCCAATTGCCGTCCCACCAAGCGTATGCTCGCCAATGCCTCGATCGGAGTGGAACCGTTCGATGCCTACTACTCGGCGCGCGAGCTTTATGAGACCTTGCAGGGCGTGTTTCAGGGCCTGCCCAATGCCAAGTCTCGGCTGACACAGATCCTGTCCTGCCATTGCGATGACTATCAGCGCTGCCTCTACTATGCGCTGGCAGGGCGCGGGGTTGTCCAGATGCTCGACGATCTCGAATGGCTCTTCGAACTCCTCGGGCCACGATGCCAGATGTCGGGGCACCTTTTGCGCTCGGGCCAGCACCCTGCGCCGATGGTCAACCCTTACGTCTCGTCAGAGCCTGATGGCCCTGTTCCTGCCCGCAATGCCGACTTTACCGAAGGCCCATCGTGGTATCTCGATCCCGGTCTTGGAGGGATGATCGAGGAATAAGCGGCCATCAGGTATTGCGAAGACCAAGCCGGTCGTCGTCATCAACAAGCGTGATGCGCCCGTCCCAGTCCCACAGGACCAGATTGAGCGCGTCCGCGGGGGCACCCCGGGCGTAGCTCGGGACAACGATGCCGGCATAGCCTTGCGCGATCGCGGCCTCCGCCAGATCCTGCGTCGGGACCGGCTTGCCTGAGAGCATCCGATCACGCCACGCCGGGTCGGCGAGCTCAGCCGGTGCGATACCGAAAGGCAGCAATGCAGCTGCATCGCGGCCATCGACCAACGGTCCAATGTCGGCCTGATAAGCGACGAGCGTGGTGGGCTGGAGGGTGCCAACCTGATTGGCCTCGCGCAGCGCGGTCTCAGGGGCGAGGGAAGTATAGAGCGCGATGCGCCCGATGCGATTGAACCGTCCGCCAAACCGGGCCGCCCCCTCCCCTGAGAGGGGTTCGCGGGACCAAACCGGATTGTGGGCGCGGTAGAGCAGCCCGGTAAAATGCATTGGATTAGGCGTGCACGCCGGCGTCGACCGCGTCGATATAGGTCAGCACGTCATCGGCCCGGTTGCTCTGCACCAGCTGCATGGCGGTCTGGCCCGAGAAGCCGGGCAGCGGCTCCGAGCGGTACCAGGCATAAGCCAGCAACGCCGAGCCAAAGCGCGGCTCGACCTTGTTGAGCACCTCGACCATCTGGCGAAGGCGGCGCTGTGTGCGATCGGACGCGATCCGGTCTTTGCGCTGGATCGCGTCTTTGCCGAGGCCCAGCGAGCGTGCGAGTTCGTCGCTGGTGGTCCGCAGCGCGTCAACGATCTTGCGCGGAGCAAACGCGCCGTTGTCAGCGTAGTTTTGAATCGCCATTGCATTTTCCCATGAATTCTGACGCGATATAGCGTCATTTTTTGCGGTAATCAAGGTTTGGTGTGCCAGACCCATCAGGTGTTCCGGTTTTGCCGAAGCAGTTACTCGCTCTTACAGAACCACGACCTGCAGTTCTATCGCACCGGGAAGGCCCTCTTCTGCAGGCATAACGCAGAAGGGCTGGAGCTTGCTGTCCGTCCTCACCACGGCATGGCTCTGCCCGGAATTTGCTGTCATCCGGATGGCGACGCGCTCGGCATTGGCGCGTCCGCACAGGATCGCCCTTCTGGGATCGAGGCTCTGAAGCAGCATGGTCACCTCCCGAGCGTTACGGCGTTGCCGGGAAGATTGTGCGCGGCGCACGCTTGGGGGGAACGACTTCGAACCGGCGCTCCATCAATCTGCTGATGCGGAACCGGTCTCGCCCATCGGGCGTGCTGAGTTCAATCTTCGCGCCGCGCTTTGTCACCCTGAATTCGGCGTGTTCGCTCCCGTCGGTGAACTTCATGGGTTCAGGCAGCCGGATCATGTCGCCATCGGCGATCTTGCGTTCCTTCAGCCGCAGCTGCCGGTAGCACCGGTTGCGCCAGTCGAGGGCATAAGGGTGATTGGTTGGCCCAAGTTCCTCGAGGATACTTCTGGGACACCCAGCCTCCACCGGCCCGGAGTTTTCATCCATGTCCTTGTAGCCGAACAGGAAGCCGTCGGCTGCCTTGGGGTTCCAGCGGACCAGACAGATTACCGCGGAGATGGCGTGGGTCTGGTTGTTTGGTCCATAGCGCTGGACAGCCGCGTAATAGGCCCCGGTTGTGGACACGCTTCTGATGACCCGGCATCCTTCGAAGGTGCCGGTTTCTTCATTTTCGCGCTCCCATGTGAGCTGATTGTCGAGATAGGCCTTGGGAGTGTCGAAGCCCCCCATTCCGGCACGGTGCATGTAAAGCCAGCCCATGCGAGTTCTCCTTCAGATGAGCCCCGGCTGTGCCGGAGGTGCGATCTTCAATTCGCGCGCGATCCGCGCCGTGAGTGCGGGAATGTCTGCAAGGGCGGTGATCGGCGCTTTGCGCATCACCGCGCCAGGCGGTTTCCAGAACGGGTTGCGCCAGGCGAGACCCGGCTCGCCGAACCTTTCCGGGCTGATCCGGACATAGATACCTTCGGCTTCCAGCACATGCTCGCCCGCGAGCTGTTCCTGTGATGTGTAATAGCTGATGCGGTAATTGGCATGCTCGAGCCCGATCCCTGCTGCGATCTGGCGGAGCGCGCGCGTGCCCTCGCGCCGATAGTGGCGCAGCTCTTCGGGACGATAGTCGATCCCGCGCTTGACCAGCGCAATGATCGCCGGTCTGTGCTTGAGCTCGGCAAGGCGTTCGATGCACTGGGACCGCAGCGCCTGGTCGTCTGCCTCACATTCGGTCGGCCTTCCGTCGGCAATACGCTGAAGGTGGCGGGTGAGGAGCAGCACTGCCGGGCAGTTTGCAGCCTGCCGGCCTGCAAGGCGGACATCATCGACGGCCTCGTTCAATGCTCGTAGCGCATTCTCGAAGGTTGTCAGTCCATCAGGCTGGAGTGCGCGGCGGTAACGGTAATCGATGTCGCAGGACATGAGGCTTCCTTTCCATTGCAAGATGCAATGGCCCCATCCCCCTTCCCTCAATGCAGGCTGCCGCGGTGCTCGCTCGGGTTCTCCAGCGGCAACGGCTCGTAGATCATCGGTCGCAGGAGCGTGCTTGGCGCAATCTGTTCGAGGATTCGCGCAACTGCCGAGACCGCAACGCCCGCCTCGGTTGTCTGAATGACAAGCGATCGGCCTTGATCCGGAGCTGTGCCAAGTGACCAACCGGCGTCCCCCTTGCCGAGAAGACCGTCCAGCACCTGGCGTGGATCCCGTTGGGGAAACAGGCCGGCGATATACTCAGCCAGCACACCGCCTATGGGCGCCCTCCCCCGGCCCGCAACATCGCCGGCATAACGGTGAAGCTGGGCGAGGCGAACGACCTCCTCGGGGGCTGGCTCAAGCACAAGCCGGAACTGGCGCCGTTTCATCGACTACCTCCCCCTCATCTTCTGCAGGTTCGCTATGGTAGCCCGAATAGGCCGCAAGATGGTTGAATGCCTGATCGGCCTTCGCGGCCGCGGTGATGATCGCCGTCTTGTCCGCCTTGAGGATCTCCAGCCAGTGCGAGACATAACTGGCATGGCTTTCGTGGAGGTCTGCCGGAAGGCCCAGCTCGTAGCAGATCCGGGCACTCACCTGCTCTGCTACCAGCTCCTCGAAAGCGTATGCCTTGTCGCCGAAACGCTTGCCAAATTCGCGGGCAAGCCGCGAGGCATGGCCCGACCAATGCCCGAGTTCATGCGCTTTCGTGGCCACGAACCCGTCTTCGGTGTTGAAGACATTGGGGTGCGGAAGCTGAATATAGTCAGCGCCCGGCGAGTAGAACGCGCGGTCTCCGCCGAGGCGTATGTCCGCCGGGACGGGTGCGAAGAAGCGCTCGATGGCAGCGGCCTTCTGCGAGGGCGTCGGCGGCGCTTCAGGCACCGGACTCGGATAGAAATGGGGCGGAAGGCCATCGATCTGCGAGGCGTTGAACACGCTGTAGGCGCGCATGAAGCGGATTGTTTTCGACGATTCCTCGCCGGTTGCATGGTCGATCGCAGTCTTCTTCGTGCTGTTGAAGTAGATGCTCGGCTCGGCGGTCTCGCCCTTGCGGACCTGTCCGCCAAGCTCGATGGCCTGGCGCCAGGTCATCCAGTAGCGTGAACCATAACCATAGTGGTCGGCGACCGCCCAAAGATAGAGGCGGTTGATCCCGGTGTAAGGGACGCCTGCTGCGCGCAGCGGTGCTCCGCCCATCCCGGTCTTCTTCCAGGGCCGGCGCCAGGGCAGCGTTCCGGCCTCGATTGTCTTGATAATCAGATTGGTGATTTCCTGCGCGACATCACGCTTGGGTCGTTGGCGCATGGGCCTGCTCCTCAACAAAAAAGAGGCCCGGCTCACTCAGGCGAGTGGCCGGGCCAGGTCATCAGGAGGGGTGATTGACCGCCTCAGGCGGCTACCGCCGCTTCTTCACGGGCGACTTCAGGTTGATGGTCATTGAGGAGCTCGTCGGCCTCGTTGCTCTCTTCACCGTCATCGCTATCGCAGACGTCGGCGACAGGGTCGCTTTCGCCGGTGTCCGGGATGACCGGATCAGCAGGATTGGCAGCAATCGTGAACTTCATGCCTTCAGGCAACCAGGCCAGCGCTGCTTCCTTCACGTCCTGTTCAACGATCGCCTTGCCGGCGAAGATCGTCTCGCAGGTCTTGGCAAGATCAGCCTTCTTCGATGCGGCATAACGCGCCGCAAGATCGCTGCCGCCGACTTCGGTCAGTGCGGCAAGACAGGAGGTCTTGCTCACCCGGTCGAAGAAATTCTCGGCCGTCGGCCGCCACATCGCTGCAACGTCGATGTCGAGCATACTGCCGATGACAGCATGGATCGGATGGTATTCCGAACCATAGCCCTTCTTGGCTTCGAGCGAGATGGCCACCGCATAGGCGAGCCACGCCGCCTTGGCTTCGTCGGCAAGTTCGCGAAAGGCGATGAAGCGCTGGGCTGCACAGTCATGTTCCTGCCATGCCGTGTCGAGCGCGTTTTCGGCCTCGGCGAGAATCCCTTCGGCTGTGGACTGCGAAAGTTCTCCGGTCGAAGGATCGCTGGGTCGTCCGCCCTTGATCGAGGTGCCCCGGCTTTCGTAGCTGCGGCTGTCGGCCAGTGCGAAGATGGCGAAGTCGAGCGCGAGCCCCGCATCGGTGAGGAGGGATGCCGACAGGATATTGCGGCGCTGGACCGAAAGCTCGTCGAACAGGCGGGCGCTGATCGGCTTTTCCGTGCCAGGCGCAACTGCCTCGGGCCTGGAAGGTGCAGCGCTGCCGCGCTTGGTGGAACCTGTCACCGGCTCTTCGGCCGTCGCTGTCACCTTGCCATTCTCATCGGTCTCGAACGACAGGCGCCTTTCGCTGTAGTAATCGGCCTCGAGCACCATTTCGCCGCGGGTGGTGAGAACCAGGAACCGTCCGGCCTCACTGCGCCATTCTTCGGGCAGTTCGCGCACCGGGTTATTGAGGTCACTGCGCTCAGCATCGAGATCCTCATACTCGGCCTCGAGCTGCCCGAAATCGGCCCCATCGCCTGCAGGGCCGCCTTCATTGCCTTCGTCGATGATCTCGCTGATTTCTTCCATCCGGGCATCGATCGCGTCAATTCGGGCACGTGCTTCTTCGGAGAGCGACGCGGGCGGGAGGCGAACCGCATTGACGCCCATTTCGCTGCGCGCCTGCCATGAATTGGTCGACGCCACCGGGCTGATCCACGCAAGGCCCGTTTCAGCAGCAATGCGCTGGGCTTCGGTCTCCATCTTCTCGGCCGCAAGCTTGTGGGCGATCTCGATGTCGATCCAGCGATCATCTGCCGCTTCGCTGAAGAGGTCGCGCTCGATCTTGCCGCCGGCGGCCACATAGGCATCTTCGCCGATCAGCAGCGCGATTGGGTCGTTGCCGCGCATGGAACCGCTCGCCACCATGCGCCGGATGGCATCGGCGCTTGGATTGTAGGCGTACCGCATCTGCTCAAAGACCCGCAACTGCACCTCGTGCTGATCGGTCGCAGCATAAGCCTTGGCGATCTCGAGGGTGACATCGCCCTTGGCGAGTGCTTCGAAAATCGGCTCGGCAAGGTTTGCTAGCCGCAAGCGGCCTTCCACAAAGCGCTGGGTGAGACCAAAGCGTTTGGCGACCGCGGCAACATCGCTGCCCTCCTTGATGAAGTGCTGGAAGGCGCGGCATTCCTCAGCGGGGGACATCCCGACACGCTGGAAGTTCTCGGCAAGCGAGGCCTCGCCAGCTTCCTCTTCGCTGCCCTCAAGCAGCTTGCATTCGATCTCGGTATCGGGGTCCCACGCACCGCGCGCGACGATCATCTCGATGGCCCGCAACCGGCGGCCACCGGCGATCACGGCAAACTTGCCGCGCTTCTTGCTCTTGGTAACCAGCAGGTTCTGCAAAAGGCCGCGCGCTTCGATGTCGGCGGAAAGCTGGATATCGTCTTCTTCGCTGCGCGTTTTGCGCACGTTGGCATCGCTCAGATAGAGCCGGGAAAAGGGAATAAGCATGGTCGTCACTCCTGATGTGCACCCGGCAATCACCCGGGCACACATCCCCTCCCCCTCCCCTCTTCCTGTCGGTTCAAATATGGTGGTGAGGAGATAGCGCACGGAACGGATAGGGCCTGTCACTTGCCCAACTCCCGATTTGGCCTTGTCGCTTTTGTGTTGAGTGCAAATGCCAGTTCGCGCCGTATTTTGCGTTATCGCATGGCAGTCGAGCCTCTGATGGTCGGGACTATGATGCTGAATGGCTCGGCGCCGCCTTGGTCGACCGGGCTATGGCCGCTTGCATCCTGTAAAGAACAAGCCGCAAGTTGCAGATCCGCACACATTCATGTCCGCTATCTGACGGACGCGGATGTCAAGCGATCTTGTCCTGCTCCCGCAGCTCCTGCGCTAAGTCGGCAGGTATCGGCATCGGCGCAAACGCGCTCACATTAGATCGCCCGGTGTTACCCACCGGCAATCGGCCCGTTAGCGAACCGAGCGGGGCCAGAATGATCCGGACCATCTGGCCCAGAACTTCGTTCCAATAGCGCCGTCGGATCGCAAACCCCAGCATGGCGCCATGACTGGCGAGATGTGGGCCAAGATAGGGCTGCGAAACGATATGAACCCGCTCCAGATGGTGCCACGCACGATCATCGTCGCCCGCTTCTACCGCTGACCGGTATGCCGCCATTTCGGCCGCGATCACCCGCCGCGAAGCAAGGCTCTTGGCAAGACCCCGCCAGCGTCGCTGCCTGTGCCAATAGAAGATTTGCGCGAAGGCCCAGATGAACGGGGTTAGGACTCCGGCTGAAACTTCGACTTCGTCGCTGTAACGCGTCCCGCCGTCCTTGTCCGGCGCGACCGTAATCCAATGATCCCACTTCGAGATGAGGGCACTATAGCCATCATCACGCAGTCGCTTGGGCCATTGGGTGCCCTTAGGTTCATGCAGCGAGCTCACGATCCACTGGGTCCCGAAGGGAATTATGCCAAAGAGGCGGAGCTTAACCTGATAGCGCCCGCCGGGCTGAAAGCTCTCGAACGCCGCGTCATCGACCGGGATGAAGCGCACCAGCGGCCAAGCGATATGCTGCAACAGGCCCGCCGTCTGGACCTCTGCCCAGACAGATTCCGGCTTGAGCGCGATACGTGTCGAACGGGAAACCTTCATGCCGCAACGCTCCCCAACTCACGCC
>VYKZ01000091.1_pt1 | contig 36773 bp, 39 predicted proteins | sample 5114421 | NCBI WGS metagenome assembly VYKZ01 (sample SAMN12291788, study PRJNA351875) | freshwater metagenome | isolation source: freshwater lake | place: USA: Michigan, Gull Lake | collected 2013-08-08 | reverse complement strand
TTGGGCAAACAGAAACCGACCCAAACGCCTTGGGAGAGTCCGGCCTCTGGATTCTTAATGGAGACATTGAGAATCTAAGCTGTCTCGTTGAACAAGGAATTTCTAACAGCGATGTGGAAAGAATCCCCCATCACAGCGTAGCTTGACGGTGGGAGTATGTCAAACCAACCATCATCTGGGCAATAATGCAAGAGCAAGAAATTAATAAGGACAAATCCAAGAGTTTTTGGGCTTCTATTCGAGAAAATCTGCAAATTATCACTATAGCTTTAATTTTAGCCCTACTGATTCGCACTTTTGTCGCTGAACCTCGTTTTATCCCCTCTGATTCTATGTTACCCACCTTAGCACAGGGCGATCGCTTAGTGGTGGAAAAACTTTCCTATGATTTCCATCCCCCTCGACGGGGGGATATCGTCGTCTTTGAACCGCCGGCACAATTACAATTACAGGGATACCAAAAGGACCAAGCTTTTATTAAAAGAGTGATTGCCACAGCAGGGGATGTGATTGCTGTCAAGGAGGGCAAAATTTACCTGAATAATCAACCCTTGTCAGAGGATTATATTCTAGAATCCCCTCAATATAATTTAATACCTTTGCTCGTGCCAGAGAATAATTTATTTGTCATGGGAGATAATCGCAATAATAGCAATGACTCCCATATCTGGGGGTTTTTACCGGAAAATAACGTGATTGGTAGGGCGGTTTTTCGCTTTTTTCCTTTTAATCGTTTGGGGATTTTAGGGGGGAATAGCTAACAGGAATTTTTAGCCCTGACGATGTTGAACAATTAAGACGGAACAGGGGGCATGATGGAGAACATAATTACTCACACTACCTAAGAATAACTCTCCTAGACCCGATCGCCCACGCCGACCGATGACAATTAAATCAATATTTTCCTCTCGCGCCACTTTACAGATAGTTTTGGCGGCATGACCGTAAATTTGCCGGTATTCTCCCTTTACACCCATTTCTCCCGCCTGATTAGCTCTTTTTTGCAACATGGCCACCCCTTTCTGCTCGAATTCTTCCCATTGTTGCCGCCAAAAATCGAGAGTGAGATCATTGCCCTGGGCGGGGTAAATATCGGCTAAATTGGGTGGAATCGGTAAAGGGCTATAATCTTCTTCAGGGGAAAGGACGTGCAGTAGTAGGAGGTTAGCTTCGTACTTACTGGCTAAGGATACAGCCTCCTTAAAGACACTCTCCCCCATCTCCGACAAATCTACTGCTATCAAGACTTTTTGATACATTTTTCAGCCTCTGCAACCATGCCTTATTTAACGGAATCCGACGCTATTAGGAATGCGATCGATCACTTTGGCCATTTTCCCATTCTTTGGTTAGATACGGAAGTAGCCGATTACGATAGCAAGACTCCCCGTTTGTCTCTGATTCAAATTCTTGCTGATTCCACGGACTTAACGGGTGAGCGGGTGACAATTTTGGATGTTCTTGATCGACCCGATCTTACTAACTATTTTATCACTAAAATCATGCTGGTTGACCGGATAGAAAAGGTTTTTCACAATGCTAGTTATGATTGTAAATTTTTGGGCGGTAAAAGCAAAGTTAAAAAAATTACCTGTACCCTAGAGTTAGCTAAAAAGGTTCCCTACTATATTGCTCCTTTACCCAATTATCAACTAAAAACCGTGGCCGAATGTCTTTGTCATTTTCCCGCTATTGATAAAAGTGAACAGGGGGGTAATTGGGGCAAAAGACCTTTAACCGCGGCCCAGCTAGAATATGCACAAAAAGACCCTGTATATACGGCCCAAATCCATCATCGTCTTTTGCAGCTTTCCCATTTAATTACTCCCGATCCCGCGGGTGAGAATCTGGAAAGATTAACTAATCGTTATTGGGAAATTTACCAGCAATGGAGGATTTTAGATACAGAGATGGAACATCTCAAGGAACGTTTAAAGTCGGCAATTATCCAGCAAAAGGCTGCGGAGATTAACGGGTTTTCGGTCAGTTACCAAAATCGCACCAGCAAAAAAGTTAAACTGGCCGAATTAGCCAAAGTTGTCTATTTATCGGGTCAGGATAGCCAAATATCTCTCTCCTTAACTAATGATCTTCTCAAAGAATTGGGGGATTTAGCCCAAGGGTTAACCATCGAGGAAACTCGCCAAAAAATCAGTCAATTGACCATCAAACAAAGTGAAGCTGACTTGACATGATTATAGCAGAATCCAGCAGATAGGAGATAGGAGTCAATACCAAATTAGGTTATACTTGATATTTATGAAAAAGGCTGTAATAGCTAGAAAAAATTGCTTGCGGGGATAATCTAAATGACTGTAAAGATCGCTTATCTGGGGCCAGTGGGAACCTATTCAGAAACAGCCGCTTTAGCCTATGCTAATAGTTTACCACCCCAGCCTCGTCAATTAATACCCTATCCTAGCATTGCCTTGGCCCTGCGAGCGGTTGTCCAAAATCAGGCCGATTTAGCAGTCGTCCCGGTGGAAAATTCCACCGAAGGAAGTGTGGTAATGACTCTTGATGCTTTATGGCAATTACCAGGGTTACAGATTCAACAAGAATTAGTTTTACCGATTTCCCATGCACTTCTATCTCCTAGACAATCGCTAACAGAAATTAAAACCGTTTATTCCCATCCCCAAGCTTTAGCCCAATGTCAAAAATGGCTAGAAAATAATTTACCTACCGTGCCAATTATTCCCACCAATTCTACCACAGAAGCGATTCAAATTCTCGATCGAGAGGCTAATTCGGCCGCTATTGCTTCTCCCCGGGCGGCAAAACTCTATAATGTACCAATACTAATACAACCAATTAATGATTATCCCGATAATTGTACCCGTTTTTGGGTAATGGCTTTAACTTCCCATCGCCAAGGTGAGCGGATGTCCCTCGCTTTTCAGGTTTTAGATCAACCCGGCGCTTTAGTCAAACCTTTAGAAGTTTTTGCCAAACGTCAGCTTAATTTATCTCGGATCGAATCGCGACCAACTAAAATATCTTTAGGGGAATACATATTTTTTATTGATCTAGAAATTAATCCAGATCAACAGCATTTAATCGCGGCAACTTTAGAAGAATTAACCAATTATACCGATGCGATCAAGGTTTTTGGTGCTTATCAGGTGGTTAATTTGCCTGTAGAAAGTTTAGAGGAATTATAAACTAAATTCCTCATAAATTACAGAAATTAAATAGAGATATTTTAGCTTTTAAGACAAGGGAAGAATCGGCAAAGATGAGTTTTCCTCTGGGGTAGAATCAAGCTTTCTTTCCCCCACTAGAGGAAGAATAATTTCCACAGTTGTTCCTAAACCTTGACCTTGACTAGAGATAGTAATATCTCCCTCCATCATTTTCATCAAATTCTTAGAAATAGCTAATCCCAAACCCGTACCGCTAAATTTTCTGGTTGTGGAACCATCAATCATCACAAAAGGACGGAATAATTTTGATTGTTGCTGGGGGTCTATACCGATTCCTGTATCGATTATAGTAATAATAGCCTGTGGATGTTCTAGGTGAGTTATCAAAGAAATTGTGCCTGTATCAGTAAATTTAATTGAGTTAGAAATAACATTCAAAATTACCTGTTTTAATTTGGTGGTATCAGCATAGACTATAGGAATTTCTGGACAGAAAAGTAAATTTAATTTTAAGCACTTACGTTGCAGCGATGCTGTTTGTAAATTAATAACTTCATTGATAATTTGGTGTAAATCTACTGGTTCAGGATTAACAGAAAGTTTGCCCGCTTCTATTTTAGCAATACTGAGAATATCATCAATAATTTCCAAAAGATGTACAGCTGCATTATCCGCTTGTTGCAGATATTCTTTTTCCTCCTGCTCACTATTACAAAATCCATCCATAACGCAACGAATTGAGCCAATAATACCATTGAGAGGGGTGCGTAATTCGTGGGAAGTATTCGCCAAAAATTGGTTTTTTAATTGATTAGCATTTTCCGCTTCTTGCCAACTCTTAACTATTTCCTCTCCCCAAAGGCGTAAACGTTCGAGCATTTCCTCTAAGGCCGAGGCTAACTGATTAATTTCTCGAATATTAAAGTTCTGTGCTGTAATATTTTGTGAAGGAATTTTCTGAACATTTAAGGCATAATCTCGCAGTTTTTCTAAAGGTCTAGCTAAATCCCTGGCAATCAGTACAATAGCTACTAAATAAGCTAATAATAAACCAGAAATCAGATAAAAAATTGCCTCCCAAATTTGTTGTAGAGGAGCCAGAGCTTGGGAGAGGGTACTAATGGCTAAAACTATCCATTTTTGGGATGATTCTCCCGTAACTGGACTGGGGAGGGAACTATAACCTGCGACTAATTCTTTGCCATATTTCTCGAAAGAAAATAAATGGAGAAATCTCTGTTGACCTCTAACAGCATTAATGATGATTAGATTGAGGCGTTCAGCATCAGCTTCTTGACTGATATGGCTACCAATGCGATCAAAATAGGGATGAGCGAGAATAATGCCATTTTCAGAAATAACCACGGGATAACCCGATAAAGAACCGGGTAAAACCTTCTCACGGTAAAGTAGAGAAGTTTGCAGAATCAGACCAGATTGTAATTGTCCTTGATTATCGTAGATGGGAACGGCAAAAACTAATTCTAATTGACGATTATTATTGGGAGATTTTGTTAAAAGTTGTCGAGGGAAACTTCTCACTAAAACATTCTCGATATTCCCAGCAGAGCTAGTCCGTTTTTCTGTCCATCTTTCCAGGGGCAAAACTTTGATAATTTCTGGTTCACAGGCTCGATTTAATAAAGGTTTCTTGGTCTTAATATCAATTAATTCCACACAGTTAATTTGATTAGGAAGCCGCGCCGTGAATTGTTGTAAAAAAGCTTCTTTTTCGGCTAAGGTTCCCTGTTTTAAAACCAGACTTTCCCCCGCAGTGATAAGATTAGCCTGCAAAAATTGAATTGATTGCTCAATATTGTCTGCTTTTCTGATGGCACTTTCGGTGAGATTTTGACGGGCCGTTTCCAAAAAAGCCGATCGCGCCTTACGATAGGTAATATAAACTCCCATTAGTAGTACAGGTACACTGACTAGGAGTAAGCGAGAGAGCAGAATACGACGAAAGGAGGATTGACCGATAGACATGGGCAGAAATCGGTTTGATTCTTGCTATCAAACTCCAGACTATACTAGCCTATTCACCAATCAGACCGGGTGATATCCCTCATCATTTGCCATGAATCGTCCTCACACCACCGTTATTTTAGCCATGAGTGCCGATGGTAAAATTGCCGACGCCTACCAGTCAGCGGCCAGATTTGCTTCGGCTACCGATAAAATGCGTCTAGAACAACATTTATCGCGCATGGATGCCGCTTTATTCGGTGCTAACACCCTGCGCGCTTATCACACCAGTCTTCCTATTCGTCATCCCGATTTTCTCGCATACCGTCAACAACGGGGATTATCTCCGCAGCCGATACAGATCGTTTGTTCTCATTCAGGTCAGCTTGACCCCCGGATGAAATTTTTTCAGCAGCCTTTCCCTCGCTGGTTAATCACGGCAGCGGAAAAAGTGGCGGCATGGGAAAATCGGGGTTTATTTGAGCTTGTCTTAGTCTGCGGTGATTGGAAGGCTATTTTTAGTCAATTTACGGTTTTAGGTCTTAAAAAGCTGGCGATTCTGGGAGGAGGTGAATTAATTGCCTCTCTTTTAGCTGAAGATTTAATCGATGAAATCCATCTAACTATTTGTCCGTTGCTGTTAGGAGGCAATAAAGCGGCAACTCCCCTGGGAGGAACCGGATTTATGGCTGATTCTGCCAGAAAATTACGACTTTTGAGCGTGGAAACCGTGGAAGAAGAAATTTTTTTACATTATTCCCTTGAACGGCAGTCCCATAAATCTCAAAACTAGATTACCTTAAATAAAAAGGTTGACTTATCTTGTCCCATGGTAGAACAGCTTAAACCCCAATATTCTGTCGTTTGGATTGATAAAATGAGTGAGATTCCCCAACAAAAATGGGATGCTCTCGCTCAACCCCTAACTACTCCCTTTCTAGAGTGGGAATGGTTACATAATATCGAAACTTCTGGCAGCGCCACGGGACGCGCGGGGTGGCAACCTGCTCATCTAACAGTTTGGCGCGGTACTGAGTTAATTGCCGCCGCTCCTTTGTATATTAAAAGTCATAGTTACGGTGAATTTGTCTTTGACCATCAATGGGCCGATCTTTCCCATCGTTTGGGGATTAGATACTATCCGAAACTGTTAGGAATGACTCCTTTTACTCCTGCGGTGGGTTATCGTTTTTTAATTGCTCCGGGGGAAAATGAACTGGAGATTACTGCTTTAATGATAGCGGCGATCGATCATTTTTGTGACCAAAATCATCTGTCGGGTTGTCATTTTCTTTTTGTTGATCCCCAATGGCGAATTTTAATGGAAAATTTTGGCTTTACTCCCTGGTTACATCATAGTTATATTTGGAATAACAAAGGTTTTCAAAGTTTTGAAGATTATCTGACAGTTTTTAATGCTAATCAACGCCGCAATATTAAACGGGAACGGAAAGCAGTGACTAATGCGGGGTTAATTATTAAAACTCTGGCTGCTGAAGAAATTCCCCATCATTTATTCCCGTTAATTTATCGGTTTTATAGCAGTACCTGTGATAAATTTTACTGGGGAAGTAAATACCTGACACAGAAATTTTTTGAACAATTATATCCGAATTATCGTCAGCGAGTGGTTTTGATTACTGCCTACCAAAATGAAAAGGATACTAAACCGGTGGGTTTATCTTTTTGTATTCGCAAAGATACTAATCTTTATGGTCGTTACTGGGGCAGTTTTCAAGAGTACGACTGTTTACATTTTGAAGCTTGTTACTATCAACCGATCGATTGGGCAATTAGTCAAGGTATTACCATGTTTGACCCCGGTGCGGGAGGACAACATAAAAAAAGACGGGGTTTTCCCGCTACTGCTAATCACAGTTTACACCGTTTTTATCATGGCAAAATGACTCAAATTCTCCGCAATTATATCCAGGAAATCAATCAAATGGAACAGGAAGAAATTGAGGCAATTAATCAAGATTTACCCTTTTCTAAGAGAGAAATTGAGTTGAACGAGTAATTTAGATAGGGTTTGTCCTTATTAGTGCAATCAACTATGAATACGAGGTTCCGGGTGCAGATTGGCTAAAATCTCACTTTCGATCGCCGCTAGGGTTTCTAAGCGTTGCTCGATCACTGTACGTTCAAAATAATCCGCTGCTAATAGCCAATAAATACCATAATGACGCGCTTCGGAAGCCATGAGACTGCGATAAAATTTGCCTAAATCGGGATCAGGACAATATTCTCCCAATAAACCCAATCTTTCGTGGGAACGCGCCTCGATTAAAGCTGATATTAACAGAGAATCCAAAAGGCGATCGGGTTCTTGGTGACGAATCTGCGCCTTTAATTTAGCACCATAAGGGGGAGAATTCAAGGGAGCAAGGGGAATTCCCCATTTATCTAACCATTGATTTACCTGTTCAAAATGTTCTAATTCCTCTTGGGCGATCGCTGTTAATTTCCGCACGAGGGAAGCGTAGGAAGGATAACGAAACATGAGATTTAAGGCCACTCCTGCCGCTTTTCGCTCACAATGGGAATGATCGAGCAGAATAATCCCTAAATTATTAATTGCCTGTTCTATCCAATCCTCAGAGGTGGCACTGACTAATAAATTAATCTTTCCCATCGTCGCTGATTCCAATTTGCTGCATCTTTCACCCTAACCCAAAAAGTCGAACATTTGCCAAAAAAAGCAGACTTTGCCATTCTAAAAGTACAGGAATCGGGATGTTAAGATGACGGGGAGCCTCTAGGGGGAGGGAAAGTTCGATCGCTTCAGTAACGGGTAGCTGCGGTAAGATATCCTGCATCTCGTATTGACCGACGTTAGCTGCTGGTGATTTTTCGGCAAAAGCATCCTTAGCCGCTAAAATTTCGCCTTTAGCTGTCGTTATCGTCAATCTTTCTCCATGGAGAAACTCAATCCCTTCAGGAAATCCCACCAAGCGCAAACTAATTTCTAGGGTTTCCCCATCCTTAATTCGTTTGAACAACACCACCTGCCAAGCACTACCTGTATCATCGCGCAAACTATGACGGGATTGATACAACAGCTGCCCCGGCCCTTCTAGCTGTTGTCGAGTTAGAGCTAGTGCAGACAAGGAAAAATCAATCTCAAAGCTGATAAACAGCAAAAAACTCACGAGAACACAAAATAATAATAGAAATCGTTTCATAACTTTATTGACATAACAGATAAAATATGATAGCAACTTTGTCCCTTTAGCCAAGCTAATGCAATTGTATCGCCATATAGTTATACTAACATACTGTTTAAAAGGGATAGGAGAGTGGGCAGCGCCAGAGCTAGGTCAGGGAAGTTTGAGCATTTGTACTAAAATTTCCAATATGCAGTTTAAATGCAGTACAGCTGATCAAAAACTAAGGACACGGCTTCTGTGATAGCCTAGATGATCGGTGAAGCATAAACACGGCCAATCAATCAGATGGATTTTTTACTGGAAGTCGGTACAGAAGAACTACCCGCAGATTTTGTCGATAGCGCAATCGCACAATTGCAGGAAAGAGTTAGCAAGAGTTTAGAGACGGAATCTCTAGATGCGACTGCTATTCAAGTTTACGCAACCCCGCGCCGTTTGGCCGTGTTAATCACAGGATTACCGACGGATCAAGAAGCTCGCAGCGAGGAGATAAAAGGACCGCCAGTTAGTGCCGCCTACAAAAATGGCAAAATTACCCCCGCTGGTGAGGGTTTTGCTCGAAAACAGGGAGTTAGCACCGCTGCTTTCTCCATTCGTGCCACAGACAAAGGAGAATTTGTCTATATTGAAAAAACGATTCCAGGTCGTCAAACAGCCGAGATTTTAACTGAATTAATTCCCCAATGGATTACCCGTTTGGAAGGAAGACGTTTTATGCGTTGGGGAGATGGAGACTTAAGATTTCCCCGGCCAATTCGTTGGTTATTAACTTTAGTTGATGGGGAAGTTTTACCCCTAGAATTAATTAATGGCTCTACCACTTTAACCAGCGATCGATTAACTTTTGGTCATCGCATTCTACACCCACAATCCTTAGCCATTAGTCATCCCCAAGCATATTTAACCAGTTTGCGCTCGATTTTTGTGGAAGCGGATCCGCAAGTGCGTCAACAGATAATTACCGCTCAGATTACCACCCTGGCCAAAAAACTCAAGGGAGTGGCAGAAATTCCCGCAGATTTATTAGCAGAAGTGACTAACTTAGTCGAATATCCCACGGCAATTGTCGGCAAATTTGACGATGAATTTCTGGAATTACCCTCAGAAGTAATTATTACCGTGATGGTGACACATCAGCGTTATTTCCCGGTCAAAACTCCCCAGGGTTTGTCCCCCTATTTTATTACTATTTCCAATGGCGATCCCCAGAAATCTGAGATTATCTCCGCAGGAAATGAAAGGGTTATCCGCGCGCGGTTAGCGGATGCCAGATTTTTCTATACTGCCGATTGTGATGAACCCTTAGATAGTTTCCTTCCCCAACTGGAAACCGTCACTTTCCAAGAAGAATTGGGAACCATGCGCGATAAAGTCGATCGGATTATGGAAATTGCCCAGATGATCGTCGAACAGTTAAATCTCGATGAACAAAGTCGCAGTGATATAGAGTCCACTGCCATGCTTTGTAAAGCGGATTTAGTTACCCAAATGGTTTACGAATTCCCCGAATTACAGGGAGTAATGGCCGAAAAATATGCTTTAATTAGCGGTGAATCAGCTGTAGTTGCTCGGGGCATTTTTGAACATTATCTGCCTCGCAATGCTGGGGATATACTCCCGGAAACAATCACCGGTCAAGTGGTGGGAATTGCCGATCGCTTAGATACTTTAGTCGGTATTTTTGGACTGGGAATGCTGCCCACTGGTTCCTCTGATCCCTTCGCTCTCCGTCGGGCTGCCAATGCAATAATTAGTATTATCTGGTCAGCCGATTTTAATATCAATCTTTTGGCATTAATTGAGCAAATAGCTCAGGATTTTGTCACCAGTCATCCCGATAAACCCAACCCAGTCAATCTGATTAAAGATTTCTTTTTACAACGTCTGCAAACTCTCTTAATTGATGATTTGAGGATAGATTACGATCTCGTTAATGCAGTTTTAGGGGAAAACGATCCAGAGTATAAGTCTCGCGCTTTGGAAAATTTATTAGATACCCGTGAACGCGCTCGCTTTTTATCCCAAATTCGTCAGGATGGTCAGTTAGCCAACATCTATGAAACCGTCAATCGCTCGACCCGTTTGGCACAAAAAGGAGATTTAGATACAACTACCCTAGAAACCAAGGCAATCATCGATACGGAGTTATTTGAACAATCCTCCGAACCAGCATTTTATGACGCTTTAATTGCCCTAATTCCCGAAACTATCAGCGCAAGAGAGCAAAGAGATTATCAGCGTCTTGTCACTGCTTTAACAGCAATTTCTCCCCTGGTGGCTGACTTTTTTGATGGCGAAAATAGTGTGTTAGTCATGGCAGAAAAAGAATCTGTCCGTCGCAATCGTTTAAATCTGTTGGGTTTACTGCGAAATCACGCGCGAGTCCTAGCAGATTTTGGGGCAATTGTCAAGGGATAATTCAGTTATCAGTTATCAGTTATCAGTTATCAGATTTGAGTTTTTAGTGGACAGTGGTAATCAGTGAGCAGTTGTCAATAGACTACCTTTATTGATTCTCCCCATCACCCCATCACCCCATTTCCCCATCACCCCACACCCCACACCCCACACCCCACACCCCACACCCCATCACCCCACACCTCCACTGATTACTGCTCACTGATTACTGAAATGGCCGATTCTGAACTACAGCAACAAGTCCAAAGATTACATCGACTGACGGTATGGGGTCGTTGGTTATTCGTGTTGGGTTGTTGGTTAGTGATTGGTTCGGCGAGTTTATGGGTTTTATGGGATGATATAGCTTTAATGCGGCAATATTTTACTTGGACAGCCGTGAGATATGCTTTAGCTTTCAATTACTGGCCTTCTATCGGTCTAGCCTTTTGTTTTGCCATTACAGGAGCAGTGTTAGTCTGGCAAAGTCGCAATATTATTTTAGGACTTTCCCCCAGAGAAAAACTGCGCTTAGAGCAACAGGTGCAGAAAATTCGGGCCAAAGGGTCGCGTCATCCCCTCTGGCGCTGGATACTAAAAAGCAGGGAAAAAGACTTACAATGATAAAGCTTTGCTGAAAGCTGACGGCTAGAACCCCCACTAGATATAATTCTTTACTCAAAAACTATTGACTTTTGAATCAACTTATGACCGTGACTCCCCAAGCTCCTCCGAAAACTCGCCGCGTGGTTTTTCCCTTCACCGCTATTGTCGGCCAGGAAGAAATGAAATTATCCCTAATGCTCAACGTCATCGACCCCAAAATTGGCGGGGTGATGATTATGGGGGATCGAGGTACGGGAAAATCCACCACAATTAGGGCTTTAGCTGACCTTTTACCGGAAATTGACGTAGTTGCTAACGATCCCTTTAATTCTGACCCCAATGATCCCGATTTAATGAGCGATGAGGTGCGGCAAAGGGTGGACGAGGCCATCCCGTTGGCCATTGCCAAGAAAAAAGTCACTATGGTAGATTTGCCCCTCGGTGCGACGGAGGATCGGGTCTGTGGCACAATTGACATCGAAAAGGCCCTGTCAGAAGGGGTAAAAGCTTTTGAACCGGGTTTGCTGGCCAAAGCTAACCGCGGCATTCTCTATGTGGATGAAGTTAATTTACTTGACGATCACCTCGTCGATGTGCTATTGGATTCGGCCGCTAGTGGTTGGAATACGGTGGAACGGGAAGGAATTTCCATCCGTCACCCGGCCCGGTTTGTTTTGGTGGGATCGGGCAATCCAGAAGAGGGAGAATTGCGCCCACAACTGCTCGATCGCTTCGGAATGCACGCCGAGATTCACACCGTCAAAGAACCACCTCTACGGGTCAAAATCGTGGAACAGCGTGCGGAATTTGATGGCAATCCGATCTCGTTTTTAGAGAAATACAACTTAGAACAGGAACAACTACAAAGAAAGCTAGTGGAGGCCCAAAATCTTTTGCCTTCTGTGGAGCTTGATTATGATCTGCGGGTGAAAATTTCCGAGGTTTGTTCCGAGTTGGACGTGGATGGATTGCGCGGCGATATCGTTACCAATCGCGCCGCTAAAGCTCTGGCCGCTTTGGAAGGACGGACAACTGTGACGGTAGATGATATCCGTCGGGTAATTGTTCTCTGTTTACGTCACCGTTTGCGGAAAGATCCGCTAGAATCGATCGATTCTGGTTATAAAGTCTTGAAAGCTTTTAATCGCGTCTTTGGATTAGAGGAAAATTCCTAAACCCCACTTTACCCTCTCCCCCAAGAGAGGGTTTTTTACTTGATTTAGAGATGAAGGCCAAAAAGGGCTAGATGTGGCCAAATAAGCTAAAATTCTATCGACCGCTGTTATCCTCTGGGGGAATGTCGATGTGGGTTGAAAGTATAAAACTCGAAAACATTAAATGCTTCCAGAATCAAGAGATTAAATTTATTCGTAATCCTAATAATCAACGTCGTTGGCGAGCTAAACCTTACCATTGGATCACTTTATTAGGAGAAAATGGAGTAGGAAAAAGCACGATTCTACAGGCTTTAGCTTTGCTGCTCGCGGGACCGGAAGCAGCCAAAGAATTATTACCACGTCCGACCGGTTGGATATGTAATCCTAAAACACCGGGTAAATTAACCGCAGTGCTTCATCAAGAAGAGGGGGATACGGGAAAATTTGGCAATCGACAAAGTTTTTCTTATTCCTATTTTGTTACAGGCACGGAAAGGTTAGAGGTGGGAGGAAGTAAGGACAAACAAACTTATACAGAGCCAGCATTAATCGAAGAAAATACTAAAATTTTAAGTTGGTTGCGAGCCAATGCTTTTGCCTCCGATAATCATGGTTGGTTTGCCGTCGGTTATGGAGCTTTCCGTCGTTTGACAAGAGTGAGTCAAGTGATCATTCCTAGTCTTGAACCCCCGAAACGCTCTAGCAACTTTTTCAGCCAATTTAATGAGGATACATCTTTAAGTTCTTTTGAGAGATGGATGGTGTATTTAGATTATCGAATAGCCAAAAATGCCACGGATATTCAGGCCAAACAAATGAAAAAAATCGGCGAAGAAGCAATTACTAAACTGTTACCCGGTAATGTAGAAATTGCTGAAGTAACTGCCGATGGCTTGATTCAGTTTCTAGTTAACGGTCAAAAAGTTCCAACCATTAGTTTATCCGATGGTTTTCGGAGTATGATTGCTTTAGCCGGGGATTTAATTTGGCGATTATTACAATCCTTCCCCGATCTAGATAACCCCACAGAAGCTTCTGGAGTTGTCTTAATCGATGAGTTAGATATTCATTTACATCCCTCTTGGCAAAGAGAAATCGCTGGATGGTTACAGAAAGTTTTTCCCAAGCTTCAATTCTTTGTTGCTACCCATAGTCCTTTAATCGCTGCCGGTGCAGGGCCAAATTCTTTAACCCTAAGAATCGATCTGGTAGAGGGTGAATTAGAGATTGTAGAAATTCCTTATTTAGAATTAGCGGCTAATGTTGATCGTACTTTAACAAGTTCTGCTTTTGGTTTGAAATCAACCTATCCCACTGATACAGAAAATAAAATTAAGCGTTACCACCAACTAAATCGTAAAAATAAAAATCTGGCAGCAGAAGAAAAGCAAGAATATGAACAACTGTCATTATTTGTTCAAGAAGTTAAACCCTTTAGCGAAATTAGTCAACCTAATAGTTTAGAATCCCGAATTGATGCCTTACTAGAGGAGCGTTTATCTTGATTCCTGTCACGAGAATATCAGAGCCACCCGTATTAGCTAAAAATGCCGCTCGTTGGCTAGAGGCTTTAGAATTAATACAATCAAACAACAAGGCAACTAAAGCTCAAATTAACCAAGCACAAAATAAATATGGTAAATGTGCTTACTTTGAAAGTAAGATTACAGTGGTAACTTACGGAGCGATCGAACATTTTTATCCAAAAAGCCAGTATCCTGATCTGACTTTTACTTGGAAAAATTTACTTCTTTCTTGTGATAAATGTAATGATGCCAATCACAAAGGCACAAATTTTCCTCTAGATGATATCACGGGAAATCCTCTATTAATAGATCCCACGGATGGAGTAACCGATCCGAATACACATCTGGAATTTATTTGGGATGAAATCGCAAAATTAGCCAGTGTTTATGGTCGAGATCAACGTGGTACAATTGTTAAAGATATTTTTGATCTCAATGGTCTGCGTGGACGAAAAGAATTAATCAACCATCGTAGTCAATATATTAAAAAGTTGTTAGCATTATTACGTTTAGCAAAACAAGGAGACTCGGATGCTTTATCTTTACTGCAAGAAGCTTGTCAACTGGGAGCGGAATATTATGCTTTTGCTAGTATTTATATCCTGCCTCATTTGCCTCCCTAAAATTAAGGGTAATTATTATCTACAGTCTAAAAAACAAAATTTCTCGCTTATTATTCTCACCCTACTTGATATTTATGTCTCGTCCTGTTGTTTATTTTGCCGTTACTAATCATGGTTTTGGCCATGCTGTCCGCACTGCTTCGGTAGTAGCTAATATTATTGAACTTAATCCCGAAATTTTGCCGATATTAGTCACCACTGCTCCGCGCTGGTTATTAGATTCCTACATATCAGGAGAATATATTCAAAGACATCGGGGGTTTGATGTGGGGGTAATCCAATCGGATAGTTTAACGATGGATAAATTAGCTACTAAAGAAAAATTAGAACAAATAATTGCTCAATCAAGGGCAATTATTGCCAGTGAAGTTAATTTTATTAAAACTAATCGTGTCGGTTTAGTTGTGGCCGATTTACCGCCTTTAGCGGCACTAATTGCCAAAAGTGCGGGGCTTCCTTGTTGGATGATTGGTAACTTTGGCTGGGATTTTATCTATCGTGATTGGGGTGAAGAATTCGCCAGTATTAGTGATTGGATTAGTCGTTGTTATAATCAATGTGATCGCTTATTTAAACTGCCTTTAGCAGAAGCAATGACAGCATTTCCTCACGTTAGCGAGGCAGGTTTAACCGGAGGTACCCCCCGCTACAGTGAAGAACAATTGCGACAGGAATTTAAGCTAAATGCCCCTAAAGAAAAAACTATTTTATTGAGTTTTGGTGGGTTAGGATTAGAAGCAATTCCCTATGATAACCTCGCCAGTTTTCCCGATTGGCAATTTATCACTTTTGAAAAAAACGCACCCGAATTGCCCAATTTAGTCCGCTTACAGGATAAACCGGATCGGAGCTATCGTCCCGTGGATTTTATGCCCCTGTGCGATCGAATTATTTCCAAACCGGGATATAGTACCTTTGCCGAGGCTTTAAAATTAGAGGTTCCGATTGTTTCCCTCACTCGAGAAGGTTTCGCCGAATCAGCGATTTTATTGGCTGGAATCCAAGATTATAGTGATCATCAAATTATTAGCAGTGAAGAATTTTTTCAAGGTAATTGGGACTTTTTACGGCAAGCCCCCCAACCGCCACGATTAAAGGTTAAACCGCCTAAAGATGGTGCAGAATCGATAGCGAGAGCTATTGTAGAATACTTTGAGGGGTAATAGTAATGATTAACTTAGCTAATTTAACTTCTGATTATTAGCGGTGAATTGAGTTATCGGTCAGCAGACCCTAGTTTATTTAACAAAGTCCTAGAAACCAGCCAAATTACCGCGCTATTTTTTGACACCTACGTTCAGGATAATCAGGGCAGTATCAGCCTCGAAATCGTCAAAAATACGGATAACCAGGGGAAAGTTGACGGCGAACCTGAGCATAGAACTAGGGAGACAGAAACAAGATCGGGCAGAAAGCCGATACTTGTTACAATAGTTTACAAATCACCCTGCCCCGTCACCGAACTATGTCCGAACAGATGATCTCCCCAGAGACGCAAAACCCAGAAGCGATTACCGTTGAAGTGCAGCCCATCCATATTCCCGAAGAGCATCGGGAAGATATCGGCCCCATGGATGACAACGTAGCCGAGAGTTGGCGCTACAATCCCCAAGTGATTAACGACTATTACCGTGGGCGACCTCTAGACGTTGTGGGGAGATTAATCGAAATTGCCCTACCGGTTTTATCTTTTGTCATCGGTATCTGGTGGGATAAACTGCGGGGAAAATCGCCAAAAAATGAAATTAGACGGGCCGTACAATTGCGGGAAATGTTGACCAAATTGGGACCGACCTATATTAAAATCGGTCAAGCTCTCTCTACCAGGCCTGATTTAGTACCGCCTTTATATTTAGAAGAATTAACCACTCTCCAGGATCAAATACCCTCTTTTCCTAACGAAATTGCCTATCGTTTTATCGAGGAAGAATTAGGTTATTCTCCCCGGGAAATTTACGCAGAATTATCCCCCAATCCCATAGCGGCAGCTTCCCTAGGACAAGTTTACAAAGGTAAATTAAAAACCGGAGAGAGAGTCGCCGTTAAAGTACAGCGTCCCGATTTGATTCGCTGTATAACTTTAGATGTGTATATCATGCGTAGTTTGGCGACTTGGGTGAAAGGTAATATTAAAAGACTTCGCTCCGATTTAGTGGCAATTACCGACGAATTAGCCGCTCGTATTTTTGAAGAAATTAATTATCTTCACGAAGGACAAAACGCCGAAAAATTCGCTCAACTTTATGGTCATATTGCCGAAATTTACATCCCCAAAATCTACTGGAAATATACCGGGAGACGGGTTTTAACCATGGAGTGGGTGGACGGCACAAAATTAACTAATATCAAAGAAATTCAAGCTCAGGGTATTGATGCCACCCACTTAGTTAATGTGGGGGTGCAGTGTTCTTTGCGTCAATTACTTGAACACGGATTTTTCCATGCGGATCCCCATCCGGGTAATTTATTAGCGACTCCCGACGGTAAATTAGCTTATCTTGATTTCGGCATGATGAGCAATATTGAACCCTATCAACGCTACGGTTTAATCGAAGCGGTGGTGCATTTAGTCAACCGGGATTTTGAGTCTTTGGCCAAGGATTACGTTAAGTTAGACTTCCTGTCACCAACTACCAATTTAGAGCCAATTGTTCCCGCTTTTTCGGAAGTTTTTGGTAATGCTTTAGGGGCGAGTGTGGCAGAATTAAACTTTAAAAGTATCACCGATAAAATGTCGGCGATGATGTATGAGTTTCCCTTTCGAGTTCCTGCCTATTATGCCCTGATTATTCGCTCAATGGTGACTTTAGAGGGAATAGCGATTGGCATTGATCCTAATTTTAAGGTACTTAGCAAAGCCTATCCTTATATTGCTAAACGTCTGCTCACCGATCCTTCCACGGAGTTGCGAGATTCCCTGCGGGATTTATTGTTTAAAGACGGTACTTTTCGCTGGAATCGTTTAGAAAATCTCTTGCGTAATGCTAAAGATTCTAATGATTTTAACTTCGAGAAAGTCACCGATCAAGCGCTAGATTTTCTCCTTTCAGACAGGGGTATATTTATCCGCGAAAAATTAGTGAATGAGTTAGTAAATGCTCTCGATAACTTCGGCCGTCGAACTTGGTTTAATCTCACGGTTAATTTCCGGGAACAGGTGGGTTTAGCGGTGCAAGAAACTCCCCCAGAATTATTAGGTGATGCTAAGACTTTTGAGCATCTTCGCAACGTCTTTAGTATTTTACAGGAAACGAAAGGATTCGATGCCATGGCTATGGTGCCAGTGATGACTAAACTAATCGCTAAACCCGAAACCCAACAGATGGGACAAAAAATTGCTGAAGGTTTGCTACAAAAATCCCTAGCGCGTTTAATTCGTTACTTAGTTCTCGAATTCGATACACCAAATCATCAGCAAAATGGAGAATTATCGAAAGCTTTACCCGCTGCCGATTAACCTCTGTTCAGCTTAGTTCCAGCGAAAGGCCGTGAAATTTATTTCACGGCTCTGAGCAAAACGCTAAACTGTTTTTAAAGTTTTTTTATCGGGGTTTAAAGGTGACTTGTAAACCGTCGCGAGGATGGGGAGTGGGGATAGCGGTGAGGGTGAGATCTTGATTGGGGAGTAATTGCCAATCGTATTTTTCTACTAAACGGACGGCTAAAATTTTCATCTCTAAACGAGCGAATTCTTTGCCAATACATTCGCGTAATCCCGCACCAAAAGGGATATATCCGTAGGGTTTTTCCTCGGCTAAAAAGCGATCGGGATCGAAGGTTTCAGGATGAGAATAAATATTATTATCTTTATGAGTATTGGTGATTTGATACTGCACCACCCATCCTTTCGGCAAATGATAACCGTTAAATTGACAGTCTTCTACTACCCGACGGAATCCTCCTCCCACGGGGGGAGTAAAACGTAAAACTTCCTTTAAAACGCGATCTAAATAGGTCATCTGTTTGAGGGTATCGACGCTTAAAGGAGTCGATAGGTCAAAATTAGTTATTTCCTCAAGGACAAGCTGAAAAATATCGGGATGCAGTGCCATTTGTAGGCAGAAAGTGGCGATAGCAGAGGTTAAAGTTTCATGACCGGCAAAGAGTAATAATAGCACTTGATCCTTTAATTCCGCTAAGGATAAACTTTGACCGTTTTCGTCCTTAGCTTGTAAAAGAATACCAAGAGCATCTTGGCCTGGGTCATCATTTTTTTGTCTTTCTAAAATGATAGTTTTGATCGCTTGCAGTAATTCTTCTCGACAGCGTAATGCTTGGCCGAAAGCTGTCCAGGGAAGGGGAAGGGGAAGGCTAAATAATCCCGCACACCAAGTATCAAAAGCTTCTCCTAATTTGGTAGCAGAACCCTGGTCAAGACCGACAAATAATTTACAGGCGATATCGAGAGTATAGTTTCTTAATTCAGGATACCATGACAGGGTTTTTGCAGTTTGCCAACGCTCTAAATAGTGAGCGGTAATTGTTTCTACCGTAGGGATATAACTTGCTAGGGACCGGGGTTGAAAAGCTTGATAGATTAAGCGACGACGGGAAGCGTGGACATCTCCTGTATGCACCGCTAAAGATGCGCTGCCTAGGAGAGTTTTGGTACTTTTGGGCCAAGTTGCCGCAAAGTATTTGTTCTCGTTGCTGAGGAGAAACCGGTTAGCTTCGGCACCGGATAAAATAATCGTGGGACTGCCAAAAATATGAGTGCGGAAAAGTTGACCATATTTATTATGACGTTTACTGGCAAAATCTCGATCGGTCAAAAAAGCGATTGTTTCTCCTAATAGGGGTAATCCAAAACTGCCGGGGGGTAAGGGTAAATCGTTGCTTATAGTCATCGCTGCCTCTAGGGTAAAACTAATCAGTTGCCGTCGATTAACCCTGTTTATTCTAACCTAAAGCGCCAGAGAATTCATCCCCTAATCTAGACTGGCAATGATCACACTTGACAACGGTAAGTGCCTAAGCAAAGTTAATTACACATCTCACCAGTCATTCAACAGTGAGAATTGCCGCCAATTGACATTTTTTAAGATCACCGCCATAATTAGGGTCTGCTGAAGGAAAAAGTGCCTAAATTTCCCCCCCGAACACTCCAATGGCTGGCACTTTTTGATTTCAAAAAAGCCTAAAAATATTATCCAACAAGGTTTTTAGATTTATTCAGCAAACCCTAATTACCCATTGCTAATAGTAATTCGCGGCAAACGATGCTTAAAACCGCAGAGAATCTCCCAGGATATCGTACCTAAATCCCGCGCCCAATCGTCGGCGGTAATGCACTGTGGGCCATCTTTGCCGATAAGTGTGACGATTTCCCCTGTTTTTACGTCCGGAATCTCGCTCACGTCAATCATTAACTGATCCATGGTTATCGCGCCGATTTGGGGTACTAAACGTCCTCTCAGGGATACTTTTAAACGATTGGAGAGATTGCGGGGAATTCCATCCGCGTAACCGATACCGACCACAGCAATACGAGTGTCTTTTGCCGCTATGTACTGATGACCATAACTCACTCCCGAACCGGCGGCAATAGTTTTGACTTGGGCAATGCGCGCTTTTACTTGCAGGACGGGTTGCAAAGGGACTTTATCGGTGAGATGATTGGCAGGATAAAGACCGTAGAGAGCTAATCCGACTCTAACTCGATCGTAGTGCAGAGATCGATCGCTTAGAGTAGCGGCAGAGTTGGCTAAATGCAGACAGGGGGGATGATAACCTTTTGATCTTAGCTCGGCGATCGCTTGTTGGAATCTTTGCCGTTGTAACTGCATGATTTCGGGATTGGGATCGTCAGCCGTGGCAAAATGGGAGTATATACTGGCAATTTTCAGGTTAGGAGCCTCTAAAACCTGTTCGACGAATTTTGTACCGTTTTGCCATGGTGTACCTAAGCGAGACATCCCCGTATCTAGTTTGATATGAACCGGCAGCCGCTGCTCTAAGCGTCTCATAACGGTGGCAAAAATTTGCACCTGTTCGATTTGTACCAGGGTGGGCTGCAATTGCCAATGGGCTAAGGCTGCCACTTCTTCCGGGGTATTCACTGCCCCTAAAATCATAATTGGGGCAACGATTCCCGCTTCCCGTAGTTCGATACCTTCCCCAATAGTCGCGATGGCTAAAGATTGCGCTCCGGCTTCTAAAACGCTGTTAGCCACCTTAACTGCCCCGTGTCCGTAAGCATCGGCTTTAATTACCGCCATTAATTCCGTTTTTGGGGCTAATAAGGCCTTGACTTTTCGCACGTTTTGTTGTAGTGCCGAGCGATCGATCTCTACCCAAGCACGATAGCGAATTACTTCCGACAATTGATAATCATGACGGTTTTTGGGCGGATTGATAATTTTTGGTTCGATACTAAACACCACTCGCTCACTCCTTTGCACACATTACCCAATTTATCACAGATGTCGGGGTGAAGATCCTCGTACTGAAGGGATGAAACCCCGACCAGAATAGAACCGCAAAGCACGATTAAATCCTTGACAGTTTAGCCTTGCATAGTTTAACATAGTAAATATAGTCTGGTAAACAAGATGTTAAAAGCGTTTAAGTACAGAATCTATCCGACAAGCGAGCAATCAGTTTTGCTTGCCAAGTCGTTTGGCTGTGCTAGATGGTTTTACAATTACGCCCTAAACTTGACATCTGAAACTTACAAGCAAACTGGAAAAGGATTAAGCAGAGACGAAATAATTAGGCTGCTGCCTTCCCTAAAAAAAGAGCATGAGTGGTTAAGCGAAGTACCATCGCAGGTATTACAGCAAGCAGCTTTAAATCTTTCTAGTGCTTTCCTTAATTTCTTTGAAGGTAGAACTAAATATCCTAACTTCAAGAAAAAGCAAAATAGGCAGTCGATTAGATTTCCTCAGCACTGTAAGTTAAAAGATGATGTTCTGGTATTGCCTAAAATTGGTGAAGTCTATTGCAAGGTTTCACGGCAACCAGAGGGAAGCTTAAAGTCTGTTACGGTTTCAGTTAATCCATCGGGAGAATATTTCGCATCTTGTCTTTATGATGATGGTCAGGATTTACCCCAAAAATTAACCCTGAGCGAAGCCGAAGGGTCATCAGAAGGAAAAGCTGTCGGGATAGACGTTGGACTAACCCATTTTGCTATTACATCAGACGGGACTAAACACGGGAATCCTAAATACTACCGATTAGTTGACGAAAACCAAGTCATAGTGGTAGAAAATCTGGCAGTCAGAAACATGGTCAAAAACCAGAAACTAGCCAAATCAATTAGTGATGCTGGTTGGGGTCAATTCTGTACTATGTTAAAATACAAGGCTGAATGGGAAGGAAAAATCTATATAGAAGTTGACAGATTTTTTCCTAGTTCCAAGACTTGTAGTAACTGCTTAAATCGTGTTGACAGTTTAAGCTTGGATATTCGTAGTTGGCAATGTCCTAAGTGTGGAGAAACCCACGATAGAGACATCAATGCCGCTAAGAATATTCGAGATGAAGGTTTACGAATTTTGGCGGTAGGGCATACCGCTACTGCTTCTGGAGGGAGAGTAAGACCAAGTAAAGGCACTGCTTTTGCAAGGCATCTCCCCGTGAACGAAGAATCCCTCGCATGAGTGCGATGGGAGTGTCAAACCAAAAGAAAACCGAGAGGGCTAGGAAAGAAGCCTGAAACTCTCTGGATTTCCCCCTTTTTCCCTGTGGAATCTGGGTTTTAAGATGAATGGAATGTTAGGAAGTTCCCGAAAAAATTGGCAGTTAGGGTTTTTCCGTAGAGAATGAACAGTAACTGGTAATCAGTGACAAGAAACTATCTAAGTTTTCACCTAACACTGTCTCAGTGGTTGGACAAAAGTAAAGTTAACTATGGGGTAAGAAATGCCAAAAAGCCTAGACTTAAGATAAAATTATATCCAACTGGATACAGTATAGGAGTTTACCAAATGTCTAACGAGACTGTTACTTATTCCCTAGAAGCTATTCTGACAAGGATTGAGGGGAAGATCGACAAAATCGATGAACGGTTAACCAAAGTGGAAATAGGAGTAGCCACTTTAACCGAAAAGGTTGAAAGCATCGACAATCGTCTCAGATCGGTAGAGGGAACCCAAAAAAATCAGGTCTGGACATTGATTATCCTTTTGGGAAGTGCTATTTTTACGGCCGCTTGGAAAGTATTTTTTTCAAGTAATATCTGATCTCTCTAATCCTCAAGAAGACTAGAGTTAACCGCTCCTGAAAGAAAATTTTCTTAAAGCCTAGACTAAGATAAAATTATATCCAACCAGATGCAGTATAGGAGTTTATCAAATGTCTAACGAAACTGTTACTTATTCCCTAGAAGCTGTCCTCACAAGGATTGAGGGAAAGATTGACTCGCTTGAGAAGCGGGTTAACGAAAGATTTGACAAGGTAGAAGATCGGTTAACCAAAGTAGAAATAGGACTAACCGATATCAAGGGGGATATTAAAGTGTTAGACGAGAAAATCGAAGGCATCGACAATCGGCTCAGATCGGTAGAGGGAACCCAAAAAAATCAGGTCTGGACATTGATTATCCTTTTGGGAAGTGCCATTTTTACGGCCGCTTGGAAAGTATTTTTTTCAAGTAATATCTGAGTTCTCCAATCCTCAACAAGACTAAAGTTAAACGAACCCAAAAAGATTAACCGCTCCTGAAAGAAAATTTTCTTAAAGCTAGACTTAAAATAAAATTATCCCCAACCAGATGCAGTATAGGAGTTTACCAAATGTCTAACGAAACTGTTACTTATTCCCTTGATGTCGTCCTTAAAGAAATTAAAGACAGTATCAAGGAAGTTAGTCAAAAATTCGATAAGATTGATGAGCGGTTGACAAAAGTAGAAATAGGAATAGCCGATCTCAAAGGGGATATTAAAGTGTTAGGCGAGAAAATCGAAGGCATCGACAATCGACTAAGATCAGTAGAGGGAACCCAAAAAAATCAGGTCTGGACATTAATCATCCTTTTAGGGAGTGCCATTTTTACGGCCGCTTGGAAAGTATTTTTTTCAAGTAATATCTGAGTTCTCTAATCCTCAACAAGACTACAGTTAAACGAACCCAAAAAGATTAACCGCTCCTGAAAGAAAATTTTCTTAAAGCCTAGACTAGGATAAAATTATATCCAACCAGATGCAGTATAGGAGTTGACCCAATGTCTAACGAAACTGTTACTTATTCCCTTGATGTCGTCCTTAAAGAAATTAAAGACAGTATCAAGGAAGTTAGCCAGAAATTCGATAAGATTGATGAACGGTTTGATCGATTAGATAATCGCTTAACAAAACTTGAGATAGGACAAGCTGATATCAAAGGGGATATTAAAGTGTTAGACGAGAAAATCGAAGGCATCGACAATCGGCTAAAATCAGTGGAAGGAACCCAAAAAAATCAGGTCTGGACATTGATTATCCTTTTGGGAAGTGCCATTATTACGGCCGCTTGGAAAGTATTTTTTTCCAGTAATATCTGATCTTTATAATTCTCAACAAGACTACAGTTAACCCAACACAAAAGGATAAAAACTTGTTTCTGGTTGACCAGATTTCCTAATTGCTTACTTGCCAATACAAAAACGGCTAAAAATGCGATCAAGTACCGATTCAGTCACTTCTTCGCCGGTAATTTCTCCTAAGGCTTGAATGGCAGTACGCAGATCGATCGACCAAAAATCAAAAGGTAAATCTTGGTCAATTGTTTTTTTGACCTGTTCCAAAGCAATTTTCGCCCTAGTTAAAGCGGCCGCTTGTCGTTGATTAATGGCTAAATCCAAATTAGCCGCCTGTAATTCTTGATTTTGGACAGCATTAATAATACTTTTTTCTAAGTCTTCAATACCCTGATTTTGGGCGGCGGATAGCTTGACAACTCGCTCAATTTCTGCTGGGTAAATTATCATTTCGGGATTAGCTAAATCAATTTTATTAATCACTAAAATTAATCGGCGATCGCTGACAGAGCGATAAATTTCCTCGTCTTCCTCGGTCCATCCTGACTCTGCGGAGACGGTTAAGAGAACTAAATCAGCAGACCGGGCCGTTTGACGGGAACGTTCCACCCCAATTTGTTCGACTCGATCGCTGGCCGAGCGAATTCCTGCCGTATCGAGGACTTGTACGGGGATTCCCGCCACAACTAGCTGAGATTCGACAATATCGCGGGTAGTGCCGGGTAAATCGGTGACAATCGCTCGATCGCTCCGACTCCAAGCATTTAACAAACTGGATTTACCCACATTCGGCCGCCCCACGATCGCCACTTTCAGACCACTACGCAGCAATTCCCCGCGCTCGGCAGTGGCTAAAATTAAATTTACTTGACAAAAAACCTGTTCTATGCTATGGAGAATCGCCTCGTGATCCAAGGGCGGTAAATCCTCTTCAAAGTCAATACGGGCCTCTATTTCGGCCAAAATATCGAGACAGGTGGCGCGCAAATGGCGGATCGGTTGAGCGAGTTTCCCCTGTAAACCAGCGAGGGCAAATTGTGCCGCTTGGGGAGAACGCGCCCCAACGAGATCGACGACGCTTTCAGCTTGAGTTAGGTCAATTCTGCCGTTAAGAAAGGCACGCAGGCTAAATTCCCCCGCTTGTGCCAAACGGGCCCCATTTTCTAGACATAACTGTAACACCTGTTGTACGGGCATAATGCCGCCATGACAGTGAAATTCCACCACATCCTCGCGAGTAAAAGAGCGGGGAGCCAACATGAGCAACAGTAAAGCTTCATCGATAATTGCCTGACTTTGGGGATGCCGGATATAACCGTAGAGAATACGATGACTTTGCCATTTTTGACGATTGCGGGTATGAAAAAGCTGACGAGCGATCGCCAATGCCTGACTACCGGATAAACGGACAATACCGATGCTACCCTGTTGCGGAACGATCGCCGTAGCGATGGCAGCGATCGTATCCCCTGTGTTTAACATCTCTTAATCACTCCTTGCTAAAATTGAAGTCGGTATCAATTTTGTCAGCATTTATGCCCGAAAATATGCGCTCACGGTCATTAAAAGCGAGAAAAAGCCGCAAATATTCGAGTAATCGCTTACTGCGATTTTTGCGCTATTGGTATATTCGCTTAATGCGATTACAAGGACATCCTAGGGAAATTGCCAGGGGTTTTGCCTTGGGAGTTTTTTCGGGATTTTTCCCGTGGATGGGCCTTCAAATCATCGTCGCTATCTTTTTAGCCACCCTATTTCGTGCCAACAAAATCGCTGCTGCTGCAGGTACTTATATCAGCAATCCCTTGACCGATCTGCCAATTTTCCTGTTTAACTATAAATTAGGAGAGTTTATTCTTGGTCAAAGCGGGCGATCGAATCTGGGCAACATTTTTCAAACTAATCAAAGCTTCACCGAAAAGTTAGCTAGTTCTGGTGGCCAATTTCTTTTGACCCTGTTTTTTGGTTGCTTACTATCAGCGACGGTATTTGCTACGATAACCTATTTTGTTAGCTATCGCCTAGTTCATCAACGGCATCACCGGCGACAAACAGGTAGAAAACGCTGATCAAGTGGGCTAGTTTTGCGGATTATTTGCTGAATTTTTGAGCCAATCATTTTTTACCCACAGGGTTAAATCCCTTCTTTTCTAGCTAAAAGGACGGGACAGTTGACATTAACCCGCACATAATCCGAGAGGGAAGTACCGAGAAGGCGATCGAGATCCGGTAAACTCTTAGCCACGGAAGGACGGCGATCGGGCGAACCCAACAGTAAGAGATCGACATTATAATCATCGACGAGTTTGCAGAGTTGTTCCCCCGGTTTACCCCCCGTCACCACGCAGCGATAGGGTATATTCATCCGTTTCACTTTTGCCACTGCTGGCCTTAAAATCGGGTTTTCTTCCATTTCTTTGGGGGAAGTGGGGGCAAATTCCGGTTTTAAGTCGGGGTTGACGCGGGCCAGAATTAACTCTGCTGAAGGATAATCCCGCAGGAGATAAATAGCCAGATCGAGAGCTAAATCAGCCGAAGTGGACTTATCGAGGGCTACCATCACCTTTTTGATTTTTTTGACGTAAATATCGTCTTTTACCAACAACATCGGGTGATTAGTCAGTTGAAAGACGTATTGACTGACGGAATTTTCTAGAATTGCCTCCAGTCTCTTGAGTCCTCGGGAACCCATCAGGATCAAATCGGCCCCGATTTCGTCGGCAACTTGACAGACGGTATCTTTGGGATCTCCTTGACGCAGAATCGTGGAGACTTTGCTCGGTTCAATTTTGACTTCTTGCAGGATTTTAGTCAGCATTTGGGTTCCTTCTTCCCATTTACTGGCCAGAGCTTCGGTGGTAATCTGAGGGGGAACAACCCGGAGAATGGTGATCGACGCTTTCCGGATAGCGGGGAGATCCATCAATGCTTGTAGCATTTCTTGGGTTTGACCTGCGCCGGAATCAGCGTATAGTATTTTCTCTAGCATAAGATTAAACTCGGTCTATGATCTTAATAGTTTTCGCTCATTTTCAGCATACTGCTAATGTTGTTCCCGAAATTTAACAACTTATTAAGCGCTTTTTCTTCGGTTAATGCGATGCCGCAGATGAGGGCATTTTTAAGTATTTATGCTTAATTGATTAGAAATACCTGGCTCAAAATCATGGTGTCAAACGTTCATTAGTACTAAATTTTGGAGGCAATGCTGGCGCTCTCTTTTAATCACTGCTGCCGTTCACCATTAATCGACCATTTAATTGATGATTATTCATTCTTAATTCTCCAGCAACCACGAGAATTTTTGATTTTTACAAGAGGTCTAGTTATGTCTTTATCAATTCGAGTAATTCTCCTAGTAGCGACGACAGTTTATCAGACGTTATCTGTTTGGTTAGAAGAACAAAAAGCACCGCCAGGTAATTTGATTAATCTGGGTAAATATCGCCTACATTTTTGTCTAGCGGGAGAGGCTAGTCCCACTATTATTATTGACCATAGTTTAGGGGGAATTGAGGGATACTTTTTGCTAGAAGACTTGTCACAATTGGCTAGGGTTTGTATTTATGATCGAGCGGGTTATGGTTGGAGCGATTCTAGTCCATATCCCCGAACTAGCTACCAAATTGTTCAGGAATTAGATAAATTACTAACCCAAGCACAAATAGAACCGCCTTATATTTTAGTTGGTGATTCTTTTGGCAGTTATAATGTTCGACTATATGCCCATCTGTTCCCAGAAAAAGTAGTAGGTTTGGTACTCACCGATGGTTTACACGAGCAGGGAATGCTGAAAATGTCGCCAGCATTAAAGGCATTAAAATTATTTTTCATCTCTGGATTTTGGATGTCGATTATCGGCTCAATTTTAGGCATTATCCGAGTTCTGAGAGTTCTGGGAGTTTTTGAATTATTAAAACCAGAATTGCGTCGCTTTTCCCCAGATTCTCGTTATCGAGTTAAGCGTTCTTTCTGTCGCGCTAAACACTGGATGACGATGAGTAGAGAAATGCTTAATCTCGACCAAAGCGCTCGTCAGGTGAGTGAGGCTAACAATTTCGGTAATTTACCGATAGTTAGTATTAAAGCTAATTCTTTTTTTAAACCCTCCTTTTGGACTCGCTTTATTCCCCTCAAAAGTGCCAACCGACTCCGGGAGGAGATGCACCTAGAATTAGGCAAGTTATCCAAAGATTTTATGGAAATACAAGCGGATAAAAGTGGTCATTTTGTCTGGATGGATCAACCGGATGTGATGCTAATAGGACAAAATTAACTTCTTGGTTAGGATTAGACGAGAGGCAAGAGATTCGATCGAGATTAGCCAAAATCCTAGAGACTTATTGCCTAATTAACTTTTGAGAGTTCAAAAATGAGAAAAATAGGCATGAAGCTATCGTTCATTCTTAATTCTCCTGACTTCTGAATCCTAACCCTAACAACAATTTTTGATTTTTACAAGAGGTCTATTAAGTAGGGCAGGCCAAATAAATCTAAAAACCTTGTTGGATAATATCTTTAGACTTTTTTGATATCAAAAAGTGTCAGCCATTGGAGTGAACGGGGGGAATAAAACCCCTACACCCTACACCCTACACCAACAGACTTTTTCAGCAAACCCTAATTATTGAGGGTAATAATCTGAGCGCTAAAACCCTGTTTAGTTAACTCTTGTACCCGTTGTTTAGCTTGATATTGTTGCTGAAATAACCCCACTTGAATAACATTTTCTCCCGCGCGGATAAATGCGAGGGGTTCAATTTCTTGAATTTTTGCCAACGTTTCTGTACTATTACTCTGAACTTCAACGCGAAAGAGTTGATTAGTAGCAATAACCCGCTGCTGTGGTGGGGGAGAAGGGGGTTTATTGGCGCGATTTTGCGGTGTGGGGGCCGGTGGATTGACAGTTTGACGATTACTATTATTAATCACCGTAGCATCGGCAGGAAGCACGGTAGCGGGAGCTTGAAAAACGTATTCTCTCAGGGGTTGATTACCGGAAACCGGGGCAGCCACCGGGGGGTTAACTGAAGGAGAATTAACCGGGGGCAAATTTAAGGGTGGACATTGGGAACAATTAACAGCACTGGGACTGTCTGAACGTTTAGTTGGTTGTCTCACTGCCGGTGGTGGGGGCAAACGACGACCGGGATAAAGATTCTGGGCAAAAGATAAGTTTGCTTTTAGCAGCAGCGTTCCTTGAGCGATTATCCCGACTTTTAACCAAAATAAAGCCGAGAAAAACAGTAGGTTTGTTCTCATCATGCTGGTTTGTCCTCACACAAAATTTGGGTACACCATGTCCAAATTTTAAAGTAGGAGATGCTAGTCTAGAAAGTATGTTGGTTAAAAATCATTACAAGATTTATGGGAAAAGTTGTTGTCGGTCTATCGGGGGGAGTAGATAGCTCTGTCGCCGCTGCCGTCTTACACGCTCAAGGTTATGATGTTATTGGCTTGACCCTGTGGTTAATGAAGGGTAAAGGTCAATGCTGCTCCGAGGGAATGGTAGATGCGGCATTTATTTGTGAGCAGTTGGGTGTTCCCCATCATATCGTCGATAGTCGCGAGCTTTTCCAAAAAGAAATTATTGATTATCTGGTTTCCGGTTACGAAGCGGGAATCACACCGCTGCCCTGTTCTCAGTGCAATAAAGCGGTAAAATTTAGCCCGATGCTGCATTATGCCAGAGAAACCTTAGAAACGGACACTATTGCCACCGGTCACTACGCCAGAATTCGTTTTTCTCCTGAAAACAACCGTTATCAACTGCTGCGTGCCGTCGATAAAAATAAAGATCAATCCTATTTTCTCTATGATCTAACTCAAGATGTACTGCGTGGGACTTTATTTCCTTTGGGAGAACAAACCAAGGCAGAAACCCGCAGGATTGCCCAGGAATTCGGCTTAAAAACGGCAGATAAACCCGATAGTCAGGATTTATGCTTGATTGAAGCTCACGGAACTATGCGATCGTTCTTGGATAAGTATATCGCCGTTAGTGAGGGCGATATCGTTGATCTCGATGGCAAAGTTTTGGGTAAACATAGCGGTATCCATCATTATACGATCGGACAACGCAAAGGCATCGGCATCGCCGCCGCCGAACCCCTCTATGTGGTACAACTGGATCCCGTCATGAATCGGGTTATCGTCGGTAATCGCGAAAGTGCCGTTAGTACCGATTGTCTTGTCGGACGGATGAACTGGGTTTCTATTGCTGAACCCACCACCCCTATCCGCGCGCAAGTACAGGTACGTTATCGTTCTCCGGCTGTTCCCGTCAATGTTATTCCCCTAGAAAATAATCAAGTGAAACTGGTTTTTGATCAACCACAATTTAGCATCACCCCGGGCCAGGCAGCCGTAATTTATGAAGGGGAAATCGTCCTCGGTGGGGGGATTATTTTAGGAGCCACCCCATAGGGAGAGCCACCAATTCACAGAATACTAAAAATTAACGACGGGGTACAGAAGCCTCGATGTTAATATTCATAGCGGAGACTCTTGGTACAGGATTGCCTTTGGCGCTACCGAGACCCCGGGCCATAGCCAAGAAGCTGGCGATCCTTGCTATAATAACCACTATTTATCAGCAGGTAAGATAAGGGTGAATTTATTAGTCCATCGTTATCAAATTGTGCGATCGCTTGCTTCTGGTGGATTTGGTGAAACTTTTCTAGCTAAAGATACCCATTTACCAGATCATCCTTGGTGTGTTGTCAAGCAACTTAAACCCCAATCTGATCCCCAATCTTGGCAAATAGCAACGCGTTTATTTGATACAGAAGCAAGAAGTCTTTATCAATTAGGAAAACACGCTCAAATCCCCCAATTATTTGCCCATTTTTCTGAAAATAATCAATTTTATCTCGTTCAAGAATATATTGAGGGACATCCTTTAGGTGAGGAAATTATACTAGGGAAACAATGGGAAGAAATAGTAGTAATTGAATTTTTAGAAGATGTATTATCAACTTTAGCTTTTGTACATCAGCATAACGTTATTCATCGGGATATTAAACCTGATAACTTAATTAGACGCAAACTAGATAATAAAATTATTTTAATTGATTTTGGTGCGGTAAAACAGATTATTAATTTAAGTAATACTCAAAACCAACCTAAGACAATTGGAATAGGAACACCAGGATATATGTCAAATGAACAAAATCTAGGAAAACCTACCTTTAGCAGTGATATTTATTCTGTGGGAATGATTGCTATTCAGATGTTAACGGGATATTATCCTACCCAATTAGTTGATAATCAAACAGGAGAAATACATTGGCAAAATAACGTCAAAATAACACCTAAATTTACTGATATTTTAGTTAAAATGAGTCATCCAGATTTTCAACAACGCTACCCCTCAGCTAAAGAAGCTTTACAAGCAATTCAAGGTTTACAGGGAGTCTCCCCTACCATGGTGCCAACAGTTTCTATGTCTCATTCTTCATCTATACAAAATAAAGAGGGTAAAATTGCCGTTATTCCCCTAATTTTAATGTTACTTTTAGGAGGAGTAATTGGTATTGGGTTGAACACTTTATCTGAGAGACAACAAAACAACGAGAGACAACATCAACCTGCTTTTTAAGCTATAAAGGTAATAGGAATAAGTTTAACAGGAGTAAGTAAGATTTATGAAGCGTCAGACTTCGGGAATAGCAGTTTCACTTTTGTTTGGTTTGCTAATGCTGACATCAGGATGTAAAGGAGATTCTAATGCAGCAACAAAACCTAATTTTTACTGTGGAAATGCTCAATATTTAGGTAAAAATGCACCGGCTACTATTGTATATAATCCAAGCACAAACAAAGATTTTACTATAATTATTTGGAAACCAGATAATTATTATTTTGGTAATCAATGGAATCCTCAAAAGCGCTGTGATCAAGTTTCTAGACGATTCCAAGATATTTATGATCGGGATGGATTACAGTATATCACGGCTACGGTAGCAAGTTGGATTAGCGATCGAGAAGTTTCCGTTGTCTGTGGAGTAAAATCAAAAAGTGCTACTTGTAATCAAGATGATTTACTCTTTACTTTGGAAACCAAAGATGAGCCTTATGCAGTACTAGATGATCTTATGAAAATTCGCCAAGAACCTGAACACAATGCAGCCTTAACTAGAGGAGTAAATGGTTCTAAAAATTCTAGCAAAAAGCAGCAAGTTTTTTATGATTTATCTGAGATTTTGAAAGTAGAAAAATCCCCAACACAGCAATCTAAACCAAACAAGGGGGGAGCGTTTTAGACTCAAAATATACCTTTGTTTACGGGATTAGGAGTGTTTTGGGTTTTGCTTCTCCATTTTTCTGCTATAATTGTCGCATAATCGCTCATTTCTCTGAGTTTATTTTCTCCTTGCTGAACGATTTTTAAGATTTCGGCTAATTCCTGTTCAGTAAACGGTTTTGAAGTCATCGTTAATTCTCCAATCGGATTCTAATTCCATTGACTACTATTTTAGCTTCTAAAACTCGACCTAACTGCTCTGAGAAATCCTCCTCTGCTTCTTGAATATCTTCATAGGGTAACTCATCCTCCCTGTAATATACTGGACAGTTGCTTGCATCCGCCGTCTAGTGTTGTCAGCAAATAATAAATAATTGTTAAGTATAGCAAATATTGCAATAGATATGATATCGTCGGGAGATAATTTCATCCTTTCCCTAATCAGTTCAATCCCATTATTATCCTCCAATGCTTATCTGAATTGCCATGAAACCGCAATTATTGAAACTTTGCCTAATTTTATCCCTATTTCCCCTAATTTTCTCCCTCGTATCCTGTCAAAACCAGCAACCTCAAGATCGTGGAATTACTATTACCACAAATCAGTCACAAAGTCAACAAAAACAACGACGCACAGCCTTAGTTATTGGAAATGCGAGTTATCAGGATAATCCTCTCAAAAACTCGATTAATGATGCAGAAGCGATGGCGAATGCGCTTAAAGATGTTGGTTTTGATGTTATTTTGCTGGAAAATGCTGATTTAAAGCAGATTGAAAATGCTATTGACACATTTCACCACCAACTTAAGGCAGGAGGAGTGGGATTATTTTATTATGCGGGACATGGTACACAAGTGGATGGGGAAAATTATCTTATTCCGGTAAATGCGAAGCTGGATGTGGCAGAAGATGTGCGCTATGAGGCGATTCCGGTAGGAAAAGTCTTAGCTAGGATGGAAGATGCGGCAAATCAGATGAATATTGTCATTCTTGATGCTTGTCGCAATAATCCCTTTGCTCGAAAATGGCGCTCTAGTCAACGGGGTTTGGCTCCGATACAATCAGCTAGGGGTGCCTTGATTGCTTTTGCGACGGAACCAGGAGGGGTTGCTGCTGATGGAGAGGGGGAAAATGGGTTATATACGTCTTTTTTATTAAAGCATCTGAAAACACCGAATTTAGATGTGGAGTTGATGTTTAAACGGGTACGGGAGGATCTTGTACAAGCTACTCAAAATAAGCAAGTTCCTTGGGAGTCTTCCTCTTTGGTGGGGGATTTTTCTTTTAATCCTGTTACGGTAGCACAATCATCTCCTACACCTGTTCAGTCTGCATCATCTCAACCTAATTCTACCACTGCTGAAACCTATTTTAAGCAAGGGGAAGACTACCGTAATAATAATCAATATGATAAAGCGCTCGCGGCATATACTAAAGCCATTGAAATTGATCCTCAATATGCCGAAGCTTACAATAATCGAGGAATTGTTTACGATGATTTAAAAGAATACGATAAAGCAATGGCAGATTATAATAAAGCCATTGAAGTCAATCCTCAATATTCTAATGCTTACAATAATCGAGGACTTGTTTACTATAATTTAAAAGAATATGATAAAGCAATGGCAGAATATAACAAAGCCATTGAAATTAATCCTCAATTGTTTCAAGATTACAATAATCGAGGGAATGTTTACGATGATTTAAAAGAATATGATAAAGCAATGGCAGATTATAATAAAGCCATTGAAATTAATCCTCAAGATGCTGATGCTTACTATAATCGAGGACTTGTTTACCATAATTTAAAAGAATATGATAAAGCAATGGCAGATTATAATAAAACCATTGAAATTAATCCTCAATATGCTATGGCTTACAATAATCGAGGAATTGTTTACTATAATTTAAAAGAATATGATAAAGCCATTAAAGATCATAACAAAGCTCTGGAAATTGATCCTAAACATCCTTATGCTTACAATAATCACAATAATCGAGGGAATGTTTACAGTGATTTAAAAGAATATGATAAAGCAATGGCAGATTATAATAAAGCCATTGAAATTAATCCTCAATATGCTATGGCTTACAATAATCGAGGAATTGTTTACTATAATTTAAAAGAATATGATAAAGCCATTAAAGATTATAATAAAGCTCTGGAAATTGATCCTAAAGTTCCTTATGCTTCTAATAACAAAAAGTTAGCCGAGGAAGCAAAAAGAAATCAATAAGCATCTGAAGGAGTATAACAATATAAAGCACTAACACAATTACATTAGCATCAAATCTGACTTCTTTTATATAGGGTTATAGCCATGAGTATTGATATATCCGATGAAATTCTCAGTGCAACACGCATGACTGAAGCGGAGATGAAGCAGGAAAGTGGGAACTAGCGGATGGAGAAACAGGTAGCGTCATCTTGTCCGCCGCCGGAAGGGAATGCGAAGGTTCGTTAGATTCAGATTCTATTGACAATTTCCCCTGTGAAGATTTGCGGACAATCAATCAACTCTGGCTACACTATAGTAACAGTAAATTTGGCTTCAGCGTGCAGAAAGAAATCTATGGGAGTCTTGGTGGTACTAGGGATTATACTAAGATAGTATGGGAGGAGTTCGGTGATCGCGTCGGCTGGAGAAAAGGAGGAGATTGGTTTTCTTGGTCGTATAGTGATAGAATTAGAGACTATAATTCCGCTCCCAAAGGGCATCTTCCAGGTGGATATTTGTTAAGTGCTATAGGTGGTGTTGTGCATGACATTCTTGAGGACGGCATTCGTGTCTTCTCTCGTGCAAAAGCTTGTAGCCTGTAGAACACAACACAATCTCAGGTCTTTTGTCAAACTTAGTCTTGAGGATTTTTATAACAAATTTATGAGCTTTTTATTTGTATTTGTCACATTTTTTCAAAAAAATGGTAGATAAACAACTGAAAACTGTTATCTGGATTGGAGCATCAAAAAAGGAGCTATTAGAATTTCCTGAAGAGGTTGTTGATGAAGTTGGCTACATTCTTTATCGTGTTCAGAATAATCAAAATCATCCTAATGTCAAAAGCTTAAAGGGTTTTAATGGTGTTTTTGAAATAGTCAGCGATTATCAAACCGATACCTATAGAACAGTTTATGCTCTTAAACTAAGCAATGTTATTTTTATTCTCCATGCCTTTAAGAAAAAATCAAAATCAGGGATTAAAACACCAAAACAAAATATTGATTTAATCAAAGAACGCCTGAAAAAAGCACAGGAGATTGCCAAAGAGCAACAATAAATACCAAAAAGGGGATAAATGATTATGACAGAATATACTATTAGTTCAGGAAACATTTTTGAAGACTTAGGCTTGGCTAATGCTGAAGAAAAACTCGCTAAAGTCAAGCTGGCTTCAGTGATTTATGATCTGATTACTGAAAAAGGATTAAACCAGCAGGAGGTCAGTCAAATTTTGGGAATTGACGAGGCTAAAATTTCTAACTTAAAAAATGGCAGATTGCAAAAATTTTCTCTTGAGCAGATGTTTAGCTTTCTAGTAGCATTAGGTCAGAATATAGAAATCTTAGTCACTCCCCAAGCCGTAGCAAACTCTAGTGTAAGTATCCAGGTCATGTATCGAAATAAATCCTAATCTAAGTGCGATCGCCAATCTCGTAAGGTGTGTTAATATTAGTGTAACGCACCAGCCAACTTTCAAGAAAGGACTAACCGTAATGTCATCAATTATTACCGAAGAAAAAACCAAAGAAATCCTAACCGAGATCCTCATTGAAATGATGCAAAACAAACGGGAACTATTTTATGAAATTGTTATCGAAGCTCTAGAAGATATTGGTTTAGCTAATGCTATTACGGAAGGATTAAATGGTGAATTTGTTCCAGAAGAAGAAGTTTTTGCTATTCTCAATGGAGAAGCTGAATGAAAATTCAATTTGTAGCCAAATTCTCCAAAGACTTAAGAAAAATTAAAGATCAAAAACTATTATCTGAGATCAAAACTGTTGTCAATGAATGCAAATTAGCTCAAACACTGGATGATATACAAAACCTCAAAAAGCTTAAAGGTTATCAGGGTTTTTATCGTATCAAAATAGGAGATTATCGCATTGGTGTTGCAATTATTAACGATGAACTGATCTTTAGTCGATTCTTACACAGAAGAGAAATTTATAGATTTTTTCCCTAAAACTAAGCAGTGCCAACACACTGAAGAACTGATGCAAAAATATAGAGATTTGCCAATGGATTTAGCCGACGCATCTTTGGTTATTTTAGCAGAAGAATTAGGTTCAGGTCAAATTCTTTCCGTTGATTATCGAGATGTGAATACCTATCGTTGGAAAAATACGGAGCCATTTCAATTGACATCCTCGCCGCCGTAAAACGGACGGCGATTCCTCACCACGCCACTTTTTTAGGGTGGTCGCTGAATGGGGTTGACGCTTCACGGGATGCTGCTTCTTTAACAGAAGTCT
>VYKZ01000046.1_pt1 | contig 48603 bp, 51 predicted proteins | sample 5114421 | NCBI WGS metagenome assembly VYKZ01 (sample SAMN12291788, study PRJNA351875) | freshwater metagenome | isolation source: freshwater lake | place: USA: Michigan, Gull Lake | collected 2013-08-08 | reverse complement strand
AGGGGCGGGCGGGGCAGGGACGGCATTGGTCATCAGATTATTTCCAGAACGGTTTTGCGATTGGTGACGCACTGGCCTAAGCATCGCATAGAGATTTCGCCGCAACGCAAACGGTTGCGGCGCAGACCAGTCCAGGGGATTTGAGTGAGCAAGACTATCGCCAAGCGCAGCCGCAAGGTCAAGATTCTCGCGACGCTGGGGCCTGCCAGCAGCAGCGCCGAAATGATCGAAAGGCTGTTCCGGGCAGGGGCCGATGCCTTCCGCGTCAACATGAGCCATGGCGACCATGCCACCCACGCCGCTACGATCAACACCATCCGCCAGATCGAGACCAGGCTGCAGCGGCCGATCACGATCCTGTGCGATCTGCAGGGCCCCAAACTGCGCGTCGGTACGTTCGAGGGCGGCAAGGCTTTCCTCAAGCACGGCCAGCACTTCACGCTCGATTCGAACCCCGCGCCGGGCAATGACGAGCGCGCCTATCTGCCGCACAAGGAGATCTTCGCCGCGCTCGACAAGGGCCAGCGGCTGCTGATCGACGACGGCAAGATGGTGCTGCGCGTGCTGCGGCCGGGCGAGAGCGAGATCCTGTGCTCGGTCGAGGTCGGCGGCTTCATCTCGGACCGCAAGGGGCTGAACGTGCCCGACAGCCTGGTGCCGATGGCGGCGCTGACCGAGAAGGATCGCCGCGATCTGGCGTTTGCGCTCGAAATGGGCGCAGACTGGATCGCATTGAGCTTCGTCCAGCGCCCCGATGACGTCGCCGAAGCACGCAGCCTGATCGGTGGACGCGCGGCACTGATCGCCAAGATCGAAAAGCCCGCTGCGCTGAATTCGCTCGAAGAGATCATCGAGCTTTCCGACGCGGTGATGGTCGCACGCGGCGACCTTGGCGTGGAAATGGCGCCCGAAGAGGTGCCGGTGATGCAGAAGCGCATCGTCGAAACCGCGCGCCGGTCGGGCAAGCCGGTGGTGGTCGCGACGCAGATGCTCGAATCGATGATCACCAGCCCGTCGCCCACCCGCGCCGAAGTCTCGGACGTCGCCAACGCGGTGTACGATGGCGCCGACGCCGTCATGCTCTCGGCCGAAACCGCTGCTGGCGACTGGCCCGAGCTCGCCGTCGGCATGATGGACCGGATCGCCACCCAGGTGGAGGGCGACCCCGGCTATGCCGCGCGCGTGCACTTCATTGAGACCTTGCCCGATTCGACCACGGCCGATGCGCTGTCGGCGGCGTGCAGCGAGATCGCCAACACCGTGCGGGTGAGCGCGATCGTGTGCTTCACGCTGTCCGGGTCGACTGCGCGGCGCGTGTCGCGCGAGCGGCCGTCGGTGCCGGTGATGGTGCTGACCCCGTCGCGCGAGACCGCGCGCCGCGTCGGGCTGCTCTGGGGTGCCTATCCGGTGGTGACCCGCGACATCGGCAGCTTCGAGGAGATGATCGGCAAGGGCAAGCGCATGGCGCTGCGCCATGGCTTTGGCGAGGCCGGCGGCCGGATCATCACGCTGGCGGGCGTGCCTTTCGGCACCCCGGGATCGACCAATGTGCTCCACATCGTGACGCTGACCGGCGAGGAGCTCAAGGGTTACAAGGACTGATACGCCAGCGGATGGGCGAGCAGCAGCCGGTCGCGGGTGAACAACCGCGACCCGCTCTGCTGCGCCTGAACCAGCAGCAGTTCGTCGAACGGATCCTTGTGGGCGAGCGGGACGAGAAGTGGCGTGGCGGCGGTTTCCGGGTCGAGGGGAAGGATATCCAGCCCGATCCGTCGCAACGCTCCCAAAACCGGCGTTGGATCGGCTGGGCCTTTGCGGACTCCCGACCGGTAGAAGCTGTGCCAATTGAGGCGCAGCTCCCAGATGGCAACCGCCGAGATGAGAAGCTGATGATCTACTGCTGTAAGGATAGCCATTTCATGGCCGGTTAGCGCTTGTCGCTCCACTGCTAACCAATAGGCAATGTGGGTATCGAGCAGCAGCTTCAATCGCCGATGCCCAGCACCTTGCGGCTAAAGCCAGGGTCGTTAAAATTGTCAGGGAGACGCATTGCTTCGGCATCCCAGCCGATCTGATCAAGATATTCGTCCGCTGCTGCGAAGTTCAAACTCTGTCGATCGGGAGTCGAATTGAGTTCCGCCACCGGTTTCCCGTCGCTGGTAATCACGACCCGTTCGCCGCGCATAACTGCAGCGATGGCTTCCGAAAAACGGGCCTGAGCTTCGCGGATCGACATTTCCATATTCGAAAAGTACCACAATCCGCGACAATCAAACAGCCGCAATGTCCAGCACGCCTCGCGCCGCCAGATCGGCATGCAGCGCCTGCGTATCGCGGAACAGGTGCCCCTGCAGGCCGCAGGCGATGGCGCCCTGGATGTTCGCCTCGCGGTCGTCGATGAACAGGGTGCGCGCTGGGTCGATGCCGAAGCGGTCGATGGCGAGGCGATAGATCGCAGCGTCGGGCTTCACCATCTTCTCGTCGCCGGAGACGACGATGTCCTGGAACAGATCGAACACCGGCGCGGTGGGGCGGAACTTGCGCCACAGGTCGGACCCGAAATTGGTGATGCCGTAGATCGGCACCCCGCGCACCGCGAGTTGCTCGACCAGATCAATCATGCCCGGCACCGGCCCGGGGATCGTCTCCAGCCAGCGCGGCTCGTAGAGCCGGATCAGCGCGGCATGCTGCGGATACTCTGCGGCGAGTTCGTCGATCATCGTGGCGATCGGGCGCCCTGCATCGTGCTGGTCATGCCAGTCGAGCGTGAGGACATTGCCGAGAAAGTGGTCGAGCTCGGCCGGATCATCGATCAGCCTGGCGTAGAGGTTGCGGATGTCCCACTGGAACAGGACATTACCGACGTCGAAGATGATGGTGTCGACCGGCTGCATCTGATCCCCCTCGCGCACGCAAGCAAAAGGCCCCGGAGCCTGCCGGAGCCTTTGCATGAAAATCGCAGCTTCAAGACACGGCGCGGCCCGATGGGCGCGCCGCTGCCGGATCAGCCCTGGCGGGCCTTGAAGCGACGGTTGGTCTTGTTGATCACATAGGTGCGGCCGCGACGACGGATCACGCGGTTGTCGCGATGGCGATCCTTGAGCGACTTCAGCGAATTGCGAATCTTCATGACGTTCAGGCCCTTGATTGAAACTTCTGATGCAGCGAAAGCGCCTTGCGACCCCGCGTATGTCACGCGAATGCCGTGCTGGAGCTTCCATGCCGGAAAGCGGCGCGGATACGTGGCAGGGCAGGCAAAGTCAAGCATCGCTGCCGGGGATGGAACGGATTTTTATGCGCTTCATTGGTCATTCATCACAGGTTGCGTTAGGCAGCAACAATGCGGGCAAGGCTCGCTGAAACAGGAAAGGGCGCGAACATCATGGGCTTTTCATGCACATCCCGCAGCATTGCGGTCAGTATGGCCGCCGCCGCGGCGTTGCTGGCAGGAGCCTGCGTGTCGCCTGCCGGACCGGTTGAGGCCGTCCGCTTTGTTTCGCCCGACCGTGCGAGCGACCTTGGCCGCGGATCGATTCGCGTGACCGCAGGCGAGGGCATGGACGCGGGCTCGCTGGAATATCGCAGCTATGCCGCCGCGGTGGAGCGCGAGCTGGAACGCGTCGGCTATCAGGTGCTCCCGGTGGGAGCGGGCAGCGGCCGCGATGTGCAGACCGCGACGGTTCGCATCGAGCGGACGGTGCTCTCGCCCGCAGGGGGTGAGCGCAATCCCGTCAGCGTGGGTGTCGGGGGCGGGACCGGTGGATTCGGATCGGGTCTGGGGGTCGGTATCGGCATCAATCTGGGGGGCCGGCCCAAGGACCGCATCGCCACCGAACTGTTCGCCAACATCCGCTCGGGCGATGGCGTGGTGCTGTGGGAAGGTCGCGCCTCGGTGGAAGCGAAGGCTGGAACGCCGATGGCCGAGACCCAGCTCAACGCCGCCAAACTTGCCCAGGGGCTGTTTACTGGGTTCCCCGGCGAATCCGGAGCGACTATCAAGGTCCCATGACCCAGACCAAAATTCCCAGCATTTCTTGCGCTTTCGATTCCGGTAACATCGTCGTCCAATCGGTTTCCCCGACGCCAACCGGCAAGTTTCGGGCCGAGCTTGCGATTCGCAAGGACAAGGATTCGGACTTCTTCCAGTGGTTCCATTTCCGTGTGGCGGCACAGCCGGGCGACGAGCTCGAACTGGTGATCACGGGTCTGAAGGAGTCGGCCTATCCGGGCGGATGGCCCGGATACCGGGCCTGCGTTAGCGAGGACCGCGATTTCTGGGGGCGGACGGATACGTCCTATGACGCCGATGCCGGTACGCTCACAATCCATTACCAGATGACTGGCGGGGTCGCCTGGTTCGCCTATTTCGCGCCCTATTCGATCGAACGGCACCATGATCTGGTCGCCGAGATCGCCAGCCGCGCCGGTGTGCGCCACCGCGAGCTTGGGCTCAGCATCGAAGGCCAGCCGATCGACTGCCTGGAAATGGGCGAAGGCCCGGTTCAGGTGTGGCTTTATGCCCGCCAGCACCCGGGCGAAAGCATGGCCGAATGGTGGATGGAGGGCGCGCTCGAAAAGCTCACCGATCCGGCTGACCCGCATGCGCGTCTGCTGCGCAGCAAGTGCACGCTGCACATCGTGCCCAACATGAACCCTGACGGCTCTGCACGCGGCCATCTGCGCACCAATGCGGCGGGCGTAAACCTCAACCGCGAATGGCACGAGCCGAACGCCGAGCGCAGCCCCGAAGTGCTGTGCGTGCGCAATGCCATGGACGCAACCGGGGTACACTGGGCGATGGACGTGCATGGCGACGAGGCGATCCCGCATGTGTTCATCGCGGGCTTTGACGGCATCCCTTCGTGGACCGAGGACCAGGGCGCCCGCTACGAGCGCTATCGCGATCTGCTGGCCAGCCGCACCCCCGATTTCCAGACGAAGCAGGGCTATCCGCGCGCACCTGCGGGCCGGGCCAATCTGTCGATGTCGACCAACCAGCTGGCCGAACGCTTCGGCGCTTCGCATGGCTGCGTGGCAATGACGCTGGAAATGCCGTTCAAGGACAATGACGACCTGCCCGATCCCGACCAGGGTTGGAGCCCGGAGCGTTCCAAGCTGCTGGCGCATGATTGCCTGGCGGTTCTGGCGGAAATGGTGGCGGGCTGAACGCCATCCTTTGTTCATGGCAAAGCAAGGCGCGTTGAGGCATTCTCGGCGGAGCCAGAACATGAAGGACCGCCGCCATGCCGCTTCACCGTCGTCTGATCGCTGCCGGATTGATCGCCACGGGAGCTGCGCTGTTCGCGCTGCAGCCGCTGGCGAATGCACAGGATGCCGCGCCCAAGAAATCGAAGGTCCCCGCCGCGGAGGTGGTGGGCGAGCCGGTGAGCTGCATCAACCTTTCGCAGATCCGGAGCACCCAGGTGCGCGACGATCGCACCATCGATTTCATCCTGTCGGGTGGCCGGGTGTATCGCAACCAGCTGCCCAACCAGTGCGGCAGCCTGGGCTTTGATCGCGCCTTCACCTATTCGACGTCGCTCACCCAGCTGTGCAATGTCGACATCATCACCGTGCTGCAGAATGTGGGCGGCGGGTTGATGCCTGGCGCCAGCTGCGGGCTGGGTGAATTCACTCCGGTCAAGCTGGTCAAGAAGGCGAAATAGCGGTCTGCCTCAGACGTCGTCGTCCGAGATCATTTCCCCGCGGTCGAGCTCGCCGGTCATCGCCGCGACGGTGACCGCGATGGCGGCATCGCCGGTGATGTTGGTGGTGGTGCGGATCATGTCCATGATGCGGTCGACGCCCGCCACCAGCGCGATCGTTTCCAGCGGAACCCCCACCGATCCGAACACCAGCGCCATCATGATCAGCCCGGCGCCCGGAATACCCGCAGCACCCACCGCGCCCAGCGTCGATGTCACCGCGATCATCGCATAATCCCCCCAGCTGAGATCGACGCCGAAGATCTGCGCACCGAACAGGGTGGCAAGGCCCAGATACATCGCGGTGCCGTTCATGTTGATCGTCGCGCCCAACGACACCACAAAGCTCGACACGCTGGGCGATACCCCCAGGTTGCGCTGGGTGCAGCGCAAGGTGACCGGCAGCGTTGCGTTGGATGATGCGGTGGAAAAGCTCACCGCAATGGCGTCGATCATGCCGCGGAAGAAATCGATCACCGGCAGCCGGGCGATGAACTTGATCATCGCCGAATACATGACCAGCATGATGATCGCGCATCCGATGTAATTGAGCGCCACCAATTTGGCGAGCGGGATCAGGCCTTCGAACCCGAATGTCCCTGCGACCCAGGCCATCAGGGCAAAGACGCCAAAGGGGGTCAGCTCCATCACCAGAATGGTGACCTTCTGCATGATGATCGCGCCGGAATCGAAGATCTTCGCGACCGGTTCGCCGTCTTCTTCCGCCATCAGGATGCCGATGCCGAGCAGCAGCGAGAACACGATCAGCGCCAGCACATCCATCGTCGCCATGGCTTCGACGACGTTCTCCGGCACCATCTTGAGGATCATTTCGGTTGCGGATGTCTGGGGCGGGGCAGGGGGCTGCGTCACCCCGGCGAGGCTCGCATCCACGCCCAGTCCCGGCTTGGCCAAAGTGGCCATGGTGAGACCCAGGATGACCGCCAGCTGGCCGGTGACGAGGAACAGCAGCATCGCGCGGCCACCGACCGCACCCAGCTTGCGCAGATCGCCGATCGAGGCAACGCCCGCCACCAGCGAGAAGAAGATCAGCGGAACGACCAGCATCTTGATCGCGCGGATGAACAGGTCACCGATCCACTTTATCGCGACCGCGCCTTCACCCCAGATAAGCCCGGTAATGACGCCGAGGATAAGGGCAGCGATAACGCGCTGCCAAAGCGGAATACGAAACCAGAAACCCAAAATGCTTCCTCTGCTCAACCAGAGCACCCGACGCTAGACATCGCGGGCAGTCACCGCAAGCGCAGCAGCACCTCAGCTCAGCGCAACGATGGCAAAGCAGGTCGCGAGGCCAACCCCGATGGTGAGCGGAATTCCGGCCTTGAAGAAGTCGGTGAAACGATATCCGCCTGCGGCATAGACCAAGGTGTTGGTCTGATAGCCGATCGGGGTGGCAAAGCTTGCCGACGCGGCGAACATCACCGCAATCACCAGCGGGCGCGGATCGATGCCAAGGTCCATGCCCAGCTTGATGACGATGGGCGTGACGATGATCGCGACGGCATTGTTGGTGATGATTTCGGTCAACAGCACCGAGAGGACATAGACCGCGAACACCACCGCCCACACCGGAACATCGTCCAGATACGGCGCAAGCGCATTGACGACGATGTTGACGCTGCCTGCCTCTTCGAGCCCCAGCCCGACCGCGAGCATGCCGAAAATCAGCACCAGCACATTGCCGTCGATCGAACCCCACGCCTCTTCGGCATCGATGCAGCGCGCGATGAGGATGAAGCCGACCGCAAGGATCGCGGCGACCTCGATCGCGACGACGTTGAACGCCGAGAGCAAAACGACGGCGGCCAGCGCACCGATTGCCAGCGGCGCCTTGTCGCGGCGAAAGGCGCGCGCGCTGGTGCTGGCAACGCCAAACAGATTGGGGTTCTCGTACATCCGCGCGATGTCCGCCTTCGACCCGGTCACGACCAATTTGTCGGCAGCATGGATCTTGGCGTTGGGCAGATCGGAGCGCGGCAGGTTGCGAAAACGGCTGAGGCCCAGGATGCGCACGTTGAGCATCGAGAGGAAGGGGATGTCGTACAACCGGTTGCCGATGCTGGGATGGCTGGGCGCGACCATCGCTTCCACCACCACTTCGCCCATCGCGCCGACATCACCCTTGCGCACGATGCCGACCTTGAAGTCCGCGCTTTTGCGCAGCGACATCAGTTCGGGCAGATCGGTCCGGATAACGACGACATCGTCAGGCTGCAGAACCTCTGCGGCCAGGTTGTGTCGGAGATAGCGACCATCGCGCTTGATCGCGGTCACTGCAATCTTGGCGCGCTTGCCGATGGCGGTTTCTGCCAGCGCCTTGCCCTTCAGAACCGATGCGTTCCGGATGGTCAGCTCAGTCAGGAACAGCTCGTCTTTTGTGTTGCCGTCGCTGGGGCCCAGATCGTCCTTGGGCAGCAGCCATGCGCTGAACAGCCCGAGCATGATCATGCCGGAAACGCCCGCCACCAGACCATAAGGTGTGATCTCGAAGATTCCGAACGGCGCGAGCCCGCTGCCGCGCGCCACCGAATCGACGATGAGGTTGGTCGAGGTGCCGATCAGCGTGGTGGTGCCGCCCAGGATCGTGATGAAGCTCAGCGGGATCAGCAGCTTCTTCGCCGAATAGCCGGTCGCCTGCGCGAGCTTGAGGATGATCGGGATCATCACCACCACCACCGGCGTGTTGTTCATGAATGCCGAGGCGACATAGACGCCCAGGAACATCTCGCCCACGGCCAGCCGGGGGTGCTTGCCCGCCCGGCGGATGATCGCGCCTGCGATCGCGTCGATTGTGCCGGTGCGCAGCAGCGCGCCCGACAGGATGAACATCGCCCCGATGGTGATCGGCGCGCTGTTCGAGAAGACCGAAAACAGCTGCTTGGAATCGATGATGCCCAGGAACAGGAACGAGCACGCGCCCAGGATCGCAATCACCGCGGCGGGGAAGCGTTCCATGACAAAGCCGACGAACATCAGCCCCAGGATGACAAGACCGATCTGGGCCTGCCAAGTTTCAATGAACAGGCGGATGTCTTCCATCGGCTGTGTGGTCCCCCTTCACCACGTCACATCATCACGCTTTACCCGCTCTTGAGTTCCCGTGTCAGCCTCAAACTCGCGCGCCAGAACAGAAAGGCCGGGATCAGGCCCAGCCAGGCTGCGCCATACAGCACCCAGCGGACACTGTCGGCGCCTGCCAGCGGCTGGAAGGCATCGGACATCACGCCGAACAGCAACGGGCCCAGGCCTAGCCCGATCAGGTTCTGCGAAAACAGCATCACGGAAGCGGCCACCGCGCGCAGTTCGGGCCGCACCAGCCCCTGGACGCAGGCGTAGACCGGGCCGTAATACATGATGTTCATCGCGGTCGGCAGGATCAGCAGCGCCAAAGCGACGCGCCAGTCGCTGGCGGAATAGGCGAGAAACAGCATCGGTGCCGCGAGCGCAATGGCAATGGCGGGACCGGTGAGCATGTGCTTGCGATCGCGCTTGCCGAAGTGGTCCGCCAGCTTGCCACCGCCCCAGGTGCCGATCATGCTCGCCACACCCAGCGCAACACCGAGGTACAGGCCAGTCTCCCCTGGGGTGAGCCCGAAATTGCGGATGAACAGCACCGAAACCCAGACGGTCTTGCCATAGGACAGGAAGGCGATCAGCCCGCCTGCCACGCACAGCAGGACGAAGCACCGCGATGTCGCCAGCTCGCGCAGCGCTTCGCCCACCGGCACCTGCACCTTGGCCTTGGGCATCCGGTCTCCCGCAACCATGCCGACCCGGCGCGGTTCCTTCATCAGGAACGGCACAAGCACCGCCAGCACAAGACCCGGAAGGCCCACGGCCATGAACGCGGTGCGCCAGCCATAGGCATCGGCGAGCCCGCCGCCGATCACCATCCCCAGAAGCGATCCGATGGGGATGCCTAGGCCGTAGAACGCGATCGCGGACGAACGTTTCTCCGGTGGCACGCTGTCGCTGATCAGCGAGTGCGCAGCAGGCGTGCACCCGGCTTCGCCAACGCCCACGCCGACGCGCGCCAGCAGCAGTTGCGGAAAGGTGCGCGCCGCGCCGCATGCCATCGTCATCGCCGACCAGATCGCCACCGACCATGCGATCAGCGACACCCGGTTGGTGGTGCTGCGGTCGGCATAGCGCGCAATCGGAATGCCGAGCAGCGTGTAGAACAAGGCAAAGGCGAGCCCGGTCATCAGCCCCAGTTGCGTGTCGCTGAGCCCGAAATCGCGTTTGATCGGCTCGGCCAGGATCGAGACGATCTGCCGGTCGAGGAAATTGAAGATGTAGATGATCATCAGCGTCCACAGCATCGTGCGGGGCATGGCGGTGTAGGTCGGGGCAGTGGCGGCAGGCGCTGCGGTTACGGCCAATCCGGCCGGCGGCAGGGTGTCTCCTGCGCCTGTGCGGGTCACGGTCATTCTCTCTCCTGTCGCGCCGCTTGGCGCCCCTGCGGGCGTGCGGCTGCTGTTGGAGGGATGCTAGACCCAGAACCGTTGGGGTGGCAATCGCTGTTCGACGAATTGTGACGTTTACGTCAACGAGAGGGTGTCAGACCCGCCGCAATCAGCCGCATTGCGCGCGGTGCAGCAGCTTCTGGTCGGCAAGAACCAGCGCCACCATCGCCTCGACCACCGGGGTGCCGCGAATGCCGACGCACGGGTCGTGGCGACCCTTGGTGACGATCTCGCTGGCGTCGCCATCACGGGTGATTGTCTCGACCGGGGTCAGGATCGAGCTGGTCGGCTTGAAGGCGACGCGCACCACCACTGGCTGGCCTGTCGAGATGCCGCCTGCAATGCCGCCGGCATGGTTGGCGAGGAATTCGGGATCGCCATCGGCGCCGGGGCGCATCGGGTCGGCATTGCGCTCGCCGCTCAGCCGCGCCGCGGCAAAGCCATCGCCGATTTCGACGCCCTTGACCGCGTTGATCGACATGCACGCGGCGGCCAGCTCGCTGTCGAGCTTGGCATAGAGCGGCGCGCCCCAGCCGGCAGGTACGCCGGTGGCAACGCATTCGACCACGGCGCCCAGCGAGCTGCCCGCCTTGCGCGCGGCATCGACCTTGGCCTCCCAGCGCTTTGCGGCTTCGGGGTCGGGGCAGAAGAACGGGTTTCGGGCGATCTCGGCCGCATCGAAGCGGGCGGGGTCGATGCTGTCGCCGCCCAGTTCGGCGACATAGGCGACCAAAGTCACTTCGGGGATTACCAGCCGCGCAACCCCGCCTGCCGCCACCCGCGCCGCCGTCTCGCGCGCGCTCGACCGGCCACCGCCGCGATAATCGCGAAAACCGTACTTCTTGTCATATGCATAGTCGGCATGGCCGGGGCGATAGGCCTTGGCGACCTCGCTGTAATCCTTGGAGCGCTGGTCGACATTCTCGATCATCAGCGAAATCGGCGTGCCGGTGGTGCGGCCTTCGAACACGCCCGAGAGGATGCGTACCGCGTCGGGCTCCTGCCGCTGCGTTGTGAAGCGCGAGGTGCCGGGGCGGCGCGCATCGAGAAACGGCTGGATGTCCGCTTCGCTCAGGGTCATTCCCGGCGGGCACCCGTCGACCACCGCGCCCAGCGCCGGCCCATGGCTTTCCCCCCAGGTGGTGAAGCGAAACACGCGGCCAAAGGTGTTGAAGCTCATGGGCAAGTCCGTTCGGGCACAGGATGATTTCCCGCGCTTTGCGGGATTGCGGCCGCACTGTCCAGATAGACGTTTTTCGCTGCGTGGGTGCGGTCAGCCTATGCCGCGCGCGACGAGGGCCGCGTCATGTCACCCCGTCCCGCAATCAGGCCTGCAACGGAAATATCCTCATCAATCTCTTCCCAATGCAGCCCGGCAGGGGACAGCGTAACCGCTGCCCGCTGTTCTGGCGTCGCATCGAGCAAACGGGGAAACCACGCCAGTGGCACTCCGATGGTGCGTCCATCAGACAGATTGACCCACAGGGTGTCCTCATCGCACCGGGCGGATGTCGGGCTAATAGAAATATCCATGCCAGGCCCTTTCGATCTGACTGCGCTTTGCCCGTACGACCATCATGGCAATGGCCAGATCGCGCCGGTTGAGGCCGCGATTGTATGCCACCGTCACATCATCGCCAACCCAGAACTTCGCTTCGCCATCGCCATTGCTGACATGAACATGGCAAGGCTCTAGCGGACTGCCTTCGTCCGAATAGAAGAAATAGCGAAACCCGCGATCTCTCAGGACGGTTGGCACTGCCTCACTGATCCAGCGCGATATCCGGCGCGTCTTCCTGCTTCATGCCGACGACGTGATAGCCGGCATCGACATGATGGGTTTCGCCGGTGACGCCGGAGGACAAATGCGAGCACAGATACAGTCCCGCGCCGCCGACATCCTCGATCGTCACGTTGCGACGCATCGGGGCGTTGTATTCGTTCCACTTGAGGATGTAGCGGAAATCGCCGATGCCGCTCGCCGCCAGCGTCTTGATCGGGCCTGCGGAGATCGCGTTGACGCGGATGTTCTCAGGCCCCAGATCGTTGGCGAGATATTTTACGCTCGCCTCCAGTGCGGCCTTGGCGACGCCCATCACGTTGTAATGCGGGATCACCTTTTCGGCGCCGTAATAGCTCAAGGTGACGATCGATCCGCCGTCGGGCATCATCGGCCGCGCGCGCTTGGCAACCGCTACCAGCGAATAGGCCGAGATGTTCATGGTCATCAGGAAATTGTCGAGGCTGGTGTCGACATACAGTCCGCGCAGCTCATTCTTGTCGGAAAATCCGATCGCGTGGACGACGAAGTCGATCGTCGGCCAGCGGGTCGCCAGCGTGGCGAACGCACTGTCGAGCGCGTCCATGTCCGACACGTCGCATTCGAAGGTGAAATCACTGCCCAGTTCAGCCGCGAGCGGGATAACCCGCTTGCCCAGCGCCTCGCCCTGATAGGAAAAGGCCAGCTCTGCGCCCTGCGCGGCGAGCTGCTGCGCAATGCCCCAGGCCAGCGACTTGTTGTTGGCCAGGCCCATGATCAGGCCGCGTTTGCCCTGCATCAAACCGTTCATGGAGATATCCTTATTCAATAGCTGTTGCTTGCGACACACCGCCGCGCGCGCGGGCGATGGCCGCGTTGAGTTCGGCCCCGATTACCATAGCAAGGCCGATGAGAAAGAAGAAAATTAGGCTGACCATCACGCCTGCCAGGCTGCCATAAGTGAGGTCGTAGTCGGCAAAATTGCTGAGGAAAAACGGCAGCACCGAAAGGCTCACCATCCACCAGATGCTGATGAACAGCGGGCCGGGCCAGATCGGGTGGCCGGCGCGGCGATAGACCGTCGGGGTAAGCATCCCGAACACCAGATACAGCATGCCGAGCAGCACCAGAAAGGTGAACAGCTGGCTGAAGGCGACCAGCGACAGCGCGTCTTCCGGAAAGCGGAAGCTGGCGGCGATCACTTCTGCCGCCCCCACCAGCACAACCTGCATGCTGAGCGCAAGCATGGTGGCGATCACCGCGATGATGATCAGTGCCATCGACCCCAGCCGATAGCGCCAGAACGGCTTGTCCGAGGTGGCGCCATAAGCGCGGCGGATCAGCGACCGGATCGTTTCGATCAGGCTGCCGGTGGTCCACAGCCCGACGATCACAGCCAGCCACAGCAGCGGGCCGGTGCGCGCGCTCATCGCCGACTCCATCGGTGCTGCGATCACCGACGCGGTGCTGGGCGGAACCGCGGCGAGAAAGGCGTTGACCGCCTGCTGGCCATATTCGCTGCGCCCGAACACCCCGCCCATCGCGGCAGCGACGATAAAGAACGGAAAGATGGTAAGCAGCGCCAGATACGCGAAATTGCCGGCAACCACCCCGCCATGGACAGCAACGTTGCCCACGACCTCGCGGACGATCTTCAGCGACTTGGCATAGGCGCGCTGGAGGTGGTGCGGGTTCAACAGATCGGTAAGCGGCATTGCTGGCTGACGGTTCAGGCTATCAGGCCTGAACGCGGGTCGTAATCGGCCTGCCAGCCCTCGACGAACTGCGCCAGCGCGGCATCGCCGCCCTCGGGTAGCCGGATCTGGAGCTCGATGATCTGGTCGCCACGCACTCCGGTCTTGCCGTGAAAGCCCTTGCCCTTGAGGCGCATCTGCTGACCCGACTGGCTGCCTGGCTTGATCTTCATCATCACCGCGCCATCGACAGTGGGCACGCGCACCTCGCCGCCGGCCACCGCTTCCTTGAGCGTGATCGGCAGGTCGAGCCGGACGTTGTCGCCATCGCGGCGGAAGAAGCGGTGGCCACGCACCTCGATGGTGACGATGCCGTCGCCCGCGCCGCCGGGGCCGGGCTGGCCCTTGCCCGACAGGCGCATGTTGGTGCCGGTCTCGACGCCATTGGGGAGCTTGAGATCGATGGTCTTGCCATCGGCCAGCGTGATCCGCTGCGGCTTCAGCGCGGCCGCGTCGGTGAAATCCACCGCCAGCTTGTAGGCGACATTGGCGCCCTTGGGCGCGCTGCTGCGGCCCGCGCCGCGATAGGTGCTGCCGCCACCTAGACCGCCGAACAGGCCATCGAAGATGTCGGCAAAGTCGACGCCGTCATTGCCGAAGCCCGAAAAGCCCGCATTCTCGTTCGCGCGGCCCTGCTGGCGGAATCCGCCGCCGCCACCGCCAAACCCGAAGGGCGCCGCCGGATTGCCGTCGATATCGATCTCGCCCCGGTCGAACCGCGCGCGCTTGTCCTTGTCGGAAAGCAGGTCATAGGCGCGCGTCACTTCGGAGAAGCGCGCTGCGGCTGCCGCATTGTCCTTGTTGTAATCGGGGTGCAGTTCCTTGGCGAGCTTGCGGTAAGCGCTCTTGATGTCCTTTTCGCTCGCGCCCTTGGACACGCCGAGAATTGCATAGGGATCAGCCATGAATGTGGTCGCCATCGTTGGTGAGAATTTCCATTGTTGCCGATTTACAACAATATCTGGGGTTGGGGCAGGGCTATTTTCAAGCCGGTATCAGATGAGCCGAGCGGCCGTGCAAAAAAATTGCCCGCAGCGCGATATACAGCGCCAGTCCGAACGGCCCTGCGGCAAAGGTGAAGAAAAGGATCGGCGCCTGTATCAGCCGTCCCTTGAGCGTATCGAGCCCATGGGCGTCGGCGTTGCGCGCGATCCACAGCCCGACGAACAGGTCGAAGACGAGATAGTGCACCCAGCCGATCGTCACTCCGGGATCGCTCGAGAAGATGCTGCGCACGCCTTCGATCGACGCAAAGTTCGCGCCGCCGCCGGTCGGAACCGCCCCGGTCAGAACAAGCGTCAGCCCGGTGACATAACCCAGCGCCAGCATCAGCAGCGGACCGAAGAAAAGCGCGCGCATCACGATCTCGCGCCGGGGCCCCAGGATCAGCACCACCCAGGCGATCATCGCCAGCAGGTTGGCGGCTCCGAAAATCTGCTCCCACATCGGATGCAAAGCCCTTTTGCAAAATCCTGTTCATCGCCAGCGCGTTGCGCGCTAAGACGCACCGACACCAGTGCACTGTCTTATCTCATTAAGGCAGTCAATGAAACCGGCACCTTCAGGATGCAAGATTATGGCTGACAATCCCTTTGCGCTGTTCGACGAATGGTATGGGCGCGCCCGCGAGACCGAGATCAACGACAGCAACGCCATGGCGCTCGCAACCGCCGATGCCGCCGGGCACCCCTCGGTGCGGATGGTGCTGCTCAAGGGGCACGGTCCCGACGGGTTTGTGTTCTACACCAATTACGAGGGGCGCAAGGGCGGCGAACTGCTCGCCAATCCGCATGCCGCGCTGCTTTTTCACTGGAAGTCGCTGCGCCGCCAGATCCGCATCGAAGGCCCGGTGGAGCCGGTCGACGATGCAACGGCCGATGCCTATTTCGCCAGCCGCTCGCGCGATTCGCAGCTGGGTGCCTGGGCATCCGACCAGTCGCGCCCGCTGCCCGAGCGCGCCATCTTCGAGCAGCGCTTTGCCGACGTGGAAGCGCGGTTCGCCGAAAGCCAGGTGCCGCGCCCGCCGCACTGGTCAGGATTTCGTATCGTGCCGCAGCGCATCGAGTTCTGGGAGGATCGCGACCACCGGCTGCACCACCGCCGGGTGTTCACCCGCACTTCCACCGGCTGGGATGAAGGACTGCTGTACCCATGACCCAATTGCCCGAAACGCTGCCCTATTGCCATATCGATGCCTTTGCCGACCGACCCTTCACCGGCAACCAGGCAGCGGTGATGCCTCTCGATGCCTGGCTCGACGATGCGGTGCTGCAGGCGATCGGCGAGGAAAACAACTTCGCCGAGACCGCGTTCATCGTGCCCAGCGACAGCGCCGATGCCGATTACGAGCTGCGCTGGTTCACCCCTGCGGTCGAGATCGCGATGTGCGGCCATGCGACGCTGGCATCGGGGCATTACGCGTTCGAGAACGGCTTTGCCAGCGACACGGTGCGGTTCGCCACGCGCAAGGCGGGCGTGCTGGTGGTGACACGCGACGGTGATCGGCTGGCGCTGTCGCTGCCTGCCTATGCGCCATCGCCGGCGCCGCTGCCCGACTGGACGTCGGCGCTGGGCGCGCTTCCGGCGGAATATCATGTCTATCCCGGCGACTATCACGTGCTGCTGTTCGACCATGCCGATGACGTGCTTTCGCTGGCGCCGGACATGAAGGCGCTGGCTGCGCTGGGCGATCACCAGTTCATCTGCACTGCGCCGGGCAAGGACACTGATGTGCTCAGCCGGGTGTTCGTGCCGGGGGCAGGGGTGGATGAGGACAGCGTCACAGGATCGGCGCACGCGGTGCTCACCCCGTTCTGGGCGGCCCGGCTGGGGCGCACCAGCTTCACCGCATTCCAGGCGAGCAAGCGCGGCGGCCTGCTCCACTGCACTCTCGACGGCGACCGCGCGGTGCTTGGCGGCCAATGCGTCACCGTGGTGACGGGGACGTTCCGGCTGCGGTGAGCGCCGATCTCTCCCCTCCCGCCTGCGGGAGGGGTGGCTGAGCCGAAGGCGAAGACGGGGTGGGCCTGATCAGCCAACTGTGCTCCCAGCCCACCCCGGTCCGGCAAGCCGGGCCTGCCCCTCCCGCAAGCGGTAGGGGAGAGGTTTTGGCGTTACTGGGGTAGCTTACTGCTCACCTTTGCTCGCCGCCACCTTCGCATCCCAGGTCGCCCAGTCGATCGCGCGCCCGGGATAGGCAACCTTGCCGAACGGCCACGCCTTCGCCACCCACGCGGTCGCCCAGGCGTAAAGCTCCGCGTCAAAGCCCGCGTCGTATTCGGCCTTGGTGACCCACATCGTCACCACCGCGTCATAGCCCGGAACCTCGCTGGGATAGACATAGACGCAGCCGCGCTCGCGCTTGCCGTCGGGGGTCAGCACCGCATAGGCAAACGACGAGCGTTTCTCGAACCTCGCCTGTTCGGTCTGCATGTCCTTCATCGCATCGGCGGCGGACACGTTGGCGTGCGGCCAGCTGGTGGAGCGGGTGAAGGTGGTCTGCAGGTGCTCGATCGAGGACATGTAGGCTGCGAAATCGATATCGACCAGTTCGGGCCCAAGCGGGACGATCCTAAAGCCGGGCGCTTCGACCAGCGTCGGCACCTGGAAATCCGCCGCGACGAAAGGTGCAGGCGATGCCGCCTGCGCGGCTGCGTCCTGCGACGCCGTTTCTGCCAGCGCCGCATGGCCCGACACCATCATCACCATCGCCGCGATGGCCGCGCTCCGTTTGCTCCAACCCATGCCGTGTCCCCCCCAGGTTCCAGTCCGGGGCGCAGTGTGCCAGATGGCGGTCGATCCGCCTATCCCCTGGGGAAGAGCGCCGCGATTTTGCCGAGCTGCGCCTTGACCGAGTCCAGTTCGTTGTCCTGCGTCTTGCCCAGCCGCACGATGGTCAGCCGCTGGCTGGGGCTGACGATAACGAACTGGCCCAGATGGCCCTGCGCGGCGAAGACGTCGCCGGGGAGCAGATCGGGATAGAGGATCTTGCGCTGCCCGGCGGCGTTCGGTTTGTTGAGCCAGATATGTCCGCCATAGGTCGGATTGTTGGGCGAGCTGGTGAGCATGAAATCGACCCAGCCGCGCGTCAGGAACTGGTTGCCCGCGATCGAACCCTTGTTGCGCAGGAACTCGCCGAACTTCGCCCAGTCGCGCGCGTTGCCCTGGATGATCGATCCGCCGATCATCGTGCCCGCAGAATCGAACTCCGGCACCATCGAGGTGATGCCCAGAGGCTCGAACAGCCGCCCGCGCATATAGTCGAGCATGGCGCGCCGGCGGACCTCGGGGTCCTTGCTGTCGGTCAGCTGCCGGGTGATGATGTCGCTGAGGATCACGGTGGTGTTGGTCGAATATTCGAACTTCGATCCGGGCTCGGCCTCCAGCGGCTGGCTGGCGGCATAGCGCACCATGTCGTCGCGCCCGTCGAGGAACAGCATCCGCACCTCGTCCGATTCATAAGGTGGATCGCCCGCCTCGGTATGCTGCAGCCCCGATGCCATGTGCAGCAAGTGCCGCAGCGTGATCGCGCCGCGTGGATCGCCAGGGCGCTGCCAGTCGGGCACAGGGGCGGGAGCATCGAGCGCCAGCCTGCCATCGGCGACCATCAGCCCGACCAGCACCGCGGTCACGCTCTTGGCCATCGACCAGCTGATGAAACGGGTGTCCTGATCATAGCCCGGCGCATAACGCTCGGCGACGATCTCGCCGCCGCGCACGATCAGCAGCGCGCGGGTCTCTTCCATCTCGTCTTCGGCAAACAGCCGGTCGATCTCGGCATTCAGCGCTTCCGTCGACACGCCGGGCACCGCCGCGATCATCGTCTCGCCGCTGTCGGCAGCCTTGCTCTCGATGCCGTAAAGGCTGAAAGCGGTTGCGCCCAGAAGGCCGGTTGCGGCAAGGGCAAGGAGGATGCGGTGCTTCATGCGTGCTTCCATCAATCAGGCGGGGATCAATGGCAACTCGAAATATCAGCGCAATGCAGGGCGGCAGCGGGCGCGGCAGGGTCAAATGGGTGCTGCTGGCGCTGGCGGTGCTGCTGGTCGCGGCCATCGTCTACGCTCTTCCCGCGATGCGCGCCTACAGCCAGACCGGCGCTGCCTATTCCGCGCGCGTGGTGTGCTCGTGCCGCTATATCGGCGGGCGCGGCCTTGACGATTGCGAGAAGGATCTCGAGCCGGGGATGGAGATCGTCAGCCTCAGCGAGGCCGGCAATGCCAAGCGGATCGATGCCACGGTTCCGCTTATGGCCAGCGAAAGCGCGGAATACCGCCAGGGCTGGGGCTGCGTGATGCTGACCGACAAGGAACGCGAGGCAGTCCGCTAAGCGGGGCACGATCAGAAACTCACCGTCATCTGTCCGTAAGCATAGCGGGTGTCGCCAAAGCCGGTCGCGTTCGGTGCATTTTCCAGCAGCGCGCCCCGGGTCAGCACCGCCGTGCCAGCCTCAAGCCGCAGCCGCTTTTCGATCAGCCAGTGGCCGATGCGGACCTCGACCATGTGTCCGGCAAAACGCCCCGAATTCCCCGTGGCATCCACCGGCCCGGCGTTGCCAAAGCGGTCGCGGCGGTTGTGAACCCAGGTGGGGCGCCACAGCGCCATCACGTCCCAACGCGTGGCGGGGGCGGTCTCTATTCGTAGGCCGGGCGCGACGATGTTGGTGCGCGCGAGCGGCCCGAAGATGCCGGTCGGGCCGAATTCCCACCGCCGCGCCCCGAACAGCGTATCGAAGCGTGTGAAAGCGTTCGTGCGTGGGTCATCACCGCTGGCAATATCGAGCAGCGCCGAGATCCGAGGTTTTCCTGGGAGGTTCAGGCTGTAGCCGACTTCGGCATGGGCCAGAAAGGCTCGGACATCCCGGAGCGGAGCGTTCGCCGCGAGCGATTGCCGGATCGTCCCAGCTTGTACCGCACCCTCCATATCGATGTCCCAATCGCCCGAGCGCGGCGCGCGGTGCAGCCTCGCGCCTACGGTCAGCAGATGGCGATTGCGGGTCGGACCATTAGCACCATCGCGCTCGGCGAGGCCGAAGACATTGGCCTGCAGCGCCACCCCGGCAAACAGGTCTGGCCTAGAATAATGCGCACCCCAGAATGTCAGGTCAAAGCTCTCGCGATCCAGCTGCACACGGTTGTCGATGATCGCATCCTGGGCCATCGGCTCGCGGGTGTGGGGAAGGGTGTAGAATGCGGTCAGCGTGTCGCCATCGCGTCCGTGCCACTCCAGCTTCAGTCCGGTGAAGCTATTGATCGTGTTGCGAAAAGCGTTGCGCGCAACCAGCCGTCGCGATCCCAGGTTGAGGTGAAAGCGCCCAGCTGTCAGCCCTACAGGACCGTCGCGATAGCCAATCGAGGCGCGGCTGAGCTCCAGCGCGTTGACCTCGCTGGTGCTGATCGCGCCGGGGGCGTCGATCGCATAGCCGCGCGCATCGATGAGTTCGGCGGAAACATGCCAGGGGCCGGTGCGATAGTCGGCTGCGATTGCGGTCTGCACCGTGATGGCATCGTCGCGCGGTGGCAGGCCGGGTCGGTATTGGCCCTCAAGAAGTTCGTAGCGGACGCGGAGGCTGCCAGAGAGCGTGAGGCCATCGGCACTTTGCTCCTGGGCACAGGCGGGCGATGCGGCCGTGGCTGCCGCCGCAGTGATCAAAAAGGCTGCAATTGCCCGCACCTGTGTCCCCCGGCGCGCAGCGATACCGCAATCGGCGCGCGTTGTTGAGCGCGAACCGCTCAGGCGGCGAGCGCGTCGATGACCGGCTCGGTGCTCTGGATCCAGCCGCCGCCGAGGACGCGGGTTCCGGCATAAAGCACCGCGGCCTGTCCCGGCGCGACGCCGTATTCGCTCTGCGCGAACACCAGCCGCCGGTCGGCGCCTGTGCCTTCGATCCGGGCAGATGCGGGCCTCGCGAGCGAACGCACCTTGACCTCCATCGGCCCTTCATAAGCGCCGCCGATCCAGTTCATGTCGACGATCTGCGCGGCGCGGGTCGCCAGCGCCTCGCGCGGGCCGACGACGACGCGGCGCGTCGCGGCATCGAGCTTGACGACATACAGCGGCTCGGGCTGACCGCCGATCTCGAGGCCCTTGCGCTGGCCGATGGTGTAATGGATCAGCCCCTTGTGCTCGCCCAGCACACGGCCATCGATGTGCACGATCGTCCCGCCGGTGTCGGCATCTGGCCGCACCTTGCGCACCACCGAGGCATAATCGCCATCGGGGACGAAGCAGATGTCCTGGCTGTCGGGCTTGGCCGCATTGATCAGCCCCATCTGCTGCGCCAGCGCGCGCACCTGGGGCTTGGGCAGATCGCCCAGCGGGAAGCGCAGGAAATCCATCTGCGCATCGGTGGTCGCGAACAGGAAATAGCTCTGGTCGCGCGCCGGATCGAGCGCGCGGTGAAGTTCGGAGCGGCCATCGCTGTCCGTCATGCGGCGGACATAGTGGCCGGTGGCCAGGCAATCGGCCCCCAGATCGCGCGCCATCTGCAGCAGGTCGGTGAACTTCACCCCCATGTTGCACTGGATACAGGGGATCGGGGTGCGTCCCGCCATATACTCATCGGCGAACCGCTCGACCACGGACTCGCGGAAGCGGCTTTCATGGTCGAAGACGTAATGCGAGATACCGAGCCGATCGGCCACCGCGCGCGCATCGCGGATGTCTTGCCCGGCACAGCACGATCCCGCGCGCTTGACCGCTGCGCCATGATCATAAAGCTGCAGCGTGATGCCGATGGTTTCCGCGCCGGTTGCCGCGGCCAGCCCTGCCACCACCGACGAATCGACTCCGCCCGACATCGCCACGACGATTCGCCGGGCCTTCATATCGCCGTTCAGCTGGAAATCGGGGGTGGGAAGAGCGTTCATGGGGCATCATGTAGCGGTCGCGGCAGCTTTCTGCCACCCCGCACCGGCAAAATTTTGCCGCTGCAATCCGGCCTCGAAATGGCGGAAATCCGGGGCTCACATGCCGATGGTCATGCCGAATTAACCAAGGCTAATCAGCGATGAAGGCAGCTTTTACCTGCTCTTACGGATTGGTTGGTAGACGGCTCACCATGGAAATGAACTTCCCCCACGACACGCCCATTCCGGTCAGCAGCGCTGCGATCAGCCTGCGTCGGCTGGATATGGACATCCTGCGCGTGCTGGCTTTTGCGCCGGTGATGGCGCGCAGGCATGGGCGGCCGGCGGGGCATGCTGCACGTCCTGGCAAGGATGCGCTGATGGCGCTGTTTGCCGGTACCGGCAGTGCCGACCATGTTGCCAAGGGAAGCTTCAATCCGCACTTTGCCGTGGCGCTGGACCGGTTCGGCGTGGCGCAGCAGCAAGGTGAAACTGACGTTTACCATTCTGCTTCAGTCAATCGCAAAGCCGCTCGGTTACTCCGTTCCCACGCACCCCATTTTACAAATCAGGCCTTTTGAGGACATGATGATCGAGAATCAGAAAATCAAACCAGCACAGGTCATCGGTCCGCTCGGCGAGCCGCTGACGCTGGACAATCTGCCGGCCCCCGGCACGAAGCGCTGGGTGGTTCGTCGCAAGGCCGAGGTCGTGGCTGCCGTCAATGGCGGGCTGCTGACCATCGACGAGGTGTGCGAGCGTTATGATCTGACGCTGGAAGAATTCGCCTCGTGGCAACGGGCTGTCGACCGGTCGGGCATGCCCGGCCTCAGGGTGACCCGTATCCAGCATTACCGCGATCTGTACGAGCGCCAGCAGCGCTACTGATACCGGCCGGGCAACCGCAAACGAGAAAGGGGTGCGATCCATGCCGGATCGCACCCCTTTCTCGTTTGCGGTTCCTGCCCAGTCGGGGGCAGGAAGTCCGACGCCTCAGCTATCGGCTGCGGCTGCCTCGACATCGCCCGATTCCGCGGCCTTGCGACGCGGCGCTGCGCGGCGCTTGGGCTTGGCGGCTTCGGCCTCGGCAGAGGCTGCTTCGGGCGCTGCACCGATGGCGGGCGGCAGGATCATAGGATCCAGGCCGTTGCCTTCTGATGCTTCGACCGCGCGGGGCGGACGACCGCGACCGCGACGCGGCGGTGCCTGGTCGCCATCGCTCGATGCAGCGGGCGAGGGCGCCTGCGGAGCATCGTCGCGCGGCTGCGGGCGCAGCGTGCGTTCGTTGCGCTGACGCGAAGGACGCTCGCCGCCGGTGTCGTCGTTGCGGTTGGCATCGCGATTGGTGTCGCGCTGGTCGGGACGGTCCTCGCGCGGACGCCGTTCCCGCCGCGCCTCATTCTGACGGCCATCGTTCTGGCGCCCATCATTTTGGCGGCTGTCGTTCTGGCGGCCTTCGTTCTGACGCCCCTCGTTCTGACGGCTCACCGGGCGGATGTTGCCACGGTTGTCGTCGTCGCCTTCGTCCTGATCGTCATCCTGATTGCCGCGCGACTGTTCGTCGGCGTGATCGAGCGACGAGGTGTAGCCGCGCGGGCTGCTGCCCTGGCCCGGATAGCCGCCGTTGTCGTCATCGTCATCGGCGTAATCGCTGCCGGCATCGCGGCCCTGGTCCTCGCGCGGGCGGCGATATTCGTCCTGGCGGGCTCGGTTGTCGGCGAGCACGCGGAAATAGTGGTCGGCAAACTGCAGATAATATTCGGTGGCCACGCGGTCACCGTTCATCTGCGCGTCGTGCGCCATCTTCTTGTATTTTTCGAGCATCTGGGTGGCATTGCCACGCGCCCGGCTGTCGATCCGGTTGCCCTGGTCCATGCCACCGCTCCGGCCAGTAGGCTGCGGACGGTTATTGCCACGGCCGCGACGACGGCTCGTTCCACGATTGTTGTTCAATTTAGACGCTTCCTTATCAGTCGCAAATTGCCTGCGTGTCCTCTGCGCGCCCGTGCAGCCCGACACCCTGTGGTGCGCGGCGCGTCCCAAGCCTTTCATCCGCTTTGAGTGGCCTTGATAGCTGCCCTAATAAGATGACTGGGGTCAGCAAGCGTGACGGGCCATCTGCCAACATCACCTGCCTTGCTGTCCCGGTGGTAGCGGGTCGCCAATGCCTTGCCAAGCGAAATATCAATCCGGCCTTCCGGGACGCAATATCAATGCGCGGTCGTGTCCGGCGAGGTCCTGTCGGCAATCCACGGCAAAGCCGCTTGCAGTTGCCAGCGCAGCAACATCCTCCCGCTGACCCGCGCCGATTTCGAGGATCGCGATGCCCTGCGGCGCGAGCAGTGCGGGGAGCGCGGGGATGAGGATGCGATAATCGTCCAGGCCGTCTTCGCCGGCAAACAGCGCGCTGTGCGGCTCGTGCTCCATCACCTGCGGCGCGAGCATGGCCGTGGTCTCCACATAAGGCGGGTTGCACACGATCAGGTCGAACGGGCCGGGCAGGGGCTGCTGCCAGCCGGGCTGGCGCCAGTTTCCGGGCAGCATCTGCGTGCGATCAGCAAAGCCGAGCGCGGTGGCATTCGACTGCGCGATAGCCAGCGCGGCGGCGCTGGCATCGACGCCGACGCCTTGCGCTTTGGGCCATTCAGACATCGCCGCGAGCAACAGCGCGCCCGATCCTGTGCCAAGGTCGAGGATTCGCGCTGGTGGCCGCTCGGCCAGGGCACCGATCGCTGCCTCGATCAGCGTCTCGCTGTCGGCGCGCGGGATCAGCACCGCAGGCGTCACCTTGAGTGTCAGCGTCCAGAAGTCCTGCCTTCCGGTGATATAGGCGACGGGTTCGTGCGCCGAGCGGCGGGCGATCAACGCGGCGAATGCAGCTGGAACGTCATCGCGCATTCGGTTCAGCAGCAATGTGCTGCGTGAGATGCCGAAGGTGTGCGCCATCAGCAGTTCGGCATCGAGCCGCGGGGTGTCGGAGACGCGAGCCAGCGTCTGCGTTGCCTCGCGCAGTGCCTCTGCGATGGTCATCACCAACCCCGCTCAGCCTGAGCCTGTCGAAGGCCGCGCACCCACGCCGGCCGTATAGCGGTGCCTTCGACAAGCTCAGGCTGAGCGGAGGTTTGACAGGGCGTACGGCATTGACCGGTCCTCAGCTGAATCAGTGATGTCTGCCTGTAGCGCAAAGGCTCACCGGCAGCGCAGCGATGACCCATCACCCCGCCATTTCCATGTTCGCCAGCCGGCTCGCCTGATCCTGCGCGGTCAGCGCGTCGATCAGTTCGCTCAGGCCTGCACCCGCCAGGATCTCGTCGAGCCTGTGCAACGTCAGGTTGATGCGGTGGTCGGTCACCCGGCCTTGCGGGAAATTGTAGGTGCGGATGCGCTCGGACCGGTCGCCCGATCCGACCATCGACTTGCGCGCATCGGCCTCGGTCGCGGCGGCCTTGCTGCGCTCGAGCTCATAGAGCCGTGCGCCCAGCACCTTGAGCGCCTTGGCCTTGTTCTTGTGCTGCGACTTTTCGTCCTGCTGCGTCACCACAAGGCCAGAGGGCAGGTGGGTGATGCGCACCGCGCTGTCGGTGGTGTTGACGTGCTGCCCGCCCGATCCCGATGCGCGATAGACATCGATGCGCAGGTCGTTGTCGTTGATCTGGATGTCGACCGCTTCGGGCTCGGGCAGCACCGCGACGGTCGCGGCAGAGGTGTGGATGCGCCCACCGCTTTCGGTGACGGGAACGCGCTGCACCCGGTGGACGCCGCTTTCGTATTTCAGCTTGGCGAACACGCCCGCGCCGTTGACCGAGGCGATGACCTCCTTGAAGCCGCCGACATCCGAAGCGCTGGCCGACATGATCTCGATCCGCCAGCCCTGCTCTTCGGCAAAGCGCGAATACATCCGCAGCAGATCGCCCGCGAAAAGCGCGGCCTCATCGCCGCCCGTGCCCGCGCGGATTTCGAGCATCGCGGGGCGCATGTCGGCGCTGTCGCGCGGCAGCAGCTGGATGGCGAGCTGCTGTTCGGCTGCGGGCAGCCGCTCGCGCAGGTCCTGCGCTTCCTCGGCGGCCATCTCGATGATCTCGGGCTCGGACTCGGGCGCGGCGATCAGGCCCTGGAGCACTTCCAGCTCGGCGCGCAGCCGGCGCACCTCGCCCGCCGCGCGCGCGACCGGCTCGAGCTCGGCATAGTCCTTCGAGGTGCGCACGAACTCCTCGCCATCGAGCGCTCCAGACGCCATCCGCGCCTGCAGCTCCTGGTAGCGCGCCTCGATCTGCGCGATGCGTTCGGGCGAGATGCGGGTCATGCGCCTATCCAGCCGATGTTCCGTTCCCCTGCGCAGGCAGGGGCCCATCTCCGGACCGTGGTGCCGGACGCGACCACAGGAGATGGCCCCCTGCCTACGCAGGGGAGCCGGGTAGGGCGGGGATCGGTCAATGCGACCGGCATTATCCGGTCGATCCTTGACCGAGCAGCTCGCCCACCCTTGCGTGCAGTTCGCTGTCCGGCACCGCCTTGATGTTCGCCTTGGCCGCCTGGCCATCATGCTGAAACGAAATTAGCACCTTGGCATTGATCTTTGTCGCCTTGTCGTAACGCTTGCGCGGCGAGCCGGTGGCGATCATGTCGCTCGAAATGCCGTGGTTGCGAAAGGTGGCCTGCGCGGACGTGGCATCGGCGAGCGCGCGATCATCCTCCAGCGCGATGATGACATCGAGCCCGGTGTCGAGCGCCGCATCGTCACATAGCATCGCCAGCCGCTCGATGCCCGCAGCCCATCCAACCGCAGGCGTGTGAGGCCCGCCGAGGTTCTCGATCAGCCCGTCATAGCGCCCGCCGCCGAGTACCGTACCCTGGGCGCCCAGCCGGTCGGTGACGAACTCGAACGCGGTGTGGCGATAGTAATCGAGCCCGCGCACCAGTCGCGCGTTGCGCGTCCATGCGACACCCGCGGCGTCGAGGCCGTTCGTCACGCTTTCGAAGAACGCACCCGCCTCGTCGGTCAGATACGCGTCGATATCGGGCGCGCTGTCGGCAATCGGGCGGTCCTGCGCTTCCTTGCTGTCGAGGATGCGCAAGGGGTTGCGCTCGAGCCGGTCCTGCGAATCCTTCGAGAGATCGCCGCTATGTGCCCGGAAATGCTCGATCAATGCCGCGCGCCAGGCATCGCGGCTGGCGGCATCGCCCAAAGTGTTGAGCTGAAGCGTCACGCCCTCGGTGATGCCAAGCTCGCGCAGGATCTGGTCGGCCATCACCAGCAGTTCGACGTCTGCCTGGGGTTCGGCTGCACCGATGATCTCGGCATCGATCTGGTGGAACTGGCGATAACGGCCCTTTTGCGGCCGCTCATAGCGGAACAGCGGACCGTGCGTCGCAAGCTTGAGCGGCGCATATTGCTGCCAGCCGTTGGTGAGGTACGCGCGCGCAAGGCCCGCGGTGAACTCGGGCCGCAAGGTCAGCGAATCGCCGCCCTTGTCGTCGAACGAGTACATTTCCTTGCTGACCACATCGGTGGTTTCGCCCAGCGACCGCGCGAACACCGCGGTCGCCTCGAACACCGGCATTTCGACCCGGCGGAAGTTGTAGAGACGGCGCACGCGATCGAACGTATCGACGACATGGCCGAACCGCTCCTGGTCCTGCCCGAAGATGTCCTGCGTCCCGCGGATCGCGCCTGGTGTTGTAATTTTGCCCATATTTCGCCGCCATTAGCGACTTTTTGGTCGGACGCCAAACAGGCGGGTGCATTTTTTTGGGACGGGGGGTTATGGTGGCGGCCATAACCGAAAATCCTCCCCTGCAAGGGGAGGGGGACCGCGCAGCGGTGGAGGGGTGTCACCCCATCGCAGCCGTGGACACCCCTCCGTCAGTCCTGCGGACTGCCACCTCCCCTTGCAGGGGAGGATTTGAAGGGAAGAACCGCTCAAAAAAGGGTCCCAAACTTGCGTCTTTTCCTCACCGCTTCCTGCCTTGCGCTCTCGCTGGCCGCCGCGCCTGTCTTTGCCCAGAACAGCGCGCCACAGCCGCAGCCGATCGTGGATATCGTTCCCGCAGCGCGCGACATCGCCTTTCCCGGGGTGATGTCGCTGGAGGTGGATGCGACCGATATCGACCGCGCCATCTTCTCGATGAAGCAGACCATCCCCGTGCCGCCAGAGGCGCGCACGGCGGGGCGGTTTACATTGCTCTATCCGCAATGGCTGCCGGGCAATCATGCCCCGCGCGGCGAGATCGAGAAGCTGGTCGGCCTCAAATTCTCGGCCAATGGCAAGCCGCTCGCCTGGCAGCGCGATTCGCTCGACGTGAACGCCTTCCACATCACCGTGCCGTCCGGCGCGCGCGAGGTGGTGGCGAATTTCCAGTTCGTCAGCCCCACCGCGGCCAACCAGGGCCGTGTCGTGGTCGCGCCCAAGATGATGAACCTGCGCTGGAACAACGTCTCGCTGTATCCGGCGGGCTATTTCGCGCGCAACATTCCGGTCGATGCGATCGTCACCTGGCCCACCGGCTGGCAGGCGGGCAGCGCGATGCGCGCCAAGCGCAGCTCAAACAGTTCTGGCGGCGCGAAGATCGCCTATGAACGCGTCGATTTCGACACTCTGGTCGACAGCCCGATGTTTGCGGGCGCGCATTTCAAGAGCTGGCCGCTGTCCGACAAGGTCACGCTCAACGTCGTTGCCGACGCGCCCGAATTCCTCGCCGCAACGCCCGACCAGATCGAGGCGCACAAACGGCTGGTGACAGAGGCCGAGCACCTGTTCGGCGTGCGGCACTATGACCGCTACGACTTCCTGCTGTCGCTGTCGGACGAGATGAGCGGCATCGGCATCGAGCATCATCGCAGCAGCGAGAACGGTGTGGGCACCGGCTATTTCACCGACTGGGCCAAGGGTCCTGGCTCGCGCAACCTGCTGCCGCACGAGATGACGCACAGCTGGAACGGCAAGCACCGCCGTCCGCAGGGCATCTGGGCGCCCGACTTCCGCCAGCCCAGCCGCGACGACCTGTTGTGGGTGTATGAAGGGCAGACCCAGTTCTGGGGTTATGTGCTGGGCGCGCGCTCCGGATTGTTCAGCTATCAGGAGACGCTCGATGCCTTCGCCAACATCGCTGCCGGGCTTGATCGCCGCACCGGGCGCGACTGGCGGCCGCTGGTAGACACTGCGCACGATCCGATCATCGCCGCGCGCCGTCCCAAGGGGTGGGCGAGCTGGCAGCGCAGCGAGGATTACTACAACGAGGGCATGCTCGTGTGGCTGGAAGCCGACCAGATCATCCGCCGCGAATCGGGCGATACCCGCTCGCTGCAGGACTTTGCGCGCAGCTTCTTTGGCGGGCGTGAAGGCGACTGGGGCGTGGTGACCTATGAACTGCCCGATGTCGTTGCCGCGCTGAACGCGGTCCAGCCCTATGACTGGCAGGCGTTCCTGCAGAGCCGCGTCTATCAGGTGACCACAGAGGCGCCCAAGCAGGGTCTGGTTCTGGGCGGCTATGAACTGGTGTATGTCGCCGAGCCCAGCGCCTATATCAGGTCGGGCGAGGCGGCGTCGGGTGCTTCCGATCTGAGCCATTCGATCGGGCTGATCGTCGAGAAGGACGGCAAGATCGCGCAGGTCATCTGGGGCAGTTCCGCCTTCGATGCCGGGATGACGGTGGGCGACCAGATCACCGGCGTGGGCGGGCGCGATTACTCGGCCGAGATGCTGAAGGCTGCGGTCGCGTCCACCAGCCAGGGCGGCAAGGTCGAACTGCTGGTCAAGCGCGGCAAACGCTACCGCGAAACCACGCTTTCCTATACCGGCGGCTTGCGCTATCCGGCGCTCCGCAAGACGGGGCAGGGCGAAACCGGCCTTGACCGGCTGCTTGCGCCGCAAACCCGCTGAACGCTGAAGAACGGGCACGTCGTTCAGCGGCAAACCAGAACAAAGGCCTCCATCCTTATGCTTATCGATCAGATTCCGACCGGCAAGAATCCGCCGAACAACGTCAACGTCATCATCGAAGTGCCCACGGGCGGCGAGCCTGTGAAGTATGAGTTCGACAAGGCCTCGGGCGCACTGTTTGTCGACCGCATCCTGCACACGCCGATGCGCTATCCCGCCAACTACGGCTTCATCCCGCACACGCTGTCGCCCGATGGCGATCCGCTCGATGCGCTGGTGATTGCGCGTTCGCCGTTCATGCCCGGCTCGGTCGTGCGCGCACGTCCGATTGCCGTGCTGAACCTGGAAGACGAGCATGGCGGCGATGAAAAGGTCATCTGCGTCCCCGACACCGCGACCTTCCCCTATTACACCGACGTGCGCGAGAAGGACGACATGCCCGACATCGTGTTCGCGCAGATCGAGCACTTCTTCACCCACTACAAGGACCTGGAAGCCGAAAAGTGGGTGCGAATCGGCAAATGGGGCGACGCTGCCGAAGCGCGCCAGGTGATCATCGAGGCGATCGAACGCGCCCAGCAGCACAAGGCAGGCTGATGCGGATCGGGGCAGGGACGCGCCGCACACTGCCGCCCATGCGGGCGCTGGTGGCAGGCGTCGTCTCTGCCGCGTTGCTGGCAGGCTGTGCGACGCCCGAGGCGCGCACCCGCACCGCGCTCGAAAGAACTGGGCTCAGCCGTCCGGTCTCCGCCTGCATGGCAGGGCGCATGGTCGACCGGCTGTCGCTGGCGCAGCTCCAGCGGCTGGGCCGGCTGGGGCGCCTGCAACGCGCTGGCGATTTCGAAGAATTCCTGCGGCTTACCCGCGCCTTGCGTGATCCGGAAATCCTGGCGGTTGTCAGCTCGTCCGGGCTGGTTTGCACAGTGCGCAACTGACTGGTGTAAATCACAGCTCTGCTCAAGCGATTGCAGGGTTTCCTTTAGGGCGCGTCTATGCTTTAGCGCCCCTCACAACCGTTCATCGACCGCTTAATGGCCTGGTGTCGACCGCTTGTGAGTCGCACGCCCGGCCCGCTCAGAAAGGCATGGGATCCTTCATGAACATCCACGAATATCAGGCCAAGGAACTGCTCGCGAAATACGGCATCGGCATCCCCACCGGGCACGCCGCGCTGACCGTCGAAGAGGCCGTTGCAGGCGCTGAAAAGCTCCCCGGACCGCTCTATGTCGTCAAGGCGCAGATCCACGCCGGTGGACGCGGGAAGGGCAAGTTCAAGGAACTGGGTGCCGATGCCAAGGGCGGTGTCCGCCTCGCCAAGTCGATCGACGATGTTCGGAAAGACGCCGGCGAGATGCTGGGCAACACTCTGGTGACCATCCAGACCGGCGATGCCGGCAAGCAGGTCAACCGCCTGTACGTCACCGATGGCGTTGATATCGCTGCCGAATATTACCTCTCGATGCTGGTCGATCGCAAGACCGGCCGCGTCGCGATGATCGTCTCGACCGAAGGCGGCATGGACATCGAGACCGTGGCGCACGACACCCCCGAGCTGATCACCACCATCACCGTCGACCCGGCACAGGGCTTCATGCCGCATCACGGCCGCGCCGTTGCGTTCGCGCTCAAGCTGTCGGGCGATCTCAACAAGCAGGCTGCCAAGCTTGCCCAGCAGCTCTACACCGCGTTCATGGACCTCGATTGCGCGATGCTCGAGATCAACCCGCTGGTCGAAACCAAGGACGGCAAGCTTCTGGTGCTCGACACCAAGATGAGCTTCGATTCGAACGCGCTCTATCGCCACCCCGATGTCGAAGCGCTGCGCGACGAGACCGAAGAAGACCCGATGGAGGTCGAGGCCAGCAAGTATGACCTCGCCTATATCAAGCTCGATGGCGACATCGGCTGCATGGTCAACGGCGCGGGCCTCGCTATGGCGACGATGGACATCATCAAGCTCAACGGCATGTTCCCCGCCAACTTCCTCGATGTCGGCGGCGGCGCGAGCAAGGAAAAGGTGACCGCGGCGTTCAAGATCATCCTCTCCGATCCCGCGGTGAAGGGCATTCTGGTCAACATCTTCGGCGGCATCATGAAGTGCGACATCATCGCCGAGGGTATCGTTGCCGCGGCCAAGGAAGTGAACCTGTCGGTGCCGCTCGTCGTGCGCCTGGAAGGCACCAACGTGCAGCAGGGCAAGGACATCCTGGCCAACTCGGGCCTGCCGATCGTCAGCGCCGACAATCTGGGCGACGCTGCGGAGAAGATCGTCGCACAGGTCAAGCAGGCGGCTTGATGATCAATTTATCCTCTCCCTTCACGGGAGAGGATATGGAGACTTGGCTGTCCTGAGCTTGTCGAAGGGCCGCCTAGTCGGAATTGGAGAGGGCCTTTCGGCATCTGCGGATGCCGCGCAGTCACCCTCTCCCAGCTTCGACTAGGCGCTTGCAGCGCCAAGTCTGCGCAACCCTCTCCCGTCAAGGGAGAGGGGATGGCGGCAGGAAAGCCACCACTTGACGTTTACGTGAACGGAAACTAAATCTGTCTCACGATCATTAGGGAAGGAAGCGCCATGAAGATCCTTGTGCCCGTGAAACGGGTTATCGATTACAACGTGAAGCCGCGCGTGAAGGCGGATGGGTCGGGTGTCGACCTCGCCAACGTCAAGATGAGCATGAACCCGTTCGACGAAATCGCCGTCGAAGAGGCGCTGCGCATCAAGGAAGCGGGCAATGCGGAAGAAGTCATCGCCGTGTCGGTCGGCCCAGCCAAGGCGCAGGAAACGCTCCGCACCGCGCTCGCCATGGGCGCCGATCGCGCGATCCTGATCGAGACCGACGAGACCGTCGAGCCATTGGCGGTTGCCAAGCTGCTTGCCAAGGTCGCGGCCGAAGAGAACCCCGGCCTGATCCTGCTGGGCAAGCAGGCGATCGACGACGACAGCAACCAGACCGGCCAGATGCTCGCAGCCTTGCTCGGCTGGGGCCAGGCGACCTTCGCCAACACCGTTGCGGTGGAAGGCGACAGTGTTACCGTCGCGCGTGAAATCGATGGCGGCCTGCAGACGGTCAAGCTCAAGACCCCGGCGATCGTCACCACCGACCTTCGCCTCAACGAGCCGCGTTATGCGTCGCTGCCCAACATCATGAAGGCGAAGAAGAAGCCGCTCGATGTGAAGACCCCGGCGGATTACGGCGTGGACATCGCTCCGCGCCTGACCACGCTCAAGGTCACCGAGCCGCCGGTGCGCAGCGCCGGAATCAAGGTCGCAGATGTCGACGCGCTCGTCGGCAAGCTCAAGGAAATGGGAGTTGGCGCATGAAGACGCTCGTTTGGGTTGAACATGACAATGCGGTCATGAAGGATGCAACGCTGGCTGTCGTCACGGCGGCCGGCAAGCTGGGTGAAGTGCACGCGCTGGTCGCAGGCTCGGGCTGCGCGGCGGTTGCCGATCAGGTCGCCAAGGTCGCCGGTATCGCCACCGTCCACCTCGCCGACGATGCCTCGCTCGCAAACGGCCTGGCTGAGAACGTTGCGCCGCTCGTGGCGAGCCTGATGGCCAGCCACGATGCGTTCCTCGCGCCCGCCACCACCACCGGCAAGAACATCGCCCCGCGCGTTGCTGCCCTGCTCGACGTGATGCAGATCTCGGACATCCTCTCGGTCGAAGGCCCCAAGACCTTCACCCGTCCGATCTATGCCGGCAACGCCATCGCCACGGTCGAATCGTCGGACGCCAAATTGGTGATCACCGTACGCGGCACCGCGTTCGAAAAGGCCGCGACCGAAGGCGGTTCGGGCACGGTCGAAGCGGTGGGCGGAGCATCGGACTCGGGCCTGTCGACTTTCGTCAGCGCCGAGATCGCCAAGAGCGAGCGTCCTGAACTGACCAGCGCCAAGATCATCGTCTCGGGCGGTCGTGCGCTGGGTTCGGGCGAGAAGTTCGAGGAAGTCATCACCCCGCTGGCAGACAAGCTGGGCGCCGGCATCGGTGCGTCGCGCGCTGCGGTCGATGCGGGCTATGTCCCCAACGACTATCAGGTCGGCCAGACCGGCAAGATCGTCGCTCCCGAAGTCTATGTCGCGGTCGGCATCTCGGGCGCGATCCAGCACCTTGCGGGCATGAAGGACTCCAAGACCATCATCGCCATCAACAAGGACGAGGACGCCCCGATCTTCCAGGTCGCCGATATCGGCCTGGTGGCGGACCTGTTCACCGCGGTTCCGGAGTTGACGAGCAAGCTCTGATCGCCCGCGCGAGCCAAAAAACAGCAAACCCCGGCAGGCAACTGCCGGGGTTTTTTTGTCATTGCAGCGACCCAGAGCGAAGTTAGTATTGCAAGACTTTCACTCCCCAGGAGGCTTGCCATGACGATGATGACTGCGTTTCAGGTTCCGTCGGCAGGTGGCGCGCTTGAGAAAGTGGAGCGGCCCTTGCCCGAGCCTGCCGCCGACGAAGTGCGGATAGCGGTGCATGCCTGCGGTGTCTGCCATTCGGACTCGATCACCGTCGAAGGGCATATGCCGGGGATCAGCTACCCGCGTGTGCCCGGGCACGAGGTTATCGGGGTGATCGATGCGATCGGCGCGGAGGTCAAAGGTTTCGAGATCGGCCAGCGCGTCGGCGTTGGCTGGAACGCCGGTTCATGTGGCTGGTGCCATCAGTGCCGCCGGGGCAATGCCTTTGCATGCCTGACCATCCAGGACGTGACGGGCGTGTATCGCGATGGCGGTTATGCAACGCACATGCTGGCCCGCCAGTCGGCAGTCGCTCGGGTGCCGGCAGAGCTCGACACGGTCGGATCCGCGCCGTTGCTGTGCGCCGGGATCACGACCTTCAACGCGATCCGCAATAGCGGCGCAAGGCCGGGCGATCTGGTGGCGGTTATGGGGGTTGGCGGACTTGGGCATCTTGCGATCCAGTACGCGGCAAGGATGGGGTTCCGCGTTGTCGCGGTCAATCGCGGGATAGACAAGGAACCGCTTGCGCGGCAGCTTGGCGCGCACGACTATATCGATAGCAAGGCGACCGATCCCGCCGCAGGCTTGACCGCGATGGGCGGTGCCAAGGCGATCATCGCCACCGTCGCGCATGCCGAGGCGATGGCGCAAATCGCCAATGGTCTGGGGCCCAACGGCGTGATGATGATGATCGGGGCGGTCGGCCCGTTCCAGATCGACCAGCTAGACCTGCTGCAGAAAAGCGCCGCGTTGCGCGGTTGGTATTCGGGCATCGCCGCCGATTCTGAAGATACGCTGGCGTTCAGTCTTCTGACCGGCGTTGAATCGATGAACGAGGTTTACCCGCTCGAACAGGCTCAGGCGGCTTACGACCGGATGATGAGCGGCGATGCACGTTTCCGGGTGGTGCTCAAGGTTGTCTGAAAGCGCACCCCTGCGCCCGGATCGAGCGCAGGGGCATGATACTCAATGCCGGAAGTGGCGCATTCCGGTGAAGACCATCGCCAGGCCTGCCGCGTCGGCAGCCGCGATCACTTCGTCGTCGCGCATCGATCCGCCGGGCTGGATCACGGCCGTTGCACCCGCCTCGACCGCCGCGAGCAGGCCGTCGGCGAAGGGAAAGAAGGCGTCGGAGGCGACCGAAGAGCCCTTGGTGCGCGGTTCGGCCCAGCCATAGGTCTGCGCCGCCTCGATCGCCTTGGCACCCGCGATGCGCGCTGAATCGCGGCGGTTCATCTGGCCGGCGCCGATGCCCGCGGTCGATCCGTCCTTGGCGTAGACGATCGCGTTGGACTTCACATGCTTGGCTACGGTCCAGGCAAACAGGCAGTCGGTCAGCTCCTGATCGCTCGGAGCGCGCTTCGTCACGACCTTGAGGTCGTCGCGGGTGATCCGGCCATTGTCGCGCGACTGGAACAGCGCGCCGCCCGCAATGGTGCGCAGGCCCATGCCGCCGCGCGCAGGGTTGGGCAGATCGCCGGTGAGGATCAGGCGCAGGTTCTTCTTCTTGGCGAACACGGCCTTGGCGGCATCATCCGCATCGGGCGCACAGACGACTTCGGTAAAGATGTCGCTGATCGCTTCGGCGGTCGGGCCGTCGAGCGGACGGTTGACCGCGATGATCCCGCCGAAGGCCGAGACGCTGTCGCACTGCAACGCCGCCTTGTAGGCGCTGACCAGATCGTCACCGCTCGCAACGCCGCATGGATTGGCGTGCTTGACGATCACCACGGTCGGCGGACCATCGCGGAATTCGGCGACCAGTTCGAGCGCGGCGTCGGCGTCGTTGAGGTTGTTGAAGCTCAGCTCCTTGCCCTGCACCTGGCGGTGATCGGCAAGCGATCCGCCCGGCGCGAAGGCGGGCAGGTACAAGGCCGCGCTCTGGTGCGGGTTTTCGCCATAGCGCAGTGCCTGGCCCTTGCGGAAGGGCACCGAGAGCTTTTCGGGGAACATCTCGCCCTGGTCGGCAAAGGCAAACCAGCTGGCGATCATCGCGTCATATTCTGCCGTTGCGGCATAGGCCTTGGCGGCCATCTTGCGGCGGAAGGCGAGGGTGGTGGCGCCGCTGCTGGCCTCCATCTCGGCGGTCAGCGTCGCATAATCGGCAGGATCGGTGACGATGGTGACGAACGCGTGGTTCTTGGCGGCAGAGCGCACCATGCTGGGCCCGCCGATGTCGATGTTCTCGATGATCTCGTCGCGCTCGGCGCCCTTGGCGACGGTTGCGGCAAAGGGGTAGAGGTTGACCACCACCAGATCGATCGCGCCGATGCCGTGCGCTTCCATCGCAGCGACATGGCTTTCATTGTCGCGCACCGCGAGCAGTCCGCCGTGCACCATCGGGTGCAATGTCTTGACGCGGCCGTCCATCATCTCGGGGAAATCGGTGATTTCCGAGATGTCGCGCACCGTGAGCCCCGCATCGCGCAGCGCCTTGGCGGTGCCGCCGGTCGACACCAGTTCGACGCCGTGTGCGGCAAGGCTTGCGCCGAGTTCGGCCAGACCGCTTTTGTCCGAGACGGAAAGCAGTGCGCGTTTGATCGCAATATCAGTCACTTCGGTTATCCCATATGCTTGAGCAGCCAGCCATAATTGCCACCGCCGCTGGACACGGATCCGGTAAGCACAATCTGCTGGCTGGGCTGGATTTGCCCGCGGTCATCGACCCACAGGCTTTCTTCAAGAGTCACGCTGGCGGCTGCCGAACGGAATTGCCACAGCGAGCCATCGGCGATGCGCAGGAACACGCCCATGCCATCGCTCGCCAGATGCGCCTCGACATCCAGCCCCAGATGGAAGCGGATCGCGAACGGCATCTCGGCAGGCTTGCTGCGACCGAAGCCGCGCTTGGCGGCGGGCAGCAATACATCTTCGCCGCGCAGTTCGCGTCCGTCAGAGCGCAGCACCAGCAGGCGGCGATGGGTGAGGCCGAAGCGCTTGGCATAGCCGTCATGGCTCATGTCGAGCCGCACCGCATCGTCGGTATCGCGGCGGTCGAGCTCGACAAGCCCAACGCCCTTGCCGAGCTGGCCCTTGGGCAGCACCGCGGTGCTGTTGGTATCGTCCAGACACAAGGTCGAGTGCGCGGCGGTGGCACGCAGCCCTTTGGCAAGCGATGCAGGCACGTCGGCAGGCAGCACGCCCGCACCGCCGCAATTGACGATGATCCGGTGCGGGCCGTGGCTCATCTCGAAGGCGAGGGTGGATGCACAGCCAGTGACCGCGTGCCGCGCCATCGGCGGGGTTCCGGCATCGACCAGCACCACCGTGCGTCCGGCGGGAATGCGCTGGAAGCCCCAATGCCGCGCCTGGCGCAATGGGCGCGAGCGCACGCCGGTGGCGCGGATCAGCGTGGTCATCGCCTCAGCGGGGATCGCTGCTGAACCCTGCCAGCTGCCCAGCGAGCCATCGTGATGGGTCAGCCCCTGCAGTGCGGGAACCGCACGCCCCAGCGCCAGCTCGATGATCGGCGACAGCAATTCATTGCGCGCGGCATAGACCGACTTGAGCATCGCCAGCACGCGGATGGCCTCGATCTGCGCCAACGGCGAGCGCGACAGCGCGCCGCCATCTTCGCCCATGAAGGTTTCGACCGCGCGCTTGAGGCCTGCCTCGCCGAAGATGCGGCGCGGCTCGCCATCGGGGAGCAGCAGCGCGGCTGCGACCACGCCCGCCCAAGCGGTGAGACGGGCCAGCCCTTCGGGCGCCTTGTCGGCGACATGGTCGAGGTGCCGCGCGGTGCTGGCGAAGTTGCGCAGCACGCGAGAGCGGTACACCAGGTCGCTGCTCGACAGGATCAGCGGCGCGTGCGCGGCGCAGTTGAGAATGCGGCGCGCGGCGATATCGGCGCGCCATGCGGGATCGGAGACGGTTTCCAGATGCGCGTCGAGCCAGTGATCGACCAGCGACTCGGCAATGGGCACGCAGGTCTCGCGCGGGGCCGCAGCGGCCAGGTCGCGCAGCCAGGCAAAGCTGTGAATATAGTCGAGCGCATCGTCGGGAGCCTTGAGGCTGGCGTAGTCGACCTTGGCGGTGGGGATGCGTGCGCCTGCGATCTGGAAATGCCCCGCGCGGATCGCCTTGCCGCGCCGCGCATCGCCGGTGAACGGATCGTCGGGCGCGGCCAGCAGCCGTAGCGGCGAGCGGCCCTTGAGCCGCAATTTGTGCAGCGGCGTGCGCCAGGTCAGCCGGTAGAAATAATGCACCACGCTTTCGGTGAGCGACAGGCCGCGGTCGTTCTCGAGCCGGATGAGCTGCTTGCGCTCGCTTTGCGCATCGGCTTCGCTGGCGTGGATCAGGTCGGGTCGGGTCTCTGTCACATCGCTGCCTATCATCGGCAACTGCCGCTCGGATTCGCTGGCCTGGGCAGCAAGGGCGCCTGTCCGGCGGCTATCGGACAGGGCTTCGGTCATTGGCCTTTGAGCGCCCGGATGTTCGCGGCGTAATGGTCGGGGCCGCCCTTGAAGGTTGCGGTGCCCGCCACCAGTGCGTTGGCCCCTGCATTGACCGCCTGGGGCGCGGTGACCGTATCGATGCCGCCGTCCACCTCCAGATCGATGTGCCGCCCGGTCTTGGCGATCATCTTGGCGATCGCCTCGATTTTGCGCAACTGGCTGGAGATGAAGCTCTGGCCGCCAAAGCCGGGATTGACGCTCATCACCAGCACCAGATCGACATCATCGATCAGATAGTCGAGCATCTTGGCGGGAGTGGCGGGATTGAGCACCACACCTGCCTTCTTGCCCAGCGACTTGATCAGCTGGACGGTGCGGTGGATGTGCGGGCCGGCCTCGGGATGGACGGTGATGATATCCGCGCCCGCGTCGGCAAAGGCTTCGACATACTGGTCCACCGGAGAAATCATCAGATGGACGTCGAACGGCTTGGTCGTGTGCGGGCGAAGCGCCTTCACCACGGCAGGGCCGATGGTGATGTTGGGGACGAAATGCCCGTCCATAACGTCGATGTGGATCCAGTCGGCACCCGCAGCGTCGATCGCGCGGACTTCCTCGCCCAGACGCGCGAAATCGGCGGAGAGGATCGACGGAGCTATCAGTGGGGGCTGCGACATAGGCTTAGGCGCTTAACCCTCAACATCTGGTGGGGCAAGGTTTGTCCGCAGGCTTTTCCACATGATTTGGCCCATCACCGGACAGGCGATGCAATTTATGCCGTGCGGCGCAGCCTGGCCATGAAGAACCCGTCGAGTCCGCCTGCCTCGGCGAGCATCCCGGGCAGCGTGCGCACCCGGCCGAGGGTGTCGGGCGCGACTCCTGCCGGCAGCTCGTCGGCGCGGACCGGATCGATCGCAAAGCGGCTGTCGGCGGCAAGGAACTGGTCGATCACCGCTTCGCCTTCCTCGGGCTCCAGCGAGCACACGGCATAGACCAGCACGCCGCCGGGCTTGACCCAGTTGGAGGCACGATCGAGCAGCACCGCCTGCTGCTCGGCGCGCTCCTCGATATGGCGCGGCGCGATGCGATAGAGCACGTCGGGGTGGCGGCGGAAGATTCCGGTGGCGCTGCACGGCGCATCGAGCAGCACCGCATCGGCCTGTTCGTCGGGACGCCATTCGAGCAGATTGGCGGTGACGGTCTGCGCCTCCAGCCCGGTGCGCTTGAGGTTCTGCCGCAGGCGGCGCAGGCGTTTTTCGGAATTGTCGAGCGCGGTGACATTCCAGCCGGCGGCGGCCAGCTGCATCGTCTTGCCCCCGGGCGCGGCGCACAGATCGAGCACGTGCCCGCCCCGGCTTGTGCCCAGCAGGCGCGCGGGCAGGCTCGCCGAGATGTCCTGTACCCACCAGCCGCCCGCTTCGAAGCCGGGAATCAGTTCGACAGCGCCGCCACGCTGCAGCCGGACATGGCCTGGCATCAGACTGATGCCGCCGAGTTCCTGCGCCAGTGCATCGGTTCCGGCGGAATCGGCGAGCGCCAGATCGAGCGGCGGCGGGGTGCCCAGAGCAACGCCTGCGGCCTCAACCATGCCATCGCCCCAGGCCGCCTGCCAGCGATGCGCGGTGGCGGGCGGAAGCTCGGGTGCGGGCAGGGTGACGCCTGCGCGCATCAGGTTGCCGAACACGCCATGCGCCAGCTTGCGTGGGCCGCCCTGCAGCAAGGGCAATGCAGTGGCGATCGTCGCATGCGGCGGGGTTTCCAGCACCAGGGTCTGCGCGAGCATGATGCGCAGCACCATCCGCGCCTTGGCATCGTCGGCCAGCGGCAGCCGGGTCATGCTGTCGATCATCAGGTCGAGCCCGGGCAGATGCCGCAGCACCTCGCCCGCGATCGCCATCGCCAGCGCGCGGTCAGAGCGCTCGTCGATCCCTTGGCAAGCGGCATGCTGCGCCGTGTCCAGCGACTCGCCGCGCCGCATGACGGCATCGAGCATGCGCAGGGCGGCCTGGCGGGCGGGAAGGCCGGGGGTGGCGTCGGGGGCGGGGGTGCGGTTGGTCATCGGGGCGCGTTAGGCGCAAATGGCTTCGGGGTTAAGCCCATAATCAAATCCTCCCCCAGCTTGCTGGGGGAGGGGGACCGCCCGCGCAGCGGGTGGTGGAGGGGCAGTGGGATGGTGAATTGTCCGACGAGGGGCTCTATCCTGCTTCCCCTCCACCCCCGACCTGCGGTCGGCGGTCCCCCTCCCCGAGACAAGCTCGGGGAGGATTTGATGCTGGTCACCCCCGCCCCAGCGGGTCGAGCGCGCTGCCGCGGCGTGGCTGCGTGGGGGCAGGCGCACCCCCCATGTCGCGCGCGATCGCTTCCAGCGCGGCGATGCGGTCGCCGGTGTCGGGGTGAGTCGAGAACAGTGCCCGCACGCCCGAGGGCACGATGTACAATTGCGCCGCAGCCGGATTGCGCTCGACCACCGGGTTGGGGATGCGCTGTGCCTGGCTCGATATCCGCGCCAGTGCCGAGGCGAGCGCCATCGGCTTGCCGCTGATCTCCGCGCCGCCGCGGTCCGCGCCGAATTCGCGGGTGCGGCTGATCGCCATCTGCACGATCATCGCCGCGAACGGCGCGACGATCACCGCGAGGATCGAGGCCCAGGGATTGCGGTTGTCGTCTCGGAAAAACAGCCCGAAATTGGCGAGCATCGAGATCGCGCCCGCAATCGTCGCGACCATGGTCATGATCAGCGTGTCGCGGTTCTTCACATGCGCCAGTTCGTGCGCCATCACGCCCTCGATCTCGTCACGGCTGAGCATGTTGAGCAGTCCGGTGGTCGCGGCGACGGCGGCATTCTCGGGGTTGCGGCCCGTGGCGAACGCATTGGGTGCGGCCTGATCGATGACATAGACGCGCGGCATCGGCAGCCCGCCGCGCTCGGCAAGCCGGGCGACCAGATTGTAGAAATCCGGATCGCTCTGCGCGTCGATCTCGACCGCGTTGTGCATCTTGAGCACGATCTTGTCGGCGTTCCAGAAGGTGAACAGGTTCATGCCCGCCGCAAACAGCAGAGCAATCACCGCACCACCCGATCCGCCCAGCGTGTAGCCCAGCGCCATGAACAGCGCGGTCAGCGCTGCCAGCAGCATGGTGGTCTTCATCCCGTTCATCGTTCTTCTCTTCAATCCTTTTGCACCGGCGCAGCCAACCGCTTCACATTCGGGTGGTCTGCCCCATATTGCCTTCATCAGATGTAATATCGCGCGCGCCGCTTTCAATCGGGCCTGCGCTCAGACGCTCAACACCACGAGGATCCGCTTCCATGCCCGAAACTCCCCGCGCAACCCGTCGTCCCGATCACGTCAAGCCGCCTGCGCATTGGGCCAAGTCCGTCCCCGTTCCTGCGCCACAGCCGATTTCCGACGATCAGGCCGAAGAGGCCGCGCGCGGCCCGACGCGGTTCGGCGACTGGGAGCTAAAGGGCATCGCGATCGATTTCTGACCTTGCCGGACCCTCCCCTTGCCGGGGAGGATTGAACGGACCATAACCCGGCCATTCAATTTGCGGGGGCAAGTCCATCATGGCCAGTATAGCAGGATCGCCCGTCGGGCCGCGCACGCTCGCGCCCGATCGGTTCGAACAGGTGATGGCGTTTGCGGCCCTACTGCTGCTGGGGTGCGTGATCGTCGCGGTGACCAAGGGCGCGGACGGTCTGGCGAAAGTGCCGCCGTTCATCCTGCTGCATCTGGCGACCATCACCATCGCGCTGGCGCTGACCCCGGTGATGCTGCTGCGCCCGCGCGGCGACCGCAGCCACCGCCGGCTCGGCACCATCTGGGTGCTGGCCATGTTCTCCACCGCCGCGCTGTCCTTCGGCATCCGCACCAACCAATGGGGCGGGTTCAGCGTGATCCATATCCTGTCCGTCTGGACCGTGATCCAGGTGCCGATCATCTGGTGGACCGCGCGCAATCACAAGATCGCCCGTCACCGCAGCGCGGTGCGCGGCATGGTGTTCGGAGCGCTGCTGATCGCCGGCTTCTTCACCTTCCCCTTCGACCGGATGCTGGGCCGCTGGCTGTTCAGCTGAGGGCGAGCAAGCGGTTCCGCAGCGCGATCGCGTCATCCAGCGGGATGGCGTGGATGGTGACCGGTGATGACCGTCCGGCAACCCCGATCTCGATCTCGGCCAGGCCGATGAAGCGGCTCACCGCGCTCTGCGTGATGTCGACGCTCTGCACCCGGCGCAGCGGCAGCAGCGTCAGGCGCTGCGACCAGAAGCCGTCGCGGACATAAAGCTGCGTGCCTTCCAGCGCATACCGGTGCGCGCGCCAGTGCAGCCAGCTGCACAGGGGCACCGCCGGCAGCAGCGCGTAGAGCAGAAACAGCCACGGATTGGCGAAGGTCGCCGATACGCCGATGCCGATCATCGGCACAGGCAGCGCGAACACCAGCGGCACCCACCACATCGCCGGGTCGACGGGCTGCATCTCGGGATAATCGGTGTCCCAGCGGATACCGGTCTCGTTCAGTATCCCGCGCACCTCATCGGCATGCGCCAGCGGGGCGATGGCGTGGTCGCTTTCCTTGTCGCTGTCACTGGCGAGGCTCTGGACCTTGAGTTCGAACCAGCCCAACCGTCGCCGCAGCGGGCCAGTGGCGATGACCGCAGCCTGGATGCGGTGCAGCGGCATCACCACATCGGTGAGCGTGATCAGCCCGCGCCGCCTGCGAAACCCGGTTTCGGTGCGGTCGAGCCGGAAGCCGTGTTCGCGCAACACCGTGCGGATCACGCCGCCAATCAGCCCGATCACCAGCAGGCTGAACAGCGCAGCGATGATCGACATCACTCGGGCGGCGATGTCGAGCGCGGCAAACAGGTCCTCCAGCCCCAGCATATCGAGCAGTCGGCGCGGATCCCAGATATCGCCGGGCAGCAGAAAATCGAGATTGTTGACCAGCGCACCGACGAGCGCGAAGAAGACCAGCGAGAAATTGAACACGCCTGCGGTGAGCACCCGGCGGGTGTCCATCGCGAACATCGGCCTGGCTTCGGCCACGCCTTGCGTCAGGTCCGGCGCGGCTTCAGCTGAAGGCTCGGTGGTCTCCTGTGCCGCCTTGCGCAGCCTGATGACATCGCGCAACCGGCTCGCTTCGGCCAGATCGACCGAATCGAGCACGCCTTCATCGCCGCTGCCGCTGCTCCCGGTTTCCAGCCGCACCTTGGCCATGCCCAGCATCCGGGCGAGCAGGCCCTGTTCCAGATTGACGTCCTGGATGCGCTCATAAGGGATCGAGCGGACATTGCGGCTGATGATGCCGCTGGCGATGCGCAGTTCCTCCTCGCCCAGCCGATAGGAAAAGCGCCACCATTTCCAGAATTCGGTGCCGAACATCGCGACGATTGCAAAGAAGGCGATCAGCGCGACCCAGCCGCGGATTTCGTCCGGCCCGCTTAGTCGCAGCGCGATCAGCCCGATGATCGCTTGGGGCAGTTGGCGCGACAGGTTGAGCAGCAGGGTCAGCGGGTGCAGCCGCCGTTCGGTCGCCGTGTCGGCGATCGGGACGGGCTGCGGGGCGATCAGCGTTTCGTTCATTCTGCCTCGCGGCGGATATGCAGCCGCATAGCGTCGCGCATCGCTTCGGCATCGGGGCGGGTCAGGCCGGGCAGGGTGACGATCGAATTGTGGGTGCCTGCGGTGTGGACCGTGAGGCTGGCGAGGCCGAACAATCTTTCGACCGGTCCTTGTGCCACGTCTATATGCTGGATGCGCTTGAACGGCACGATGGTATCGGTGCGGAACAGCCAGCCGCGCGCCACCCGAAGCTGTTCGTCGGCGCCGCTATAGCCCCAGCGGCGCCATTTGCGCTGGGGGAGGAAGACAATCACGAACGCACCGAACGCGAGCACCGGCGCCAGCACCGCGCCCTGTTGCATGCCGCCTTTGACATGCATCACCACCTCGACCACGCCAGCCCCCACCACCACAGCCAGCACCACCAAAGCGGTCATGATGCGGATGACGTTGCGATAGGCAGGCTCGACCGGTTGCAGACCGGCGTCGAGCGCCGACACCGACGGGACCGGCTGATCGAATATCTCGGCCAAGGATGACGACATGCTTCAACCCACTCCCGAATAAGGCCCGAGGCAAAGGCCGGTGGCCTTCGCCCGCACCTTATATGGGCGAGGTGTGTTAGTCGCGCAAGTCGGTAGATCGCCGGGCGCGGACGCGCTTATTCGGGCGAGGGGGTTTCCGGCTCGGGCTTGCGCTCGGGTTCGAGGCCATCGGCCTGCGCCCGCATCGCGGCGGCAGCCGCTTCGCGCTCGGCCTTGCGCGAATCCAGTTCGGCGGCGATTTCATCTTCACGCGCTTCGACCGCGGCGGCATCAGCATCGATGTTGGACAGGCGGCGCTGGCGCTCTTCCTCGATCAGGCGGCCTGCAACGACTTCCTCGCTGGTCTTCTTCTCCAGCCGTGCGGCCAGGCCAAGCTGCTGGCTGCAGCCGGTAAACCCGCCCGCGCCGACCGGCGAGCAGCTGTCGGTGCCGAAGCTGCCGACCGTTTCCATCGAGCGGACCCGCTCGGTCCAAGAGGTGTTGGCGATCGAATTGGGGTCGCTGCGCAGCTTTTCGGGAATGCGATAGCGCTCCTGCTCGTCCATCCGCATGCACACGACGATTTCATTGGGATTGGTCGAAGGCTCGCAGGCATCGCTGCCATAGACGATCTTCTGCACCACCTTGTCGCCAGCAGCATCCTGAGCGGAGGCCGGCGCGGCGAAGGCCGTTCCAAGAAGCAGCAGGGCTGCCAAGGTTCCGGTCTTCATCGTCAGTCTCCTCAAGATCAGATCAGCAGTGTCGGCCTGTATCCGCCCGTGCATGAACGAGGCGTGACGCTTTGGCCAGATCAGATACGCTTGGAAAGCGCGATTGCCGCGCGGCAGCCCATGCGGATCACCGCGCTCATCACCGGATATCCCACCGCCTGTTCGGCGCCCTCGGCCAGCGCGCGTTCCTTGTGCTCGAGCTCTTCGTCGCGGAATTTCGCGATCGCCGCGCTGAGCTCGGGATCGCTGTCGCCCAGTTCGTCGAGCTGCTCGGAATAATGCCGGTCGATTTCGGTCTCGACCGCGACGGTGCAGGCCATCGCCGCCTTGGGACCGATCAAGGCGGTTACCGCGCCGAGGCCGAAGCCTGCGACATTCCAGAACGGCTGCAATGCGGTGGGGCGGACCCCGCGCTCGGCCATCATCCGGTCGAAGAACGCGCGGTGTACCTCTTCCTGCTCGGCCATCCCGGCGATCGCACGCGCCTCGGGCCCGGTATCGCCCATCACCGCGCGCTGGCCTGCATAGATGCGGGTCGCGCCATATTCCCCGGCCTGGTTGACCCGGATCATCTCGGAAAGATTGATCTCGCGCCTGGCGGGGTTGAGCGGCTCGTTCTGGTGGGTCATGCGACTATGGTTCCCGGCTGTTTGCGGCGTAGCAGCAGATAGATGGCGGCGGCTCCGGCCAGCGACAAGAGGAAATTATAGCCTGCCAGCGAGATGCCGAACATCGACCAGGGCGCCGCGTCGCAGCGTACAAGCGGTGCGGCCATGATGGAGTTGAGCACGTCGTCGGTGGTGGCCCCTGCGGGCACCGAAGTGGCGCAGCTGGTGAGCCCTTCCCACCAGCCATATTCGACTCCGGCGTGAAATCCGCCGATCAGCCCGCTGGCGGCGATGGCGATCGCGGCCAGCGCCGCCATGCCAACGGCCAGGCCCTGTACGCGCCGCACCGAGAGCACCGCAATGCCGCCGAGTGCCAGCGCTGCCCAATGCGGCCAGCGCTGCCAGTAGCACATCTCGCACGGGTACAGCCCGAAGACATATTGGCTGACCAGCGCCCCCCCGAGCAGGAATGCAGGGATCAGCAGTGCCAGCCAGGCAGCGATACGCGGCGCGCGCGAAGTCATGTCAGATCAGGCCCCCGAAACAAGCAAGGAAAACTGCAGCATCCCGAACGCTGATGCTCAGTTGCGGCGAGTCACCGGACGGGCCGCACCAGTGGAACGCGCAGGAACGCCGCGGGTTGCAGCCAGCCGCGCGCTCGCCAGCGTGGTACGCTGCAGCGTTGCCAGCGCGTAATAGAGCTGGAAGTCCTCGATGCCCTTTTCCTTGAGCTGCTCGGTGGTCATCGTGAAGCGCGGATCAGCGAGCTTGTCGACCTCCAGATCCTTGTCGTCGAGCCCGATCTCGTTGATCAGGTGTCCGCGCAGATCGGATTCGCGCAGCTTCATCCGGGTCTTGTAATCCGGGTCGGAGAGCTGTGGCACCGCGATATCGGGTTCGATCCCGCCCTCCTGCACCGAATTGCCCGAGGGTGTGAAATAGCGCGCGGTGGTGAGCTTGAGCGCGGTGGTGCGCGACAGCGGCAGCAGCGTCTGCACCGATCCCTTGCCGAAGCTGCGTTCGCCCATCACCAACGCGCGGCGATGGTCCTGCAGCGCGCCTGCGACGATTTCGGAAGCCGAGGCGGAGCCCGAATCGACCAGAACGATCAATGGCGCGCCGTTGATGACGTCGCCGGGACGCGCATAATAGCGTTCGATATCGCCCTTGTGGCGGCCGCGCTGCGAGACGATCTCGCCCTTCTGCAGGAACGCATCCGACACCGCGACGGCTTCGTCGAGCAGCCCGCCGGGGTTGGAACGCATGTCGAGCACATAGCCCGTGGGCTTGCGGCCCAGCTTCGCCTCGATGCCCTGCACCGCCTCTTCGACATCCGCACCGACGCTGGCGGTGAAGCTGGCGATGGTGATGATGCCGATATCGTCCTTCACCTCCCAGGTGACAGGCTTCAGGTCGATGATCGCGCGGGTGATGCTGACGTCGAACGGCTTGTCGCGGCCTTCGCGCACGATGGTGAGCTTGATCGAGGTGCCCGGCTCGCCGCGCATCTGGTCGACCGCGTCGTCGAGCGTGCCGCCATAGATCAGCTTGCCGTCGAGATGGGTGATATAGTCGCCCGCCTTGATCCCGGCCTTGTCGGCGGGGGTCTCGCGGGTGGGGGCGATCACCTTGACCGCGCCGTCCTGCATCGTCACCGAAAGGCCAAGACCGCCGTACATGCCCTCTGTCTGGGTGCGCAGATTGGCGAAATCGCGTGCGTCGAGATAGCTGCTGTGCGGATCGAGACTGGCGAGCATGCCGTCGATCGCGCCGCGCACCAACTTGTCGTCGTCCACCGGCTCGACATAATCGGTCTTCACCCGCTCGAAGATATCGACGAAGCGCGAAATCTCCGCTTGGGTATCGGATTCGACCTGCGAAATGGCCGATGTCGCCACCGGCACCAGCGCGACGGCCAGGGCTATTGCGGAAACTCGGGCGAGGCGGGACTTCATCATCAAACGCAACCTTGTTGTTGAACCGGTCTGGACTTCGGCCCGGGTCGCGATCGCCCGGCCATCGCGGATGGCCGGAGCACTCCCCAGGCAGTGATCGTCACGCATTCCCCAAAACGCGGTGGATATAATCTAGGCCTCTGCGCAGCAAAACGCCAGATGCTTTGCCATCAAGACCCGATCCGCTTCGACCAGCGGTCTACGCTAGCGTCGGCACCTTTCTGGCAGGTGAATGGCAGGCTCTCAGCTGATCAGCGCGGCAATGTCGATCGGGCGACCATTGCGGCGCAGCTCGACCGTGATCCGGGGACGGTTGTCGCCCGCGCGGCCGATCGGGTCGCCCTGCGCGACGCGTTCACCCACCTTGAGCGCGGTACTGTCCATTCCGGTGATCAGGCTGGTCCAGCCGCCGACATGCTCGATGATGACGATGCGGCCGAACCCGCGATAGCGGCCGGCAAACCCGATCCGGCCATCGGCGGGCGCGATCAGCTGTGCCCCAGGGCGCGCGGCGATGGTGAGCCCGCGCGAGCGCACGCCGGTGGTCGCGACCTCGCCAAAGCCCGAGACGATCGCTCCCATCACCGGCAGGCGATAGGCGGGGCGGGCGCTGCGGGTCGCGACGGGCGCGTTTTCGACGACCTGCGACTGTTGCGGACGGGGCGGGCGCAGCACCGGGCCGTCCAGCGCCGCCAGTTGCGTGCGCAGCGACCCGCTTGCCTCGATGTCGCCGACGAGCGCATCGAGATCGCGTGCGCGTTCGCCGAGCCCCAGCGCACGCTCTTCCTCGAGCCGCGATGTGCTGGCAAGCTGGCGCGACTGCGCGCGCGACCGGGCCTCGAGCCGCGCGAGCGCGGCGCGCCGGTTGGCCAGCTCCCTGCGGCCATCGCGCTGAAGCCGGGTGGCGCGCCTGGCCTGTGCGGCGAGATCGGC
>VYKZ01000045.1_pt1 | contig 52163 bp, 45 predicted proteins | sample 5114421 | NCBI WGS metagenome assembly VYKZ01 (sample SAMN12291788, study PRJNA351875) | freshwater metagenome | isolation source: freshwater lake | place: USA: Michigan, Gull Lake | collected 2013-08-08 | reverse complement strand
ACCTCATGCACGGGGCGGGTTTCCGCCGGCCGAAGCGGGCGACAGCCCTGCCGCGGCGCGCAACATGGCGCGATTGGCGTCCAGGTTGCGCCGAGCGGCCTCCGGATCGTCGCCGTGGGCCCGCGCCGCGCGGCGCATGGCGGCGACGGACTCCGCGTCCATGTCGGCGACCTCCTCGATGTAGCGCGCGAAGGCGTCGGGCTGGTCCAGCGGCAGATCGCGACCGACGTTGAGATCAGCCAGTCCGCGCCACGGCGTCTGGTCGCTTATGAGCACGGGCAGTCCGGCGGACAGCGCCTCGCGGATGACGTGGCCGTAGTTTTCTCCCTGCGTCGGGAAGAGGAAAAGGTCGGCCTCGCCGAGGACCCCCTCGACCGCCTCGGGGCGGACCGGACCGCGATAGCTGGCCTGCACGTGCGGCGGCAGGCCCTCGATCCGGGCGCGGCACTCCTGCCAATAATCGGGGTCCTCCATCACGCCGTAGACGTCGAAGCGCACCGGTCGCCGGACACGCGCCAGAATGTCGAGCGCGCCCGCCAGGTTCTTCTTTCGGCTGATGCGGGAGAGGAAGACCACGTGAAGAGGGTCGGCCGGGGCGCGCCGGCGAAGGGCCACCTCCCCTCCCCCGGATCGGCCGGTCGGATTGCCGGCCACGAAGACCTGAACCGGGCCGAGCACGCGCCGGACGTCGGCGGCCTCGTGGTCGGAAGACGCCTGATAGACGACGCCGCGGTGCAGGCCGACGGCCTTGGCCAGCGCGATGAACACGCGCTTCTTGAGGGGCTTCAGCGCCAGGGCGCCGGGCGAGAACTCGCCCCGCGGCGCCAGCAGGATCGGCGCGGACGGGCCCCGACCCAGCCGACGCCGGGCCAAGGGCACGAGCGACGCCGCGCTGAAGAAGCTGTTCAGATAGACGAGGTCGAAGCGCTGGGACGCCAGCGCCCGCCAGAGTGCGCGCCAGCCCGATCGGCCGGGCGCGCGATAGAAGACGGGCACGCCGCCGACCGCAACCCACCCATGCGTCTCGACGTCCGGATACGACTCCAGATCGCCCTCGTCGCGATCAAGTGCGGTGATCCAGAAGTCGAACTCGCCGCCCAGCTGATCGACCAGATTGGCGATCGTCCGGATCGGCCCGCCCGCCTTGTAGCCGGGCAGATAGGCCTGGAGGATGATCAGCACCTTGGGGCGGGCGGCGTTCATGGTCGCCGGTCCGCCAGGATCACGCCGCCCGCCACCGTCGAAACCTGGTCGCGCCGGCCCTCGCCGATCAGGCCATAGGCGGCGGCGTAGACGCGGGCGACGGCGGCGATGTCGAAGTGGTCGTCGATCCGCCGCCGCATGGCCGAGCCGACCTGCCGACGCAGGGCGGCGTCGTCGATCAGGCGACCCAGGGCGCGCGCGAGACCCGCTCGATCGCCGGGCGTGAGGAGGAAGTCACGACCGGGCTCGCCCACCTGCATCGCGGTGCCGCCCACGTCCGTGGCGACGACCGGCAGCCCGGCGGCCATCGCCTCCAGCACGGCGTTGGAGTTCCCCTCGAAATGCGACGGCAGGACGAAGACGTCCATCTGGCTAGTTCGGTCCAACCCTCGCCCCATACGCGTTTGCCACTTCATCGGCCCAGCTGCGAACGCCCTCCCAAGAGGTGGACTGATCGCGGCTCGCTAACCAAGCGGAGGTGGGAGTCCCGAAGCCTGTTTTACGCCGCACGATAATTTCTTCCGGCAGCGGCCGCTCAGGCGCCAACGCGAGAAGTCGTTTGTCAGGATAGTTTTGAAACTGACCGACGAAAGGAGCCACATCTTCCAGCAACTTACTATCTACGAGAGGAGTCCTTAGCTCCACACTATGCGCCATGCTGGCCCAGTCGCTGTCTCTCAACAGCTGATTTCTCATGTAGGTCGTCGACTCAATCTGCGCCAAGGCAAGCGTAGTATTTCGGGGCAACCTGCCAGCCATCTTGCTGACTTCCACGACTGGATCAAATTCGTGCAAGTCTAAGCTGGGGGAATCACCTCCCATAAGGCGTGTTAGATCGTCTGGAGCGAAAATCGACCGTCGAAGCCACCAAGCGCCGGATATTGACTCTAGCCAGTCAGGCGCATGGTGCCACCTGTTGTCATGAGTTTGAGCCGCGCGGGATTTTGCGAAAAGCTTAGCGGCCCACGCTACACCCGGAACTCTTCTCGCGACATTCCATCGTTCGACAAACTTTGGGAGCGACCGGAAGTGGTCATAACCTAAAAACAACTCGTCGCCGCCGAGGCCGCTCACCACTACTTTAAGCCCGCGTTCGGCGGCAGCTTTGGCGGCGTACCAAGTGTTAATCCCGTCGATAGACGGCTGATCCATTGACTCCAGTATGCGGGGGAGGTCCGAAAGAAACTCGTCACGACCTACTTTACGCACGTAGTGGTCTATGCCGTACCGCGCAGCTAACTGTGACGCTACAGGTACCTCATCTTGCGCCGTCCCGCCGAATTCGTCGAAAGAAATGGTGATCCCGCAAAGCGAGCGCGCACCAAGCTCAACCATCAGAGCTGCAAGCGCGCCCGAGTCGATGCCGCCGGAGAGGAAAACTCCGACCGGAACATCCGCCACTAGATGCTTGCGCACTGAGTTTTTCAAAGCGTGCGCGACGTGTTCACGAACATCAACGTCTGACTGAACAGAGTGGTCTGCATCACGCCAAACCTTGGTGACGTCGTGCCACCGGCAAATTCTTGGAACGCTGCCTTCAGCTATCCACCCACAGTGGCCAGCCGGAAGCGCCGTAATGTCCCGGTACCAAGTTCGAGGCTCGGGTACTGTCCCGAGCAACCAAAAGCGTGCTTGGCCGTAGAGATCGGGCTCCGTGGACATGGCTTCGGCGGCCACAAGCGCCTTGACTTGAGACGCGACCCAAACACCACCGGGTTCGATGCCAACATAGAGCGGCTTTATTCCGTGTGGGTCTCTTGCAATGAAAGCCCGCTTGCCCACCCGATCCCAGATCGCAAAGGCAAACATGCCTTGGAGCTGACTCAGCATCGCTTCGCCCTCGATCGCAAAGAGAGCGACAATCACTTCCGTATCTGATGTCGTTGCGAGAGCGACGCCACGCTCGATAAGCTGCTGCCTCAACTCGCGATAATTGTATATCTCACCGTTAAATACTATTACATAACGGCCGCAGGGCGAGCTAAGTGGCTGATCGGCACGTCTGTCTAAGTCGACAATCGACAAGCGCCTGTGGCCTAGCCAAACTCCTGGCTCGTGCCAGAAACCGCTACCATCGGGTCCACGCGCCAACATCGCGTCACGCCCACGCAAGAGCGACTGAGTCGTAGCCTCAACGCTTGATTTTTGCTGGCTCGAAAAGTGCGCAATGAACCCGCACATAAATTTACAGTTCCTCAGAAACTACAGGATTGGCGAGTTCAGCTATTCGATCCCGGAGCCCGGCAGAGAGCAGTTTGTACGCGCAGCTGTACGCGGTCGAAATTTTCGTAATATCAAAGTAGCGTTCCGCACGCGCCCTCATCTGCTGGCCTGTTTTAACGCGTAGATCGTGGTCGCAGATAAGATCTATCAGGTTCTGGCTCATTCTGTCGAAGTCGGTCGGTGAACTTAAAAAGCGCGCACCGCACTTCCCAACCTGCATGGGAGTTCCCCCGACGGTCGTGCTGACCACCGGAAGCTCTGCGGCCATCGCTTCGAGAATTGCATTGGAGTTGCCCTCGACCCTTGAGGGGAGAATGAAAATGTCCATATCCCTGAGTCGCCCTCGCACGTTCTCGACGTGACCCGCAAACGACACGCTATGTTGAAGCTCCAGTATGGCGACTTGCGACTGCAGTTTCTCTGCGTCTGGGCCGTCACCCCAGATGTGGAGCTCTACACTTGACGTAGAAGAACGTAGTACTTTAGGCCATAATTCAATTAGTTTGTCTAGCTGCTTTTCTTCGCTCAGCCTGCCGACGTAAACAACTCGGCATACGTTTTCGCATTTTTTAGGCTTGCGGGCAATTTGATCCAAGAATATGCCATTGGGAGTCTGAAACGTACGCTTCAGGGGATATGATCTATCGGCTAGCTCATCTACGCTCTGTCGTGACATTGCGATAATGGCATCAGCGGAAAGGAAAAGCCTGCGCTTGGCGGCACCGAATCGGCCTCTACCCATTCCGGGAAGTCCCAACTCGGCCACGTTCGAAAGTTTCGCGATAGTCTTCTTCCGCATTAACTTCGAGACGGTCAGCACTAAGATCGAAATCCAACTATGCTGATGAACGTGAACTACATCGTAATGCTGTCTATTCCGCACCATGGATGCAATAATGAACCACGGTAGAACAAACGCCCTTACCGCGGAAATGGTGGGCCAAGGGATGCGATAAACCGTGACGCCCTCAACATTCTCCGTCGAGCCTTGGTCACGGCTAGTTTTGCCCGACAGCACGCGCACACTATTACCAGCGACCAATAGTGCCTTTGCGAGCTCATGTGACTGCTTTTCCAAACCACCCACTACCGGGTAGGGATACTGCGGCACAAACATCAGCACGCGGCCCCGACGGTCTGATGCCTCTGGCGGCAGGCAAGCCTCAGCGTCGAGCTGATCGTGTAGCTTCATCGCTTAGCGCCTTGATGCACGATGGTGCGGTACATTTTTTCGTACCTGCCCACTACCGCATTTAGTGAGTAGCCCGCCTCTACCGCCGCCCGGCCCGCTTGACCCAAGCGGTCGCGCAGGCCCGCGTCGCCGGCCAACTGGATCAGGGCGTCCGACAGGGCCGTCACGTCTCCCACATCGACGACCAAGCCCGCTCCATTGGCCTCGACCAGCTCGCCGACGCCGGACACGCGCGTGGCCACCACCGGCAGCCCGGAGGCCATCGCTTCTAGTAGCGAATTCGAGAGGCCTTCGATGTGTGACGGAAGGACGTAGGCGTCGGCTGCCGCCATCCACTGCTGCACGTCGGACCTCTGCCCGGCCAGCAGCACGCGGTCGGCCAGGCCTTCAGCCTGGATGCGATCGGCGAGAGCATCGCGCAGGGGACCGTCCCCGACGAGGACCAGCCGCCAGTCCGGCGGCAGCGTGTCGCAAGCTGCGCGCCATGCGGCGATCAGGCCGTCGGGGTTTTTTACCGGGGAGAGGCGCCCGACGTAGAGCACGAAAGGAGCGCTTCCGACGGCAAGAACGGCCTTGGCCTGGGCGCGCGAGGCGGCGGCGCGAAACTGGGCCATGTCCACGCCGTTGCCCAGCTGATGGATTCGGCTGCGATCGACGCCGACGGCTTCGGCCTCGGCCGTCGTCTCCTGCGTCAAGGTTACAAGGGCTGAAGCGAGGGTGACCAGACGTCGCTGCCATTCGCGGCCCGGAGCCGTCACGGCGGCCAACAGTCCCCCGCTACCCGACGACTGTAGTTTCAGCACCGACGCGCGGCCCGTGAGGCGAGCCAAGGCGATCATCAACAGCGCGTGGGCGCCGAACACGTGGGCATGCCAGACCTGATGCCGCCGTCCCGTGGTCAGCAGCGTCCATGCCAGGCTCAGCAAGGACGTCGGCATGTGCACGCCCGCGCGGAACGCGCACCAGAAGCGCTGGACCTTGACGCCGTCGCGGACCTCTCGACGCGGCCACTCCGGACGTCGGCGCTCGGCCACGACCGTCACCGAGTGGCCCCGACCGGCAAGTTCGCGGGACAGGCGCTCGGCGGCGCGTTCGTAGCCGCCGACCATGGGATGGTACTGCGGACAAAGCATCAGGATGGACAGCGGCCGCTCCATCACATGCCTAGCTCAGCACGGAGTAGAACAGCACCGCGCCGCCGACGAGGAGCGCGCCCCACGCCAAGAGGATCTGCAGCCGCAGCTTCGCATCGATGGAGAAGAAGCCGGCCGCCGCGATGACCACGAAGGCGGGCAGATCCGGAACGCGCCAGCGCGTGGTGTCGCCCACCATCCACGAGATGGCCAGCGATGAGGCGAGGAACAGGACGACGACGCCCCAGCCGGTGGTCACCAGACGCGAACGGGCGAGACCGTTCAGAATGCCGCCGGGTCGATCCGCCGGCGCCGGCGACGACAGCAGCCAACGGGCGCCCACGAAGAAGAACGGGACCACCGCGAGGATCCACGGCACCGCCAGCAGGCCGCGGAGACCCGAGGCGCCCAGGCCCGCGATCCCCGCCTCGCGCCATGCGGCCCAGGTTTCCGGCGCGAAGCCCGAGGTCTCCGTGAAGACGTAGATCACCGGAAACAACACGGGGCTGACGGTTCGAAGTTCGCCATAAAGATCGACGTGTTCGTACATCTCCTGCGAGCCGATCACCCGCATGGATCCCCCGACGCCCAGGCGGTTCAGCAGCTCGGGATTGGTGACGACCACCATGAGGCCGACCAGCATGACCGCGGCCATGCCCCACCCCACCACGGTCTGACCGGCCCCGCGCCGGGCGAAGGTGCGCAGACCCAGGGCGGCGACGGTCACGATCGCGTTCTGAACGACCAGCGGCGTGCGGAAGAAGATCAGCGCAAAGGTCGCGGCCGCGATCAGGGCCCAGGGCCACAGCTTGCGCCCCGTCCAGATCTCGACGAGCCCCAGGACGAACAGGCTCTGGAGGAACACGATGCTCATGTCCTTGAGCAGGAAGAAGACATAGGTCCAAAGCGGGGCGGTCAACAGGACGGCGATCATGACGACCACGCCGAACCGGGGCGTGGCCAGCCGGGAGGCGATCCGCCCCCAGGCCGCCGCGGTGAGCACCAGAAGGAGCAGATTCAGGAACTTGAACGACAGGAGGCTGTCGTTCGCGACCAGCGTCGCCAGCGACAGGAGAAACGGAAATCCGGGCTGCTCCACCGTGCCCAGAAAGCGGGTCGTGTCGAACATGTCGCCGTTTCGGCGGGCGAACTGGGTGCTGTTGAAATACAGGGAGTCGTCGCCGCCCTCACCGAACGGCAAGGCCGTCGTGACGAAGGCGGTGGCCACCGCGATCAGCACCACACCGGCGATCAGGAGCGGCGCCGCCCGCTGAAACTCCTTCATGCCCACGATCGACGCGGACCCCCACAAGGCGAGGGGGAGCCAGGCGAGGCAGAAGGTCAGGAGCGGCGTCAAGGATCACCCGCCGCCCAGACGGGCGACCACGTCGACCGCGACCGCGCGCAGCTCCTCATCCGGGAGATCGCGATACGGGAGCGCCAGCCGATCACGCGACGTCGGCAGTCGAGGCTCCAGCATCCGCTCGTCCAGAAGGACGTCGAAGCCCAGGCGCCTGAGCTTGCCGACGTGATCGGACGCACGCCAGCGGTTGGTGGCCCCCGGCACGAAGCGGAGCGTCAGCCAGTAGGCCGGCCCCGACCACTCCAGCATCTCGATGTAGTTCGACTCCCGGCCGCCGTGATCGGCCAGATCGATGCGGTGACTGTGCCGGCCGCCCGGCGCCGTGAGGCCCCGCATCTGGTCCCAGAAGGACTCTATTCGCCAGACGTGCTCGATGGCGGCGTGGCTGTAGACGAGGTCGAACGCCGTGCCGGTCGCCGCGGCCCATGACGCCAGGGCCGACATCGGCTCGACCCTGTAGTCCACGGCCGGTCGCGCACGACCTTCGGACACTTCCCTGAGCACGGCCAGAACCGCCGGATCTTCCGCGTCGACGGACGGTTCGGCCAGCAGCTCGGTCGCCCACTGGGCCCAAAAGGCGTCGTCGGTGCGCTCGGCGTTGCGGTAGACGTCCCAGCAGACGACCCTCGCGTCTCCGTCCGGCGCGCGCGCCTTCTGTGAGGCCCACATCAGCAGCGCCATGCCCAGATTGTGGCCGGGCCCGACCTCCAGCGCCCGCCGGAAGCCCGTCCCGGACGTGGCGCGCCGCAACCCCTCGTGATGGCGGAACACCGACCAGGCATAGGCCGCGTCGCCCCGGCCGAAGGAGGCCGCCAGCGCGGGCGCGGGAAACAGGACGGCTTTGCCCCCCGGGATGGCGCAGGCGAGGTTGCGAAGCGCGCGCCAGCCGAACCGGACCACCTTGTTGGTCATCGCTTTCCCCTCATGACTGTCGACGACCCTCTGCGGCGGAAATGCACGGCCAAAGCCCGACGCTCACGCACCGCCGCCCGACGGAAAGGGCGCGCGCCGAGCGATCAAACGCCTGCCGTGCGCTCGAACACGAACTCGTTGCACCCCACCCCACCCCCGTAGGTCTTCAGCTTCTTGAGTGAAAACCCCTGGGAATGAAGCCGCTCGAACACCTCTTCCGGCTTGGCGTCCTCATAGGGATAGCCCCCGATCCAATCAAGCTGGTCATGCCACCAGCTCATGCCGCGGCGCTCGCGATAGTGCCGGATGTAATCGACGTAGCGGCCCAGCTTTCCCTGAATCAGGTGCACGAAGATCGACCATAGCTGGATCGGCGCCGTGACGGCCATGGCGAACGGGGCGCGCAAGGCCTTGGGCAGGCCGCAATAGGTTCTCTTGATCGCGGTCCACAGCCGCGATTTGCCGCCCATGTTGTTGTAGATCGCGATGAAGAGCGTGCCGCCGGGTTTGGTCAGGGCCGCGACGCCATCGATCGCGCGCCACATCTGGCCCGTATGGTGCAGCACGCCCCAACTGTACACGACGTCGAACTGCCCAAGCCCGGCAAGATAATCCCGGTCCAGAACCGAACCCTCCTCCACCGTCCAGGCGGGGTCGCCGTCGAAAAAGCGACGACGCATCTCGCGCGTGCAGGCGACCGACTGGGGGTCATAGTCGAAGGAGTGCACCTCGGCTCCGAAGCTGCGCGCGGCGTAGGACGACAGTCCGCTGCCGCTGCCGGCGTCCAGGAACCGCAGTCCCGTAAGATCGGTGGCGCCCAGCATGTCGGAGAGGGCCTGGCGCGCGGAGGCCAGCCGACGTTCGTCCAGCGTGGTCAGGAACTGGGCCCAGTTCTCGCCGAAGCCGAAGCGGTCGCCCCGTTTCATCTCCTGCGCGTGCGTCGTCTGCATCTCGGCTCCCGTCTTCCATGGTCAGCGTCCAAGGCGTGGACGACTGGATCATTCCGGCGTGGCGCCGCCGCGACGCCAGAGCCCATACATCAGGAGAGTCCATATGCGCGAGGCATGTTCGGCGCGTCCCGCGAGAAAAGCCGCCAGCGTGCGATCGACCACCGCGGGCTCCAGCGGCGACATGGCGTTCCGGTCGGACAGAACGTCGGTCGTGAGCGCGCGCAGGGGCCCGCCGAGCCAGCCGGCCAAAGGGATGCCGAAGCCCATCTTCTTCCGGTGCACGAACTCGGCCGGGAAGTGCCGCTCGGCCAGCTTCTTCAGCAGATACTTGCCGGTGTCGCCGCGCACCTTGTGCGAAACGTCCAGGCCGGCGCAGAATTCGATCAGACGATGGTCCAGAAGCGGAGATCGCGTCTCCAGCCCGCAGTGCATGGAGGCGATGTCCATCTTGGCCAGCAGGTCGCCGGGCAGATAGGTGTGGTTGTCGTACCAGAGCATGCGGTCGACGGGATCCGACGCGTGCTCTCGCGCCAGCGTCAGCCAGTCGCGCCGCCACGTCGGCAGGAGGTCCGGATCATGGGCCCGACCAAGCAGTTCGGCGCGCGCCGCGTCGTCCCAGAAGGCGGCCGAGTACATGTTGAGCGAACGCATTTCCGGCCAGAGAATGCCCACGCCGATCTTCCGCGCGACCCTGCCCGACAGGCCGCGCCCCGGCGCCAGTCGCGCCGCGAGCGCGACGGTCTGGGCAGGCGAAAGGACGTCCGCCGCCAGACGCGAGAGGATCCTCTGGGCGGGCCCCCGCGCGTAGCGCGGATAGCCCCCCAGCAGTTCGTCGCCGCCGTCGCCGTTCAGGACGACCGTCACGTGCTTGCGCGCCGCCGCGGACACCAGGAACGACGGAACGGCGGAGGAGTCCGCATACGGCTCGCCGTAGTGCCGCACCAGCGCGGGCAGAAGCGGCGCGACGTCCCCGCTCAGAACCTCCGGGTGATGGCGCGTGCCGTGGAGTTCGGCGGCCTGACGGGCATAGGGCAGCTCATTGAAGGCCTCGTCCTCGAACCCGATGCTGAACGTGCGGACGGGGTCGTCTGATAGTTTCGACATCAGCGCGACGATCACGCTGCTGTCGACGCCGCCGCTGAGGAGGGCGCCCAGGGGGACGTCCGAGATCAGGCGCAAGGAGACGGCCTCGGTGAGCTTCTCCTCCAGGGCATCGACCGCGTCGGCCTCAGACAGGGCGACCTTGTTGCGGTAGTCGACCTCCCAGTACTTCTCGATCTTCAGACCGCTCTCATCCAGCATCAGGAAGTGGGCCGGAGGCAGTTTCCGGATGCCGCGATGGATGGTCCAGGGGGCCGGGATGTACTGAAGCTGGAGGTAGAGCTCCAGGGCTTGATCGTCCATCTCCGACGACGCCCAGGGATGGCGGGACAGCGGCGCCAGTTCGGAGCAGAAGACGAGGCCGCCGTCGACGAGGGCGTAGTTGAACGGCTTCTTACCAACGCGGTCGCGGGCCGCGAAAAGGCGCCGCCGCCGGGGATCCCAGATGGCGAAGGCGAACATGCCCCGCAGCTTCGCCAGCAACTCGACGCCGTGACGGCGGTAGAGAGCCAGGATGACCTCGGTGTCGGAATGCGAGACGAACCGGTCGCCCGCCCGGACGCACTCGGCCCTCAGCTCCTGGAAATTGTAGATCTCGCCGTTGAAAACGATGACCGCGCCGGTTTCGGGATCGATCATCGGCTGGTGGCCGGAAGGCGACAGGTCGATGATGCTCAGGCGCGCATGGCCGAAGGCGCAACGACCGTCGTCGGAGGCCCAGACGCCCTGGTCGTCGGGGCCGCGATGTCTGATGCCGGCGATCATCCTGCCGACCGAGGCCGGCTCGACCCCGCCGGCCAGCCCGACCTGGCCCGCTATTCCGCACATGAGGGTCTCCGTCCAAAGGGCGCGGGGCGCGGCGGGGCCGGGACGCGCCGGATCACGCCCGGCCCCGAAGTTGATCCAGGAACGCCCGTCGGGCGCCGGGAAGGGTGAGGAGGCCGACGATGCGGGCACGGTCCGCGGCGGTCAGGACGCCGAACCAGCCCAGCGTGAGGGAGCCAAAGACCCCCACCGCCATCAGCACCATGTACGCGAGGGTGCCAAAAGCGGAGTAGGCCCAGACGACGCCCATGCCATAGGCTGCCGCCAGGGCGAACAGCGCCACCACCGGTCCGAACGTCCACGGCAGGGGGTGGGCCCGTTGCGCGGCGGCGGACGCGACCACCGCCTTGGCGATCTGGCCCAGGCATACCGCCACGGCGACGCCAACGAGCCCGATCACGGGGGCCAGGGCCACGATCCCGAGCAAGGTGACGCCGAGCAGAGCGGCATAGGCGACCAGGCTGAGGTGGCTGCGCTTGGACAGGGCGATGCCGATCTCCGAAATCCAGCTGGTCGCCTGCACCGCCAGCGCCAGGGTCAGGGGAAACACCACGATCAGCGCGCCGTAGAACTTTTCCGATGCGAGGACGGTGATCAGCGCAGGCGCCAGAAAAGACAGACCGAAGGTCGCGGCGCAGACCGCGATGGCAAAATGCCTGAAGATCCAGTCGTAGGTGACCCCGGCATCGGCCTGTTTGTGAATGGCCAGCGAGAACGGGCCCCACGCCGTCTGGAAGGCATTCACCACCAGGGCGATCAGCATCGCAACCTTGACGCCGGCGGCATACAGCCCCAGCGGCTCAGCCCCAAGGATTTGGATCGTCAGCGTGCGCTCGAGCGTCGGAGAGAGCGCGCTGAGGACGCAGATCACGCCGAACGGCGCCGCATACGGGACCAGAACGCGCAAATGGTCGAAGCCGCGCGGCGCCACCAGCCACGATCGGATGAAGAAGAGACCCAGGCAGGCGAACAGGGCGCTGGTCGCGGCGCCGACGAGCAGAACCCCCTCCAGCCCCACCTCAAGAACGCCGACGGCGAACAACAGGCCGGCGGCCTGCACCGCGATGAAGCCCAGCGACAGGATCAGGAACCGCACGCGCGCGAACGTCCACTTCAACAGGTTCTGGCTGAAGGTGACGACAACCATCGACGGCACCTGCAGCAGCATGGCCTGAAACAGCGCGCCGCGGCCTTCCTGGCCGAGCATGACCCGCGTCAGGGGTTCGGCGAAAATCCACAGCAAGGGAAGCGCGACGGCCACGCAGCCCAGTTGCAGGGCGAGCGACTGGGAGATCATCCGCGCGCGCAGAAGACGGTCCTCGAACTCGTAGAAATAGCGCGCGACGGCGGAATCCTGGCCGAAGATGAAGCCGAGGCTGACGGCGGCCGCGATCGACACGAAGAGGTCCAGCACGCCGTAGTCGGCGACCGTGAAGTGCCGCGCCAGAAGCGGAAAGGTCAGAAGGGCGAACGCCTTGCTGACCGCCGCCGCGCCTCCGTACAGAACGGAATCCTTGAGCAGGAAGGACAGGCGCCCGCCCTGCGATAGCCCCGCGGGATCGACTGCAACCTTGCCAGAACCTTCAGACATGACGTCCCGCGTTCTGCACGTCTTCCAGCCATCGCTCGGCCAGACTTATGCCGTTATGCGCGTCGAACCACGAGCGGGCGGCCTCTCCCATCTCGCCCACCAGGGCGGGGCGGGCAAGCACTTCCGCCAAACGGGATTCGACGTCTTCGAGAGTTCGGACCGCCAGAATCGGAGGCGGCGGGTGGCCAAAGTCGTGCTCAAACTCCCCGGGGCGGAAATGAAAGCCCTGAAGCAGGGGTCGGCCGGCAGCGAGAGCCTCCCAGCCCGTGCCGCCCCAGACCATACGCGGGCCAGGGTAGAACTCACCGCACACGATCGACGCCTCAGCGAGCAGCAAGGACAGTTCCCGGCGCGCCATTTTTGGCATCCATCTCACGTAATCCGAGATGCCGAGTTCAGACGCCAAACGGCGCGTCCTGTCCACGTCAGGGCCATACTCGATCATGACCACCAACGGCCTTAGACCTGGCCGCTGCCGGATCAGCCGCGAGATCGCGATCAGAAGCCAATGATTGTTCTTTGAATCGGATGCCGCAACGCGGCCGCCGTCCTCGTCCCACAGCAGGCGCGCATGGTGCACGATGGAGAGTTCACTCGACCGCATGGCCGTGAGGGCCTCGGCCAACTCGCTCGTCGGGGCCTCGGTCGGCGGCGGTTCCCGATTGTAGACCATCGGGAGGCCCCGCATCACCGGTTCGACCCCCAAACGTCTGACGACGTCTTGGGTGACGCCATCCGACACGACCACCTGTCCCGCGGCGCGGATGCCGTCGGCTTGCCGTCGTGCGACCGACTTCAACAGCGCCGTCTTGAGAGGTCGGGCGGCCGACAGCTGACCCGTGAATTCGGAGTTCTCGAGATACTCGACCGCGATCGAATACGGGTAGTAGACGTCAAGTTTTCGGCCGATGCGGCCGAGAATCGCCGGGGCCGGTCCCGAGCCCAGCAGGCGATCATATCCGTGGAACGCGGCCCGAAGATGCGCCCGCGACACCGGCGCCGCGAAAACGGGCCTGCTATTGAAGAGAGAGGCCATCCAAGCTCGGGGAGCCAGCAGATGAGACGACGGCGCGTCGAGAGCGCCTACCACGGCGTTCGGCGCGGGCGTGCGGTGGATGTAAGGCGCCCAGCGCTCGATGTTCCACGTGTCGCATTCGGGCCGAAAATGACTGAGCGACCCTTCACCGTCGTCGCTGTGCAACAACAGGTGAGCGTCTGCCCCAAGGTCGCGGAAATACCTCATCAGGCTGAAGTTGTTGTTATTCATATTGCCGATGAGGCCGATTTTCATTCTGCTCGTCTCATTGGCTGGCCGGGAGCCGGATCGTTGAGTGGGCCTAGGCGATTTTGGAAAGGCCGCGTCGCGTCAGCGCGTGGCGCAGCTTCGCGGCGTCGGGGAAGTTCACCAGCACGCCCATGTCCTTTTTCTGGAAGACGACCATGCTGCCGATGGCCGCCGCCCCGCAGCCGCGGCCGACGGTGACCTCCGCGATGTCGTCGATGCTGCGGGCGCCGCCATGGGCGATGACGGGGATCGTCAACCCGGCCGCGATCATGCCCATGAAGCCCGCGTCGTAGCCAGACCAGGTTCCTTCCCGCTCCACGTCGGTGAGCAGGATTTCCCCGGCGCCCCGGGCCTGCGCTTCCAGCGCCCAATCGAGCACGGGCGTCTTCAGCACCTTGCGGTCGACATGGCGATACACGCGCTCCCGTCCGCCGGCGCGACGGAAGTCTATGCCGACGACCACGGCTTGGCTGCCGTAATGCGTCGCGATCCGCGTGATGAGTTCGGGATCGTCGAGCGCGGCGGCGTTGAGCATGACCTTTTCCACGCCAATCTCGAACACGGCGCGAGCCTGGTCGAAGGTCGTGACGCCGCCCCCGTAGCCCAGGGGCATGAAGCATTCGTCTGCGACGGTTCGCAGCGTCTCGAGGTCAGGACCGGTCCGGCGCCGGGTGGCCAGGATGTCGATGAGCATCAACTCGTCGACCTCCAGCTCATTGAAGATTCGGATGGTGTTGGCCGGGTCGCCGACGTAGCGCGGACGCGCGAACCGGCGGGTCTTCACCAGGGCGCCGTCGTGCAGCAGCAGAGCGGGGATGACGCGCGACCTCAGCATGGGACGGCCGCGAAGTTGGCCAGAAGCTGCCGGCCGAAGCGGTGGCTCTTTTCCGGATGGAACTGGGCACCCCAGATGTTGTCCCGGCGCACCGCGGCGTCGAAAGCCAGCCCATAGTCGGCCTTGAGCAGGGCGTGGGACGGATCCGCCGCCTGCACCTGATAGGAATGCACGAAGTAGAAGCGGGGCTCGTCGCCCAGATCGGCGATCAGCGGATCGTCGCGCACGGCGCGCACCTCGTTCCAGCCCATGTGCGGGACCTTCAGGCCCTCGATCGTGGGGAAGCGGTGCGCCCGCCCGGGGATCCACCCCAGACCAGGCTCGCGGCCCTCCTCGCTGCCTTCCATCAGCAACTGCATGCCGAGGCAGATGCCGAGAACGGGAACCCCCTCGGTCAGCGCCTTCTGGTCCAGAGCCTCACGCAGACCCGACGCGGCGATGGCCTTCATCGCGTTGTCGTAGGCGCCGACGCCGGGCAGGATGATCTTGCGCGCGCGGCGCACTTCGGCGACGTCGCCCGAGATGAGCGCAGGCACGCCGACGCGCCGCAACATGCTCAGCACCGAGCCCAGATTGCCCATGCCGTAGTCGACGATCAGGATCGGCGTCATGCCTCGCCTCGCCGGCTGTCGTCGGGGGTCGGGAAGCAGTATTTCAGATAGAAGCTCATCGGCACCAGCTCGGCCTTGGCCAGCATGTGGAACAGGGGCCTGAGGCGCTCGAACCGCTTCTTGTAGGTGGGGAACTCGCGCCAGACACGCTTGGGGCCACGCATGATGGCGTCGAACTCGCTTGCCGTCAGCCCCATCCGCTTGATGAAGTATTCGAGAATGGCCTCCTCGACCAGCGGGGGCTTGCTGTACTCTTCCCACGCCTCCTGCCTCGTCATGTTGCCCTCACGGGCCAAGGCCGAAAGCGTGTTGTTGCGGAAGTCGCCGCCGAACTTCTGGGGCAGGTAGACGCTATGGAAAAACGCGCTCATGCGGTTCTCCAAATGGTGCCCCCCGTAGTACTCCCATCCAAACTGATCCTGAAGCATCCGCCGGGCATCTTCCTTTGAGTAATGTAGATACCAGAATGGACGGACTTTCTTTATTCTAGAAAACGCAGTCCAGTACATAAATCTGCTGAATGTCATCAGGGGGTAGGTTTTCATCGGCACCGACCCGAACCGGTCGTGTATGGTCTTGATGTACTTCCCGTCAAAATAGTTGTTGCCCAATGGCGAGATGCCCTCGGTGACGAACGAATGACCTTCAAGAATATACTTCACCCCGGCCTTGGCGGCGGCGCGATAGACGTACTCGGAAGCCCCGAGATCGGTCGGGGCCTCGAGCTCCGGGACGTTCGCCAAAAGAAACGACTTGTGTATGTCGTCGATCTCGCGATTGTTCATCACGTGCGTGTCGAGATCGATGTCGAGAGCCTTCAGCACCTTAAAAAGGTTTTGCGTCGCGATGGCGCTGTTCCACGTGTTGTCATAATGTACTGCAAGAGGACGAAGTCCATACTCCTTCGCCATCCAGAGCATGTAGGACGAGTCCGTACCGCCAGAGACGCCGATCACGCAGTCGTACTTCTTCCCCTTTCCGTCCCGCTTAATGTCGCCAATTATTGATTCCAGCCTCTGCTGCCCTTCTTTCGTACCGGTGCCGAACATCCGCTTCATGCTGTCGACTTGGTGGCAGTAGTTGCAGACGCCAAGATCGTCAAAGTTGATGGCGGGAACGCGCTCATCGTAAATGCAACGCGAGCAAACGCGATAGTTTGTCGGAAGAATGCCCGCGTCTTCAGTCACCAGATGGCCCCATGAATGCTCGAAAAGCGCGCATAAACTGCCGGTGCTCCAGCGCGAAATGACCCGTTACGCGACTGCCCGGCTTGACGTCTCGCGTCACGACCGCTCCGAGGCTGACGAAAGCACCGTCGCCTATGCTGAGTCCATTCGAGACGGTGGCATTGGGGCCGATCCAGACATCGTCCCCGATTTTGACCGACCCGGCGATCATGGCGCAGGCCGCGATCTTGCACCGTTGGCCGACGCTCGAGTTGTGAGCAATGTGAACTAGGTTATCGAGCGCGGAATCGTCGCCGATCTCAGTGGCTCCGTGAAACAGTGAGCGTGACACGCAGGTGTTTGCCTGCAGTTCGACCCGGTGCCCAATCCTAACGCTCCCAGCATGCGGGACGACACGCTGACGTCCGCGTACCTCGCGAACTTCAAAACCGTTGCTTCCCAAGACGACGCCCGGTCCAAGGCGCACGTCGTCGCCGATCGTGGTGCCGGCTTCGACGACTGCCCGAGGTCCGATCACGCAGCGAGCACCGATCACCACGCCCGTCGCCGCCACAATGGCGGAGGGATGAACGTCGGTGCCTGCTCCAATGCGCGTTTCATCGGTCGGCTCGTAGCTGCCCGCGTCGAAGAGGTCGCAATGCGCACGGAAAACCAGCTCAAGAGGTCTCGGGGTGACGATCAAGCCCAGGGTCTGAGGAACCTCGGGTGCCAAAGCAGGCGGTGCGGCCACGGCGACTATCGCCGCATTTTTGATCGCCACCTCGAGATGACCGGGCGTGCTGACGGGTGCCAGAAGGCCGCCCCCCCCATCACCCGACATGCCGAAGCCCGCTATCGAGGCATCGCGCTCCAGCCGCTCTTCGCCCTCAAGCTTCAGGTCGCTCAAGTACATTTCGAAGACGCTCCTATAAGATCGGATAAGCAGGAAAGCTTGACCTTATCTCGTACCAAGCTCGACAGGACGCCATCGATGAATGTCCGAGATCCGTCTTTGAGCACTCTAAGATCTTCGATTTCTAACTTCGTCGCGGTAGTGGTTGCCGATTTGAGACGATTGTAGGACTCGTCGCCGTCGATGTTGAACGCGTAGTTGAACGGATGAAGATCGATAATCTTGAGGCCTGGCGTTGCAAACAGCGCGACGTGATCGGCGACGTTCCAAGACATTCCCAAGGTCCAATGGATATCGTCCTCCCAAAAAACCGGCCACTTCGTCAGCCCTGACCAATGATCGATCGGTCCGATACCCGCCTGGCCGAACAGGCAGAGGTTGCTGTCATGGAATATGCCCTGCTGTTTGAGCAGGGGGGCGATTCGGCTATGCTCGAAGTAGCCATGAGAGCGGCTGGCCACGGCGCCAGGAGCGAACTCGAGCACGCGCCGGATCACATCCGCCTCCGTTTCTCCATGGTCCGACCCCCGAAAAAAGTTGGGATGTATGCCGACCTCGATCAGACCCCGGTCCAGATATTCCGCGATCACCTCGCTCTGATGGGTCACGAACAGCGTCGGTCGGACGCCAAACCCCTGCATCGACTCCACGAAAACGCGAATACAGTCCTCGGACGCCCAATCGACGTCGGCGGTCACGACCAGCGTGGGCGCATCCTGATCAAATTGCGGACGTCCGGAACTCATGGCGCGCTCACCCCCGTGGGCCCCGTCACCCGGCACGGAGTCCCGAAAGCCTTCGACCCGGGCGGGATGTCCTGCGTGACGAGGCTGTTGGCGCCGATGACGCAGCGGTCGCCGATGGTCACGCCCTTGGCGATCACCGTATTGGGCCCGATGTAGCAATCGTCGCCGACGCGCGTCGGCGCGGTCTCATAGGGCGCCCGGCCGCCGGTGACGGCCCACTGCACCGTTTCGTGGGAATAGATCTGGACGCCGGCCGAGATCGAGCAGTTGGAGCCGATGCTGAGGCCGCCGGAGCCGTCGAGCACCACGTTCGGGCCGATCCAGGTGCGAGCCCCCACGGTCACGTCGCCCAGAACGACGGCGGAGTCGTAGATCGAGGCGTCCGGGCCGAACCCCAGGGCGCGAGCCCGCTCCCACCGGTCAGAGACGTAGTCCCCGAGCGGCAGATCGCGTCGCCACTGCGCGCGGCCGTCGGAGCGAGCGCCGCGCAGCAGATCCCGCAGGGCGTCCAGGAGCGGGCGCTCAACCACCCAACTGCTCCAGGTAGTGATCCATGTTCAGGAACGACCAAATCAGCAGGCGACGATTCATCCGGCCGCTCAGGTGGTCATCGACCAGCGCGCGCACACGATCTGCGTCCAGATAGTCGAACAGAGGACTGTCGCGATCGTAAAGCCGCCGGCGGACAAAATCGATGCTCTCGCCCTTGAACCAGCTGGCGTCGGGAGCGGAGAAGCCCTGCTTCGGCGCCTTGGCCGCGGCGTCCGGGATGTGGCGGGCCATGACGTCGCGCAGGATGATCTTGCCGTCGCTGGTGCGCGCAAAGTGAACCGCCTGTTTGTCTCCTGGAAGATTCTCGTCGACGCGGAAATCCGCGCCCGAGTTGCGGAGCTTGAAGCGCACCGGGCAGCGCATGGCGAAATCGACCAGGTCGTTGTCCAGGAAGGGCACGCGGGTCTCGAGGCCATGCGCCATGCTCAACTTGTCCTCCACGACCAGGATGCCGTGCAGGAAGGTCTTGGCCTCGAAATAGAGGCTCTGGTTGATGTTGGCTTCCCGGGTGCCGCAGCGATGCGTGTCGCGGAAGACGTCGCGGAAGATGTCGCGCGTCGAGACGTCGGCCACGTCGCCCCAGATGGGCCTGAACAGCGCCTGACGCTCTTCGTCGGTCAGCATCCGCTGCCAGAAGGCGTAGTACTGGTCGGCATAGGCGTCGAAATCCGCCTCGCCCGCGGATTTGTAATAGCGCCAGGGGTATCCGCCGAACAGTTCGTCGCCGCCCGCGCCGCTGAGAACCACCTTGACGAACTTGCCCGCCAGCTTGGCCGCGTAATAGTTCGGATAGCTCTGCCCCACGCGCGGTTCTTCGAGGTGCCAGGCCAGGGTCGGCAGCACCCGCTCCATGTCGCCGGCCTTGAGCACCATTTCATAGTGCTCGGTCTTGAAGTGATACGACATGACCTCGGCCCGGGCCCGCTCGTCGAACGCCAGTTCGATCCCGGACGCCGAGCTCATGTCGAAGCCGCAGGTGAAGGTCTTCATGTAGGGATATGACGCGGCCGCGATCGCGGTGATCGAACCGGAGTCCATTCCGCCGCTCAGGAAGCTGCCCAGCTCGACGTCGCTGACCAGCTGACGGTTCACGGCCTGGGCGAACAGACGGTCGAGCTCTTCCTCATATTCCCGCAGGTCTGCGGTCTCATCCTCGCTCTGGAAATCGAAGTCCCAGTAGCGGTGGATCCTGAGCTCGTCGCCGGCGTCCGGCCGCAGCTCGGCCCAGCACCCCGGCGGCAGCAGCCGCACGTCGTTCACCAAGGTCTGATCGGTGAACAGGTTCTGGAAGGTGAAGTATTCGAACAGCGCCGCCTTGTTCAGGGTGACCGACCGGTCGGACGCGGCCAGAAGGGCCTTCTGTTCCGACCCGAAGGTGAAGGTGCGCCCGCGGGCGCCGTAGTAGAGCGGCTTGATCCCGTATCGGTCGCGGGCGAGGATCAGTCGGCGCTCGTGGCGGTCCCAGACCGCGAGGGCGAACATGCCGTTGAACCTGCGGACGGCCCGCTCGACGCCCCAGGCGGCGATGGCGGCAAGGATCACCTCGCTGTCGGTGCGTGAGCGAAACTGGCGCCCCGCCGCCTCCAACTCCGCCCTGAGCTCCCGGAAGTTATAGACCTCGCCGTTGTAGGTCATGATGTAACGCTGGTCGGCGCACATCATCGGCTGGTGGCCGGCTGGAGACAGGTCGATGATGCTGAGGCGCCTGTGACCCAGCCCCACGGGGCCTTCGATCCAGTGACCTTCGCCGTCGGGGCCGCGATGACGGATGACGTCCGTCATGCGCTGGAGCACGGCCGGCGAGGCCGGCGCGCCGTCCAGATGGATGATCCCCGCGATGCCGCACATGGTCTGGCTTCAGCTGCCCCTGCGCCGCACGACGTCGATGACGTGGGCCTGCTCCGCCTCCGACATGCCATGGAAGAGAGGCAGGGAAATCGAACAGTCGTTCGCCGCGCGGGCGTTCGGGAGCTGGTCGGCGGAAAGACCGTACTTGTCGCGGTAGAAGCTGAGCATGTGCACCGCGTGCGTGGCCGGCCGGGTCGAAATTCCCGCCTGCTGCAGCTCGTCCATCCAGGCGTTGCGCGCGGCGTTCACGGCCTCCACCCGGCCGGCGGCGACCCCTTCCGGATCGAACAGGCACGGATAGCTTTGATAGCCGTGGCCGTGGCCGGCGACATGCGCGGGCGTGCGAAGCCAGCTGAGACCCACGAACGCTTCGTCGTAGACGGCGGCGAGGCGGCGACGCTCATCGACGATGGCCTGGGCGCGGCTCATCTGGGCCAGGCCGAGAGCGGCCTGAATGTCCGTCATGCGCTGGTTGTAACCGGCCAGGGGATGGTCGGCGAGCAGGTACGGGCGGGGGCCCAGGTGCCGCTGGTGGTCGGACAGCGCCGCCCCGTGATCGCGCAGGCGACGGATCTGCTCGGTCAGTTCCGCGTCCGCCGTGGTCACCATGCCGCCTTCGCCGGTGGTGATGGCCTTGCGCGGATGGAAGCTGAATGCCGCCGCGTCGCCCATGGCGCCGACGTGCACGCCGTCGATGGTCGCGCCGAAGCCGCAGGCGGCGTCCTCGATCACCCAGAGACCATGTTTCCGCGCGATTCGCAGGATCTCGGACATGTTGGCCGCGAGCCCGAACAGATGCACCGGGATGACCCCGCGGGTCCTTGGCGTGATGGCCGCCTCGAAGGCGGCGGGATCGATGTTGAACGTCTCCAGGTCGATGTCGCAAAAGACGACGCGCGCGGCCTGATGTTCGACGATGTTGGCCGTGGCGATCCAGGTGAAGGCCGGCACGATCACCTCGTCCTCCGGCCCGAGGGCCAGAGCGACGGCAGCCAGATGCAGCCCGGTGGTGCAAGAGGTGACCGCGAGAGAATGCGGCGCGCCGGTGAAGGCGCTCCAGGCGTCCTCGAACGCCTTGACCTTCGGACCCTGGACCAGCCAGCCGGACCGGAGAGGCTCCAAAACGCTCTGCATCTCCTCTTCGAGCAGAGACGTGCGGGCGATCGGGACCTGCGTCGCGGCGGTCATGCCGGCAATCCCACGGCGCGGCGGCGGGCCTCGACCTCGGCCTTGTGATCACGGCGCCAGTCGATGAGCCGACGCAGACCCTCGTCCAGGGCGATGTCGGCCGTGAAGCCCAGGTCACGCGAGGCCAGCACGGGGGAGCCGATGCGGTTGCGCACGAGGGTGGCCGCGCTGCGCTCCGCGTACTGGATCTCCTTGTTGCAGCCGGTGAGGTTCAACAGCATCTCGGCCAGCTCCTTCAGCGAAGTCCGCTTGCCGGTACCCACGTTGTAGAACCCGTCCGTGGCCGTGGCCCGCATGGCGCAGACGTTCGCCTTGGCGCAATCCTCCACCGCGACGAAGTCGAAGGCCTCGGACCCGTCGCCCAGAATGGTCGGCGCGTCGCCCCGGTCGATGGCGTCGAGCATCTTCATGATCACGGCGATGTAGGCGCCGTGATAGTCCTGCCGCGGCCCGTAAACGTTCATGTAGCGCAGGCCGACGTAATCCAGCCCGTAGCGGTGATGGTAGGACCGCAGCATGGCTTCGCCGGCGATCTTGGTCGCGCCGTAGAAGTTCTTGTTGTTGAAAGGGTGGTCCTCTTCCATCGGCTCGGTGACCGCGTCTCCGTAGACGGAGGCCGACGATGAGAACACCAGCCGCTTCACGCCGTTTCGAACGCAGGCGTCCATCACGTTGAAGGCCCCGCGAACGTTCGTTTCGAACGCCGACTTCGGGTACTCGTGGCATTGCAACAGCCACAGCGCGGCGAAGTGGAACACGCCGTCTGCGCCCTTGAGCGCCGCATTCAGGATGTCTTCCTGGAGGATGTCGCCGCCCACTTCGTTGATGCGGACGCGCGGATCGGCCAGCGCCTGGCCCAGGTTCTCGACCCGCCCGCGGGCGAAGTTGTCGTAGATCAGGATTTCAGAAACGTCCTCTCGGCACAGGCGATCGACGGTGTGCGAACCGATCAGCCCCGCGCCGCCGATGACGACGACCTTCTTGCCCTTCAGGTCCATCTTCAGCCTTCGTCCTTTCCAGCCCCGACGCCGGCGTCGCCGGGGGTCGCCAGGCGCACCATCGCGCCGTCCAGTACATAAACCTCGCCCGTGAGGGGACACGTCGCCTTCGTCGTGCCCTCGGGCGGCAGGTCCAGCTTCATCCCCGAACGGCTCATCCATCCGGTCCTACGGGCGGGCACACCGGTCATCAAGGCATGGTCCGGCACGTCGTGGGTGACGACGGCGCCCGCGCCGACGAAGGCGTAGGCTCCGATGGTGACCCCGCACACGACGGTGCAGTTGGCGCCCAGAGTGGCCCCGCGCCGGACCAGGGTCGGGCGGTATTCGTCCTTGCGGGAGACGGCGCTTCGCGGGTTGAACACGTTCGTGAAGACCATGCTTGGGCCGCAGAAGACGTCGTCCTCAAGCGTCACGCCGTCGTAGACGGAGACGTTGTTCTGGATCTTGACGTTGTCGCCCACCGTCACGTCGTTGGCGATGAAGACGTTCTGGCCCAGCGAGCAGCCGCGCCCGATCCGGGCCCCGGAGCAGACGTGGCTGAAATGCCAGACGCGCGTCCCGTCGCCCAGAACGGCGCCCGCATCGACGATCGCGCTGTCGTGAACGATCGCCTGGCTCACAACCTTGCCTCCGTCAGGGGGTGCAACTCGCCGCGGTGATCGATCGCGGCGTTGCGTATGTCGGCGACGGCCTCGATCGAGGCGCGGTTCTCTTCCAGCGAGAAGCCGCGACCGGCGAGGATTTCCTCATAGGATCGCGTGTGCAGATCGCCGAACCCTTCGGAAAACTCCACCTCGGCGCCGTCCACCGTGATCGACCGATAGGTTCGCTGCCCCGCCAGACGCTGGGCCTCGGGAAGGTCGTCGGCGCTGACCGACAGATACCAGCGGACCCTGGCCTTTTCGTACGTCAGATAGCCCGACGCGCGGAGGTCTTCGTTGATGTGCACGAATGATCCCGTCCGGGCCCCGAAAAGGAAGCTGAGCAGGTCGAAGAAGTGAACGCCGATGTTGGTGGCGATGCCGCCGGACTTGCGCACGTCGCCCTTCCAGGACTGGCCGTACCAGCGCCCTCGCGAGGTGATGTACGTCAGATCCACGTCCGCCACCCGGTCGCCCGCCGCCAGGATGCGGTCCCGCAGAGCCAGAATGGCCGGATGCAGGCGCAGCTGAAGGATGGTGTAGACGCGCCGCCCCGTCTCGGCCTCCAGGTCCCGCAGCTGGTCGATGTTCCAGGGGTTCAGGACCAGGGGCTTCTCGACGATCGCGTCGGCGCCGTTGCGCAGCGCCAGACGCGCGTGGGCGTCGTGCAGATAGTTGGGCGAGCAGATGGCCACCCAATCCACGCCCTCGCCGCTGTGGCTGAGGCGATACAAGTGGCGGTCGAAGCGCTCGAACTCGGTGAAGAAGTGCGCATCGGGCGCGTGGCTGTCGATGATCCCGACGGAATCGTTGGGATCATATGCGGCGATCAGCTCGTTGCCGGTGTCGCGGATCGCGCGCATGTGGCGGGGCGCGATGTAGCCGGCAGCTCCTATCAGGGCGAAACGCGCCATCTTGCGGGATCCTTCCGTCGCGATCAGGCGCGCACGACCTTGTCCATCGGAGCGCCGGAGCGCGCGCAGGCGTTGCGCGAGTCGACGACCAGCCTGGCCGCGCGAACCAGCGCCGGATAGTCGACATCGTCGTGGTCGGTCGCGATCAGGACGGCGTCGTAGTCGGCGAAGGCCTGCTCGTCCCAAGCCACGCTGCGCCGTCCGCTGAGGGCCGCGTGCTCGCGCGTGTTCGGGATGACGGGCACGAAGGGGTCGTGGAAATCGACCACGGCCTGTCGGGCCTCCAGCATTTCGATCAGCGTCAGGGACGGGCTTTCGCGGATGTCGTCGACGTTCTTCTTGTAGGCGAGACCCATGATGAGGATGCGCGACCCGCGCAGCCCCTTGCCCGACCGCGCGTCCAAGGCGTCGGCGAGGCGACGCACCACGTGCTGCGGCATGGACGAGTTGATCTGGCCCGCCAGCTCGATGAAGCGCGTGTGCTGTCCATACTCTCGCGCCTTCCACGTCAGATAGAAGGGGTCGATGGGGATGCAGTGCCCGCCGAGGCCCGGGCCTGGATAGAAGGGCATGAAGCCGAACGGCTTGGTCGCCGCGGCGTCGATCACTTCCCAAACATCGATGCCCATGGCGTCGTAGACGACCTTCAGCTCGTTCACCAAGGCGATGTTCACCGAACGGAACACGTTCTCGGTGATCTTGACCGCCTCAGCCGTGGCGGCCGAGGACACGCACACGGTCCGCGGCGTGAACAGGTCGTACACGGCCTTGGCAAGTGCGCGGGCGGCCGGATCGTCGGCGCCGACGACCTTGGGGATGATGGACGTCGAGAAGTTGGGGTTCCCCGGATCCTCGCGCTCCGGCGAATAGGCGAGGAAGAAATCCGACCCGCTTTGCAGGCCGGTGGCCTCCAGGATCGGCTTCATCACATCGTTGGTGGTGCCGGGATAGGTGGTGGACTCCAGCACCACGAGCTGCCCCGGCCGAAGCGTGCGCGCGATGGTTTCGGTCGTGGACACCACGAAGCTGAGATCGGGGTCCAGATGGGCGTTCAGCGGCGTCGGAACGCAGATCAGCAAGGCGTCCGGCTCAGCCAGCCGCGCCATGTCGGCCGTCGCGGTCAGCAGTCCGGCATCGACCAGGGCGCTCAGGCGCTCGGACGCGATGTGCTTGATGTAGCTGGTCCCCGCGTTGGTCAGTCGCGCCTTGTCGTCGTCGACGTCGAAGCCCAGGACCTTGCAGCCCGCCTCGGCGAACGCGACGGCCAGGGGAATGCCCACGTAGCCCAGGCCCAGAATGCCGATGACGGCCTGCTTTGACTTCACGCGGGCCAGCAGTTCTCCGACCGGGCCGCTCAGGTCTGCATCCGATCCGTCGGCAGTGCTCAAGTTCTGGCCGGCCAAAAGCGGCGCTCCTTAGTTGGGATGGCAAGGGTCGGCGATGCAACGAACACGCACCGCCTGAATGCCGCCCCCGGGGAGCGGCATGACGATGTGAGTGAAGCGGGCAGCGGGCATCTCCCGTTCGCTTCGATTTGCCCCCTCGCCCCGAATGACGGCGCCTTCTACACGGGCGGGATATGCCACGCAATGCCGGCCTCCCGCTTGGCCGTGCAAGTGGCTGGATCATGATGGTTTTTCGAGCATTCGTCCGCCCACGACAGGGGGCCGGCGACCGGCCGCCCCGCAGGCGCGAGGCCCCCCCGCCCGGAAGCGTCTCGCCGGAACGTGGCCGTGACGCGCGGCTTTGTCTGGCAAGTCGGGTCGGGCTATAGCGGCCTCGACGCCGACGTCGGCAGGCACTCCGCCGTCGCGGCCGCGGGACAAGGGGGACACGTGTTCCAAGGGGCCACCTTACTGATCACCGGCGGCACGGGCTCGTTCGGGAACGCCGTGCTGCGCCGCTTCCTGCAGTCCGACATGAGGGAGATCCGCATCTTCTCTCGGGACGAGAAGAAGCAGGACGACATGCGCAAGGCCTATGCGCACCCGAAGCTGAAGTTCCATCTGGGCGACGTGCGCGACCGGACCAGCGTCCAGGCCGCCATGCATGGCGTGGACTACGTGTTCCACGCGGCGGCGCTCAAGCAGGTGCCGAGTTGCGAATTCTATCCGATGCAGGCGGTTCAGACGAACGTGGTCGGCACCGAGAACGTGCTGAACGCCGCGCGTGACGCCTCCGTGTCGCGCGTCATCTGTCTGTCCACGGACAAGGCGGTCTATCCCATCAACGCCATGGGCATATCCAAGGCGATGATGGAAAAGGTCATGGTGGCGACCTCGCGCACCTTCGAGGGCACCGGCACGGTGGGCTGCGGCACCCGCTACGGCAACGTGATGGCAAGCCGGGGGTCGGTCATCCCCCTGTTCGTCGGTCAGGTGCTGGCGGGCAAACCGATCACGGTCACCGACCCGCAGATGACGCGGTTCATGATGACGCTGGACGACGCGGTCGAACTGGTCCTGTTCGCCTTCGCACACGGCAAGAACGGCGACATGTTCGTCCAGAAGTCGCCCGCCGCCACCATCGAGGTGCTGATCAAGGCGATCCTGGAGCTGATGGGCCGCCCCGATCATCCGGTCCGCACCATCGGCACCCGCCATGGCGAAAAGCTGTTCGAATCCCTGCTGGGTCGCGAGGAGCGCGCCCAGGCCGAGGATCTGGGCGACTATTTCCGCGTGCCGCCCGACGCCCGCGACCTGAACTACGACAAGTTCGTCGACGAGGGTGATCCCGGCGCCGCCGGCGGCGAGGAGTACAACAGCCACAACACCGAACGTCTGGACGTCGAGGGGATGAAGGCGCTGCTGATGAAGCTGACTTTCATGCAGCGCATCGTGGCCGGCGAACCGGCCGTGCTGGAGGACTGACCATGGCGGTGGTGGTCACCGGGGCGAACGGCTTCGTCGGCAAAAATCTCATGATCCGCCTGGCCGAGCGCGGCGTCGAGACGCAAGGCTTTGGTCGCGGCGACGACGACGCCATGCTGGCCGCCGTCGCCCGGGCCGACTTCGTCTTTCATCTCGCGGGGGTCAACCGTCCGGAGACGGAGGACCAGTTCGTGACCGGCAACGCTGACCTGACGGCCCGCGTCTGCGCCGCCCTTGCCGACGCCGGGAACCGGGCGCCGCTCGTGGTCTCTTCGTCCACTCAGGCCGAGCGCGACAACCCGTACGGCCGGTCCAAGCGCGCGGCCGAGGACGCCGCCCTGGCGCACGCCGACGGCGCCGGCGTCCCGGTTCATGTCTTCCGACTGACCAACGTCTTCGGAAAGTGGGCGCGCCCGAACTACAATTCCGCCGTCGCCACCTTCTGCCACAACGTGGCCAACGGCCTTCCGATCAGGATCGACGACCCGAACGCGCCGTTGAAGCTGGTCTATGTCGACGACGTCTGCGACGCCTTCCTGCGCGTGCTGGACGATCCGACCGGCGCCCATGGCGACCGTCCCGGCTTCGCCCACGCCGGTCCGGAGCACGACACCACCGTGGGCGCCGTCGCCGACACGATCCGGGGGTTTCCCGAAAGCCGCTCGACCCTGATCAGCGACCGCGTCGGCACGGGTCTGACCCGCGCGCTGCACGCGACCTATCTCAGCTACCTGAAGCCCGAGCAGTTCGCCTACGACGTGCCTCGCCACGGCGACCCGCGCGGCGTCTTCGTCGAGATGCTGAAGACGCCCGACTGCGGCCAGTTCAGCTATTTCACCGCCGGACCCGGCATCACGCGCGGCCAACACTATCACCACACGAAGACCGAGAAATTCCTGGTCCTGACCGGCCGCGCGCGGTTCGGTTTCCGACACATCGTCACCGGCGAGACCTTTCACCTGGAGACCGAGGGCGGTCAGGGGCGGATCGTGGAGACCATTCCCGGCTGGACCCACGACATCACCAACGTCGGCGATCAGGAGATGGTCGTCATGTTGTGGGCCAACGAGATCTTCGACCGCACCCGCCCCGACACCGTCGCGATGAAGGTCTGACGATGAAGAAACTCAAGGTCATGACCGTGGTCGGCACCCGGCCTGAGATCATCCGCCTTTCGCGCGTGCTGGCCCGACTGGACGACACGACGGATCACGTCCTGGTCCACACCGGCCAGAACTATGACTACGAACTGAACCAGGTGTTTTTCGACGACCTGGGGCTGCGCAAGCCGGACCACTTCCTGAACGCGGCCCAGGGCGGTGCGGCCCAGACGATCGGGAACATCATCGGCGCCATGGACGGCGTGCTGGACGCCGAAAAGCCCGACGCGCTTCTGGTCCTCGGCGACACCAACTCCTGCCTGTCGGTGATCCCCGCCAAGCGCCGCCGCGTGCCGATCTTCCACATGGAGGCGGGCAACCGCTGCTTCGACCAGCGCGTGCCGGAAGAGACCAACCGACGCATCGTCGACCACGTCGCCGACGTGAACCTGACCTATAGCGACATCGCCCGCGAATATCTGCTGGCCGAGAACCTGCCCCCCGACCGGGTCATCAAGACCGGCAGCCCGATGTTCGAGGTGCTGACCCACTATGCGGACCGCATCGACGGGTCGGACGTGCTGGAGCGCCTAGAACTGACGGAACGTGAGTACTTCGTCGTCAGCGCCCACCGCGAGGAGAACATCGAGGACGACCGCGCCTTCCCGCGTCTGGTCGAGATCCTGAACCGCGTGGCCGAAACCTATGATCGCCCTGTCATCGTCTCCACCCACCCGCGCACGCAGAAGCGCATCGACGCCGCCGGCGCGACTTTCCATGCCAGGATACGCCTGCTGAAGCCGCTGGGCTTCCACGACTACGTCCGCCTGCAGAAGTCGGCCCGCGCCGTGCTGTCCGACAGCGGCACGATCACTGAGGAAAGCTCGATCCTGAACTTCCCGGCGCTGAACATCCGCGAGGCGCACGAGCGGCCAGAGGGAATGGAGGAGGCGTCGGTGATGATGGTCGGCCTGAACCCCGACCGCGTCCTGCAGGGGCTGGCCCTCATCGCCGATCAGCCGCGAGGCGAACATCGCGGACTTCGGCAGGTCGCCGATTACTCCATGCCGAACGTGTCCGAGAAGGTCGTGCGCATCATCCATTCGTATGCGGACTACGTCCGACGCGTGGTGTGGCGCGAGTATTGATGGCCGGCGTGACCACATTCGTTCGTGCCCCTGGAGCGACGCCTTGACGCGCTCCGGCCGATCGACCATTCAGGCGGCGCGCCAGGGTAGCTCAGGGTAGAGCGCCTACTTTGTTCGTAGGAGGTCGCTGGTTCGAAACAGCCCCTGGCACCAGATTTCGGATCAAAACTCTCCCCTGCCGAGACCGATCAGTCGGAGCCTTCGCTTGCCCACGCATGGTCAGTTCATAGGCCCCGCCTCTCCGCTCTGGCGCGACGTCGTCGCCCGTGCGCCGCATGACTTCTATCATCTGCCGGAGTACAGCGTTCTGGCCGCCGGCCCGGACGAAACCCCGCTGGCCTTTCACGCCCGCTCCGGCGAGCATGAGATGCTTCTGCCGTTCATGCGCAAGCCGCTGCCGACCGCGCTCGACGGCGGACGCGGCCTCACGGACGCCATTTCCCCCTACGGCTATCCCGGACCGATCTGGTCCGAGGGCGCGCCGGCGGAGTTCCAGCGCGAGAGCCTGGAAAGCCTGGTCGAGTCCATGCGGTCCGAGAGCATGGTGTCGGGCTTCTTTCGTCTCCACACGCTGCTGAATCATGCCGACCAGTTCACAGGCGTGGGCGAGCTGGTCCTTCATGGGCCCACCGTCTACATCGACCTGACGCTGTCGGAAGACCAGCTCTGGACCCAGACCCGACGAGGCCATCGACGCGAGATCCTGGGGCTGCGCGAAGCCGGTTACGTGGCCACGATCGACCATGACTGGGCCCGGCTCGACGACTTCATGCTCTGCTACAACCAGACCATGGACCGCGTGAACGCGAGCGCCTTCTACTATTTTCCCAAGTCCTATTTTCTGGAACTGCGGAAGATGCTCGGCGACCGCGCCAGCCTCTGCGTCGTCGATCTTGACGGCGAGGTGGCATGCGCGGGGATCGCGACGGTCATGGGCGGCATCGCCCAGTACCATCTTTCGGCGACGGCGGCGGCGCATCTGCAGGCCCACCCGTCCAAACTGATGCTGAACTTCCTGTCGATATGGCTGAAGCAGCAGGGCGCCTCCGTCTTTCACATCGGCGGCGGCGTCGGGTCGCTGGAGGACAAGCTGCACCTGTTCAAGTCCGGCTTCTCTCCCCTGGCGGCGGAGTTCCGGACCTGGCGGATCGTCGCCGACGAGGACCGATATGCGGCGGCGCTGGATCAATGGTCGCGGGAGAAGGGCATGCCTCCGGTGGATCGCGCGGCCTTCTTCCCGCAATACAGGGCCTGAGCCGCGTCACGGCGAGCAGGGATCTAAGGGGCGGCGACAGGTGCGGATCCTCATACTCAGCCAGTGGTTCGACCCAGAGCCGACGTTCAAAGGTCTTCAGTTCGCCCGAAGCCTGAAGGCGCTGGGTCACGACGTCGAGGTTCTGACCGGCTTTCCGAACTATCCCGGCGGGAAGGTCTATCCGGGCTATCGGGTCCGGCTGTTCCAGCGCGAGGTCATCGACGGCATCCGGATCCTGCGGACGCCGCTTCATCCCAGTCACAGCAGCTCCGTGATCGGACGTGCTCTGAACTACGGCAGCTTCGGGCTGTCGGCCACCATCGGGATCCTGGCCCTGCCGCGCGCCGACGTGATCTACGTCTATCACCCGCCGGCCACCGCCGCGCTGCCGGCGGTCGTGGCCCGGCTGCTTCAGGGCGTCCCTTTCGTTTACGACGTGCAGGACCTCTGGCCGGAGTCTCTGGCGGCCACGGGCATGAGCGCGAACCGCACTCTGTTGAACACGATCGATCTCGGTCTCAGGGCCATCTACCGCCTGGCCGCTCACGTCGTGGTGCTTTCGGAGGGATTTCGCGCGCGGCTGACCTCGCGGGGCGTTCCAGAGGACAAGGTCACCGTCATTCCGAACTGGACGTACGAGCACCCGCCATCGGCCGCCCGTGCAGTCGACCTGCCAGGAGAGTTCACGGTCGTCTACGCCGGCAACATGGGGCCGGCGCAAGCGCTCGGCACGGTGCTGGACGCCGCCGGCAGGCTGCAGTCCGAGGCGCCCGGCGTGCATTTCGTGCTGGTGGGGGACGGGATCGATCTGGCGAGGCTGACCGCCCGGAGGGCGCAGGAGGGCTTGCCGAACGTGACCTTCCTGCCGCGCCAGTCGACCGAGGAGATCGAGGGCGTCCTGAAAGCCGCGGACGTCCTGCTGGTCCATCTTAAGGACGACCCGCTGTTCTCCATCACGGTGCCGTCGAAGACGCAGGCGTATCTGAGAGCCGGCAAGGCGATCCTGATGGGAGTTTCCGGCGACGCGGCGCGCCTGGTCGAGGAGGCCGGGGCCGGCATGGCCTTCGCGCCCGAAGATGCGGACGGTCTTTCCCGCGCAGTGGTGGCGATGAGGGCGGCGGGCAAGACGCGGCTCGAGGAGATGGGTCGTTCCGGCGCCCAGTTCTATGAGACCCGCCTGAGCCAGGCGATAGGCGCCCGGCGCTTTGCGGACGTCTTCGAGAAGGCCAGACTGGCCAATCCCCCGGGCGCGAGCGTGAAGCGGGCGTTCGACGTGGTCGTCTCCGGGGGAGCCATGATCGCCCTGGCCCTGCCCATCCTGGCCGTCGCGGCCCTGGTCGCGCTGCGGATCGGCCGGCCCGTCCTGTTCCGGCAGGATCGCCCGGGCAGGCACGGCAAGCCGTTTCAGATCCTGAAGTTCCGCACCATGACCGATGCGCGGGACGCGGAGGGACGCCCTCTGCCGGACGCGGTTCGATTGACGCCGTTCGGCGCGTGGCTTCGGTCGACCAGCCTGGACGAACTGCCGGCCCTGTGGAACGTCTTCAAGGGCGACATGAGCCTTGTCGGCCCGAGGCCGCTGCTGATGCGATATCTCCCTTACTTCAGCCCTGAAGAGAGCCTGCGGCATCTGGTGCGGCCGGGGGTGACCGGCTGGGCGCAGGTGAACGGCCGGAACTTCGTGTCGTGGGACCGCCGGCTCGGCCTCGACGTCTGGTATGTGCGGAACTGGAGTCTGTGGCTCGACCTGAAGATTATGGCCCTGACCGCGCTGAAAGTGGTGCGTCGGCAGGATTTCGTGGCCGACCCGGAGTCGGTCATGGCCAATCTGGACGATGAGCGCCGGGGGGCGGCCGGAAAGTGACCATAAGAGCCGCCTCCCCTTCGGACATGGCCGCCGCCGGACGGCTGATCCGCGGATCGTTCGACCCCGCGGTCGCGCGATACATGACCTACACGCAGCACGGGGTCGGGGCGTTTCTGCGGACGTTCGTCGAGAACGCCCACCTCTCGCCGGATCGGACCTTTCTGGCGGCCGTCGACGGCGACGCATTGCAGGGCTTTGCGGAGTTCCGGACCGACGGCGGCAAGGCCTTTCTGTCCTATCTGTGCGTGGCTCCCGAGGCGCGCGGCCGGGGGCTCGGACGTCGGCTGGTGACCACCTTCCTGGACGACCGAGCCGAGATCGACGAACTGCTTCTCGACGTGTTCGCCGACAACGGGCCGGCGTTGGCGCTGTACGACGGCCTCGGGTTTCGGCCGAACGGCGAGGGCGTGGTGTGGGCCGTCAGGGGCCTTCCCCCAGCCGCGGCACAGGCGCCGACGGTCCATAATCTGCCTGTCGCCATGGCCGCCTTCGACGCCTATGGCTTCTGTGAGATCAGTATGGGGCATCTGGGGCGCGACGTGCGGCTCGGGCGGATCGGGAAAGACGTTCTGCGTTGTTTTTCGGCCGCGGATTTCGCTGACCAGAATCTGCAGGCCGCCGCCCGCAAAGCATTTCCGTCCCTGAGGGACGCCCTGTTCATCATGCCCGGGAACGAAAGGGACGCCGCGCCGCCCGGAGCGACGATCGTCAACACGTCCGTCAGACTGATCCTGACCCGATCGACCCTCCGCCCGCCGCGCACGCTCACATGACCGCGATCATCACCAAGGCCGCATCCGACGGACAGTCCTACCGCCGGCCCCTGCTCTTCTACCGATCCGCGCGCGAAGGCTTCGCGGACCTGCTGCGCCAGCGTCTGGCGAAAGGGGCCGACGGCGTGCTGCTGCCCGCCTTCATCGGCTGGTCGCCGAGGGAGGGCAGCGGCGTCTTCGACCCGGTTCGCGAAGTCGGGGCCCGCCACGCCTTCTATGACCTGAACGGCGATCTGACGGTGAACCTCGACGCCCTGAGTTCGGCACTCTCCAAGGGAGACTGCCGGACTCTGGTGTTGATCCATTATTTTGGGCGAACGGAGCCGCGGCTGGCGCAGGTGCGCGATCTGGCCGCCCGAGAGGGCGTGCTGCTGATCGAGGATCTCGCGCACGGGTTCTTTTCCGACTTCGTGGGGGGCGAAGCCGGCAACGCCGGCGGGGCGAGCCTGTATTCCCTGCACAAGATGCTGCCATTCAAGGATGGGGGCGCGATGTCCTATCGGGACGCCACGCTGATATCGGGCCAGAGGGAGACGGCGCCCGAGCTGGCCAAGGCCGTTCTGGACTACGACTGGAAGGGCATCGCCGCGCATCGCAGGGCGACGTTCGACCTGGTCGCGGCACGCCTGGTCGCGTTGCCCGAACACGGCGTCGGCTTCGAGATGCTGTGGCCCGACCTGCGTCCCGGCGACGTGCCGCAAACCCTTCCTGTCAGGGTGATCGAGGCGAACCGGGACGACGTCTATCATCAGATGAACGCCGAGGGTTACGGCATGACCAGCCTCTACCACACCCTGATCCCGGAGCTCGGAGACCGGCATCCGGAGATGACCGCCCTGTCGCGGCGCATCATCAATTTCCCGGTGCATCAGGACGTCGCCGCGGAGCATGTGGACGGCATGGTTCGCTCGTTCCAGAAAGCCCTGCGCGCCCGCTGACGCGCAAAGCCACGATCGCCGGAGGTCCGCCATGCTGAACAGCCCCTTCTCCCCTTGGCCTTCGTACACGCCGGCGGAGGTGCGGGCCGTCGCCGACGTCCTGGCGTCCAACCGGGTGAACTATTGGACCGGCGATCTGTGTCGGGAGTTCGAACGCCGTTTCGCCGACTGGACGGGGACGGCGCACGCGATCGCGCTGGCGAACGGGACGGTGGCGCTCGACCTTGCGCTGAAGGCCCTGGGCGTGGGCCCGGGCGACGAGGTCGTCACGACGCCCCGCACCTTCCTGGCCTCGGCGTCCTGCATCGTGACGGCTGGCGCGACGCCAGTGTTCGCCGACGTCGATCGGAACAGCCAGAACATCACGGCGGAAACCGTGCGGGCGGTGCTGACGCCGCGGACCAAGGCGATCATCTGCGTTCACCTGGGCGGCATGCCCTGCGACATGGATCCGATCATGGCGCTGGCTGAAGAGCACGGCCTGAAGGTCATCGAGGATTGCGCCCAGGCCCACGGCGCGCTGTACCGCGGACGCTCCGTGGGATCGATCGGCCACGTGGGGGCGTGGTCGTTCTGTCAGGACAAGATCATGACCACCGGCGGCGAAGGCGGGATGGTCACCACCGACGATCCCGACCTGTGGCGCTGGATGTGGTCATACAAGGACCATGGGAAGAGCTGGGAAGCCGTTTACGAGCGCGCACACCCTCCCGGTCCCCGGCTGGTGCACGACAGTTTCGGCACGAACTGGCGCATGATCGAGATGCAGGCGGCGATCGGCCTGATCCAGCTGGACTTGATGCCGGACTGGACCAGGCGTCGGACCGAGATCGCCCAGGTGCTGGGCGATGCGTGCCGCAGACAGCCCCTGCTCCGCGTGCCGGAGACGCCATCCGACGTCCAGCACGGATGGTACCGCTTTTATGCCTTCGTCAGGCCGGAACTGCTCGCCGAGGACTGGACCCGCGATCGGATAGTGTCCGAAATCAACGCCCGGGGCGTGCCCTGCCTGCACGGCTCGGCCTCGGAAGTTTATCTCGAGCGGGCCTTCGACGGCACCGGCTGGCGCCCCTCCCAGCGGTTGCCGGGGGCCCGCGAACTGGGGGACACCCAAGTCTGCTTCCTCACGCATCCGACGCTCACGGACGCCGAGGTTTCCAAGACCGTCGGCGTCATGGAAGAGGTCATGAGCCTGGCCTGCCGCTGACGCCGCTCTTGCCCTGACGGCAAGCTGGCGACATAAGCGCGAAGCTCGGGGGGGGCGTCTCAGAACGCGCTTCACCGAAAAAACGCGAGGAATCTCCGTGTACGTCGCAGCAAGCAAACTGGCGGTCCGCGCGCTTGTCCGCGCCACGGCGCTCATGCTGGCGTACAGCATCGCGTCGTTCCGCGACATCGGTCCGGTGGACCTAATCCGGGCCGCCGAGGCGATCTGGCCCTATGTGCTGGTTTTCCTGCTCACCGGCCTGGGCATCGACGTCGCGTCACGTACCTGGCGGCGATCCTGGCGCTTCACATCCCTGAAGGATGTGCTCGTCAGCACCCGCGAGGCGACGATCATCGCCCTGGCTCTGCTGGTCGCCGTATTCATCCTGGACCGCGGCGCCGCCCTGCCGCGATCGGCGTTCTTGCTGACCTGGCTTCTGGACGTCGGCCTGTTCAACGGACTGCTTCTGCTGCGTCGGGCAGCGCACGAAAACACTCTCGCGCACACCTTCGCACCGTTCCTCGATCGTCGGATGAGTGAGGGCAAGCCGCTTCTGCTGCTGGGTCGGCTGGAGGCGATCGACTCCTTCCTGCGTGAACTCAGCCGGCAGTCGCCGCCGCAGTATCGGCCGGTGGGCTTCGTCGCCGAGACGGTGGGCGACGCGCGACGTGAGGTCCGCGGCGTTCGCGCCTTGGGCCACATGGGCGAAATCAAGAAAATCCTGGACGAATTCGGGCTCGGCGAAGCGGAGCCCGGCATTCTGTTCCTGGACGGCGCCCCCCCGCCCGCCGACTTGGACGCGGAAGCGGTCGCACGGCTCAAAAAGCGAGGCGTTCGCCTTCTCCGTACGAACCGGATCACGGACCTGCAATCCCACCTCGGTCCGCTGTCGCTGACGGAACTGGACGTGAACGACCTTCTCGCCCGTCCGCCGGTGAATCTGGACCCGGACCGGGTGCGCCGGCTTCTGACCGGCAAACGGGTGCTGGTCACCGGCGCCGGCGGAAGCATCGGCTCCGAAATCTGCCGTCAGGTCGCCGCGTCGGCCTGCGCGCACCTGGCCATGATGGACAATTCCGAGTTCGGACTTTTCAAGATCGATCAGGAGATCGGAGACGCCTTTCCCACCCTGTCGAGGAGCGCGCGTCTGTGCGACGTCCGGGACGCCGGCCGGGTGCGCGCCTGTTTGACGACGGAGGCGCCCGAGATCGTGTTCCACGCCGCCGCCCTGAAACACGTGCCGCTGATGGAGTCGCATCCGAGCGACAGCATCCTGACCAACGTCGTGGGCAGCGGCAATGTGGCTGACGCGTCTGTGGCCGCCGGGGTCAAGCACTTCATCTTCATCTCCACGGACAAGGCGGTCGATCCTCCGAACGTCATGGGAGCGACGAAGCGGCTGGCGGAACGCACGGTGTGCCAGCGCCGTCGGAACGGCGGCCCGAAAGTCAACGTGGTGAGGTTCGGAAACGTTCTCGGCTCCGCCGGTTCGGTGGTGCCGACCTTCCTGAAGCAGATCTCCCGCGGAGGGCCGCTGACGCTGACGCATCCCGACATCGAGCGTTACTTCATGACGATCCCGGAAGCCGTGCAACTTGTCCTGCACGCCACCGCCAAGTCAGCCTTCGACGACGTGGAGGGCGTGCTGGTGCTGGACATGGGCGAGCCGGTGAAGATCATCGACCTGGCGCGCCGCCTCATCGAACTTCAAGGTTTGCGCCCGGGCACGGACATCGAAATCCGCGTCACGGGCCTGCGGCCGGGCGAGAAGATGACAGAGTCCCTGGTCGACCTCACGGAAACCGCGACCCCCTGCGATCCCAGCGTCATGCAGATCGTCGATTCCAACGGCGACGTCCGACTTTCGGACAAGGATCTGAGCCTGCTGGAGGCCGCTGCGAGGCGCGGAGACGACGACCAGGTGCGGAAGCTGACCTTCGAGCTTCTGGCCTCGCTTCGGACGCCGAGAACGGGCAACCTGCACGTCCTCGGGACGGCGAGCTGAAAACGCGTTTCCCGGCGGCCGGGCGCTCGCCTGATGATGCGCTATAGGCTATGCGGCACTTGCCAGGCGAAATGCCCAGACGAACAGGCGGATAATGTTGGACGATCAGGCAGGACTCCGTAGGGGCGAGCACACCGGCATTCTGGGCGGCGGCGCCGCGGCGACCGGGCCTTCGGCGGGGTTCGACCTCGGCGAATATTGGCGGATCGCGCTGAAGCACCGTCTGGTCATCGCCGGCGCCTTCGTCGCCGCGCTTCTGATCGCGGCGGCCGTCACGATGCTGATGACGCCGATCTACACCGCCACCGCCACGCTGCAGATCGACCGTGAGTCCGCGCGGGTGCTGAACGTCGACGACGTCCAACCGAGAGAGTCCGTGGCGTACGGCGAGGAATTCTTCCAGACGCAGTATGGCTTGCTGCGGAGCCGGTCGCTGGCCGAGCGGGTCGTCGACACTCTCGGCCTGGGGGCTTCCGACGCGTTCATCGAGCAAATGGGCGCCGCGGCACCCGTCCGCGGCAATCTTTCGGCCGCCGAGTTCAGCCGCGCGCGCCGCGAAACCGCGATCGCGCTCGTCATGGCGAATGCGTCCATCGCCCCCGTGCGCGGTTCACGCCTGGTTGAGGTCAGCTTCGACAGCCCCGTCCCGGCGCTTTCCGCCCGGGTGACCAACGCAATTGCGGAGAACTTCATTCAGGCGAACCTCGACCGCCGCTTCGAGTCGACGCTTTTCGCGCGAGAGTTCCTCGAGGAGCAGATCGCGCAGACGAAGTCCAAGCTGGAGGAGACGGAGCGGGCGCTGGTCACCTACGCCACCGCCCAGGGCATCGTGAACATCACCGAGGGCACCTCGGAGAACGGGGCCGCCACCCAGTCCCTCGCCGGGACCAATCTGGCTGCCCTGAACGCGACCCTGGCCGAGGCGCGCGGCGCGCGGATCAGCGCGGAACAGCGGTGGCGGCAGGCGCGGTCCGCCCCGATCATGTCGCAGCAGGAAGTGCTGCAGAATCCGGCGATCCAGCGGTTGACGGAAGAACGCGCCAAGCTGGACGCCCAGTATCAGCAGCAGGCGAGCGTCTACCGCGAAGACTGGCCGAGCCAGTTGCAGCTCCGCGGGCAGATCCAGGAACTGGACGCCCAGATCTCCGAGATCGCGCGCTCGATTCTTGCGTCGATCCAGGGCGAGTATGTCGTGGCGGCGAACCGCGAGCGCGCGCTGCAGGCCCAGGTGGACGCCCTGACCGGAGAGGTGCTCGACCTGCGCGACCGCAGCGTCGAGTACAACATCCTTCAGCGCGAGGTGGACACGACGCGGACCCTCTATGACGCCCTGCTGGAGCGGTACAAGGAGGTCGGCGTCACGGGGACGGTGGCGTCCAACAACATCTCCATTGTGGATCGCGCGCAGGTCCCGACCGCGCCGTCGAAGCCGAACCTGCTGATCAACCTCGTTCTGGCCGCGATTTTGGGCCTGGGCCTGGGCGCGTTGGCGGCCTTCGTCCTTGAAGCGCTGGACGAGTCTCTGGCCACGCCGGACGATGCGGAGAGCAAACTCGGCGTACCGGTGCTCGGCGTCGTCCCGATGCTGAAGCGGGACCAGACGCCGATCGAGGCTTTGTCCGACATCAGGTCGCCGTTCGCCGAGGCTTACTACTCCTTGCGGACCGCCCTGCAGTTCTCGACGCCGCGCGGCGTTCCGGCCACGCTGCTGGTGACCAGCGCACGGCCCGCGGAGGGCAAGTCCACCACCGCCTTCGCCACCGCCCTGAGCCTCGCCAGGGTCGGGAAGCGGGTCATTCTGATCGACGGCGACCTCCGCAATCCGTCCATGCACCGGACGCTGCGGGTGTCGAACGACGTCGGCATGAGCAATCTGCTTGCCGGGGGCAGCGCCATCTCCGAGGCGGTCCAGGCCAGTTCCGAGCCCAACCTCGCCATCCTGACGTCCGGACCGCTTCCGCCCAACCCGGCCGAACTTTGGGGTGGGGATCGGCTGGCCGCGCTTCTGGCCGAGATGGGGAGCGCCTTCGACCACGTGGTCATCGACGGGCCTCCGGTGCTGGGCTTCGCCGACGCCCCGGTCCTCTCCTCCGCCTGCGACGGCACGCTGTTCGTGCTCGAGTCGCGCGGAACGCGCAGGGCGCAGGCTCGCGGCGCGCTGCGTCGCCTGCTGATGGGCAAGGGACGTCTGCTGGGCCTCGTGCTCACCAAGTTCGACGTCAAGGCCACGCAATATGGGGGCTATGACTACGCGTACGACTATTCGTACGGGCAGGTCGGCGGCGGACGGCGCGACGAGGCGGCCTGATGGCGCAGGAGGAAGCGGGCGGCGCGGGCGCGCGCCCGGGCGGCTCCACGGTCGCGAGGTCCGTGAGAAGCTGGGCGCCGCACATTCTGACGGTGGCGCTGATCTGGCTGGGCTGGCAGATCGTCGTCAGCCTTCTGGTCCAGAGGGCGCCGGTCGAGGCGGCGGTTCGCGTGGCTCCTTCGTCTCCGCAAACCCTAAGTCGGGCCGCGGAGGCCGAGTTGGTGGCCGGAAGGGTCGAGCCGGCCCGGGAGCTGGCGGCGATGGCGCTGCGCGCCTCGCCGTTCGATGTGAGGGCGCTGCGCGTTTATGGCTTGGCCGTGGCGCGCGCCGACGCGGATGCGGCGGATCCGCTGCTGACGTTGGCCGGCAACTGGAGCCTGAGGGACGACCCTTCGCACGCCTGGCTGGTGGGCCGACGCCTGGAGCAGGGCGACTACGCCGGCGCGTTCGGACACGCGGACGCGCTGCTGCGGCGGCGGCCGGACCTGCAGGGTCGACTGTTTGAACTGTTCACGGTCGCCGCCACCGAGGACCCCAGAGCGATCCCTCATCTGGTGGCGCGCCTTGCCGCGCGGCCGAACTGGCGCACCGCCTATCTTCAATCCCTGCGTCGTCACCCGCGCGGCCCCCAGGTTCAGGCGGTCGTCGCTCAGGGCCTTGAGCGCACCGAGGGCCGGATGACGACCGGCGAACTGGAGATTCTGTACAACGACTGGGCTTCGCTCGGTCGTTTGCCGGGGTTGCGCGAACTGAGCGCCCGACTGCAGCGACCGGCCCCCGCTCCGTTGCAGGACGGCGGGTTCGACGGCCCGCCCATTCCCAAGCCCTTCGCCTGGTCGCTGGAGCCGGCGGCGGGGCTGCTGGCGGCGCTGTCGGAACGCCCGGATGGAGAGGGCCAGGCCCTGTTCGTGGAAACGGACGGGTTCGCCAGCGCCGCGGTGGCGAGGCAACTGCTGTTCCTGAATCCCGGCGCGCACCGCCTTTCCGGAGCAGCCATGTTCGAGGCGGGCGGGGATGATCCGCGCCTGACCTGGAGCATCCGATGCATCGAAACCGGTCAGGTCTTCCTGTCGTGGAAACCGTCAAGCCGCACCGGCGCTTCGACGTGGACGCGTTCGACGAGCGAGTTCACCGTGCCCGCCCAGCGGTGCACCGCGCAGTGGCTGGAGCTGGTGCAGGAGCGCGGGCCGGGACGCACCACCATCATCGCCTGGTACGACGACCTGAAGATCGAACCGATCGGCGCCTCGGCGAGCGGACGATGACGGGATCCGGAATGCGGCGCGGCGTCCTGTCGGGACCAGCCCTCATCGACTTGGGAAGGGGATGAGCAGCTTGCGTGCGCACCTGGAAGCCATCAAGCGCTGGGACAGGCTGGCCATCGCCACGGGCCTGCTTCTGATCCTCTGTCTGGTCATCGGCGGAGCCAGCCAGCGGCACGCCCTGCGGCTGTTCCTCCTGGAGATCGCCGCCCTGCCCGTGCTGGGGCTGGCGATCCGCAACCTGGCCGAGCGGGGGGAATGGAGATCACACCGGTTCACGCTGGCCATCCTGGCCGCCGCCCTGGCCGTGCCTCTGGTGCAGTTGATCCCCCTGCCGCCCCAGGTGTGGACGGCGCTGCCGGGACGCGACCAGGGGGCCCTGGCCCTCGAGATCGCCGGAATCCCGGCGGGCTGGGCTCCGGCGTCGGTGGCGCCGGACATGACGTGGCGCTCGTTCCTCGCGCTTCTGCCCGCCACCGCGGTTTTCCTGGGCGTGCTGTCGTCTTCGACCCCGAATCGAAGGCGATATGTCTGGGTCATTCTGGGCGGCGCCGCCGCCAGCCTCGTCCTCGGCCTGCTGCAGGCCGCATTCGGGGATCCCTTCTACACATGGCCGACCACGACCCGCGGCCTGGTGAGCGGACTGCTGGCCAACAGGAACCACTTCGCCACCCTGGCGGTGGCCGCGCTGCCCTTCGCGGCGGCCTTGATGGGGGGCGCCTCCCGGCGATCGTCCACGGGTCGCGTGGCCTACTGGGCGGCGGTCGCACTGGCGGTCGCGGCGATCGTCGCGGTCGTGGTGACGCGATCCCGTGCGGGCGTGGCCCTGCTGGGCCCGTCGTTGCTGCTTTCCGGCCTGATCCTCTGGACCGCGGCCGGTCGGGGGAGGCCGGGCAAGGTGCTGATCGCGACGGCCGCCGGCCTGGGCGCCGTGCTTCTGGTCATCGGCGCCTTGGGCATCGGTCCCATCCTGGCCAGGTTCGACACGGGGGCCCCGTCCGAAACCCGCGTCGAGCGCTGGCCGGCTGTGTCCGACGCGGCTCAAGCTTACCTGCCCACCGGTGCTGGGTTCGGGTCGTTCGAACGCGTGTACAGGTCCGTCGAGCCGCTGGAAGAAGTCGACGAGACCTCCTTCAATCGGGCGCACAACGACTATCTCGAGACATGGCTCGAGGGGGGGTGGCTGAGCGCGGGCGTGCTTATCGCCTTCCTCATCTGGCTTTTCCGTCGTTCCCGCGCCTCGTGGCGGGCCTCTGCGAGTACGGCCGCCGACCTCGGCCGGGCCGGGTCCGTGGCCATCCTGATGATCCTGTTGCACTCGGCGGTCGATTACCCCCTGCGCACCGTGGCGCTGATGGCCGTGTTGGCGGTAGCCGCCGCCCTGCTGGAGGCGTCGACGCATGGGTCCGCGCAGGACGTCGCCAGCGCGCCGCGCGGGACAGCCCGCCGGCGGAGAGGCTGAGCCCGTCGGCAGCGCTGGACGGCCAAGGGCGGCGCTGATAGGCGATGACCTGTCGGCGTCGCTTTCCATGCGACGCGGCGGTTCGACTTCAAGGGTAATGTCCCATGCGCGCCTTCCTCATGGCCTTTGCCTGTCTGCTGCTCGCCGCGTGCGGCGGAGGGGGACGACAGGCGTCGCCCGCCACGGCGGCCCAGGCCGTGACTCCCGCCCTGCTCACTCAGACGGGATCGCGCGAGGCTTCGGGCGATTATCGGATCGGGGCGACCGACCTGCTGACCCTCACGGTGTTCCAGGTGCCGGATCTGTCTTTCGAGGAGATCCGCGTCGACGCCGCGGGCAATCTGCAGATGCCGCTCATCGGATCGGTCCAGGCGGCGGGGCTGACCCCCTCCGAGCTGTCCCGGGACATCGCCCGGCGCCTCGGCGAAAGGTATTTGCGGAATCCGCAGGTGACCGTGACGGTCAAGGAAGCCGCCAGCCAGAAAGTCACCGTCGACGGGGCCGTGAACGAGCCTGGCGTCTATGAGATGCGGGGTCGTACGACGCTGCTTCAGGCGGTCGCCATGGCCAAGGGTCCACTGCGCGAGGCGGACGTGGAGAGCGTCGCCGTGTTCCGCGAAGTCAACGGCGAGCGCATGGTCGCTGTGTTCGACCTGTCGGCGATCCGCCGCGGGCAGGCCGAGGATCCGGTGATTCTGGGCGACGACGTCGTCGTCGTGGACACCAGCCGCCTGAACGCGCTGCTGCGGGACGCCGTTCAGGCCCTGCCGGCGCTGGCGATCTTCCAGGTCTTCTAGTTTTGGGGCCGCGGCGCCTGATCGCGGGACTGATGGCCGGCGTGGCGCTGGTCGTCGCCGGGTGCGGTGGAGGCGACGGGCTGGAAGGCGCACGCAGGGCGTCGAGTTTCGGCCCCGCCGATCGGTTCGTCGCACTGCAGGCGCTCGAAGGGCGCGTGACGGGCGTGTTTCACCGCCTGACCACCGCCAACCTTGAACTCTGCCCCACCAAGGGGCGCAGCGCGGGTTGGGCCCTGCATGCAGCCAATCAATACGGGGCGGAGATGCGGCCGTTCGCCATGGCCCAGGGAGACCTGCGCGGAGATCTGCCCGCAGTTCTGGCCTTGGCGCCGGGAGGACCGGCCGAGCGGGACGGCCTGCGCGTCGGCGACGTCATCCTGGCGGTCGACGGGGAGCGGATGTCGATCGGTGAGGAGGCGGCCCCGGAAACCTATTCAGGTCTGGCGGGGAACCTCACGATCGCCGATCGCGCGCTTTCCGATGACGGCCCGGTTCTGCTGACGCTCAGCCGCGGCGGGGTCCCCGTGACGGTCGCACTGACGCCGGAAGCCGCTTGCGGACATCGGGTTCATCTGGATGTCTCCGACGAGCTGAACGCGAGGGCGGACGGAGCGGACGTGTTCATCTCCACGGCCTTGGCCGGCTTCACGCAGTCGGACGACGAGTTGGCGCTGATTCTCGCTCACGAGCTGGCGCACAACATCCTTGGCCACCGCGAGCGGTTCGACCGCGAAGCCCCCGCGCGTCGGGTGTTCGGCAATCTCGCCGTCGCGCCGGGCAGCCTTGCCGCCGCGGAGCGGGAAGCCGATCGCTGGAGCCTTTACCTGATGCACCGGGCCGGGTTCGACGTCGACGTCGCCGCGCCGTTCTGGCGACGCTTCGGCGAAGCGAACTGGCGGGTTCGCTGGGCCCAGTGGGGCCACCCGTCGGCCGAAGTGCGGGCCCGTCAGCTGGAGACCGTGGCGGCTGAAATCGCGGAGGCGGGAGGGCCTCCGCAATCCGTACGTCCCCTCTGAGGCGAACGTCCGTTCACGTCATGAGCGAGGCGCGAGCGCAACATGCTCGCCGCTCGCGCCCGAAGCGAAGGGGTTTTTCGCTTGCCATCCGCAACTGGGTTGGCCTAGAAGCATTCACGGAAAGCGCGGCTAAACCGTGCCGTTGTCCAAACCTGAAGGGGATTCTGATGCGTAAGACGATCGCCGCCGTTTCGGTCGGTCTGCTGCTGGTCGCCGGCCAAGCCGCCGCCGCCGGCTCCAACACCGCCGTGGCCCGCGTGGGTGGCCGCGTCGGCGCCTCCGCCGAGGCCTCCAATGAGTTCGCCGGCATCCCGATCGCCGTGCTGCTGATCGGTGGCGCGGTTCTGGCCACCGCCATCGTCGTCGCCACCGACGACGACGAAGAAAGCAACTAAGTCGCATCCAGACGCGGGTTCGCCCGCGTCGCGACGAGGGTTATAGCCGGTGGGCCATTGGTCTGCCGGCTTTTCGTCGTCCGGTGGTGATCAGCCGATCGGGCGATCACCCGCCCTCGAACACCACGCCATAGTCTTCATTGGCACGCGCGAAATCGGCCATCCGTCCCACGTCAACCCAATACCCCTCCGCGCGGTGGGCACGGACGGGGCGATCCTGCGCCAACAGCGCGTGCAGGAGCTGGGGCATGTCGTAGGGGCCCGAAGTGGGAATGACCGCGCGAGCCGATGCCGACAGCACGTAAACCCCCGCGTTGATGCGATGGATCTGCGTCGGCTTTTCCTCGATTCCCAGAACCTGACCCCGGTCGGCGTTGATCACGCCGAAGGGCACCTGCATCTCGTAGTCGCGCACGACCACGGTCGCGTCGGCAGCCGACGCGGCGTGATCGTCGGCCAGGCGACCGAAATCCATTTTCGTCAGGACGTCGCCGTTGGTGACGAGGACGTCGCCCGCGACGTCCGTCGGCAGGAGGCTGAGAGCGCCGCAGGTTCCCCGGGGCGCGTCCTCTCGCAGATAGCGGATGTGCAGCCCGCGATCCGAGCCGTCGCCAAAATGGGCCTCGATCTGCTCCCCGCGATAGTTGATCGACAGGAAGATGCGGCGAAAGCCCTGGGCGGCGAAAGCGTCCACTATGGTGTCCAGCATGGGTCGGGGCCCGACCTTGAGCATCGGCTTTGGCGTCGTCGCCGTCAGCTCCGCGAGCCGGGTCCCGCGTCCGCCGGCCATGATGACGACCGCCTCGGTCCGTTCCGGCATTTCCAGGAAATCGGACACGGTGGACAGACCCACCACCCTGCCCTGACCATCGACGAGCGGCAGCTGGCGCAGTTTGCGCGAGCGCAGAAGCCCCAGACGCGACGACGCGTCCATGTCGACCGGCGCGGTCGCGGGAGAGGTGTTGGCGAAGGCGCCGCACGGACCGTCGAGATCCTCGCCCCTGATGAGCGCCCGGCGGATGTCGCCGTCGGACAAGGTTCCAAGCAGACGACGGTCGGGGTCGGTCACCAGAGCGATCCCCGCTCCGGTCGCGTCGATGTTGCGCAAGGCGTCGCGCAAGGTGGCGTCCGGCGCGATCAGGGCCCGCTCCCAGTTCTTCAAGACGCTTCCTCCGCATCCAGAGCCTCGTCCACGGAGTAGGCACGACGCGCCCGGCCGCCTGCCACATCCCACCAGCGCATCGGCGACAGGCCGTCGGCGGGACGCTTCGCGGTGACCGCGGGCTCCGCCCATACATCTCCCGCCACCACCGACCGCGCCGCGACCAGCGAGCGTCGCGCAATGGGGCGATTGGGCAATTCGGCCGCCGACGGAGCCTTAATCCCGTCCCCCATGGCCGCCTCGACCTCGCGGACGGCGTTCACCAAGGCCGCCAGTTCATCCGGTTCAAGGGAGGCCGCATGGTCGGGTCCGGGCCGGTCGCGGCTCAAGGTGAAGTGCTTCTCGATCACGCGCGCGCCCAGCGCCACGGCGGCCGTGGCCACGGCGATCCCGAGCGTGTGGTCCGAATAGCCCACGGGCACGCCGAACTCGGCCGCCATGGTCGCCATGGCCCGGAGGTTGGCGGCGGATGCGGGCGCCGGATACTGGGTTGTGCACTGAAGGACGGTGACGCGCTCGGCCACGGCGGCGCGCCCCTCGGGAGACGCGAAGGCGGCGTCGCAATCGGCGAGGCCGGACGGCTCGCCGTCCCGCGTCAGGCCGAAGGCGACGACGCCCAGCGCCTGACGGACTTCCTCGAGATCGGCCATCCCGGTGGAGAGGAACAGCGGCCGGCCGGTTCGGGCCGCGGCCAGCAACATGGCGCCCCAGGTCAGATCGCCGGAGGGGATCTTGATCGCCGGCACCTGCATGCGATGCAGCAGGGCCAGCCCTTCCATGTCGAAGGCGGTGGACATGAAGGCGATCCCGCGCGCGCGGCAGCGGTCGGCGATGAGATGATGCGCCTCTTCGGACAGCTCCAGCCGGCGCAGCATCTCGGCCTGTCCGCCGTCATGGCCGGTGTTGGCGACCTGATAGGCGGCCTTGGCCGCACGCCGGGTGACGAGGGCGGCGGCGCGGAAGGTCTGGAATTTGACCGCGTCGGCCCCGGCGTCCGCGGCCACGTCGACCAGGGCCAGGGCGTCGTCCAGGGAGCCGTCGTGGTTCACGCCCGCCTCGGCCACGATGAAGACGGGGTCAGCCATGCCCGGCCTCCAGATCGACGAACGACTTGCGCAAGAGGGTCTCGCGCGACGGAGCGGCCTTCAGGAGCGAGACGATGCGCGGGACGGAACGGCCGTCGCCGTAGGGGTTCACGGCTTCACCCGGGTGGGACGCCAAGGCGCGATCGAGAGCGGCAAGGATGGCGTCCGGCTCGGCGACCGCCTGAAAGACCGTGGGGCCCGCCAGCCGGCCCTTCTGTCTGTCGCCCACGTCCACCGTGGGGACGCGGAGGGTCGGAACCTCTGCCAGACCGGAGGAGGAGTTGCCGACCACCGCCGCGCAGCGGGCCGCCAGAGGGGCGAAGGCCGGGCCCAGAGCCTCCCGGAAATGCGCGGTCGCCCTGCTGGCCGACCAGTCGCGCAGGCGCGAGTCGAAGATCGCGCCGCCCGGATCGGCGTTCGGCGCGGTGATCCAGATCGTCCAGCCGTCGTCGAGCCGAGCCAGCGCCTGCAGCAGGGCCTCCAGCTCCGGGAGTCCGTGGTCCGTCCGCACCGTGACGGGATGGAAGGTGGCAAGCAGGTTGCGCTGGCCCAGAGGCGCCCCGAGCCGCCGCACCAGCTCCTCCTCCGGCATGCGGGCCGCCTCCGGAAGGCCGTCCAGAGCCGGATTGCCGACGACGTGCACGCGGTCGCGCGCTTCTCCCATCTGGCGCAGGCGGCCGGCGGCGGACTCATGAAAGGCCAGATGCAGGTGGGAAAGCTTGGTCAGGGCGTGGCGGAAGCCGTCGTCCATCGCTCCCTCGGTGACGTCGCCGCCGGACAGGTGGACCAGGGGCACGCCCGCCAGGACGGCCGCCTGAGCTGCCGCCAGCGTTTCGAACCGGTCGCCCAGCAAGATCAGCATTTCGGGCGTGTCGTCGCTCAGGGTGGCGGCCACACCCTGCAGCACGCGGGCGGCGCGGGCCGCGGGGGGACCATCGCCCCACGCTACGCGGGCCGTGATCGGCAAACCGGTCGCCTCGACGACCGCGACGGTCAGTCCCTGATCGGGGTCCAGATGCCCGCCGGTCACGATCAGGCCGAGGTCGAACGCCGGGTCGGCGTGCAGGGCGTGCGCGACCGGCGCCAGAATGTTCCAGTCGGCGCGGCCGGTGGTCAGCAGGCGGAGACGGCGCGGACTCACCCCAATCCCTCCTCGACGCGCCAAGCGTCGTGGGTCAGCCTAACCGAGGCGGCCGATTCGCCCCACGGCCGCCGGGAGGGCCGGACATGCGCATCGCCATCGTGGGAACCGGCGGCCTGGGCCGAGAGGTGGCGGCGCTTGCCCTCGCGCAAACGCGCGCGGCCGCCGTCGACCTGGACGACGCCGTGGTCTTCGTGCCGGAAGACCGCAACGCCCGGGAGCCGATCGCCGGCGTTCCCCTGCGGTCGCTGGACGAGCTGAGCGCGGAGCATGCGCTGGTGGTGGCGGTCGGCGACCCGGCCTTGCGGCGCAGGATCGTGGAGACCGAAGCGGCGGGGCGGCGGTTCGGGGCGGTGGTCGCCGACACCGCGCGCCGGCGAGGCCGCAGCGAGATCGGAGAGGGGGCGATCCTGTGCGACGGCGTCGTCGTCACCGACAACGTCCGCATCGGCCGGCATTTCCTCGCGAACCCCCACGCCTGCGTCATGCACGACTGCACCATCGGCGACTTCGTGACCCTGGCCCCCGGCGCGATGGTGAACGGCGCGGTGGAGATCGGCGACGGGACCTACGTCGGGGCGGGGGCGGTCATCAAACAGGGCAGCGCCGGCGCGCCGAGACGCATCGGGGCCGGCGCGGTCATCGGCATGGGCGCGGTCGTCACGCGCGACGTCGCGGACGGCGAGACCGTGGTCGGCAATCCGGCGCGAACCCTGAAGAAGCCTGGTCAAGGGTGAACCGTCTCAAGGGTCGGCGCGACCGCGTTCACAGCACATATTCTCCCGGCCGATAGGCCGCGAGATTGGACGGATCCCTGAACCAGGCGACGGTCTTCTCAAGCCCCCGCGCGAAGCCGTCGCGGCCGGCGTGGTCTGGAGACCAACCTGTCAGGGCGCGCATCTTCGACGAGTCGCTGAACAGGCGCTCGACCTCCGACAAGGCGGGACGCAGGCGGGCGTCATCGGCTTCGATCTCGACCTTCCGGCCCATCACCTCCGCGATCAGGGCGGCGAGATCGCCGATGGAGATTTCGAACTCCGAGCCGACGTTGACCACCTGCCCCACCGCCGCGTCACAAGCGGCGAGAGCGGGGAACGCGGCGGCGGTGTCGCGCACGAAGGTGAAGTCGCGGGTGGGATGCAGCGCCCCAAGCCGGATACGGTCCGCGCCGGCGGCGATCTGGGTGATGACGGTCGGGATCACGGCGCGGGCCGATTGGCGGGGGCCATAGACGTTGAAGGGCCGGATCACCGTCACCGGCGTGCCGAAGGCGGCGTGAAAGCTGAGCGCGATCTGGTCCGCGCCGATCTTGGTCGCCGAGTACGGCGACTGTCCCTGGAGAGGATGCTCCTCGGTCATCGGCACGAAGCGGGCCGTGCCGTAGACCTCGCTGGTCGACGTGACGAGGACGCGCTCGGTCCCGAGTTCGCGCGCCGCCTGGACGACGTTCAGAGTGCCCCGGACGTTGGTGTCCACATAGGCGTCGGGAGAGGAATAGCTGTACGGAATGGCGATGAGGGCCGCGAGGTGCAGCACGACCTCGCAGTCGCCCATGGCGTCGCGCGTGCCGTGCGGATCGCGCACGTCCCCGGCGACGAACTCCACGCCGTCGAGCGCGCCGGGCGCGGCGCGGTCAAGCCAGCCGCGCGTGCCGAGGCTGTTGTACTGGACCATGGCGCGCACGCGGTGACCGTCGGCGACCAGACGTTCCACCAGGTGCGAACCGATGAAGCCGTCGGCGCCCGTGACCAGAATGCGTTTGTCCTGAAGGTCCATCAGATTCCCGCAGGGTCCACCCGGGGACCCGTCGGGCCGATCCTGACCCGACATGGTAAACGAGCGGCGAAGAACACGCGTCCGTCGGTCGTCGTTGCGCGGGCGTTCGCGTCCCGGTTAGATGCGGCTCCAGTCCGCGTCCGCGAGAGGCCCGCTTGAGCTCCGATCCCCGTCTTCCGTCGGAGCGACTTCACGACTGGCTGCTGCGATGGGCGTATCCGCTGTGGTCGACGGCGGGCGTGGATCCGAAGGGAGGCTTCTTCGAGAAGGTCGCCGCCGACGGATCGCCGGTGCATGGGCCGCGTCGCGCGCGCGTCCTGGGGCGGCAGCTGTACAGTTTCGCACGGGCCGGGGCGCTGGGATGGCGCGGCGACGCAGAGGAAGTGGTGCGGCACGGCTTGGCCGCCCTACCCCGCTTTCTGCGCGATGACGGCTTGGCCCATGCGCGCATCGACGACGAAGGTCGGGCGATCGACGCGCCGATAGACCTGTACGATCAGGCCTTCGTCCTGTTCGGCCTGGCGCACGCCCTGCCGCACGCGAGCGATCCGGGGGAGGTCGTGGCGATTGCAAGAAGGCTTCGCGGCGCCTTGCAGACCTATGCACATGCCGACGGCGGCTTCGAGGAGAGCTTGCCGCGCGCTCTTCCCCTAAAGGCCAATCCGCACATGCACCTGTTTGAGGCCGGACTGGCCTGGAGCAAGGCGGAGCAGCGCCCGGACGGTGCGGAGTGGAACGCCTTCGCGGACCGGCTGGGCGAACTGGCGCTGGACCGTTTCGTGGACCCGCTGAGCGGAGCGGTGCACGAGTTCTATGACGGAGGTTGGAGACGGCTTGCCGGCGATCAGGAGATCGTGGAGCCGGGGCATCAGTTCGAATGGGGCTGGCTGCTGATCCGATGGGGCTCCGCGCGCGGCAGGGCCGATGCAGTGGAGGCGGGCGAACGCCTGGTCGCTCTTGGCGAGGCGCATGGATTGGACCGCGTGACCGGCGTGGCGGTCGGCGAACTGGACGGGGCGTTGCGCCCGCGACTTTTCCACGCGCGGCTGTGGGCCCAGGGCGAAAGGGTCAAAGCCTGGGCGCAGGCCGCCATGCGCGCCGTCGATCCGTCGAGCCGCGAGGACGCCCTGAACCGCATGGAGGCGGCCGCGGAGGCGCTGGAGCTGTTTCTGAAGGGGCCGCCCCCGGGCGCGTGGCGGGACCGGATGGGCGAGGATCGATCGATCGTCGAGGAGGCCGCGCCCGCCAGCAGCCTGTACCACATCGTGGGGGCGGTCGAGGAAGCGGCGCGGGCGCGCAGGCGGCTCTAGGTCGCGGGGACCGGAGCCGGCGCAGGGGCGGGCAGCAGGCCCGGCACGCTGCCGGTCGGGTTCATCGCCACCATGTCCTTGAGGAAGCCGTTAGGGCTGAGCGTTTCGTGTGACGGCGTGCGCAGGCCCAGCCGCTGGGCTACGTCGGCGACGAAGGCGATGCAGTTGCGCTTGTTCAGATTGTAGCGCGACCCCTCCGGCGTGCCCCACCAGTCGATGCGGGCGGTGATCTGGTGGAAGGCTTCGTCCGAGATTTGGACGCTGAGATAGGGCACGCCTTCCGCCAGATAGGCGGGCTCGGGCTCCTTCAGGATGCCGGGACCGGAGAAGAGCAGCAACTGGGGCCCGGGGCTGCGGGCGGTGAAGCCGACGGCGCGGTCCACGGCCTCGCCCGTCTCCAGCGTGCCGTGCAGGCGCAGGTAGGCGTGCGGGAAGTACAGCCATCCGCCGCGCACCTGGGCGCCCTCATGTCCATAGAAGGTGACGGTGACTGCGGCCGCGGCTGGGAGGGCCAGCAGCCACAGGCACAGGCCGGCGAGCAGGGCGCCGAGGCGCCGTCGGGGGATGTCGAACCGCATGGGATCACCCTGCCCGGATCGGGGGCGGCGGGGAAGATGCGTTGAACCCGCGCCGTGTCCTGGCCGCCACACGGTCGCCGCAGATGGCGAAGCCGCCCGCCGCATCTGTGTGAAGGTCGGCCCAGCCGTGAGTCCGGCGGGGCTGGAATCCCCCGGTGGCCGCGACGGCGACTTGAACGTGGCGGTGAACTAACTCCGCTTACGGAGCATACACTGCAAAATCGTCTTAGAGATTTCGATGTCGATTAGCCCGTCATTGTTCAGCATTCGGAGCGATCTTTGCAGAAGATCACATAACGTTCACGTCAACATCGCAAACCGTGACTAATCGACCCTCCCGGGGTTGCTGGGGCCGAACCGGTGCGCGGGTGACCCGTCCATTCATTCCGAGGGGTTACCCAAGATGCGTTTCACCAAGATCCTGATGGCCGGCGCGGCCACCCTGGCCCTGGCCGCCTGCGGTTCGTCCGAAGTGGCGTCTCCGGGCGAAGGCAACTTCGGCGGCGGAACGGGCG